>ENA-UOTZ01000165-UOTZ01000165.1-compost-metagenome-genome-assembly--contig:-NODE-165-length-53696-cov-9.323337_pt1 | contig 53696 bp, 44 predicted proteins | sample MGYA00238144_ERZ746983 | MGnify/ENA primary metagenome ERZ746983 (study PRJEB28759, sample SAMN06268863) | compost metagenome | isolation source: single cell | place: USA: California, Emeryville, Joint...
ACGTTGATTCTCTCAAGTTGGAGATCAGAGTCACCGTGGTAGGTACCGGTTGGGTCGACACCGTGCTCGTCGGAGATGACTTCCCAGAACTTGGCACCGATTTGGTTACCGCATTGACCACCTTGAACGTGAACGATTTCTCTCATTTTATGTTAAATGAAACTTTTTTTTGGTTTGATATTTCCTAATTTGGTAATTATTATAACTGAAGAAACACGTATAAATACACTAATTTTTGAACAGTTTCTCTTTTTCAAATTTAGTAGCATTTCGAGCTGGTAAAAAATTTGAGAGCAGCAAAACTTTTTTAATTGGCAATCGAAAAACCCGAGATAGCATCCTCTTGTTTACATAAAACTTTATGCTTGCATTGCATTTTGAAAAAGCAAAAAAAGTCTTCCAAGTTTGTTTTGCTTTATCAGGGCGAGAGACGTTGAAACCATCTTCATCTAACTACCTGTTACATGAATGTTTTGAATTCTTAAGTCAAGAACAAAGAATAAACAGAAAATTGGAATGCTCACCAAACTTTTATAGAAATTGGCATCTAGCTCTAATAACGATTTTTTTTATATTTTTTTTTGGGATGGATTTGATATTTAAAGGCGGAACAAATAGCGAAGGCACGTACATGTAAATTGTTTTGGGTTTACAATCAACATTTGTGGGTACAATGTTACAACGATGTTGTAATCAAAAGGAATAATTACGATCCCTCACATTTCAGATCCTTTATGATTATATTCAGCAGAATAACAGACTGAATTTGAGAATATTGATAAATTAGGCTCAAATGAACTATTTCGCTGATAACTTAACTTCGAGCCTCACATTCACTAGCTATTTTCGATAATTCCTTATTGATATTCATATTAAATGGCGGTGTAAATGCAAAGTTTATATTTTGATTTGAAGAAATCTAATCTTTAATTGTATCGTTTAAGAAGATAATCTTATATTTTTCTCTCTGGCAATCGACTGCGGCAATAACTAAAATTGTAAGGGAAATAGAATTCTCGTAATGTTGATATTTTTTTGGGTATAAACTATCCAAAGAATGTTGAGAACCATACAAGTTTATCAAATCAATAGTTAACATGTGTTGAATTCTAACGATAACAATCATGACTTCCTAGGTTCTCAACAGCAAATTGTTTTGTCCTTCAGTCCGCTGTTTAAAAACATACACCTAGCGAATAATTACAATTCTTCTCATGGCTCAGATACGTCGTGGCTTTCTGAAAATTCAAAATGTCCCTTTCAGAAAATCAGGAGTGATGTAAAAAATTAATGAAAAAGAGATACATTGGCACAGCTCGCCTGCTGGAGTTCCATAATCATTTAAGTTTAGATCCATACTTTTCATTCAGAGAATTTCGAACGCTCCAGCGGATCATTTTGAAAATTCTAATCAGATTCGTTTTCAAAGATAATTCAAGGTACCTCTTCATTGCAAATTATATTTCAGAACGTGTCTGAAAGTGGACATTTGTTCTAGATGATAAATTCACGAGCCAAATTTTAAATCAGAATCTGAAAATAATTTCCATTTGGAATTCTAGGCAAGTTATAATTCTCTTGTTATCAAGAAATAAGAAGAAAAAAAAGAGCAGTATTGACTCTCCATGAGTACACACTATTCAAATGACCCTGACGGTAAAAGAACTTTTTAACTCTCTTTTGATCAAGAATAGTAGAGGTCGGAATTTCTTCCAGCGATTATGTCGCAATCAAATTTACTGAAAGAAAAAATTTTGGAGATGAGCACTCATTTGAGAATATACGCACTAGCGGGTCACATTACAAAAGCACCGCCTCTCAAATGTTGAGAAGATCGCTCAACACTGTAACTAACGTGCTACGAATAACATCCAGCAGAAGTGACCGAGAAGATGTCACGTATGAAGACATTGTAAAGATGCATGCTCGCACAAAACTTCTTCAGTGTGGTACATTAAAATAACATCTCTCTAGATACTAAAAACTCTTTTCAGGCTTCAATGTCGATGAAGTTACAAATAAAGAAATTGAAAAATCTTTAAGAGCATCATTAAGTGGCAATAATATTCAAAGTGATTGTGAAAACGTTATAAGCACAGTCATTGACCTATGCTTGACCCGAAGCAGCGGGCTGTTGGACACAAATGATTTAGGCGAGCAAAATCAAAAGATAAATAGATTGACACCTAAATTCTCCCAAAGACCCAATAACCTTGTTGAAAATCTCGACCTTGCTGAACCTCGAAGGACTGGCAGCCTCCCCCTTGGAATTAATCGTTTGAAGATAACTCGCAGTTTTTTTTTGATCACCAAACAAATCTTCTTAAGACTGAGGAAAAAAAATTCGATTCCGATTTTGGAGATGAGCAATTCAAGAAAGAAGAGGTATATTTTTCTTGTTAATTCCAAAAAAAATTTTCTTTTATTAAATTTCAAGCAATCCGACAAGTTTTTTGCAGAATCAGTATGCCCAATCTGTTTGATGGATATAGTTTCTGAAATTCAAACGAGACTTCCTCCGTGTGGACATCAAATATGTCTAGATTGTTCTAAAAGCTAGATATAGCAACTAATCGATTCGAACAAAGTAACTGGATTCTTTATTGGCTTAATTTCTGCAAAGGAAGTTCTCGTTCTCCTCACATTATTTGCGAATGTGGAGTGGAAATATGTTTCAATTGTAATCTACAATGGCACGAGGGAATGAGTTGTGAGAAGGTTTGAATTTACACCAATATTATAAGCAAGGCTAATTAAAATTCATATGTAATATACCTAGGCTTTAGAATCAGAATACAAAGCTTATGAAAGCGGAATGCATATCCAGTTTTGTCCTTCTTGCAAAGCACGATGTGAAAAAATGTCTGGATGCAATCATATGACTTGCTCGTAAAAGCTTATAATACTATTTTACCTCATTTTACCTAATTTCTTCATAGAATTTGTGGATACGAATGGTGCTGGCTCTGTAGAAAAAAATATACACCTAATCATTTCAGTCCAACAAATATTTTTGGTTGCCCAGGTTTACAAGACGGTAAATTTTGTCTCCTCAGTTCTCAATTACAACAAATAGATATATAGGTGAAAATACCCGAGAGCAATATACCAAGTGTAGGATTTGCCTCGAACGATTCAAAATGGTTTTGATATTGGTATTAATTGTGCTGTTTTCACCTCTCGGAGTGATTGCCCTCGCTATTGGATGGCCATGGATGTTATACTATGATCATGTGAGCGAATATTCTTCCTGGGAAGACAAATCATGCATAACTAAAACGCTTCTCTTCTTCTCCTTCTTATGCATCGGTTTGGTTCTTTTACCGCTTACAGCATTATGTCTCCTGGTAGCTGCTGCAATTGGATTGATACTCTTAGTTGTTCCAGGTTCTTGCATGCTAATTTATTACATTATCAAATCTATCATAAAATGCTGTCAAGAGAAGAGCAGAAGGAGAGAACTGGAAAGTCTCCAAAGAGCTTCAGAAGAAAATTGAGAAATCAATGACCTGTGAAAGCAGCCTTTCAGGCTCCCTCATAAGAGTTACAAGCTTATTGTATATTGAAAGAGTCAATTTGATAATAATATTCAATGTTTCTGCTTGCTAATTCAAAGGGAATAAGAGCCTTTAATTTAAGCATAAAAATTTGCAAAACTCAACAACATCACAATAATTAAAAGAACAAAATAAGTAGTTTCAGAGAATGTGTGTAGTGTATGTTGCTTTGAGGATTTAGTTTGCTTTGTCTATGAAGCACACATACATACTTATATATGGGATTTTTCAAAGGGAATGCCTGAAATTCTTAAATTCCAAAGTTTATGGAAAATCAAGAAAAGACAAGAACAAGAAAGACAAATTATAGTAAATTATTTTTCTAGTAGCATGCCTAACTGGTTTAAATGGTAGTGAGGATTATCTACATCCCATAATCAAAATTTATGAACAATGAATGGACTAAAATATCAGGAATATTATTTTACTTCGCTTATTGTATGAAATAACTTGACTCCGAGTTGAACGTGTCAAATAGTATTTTAATTTCAGAGTCTTCAGGTTGGCTTCCCTTTGTTTGCGCATCCTTCAAGGAATGGAGGCGGCTTTTTTCATGTTGATGTAATTGGGAGAGAGTTAAAAATCTTTTATTGCACCCTTCGTATTTACAGGTATAAGTCTTTTCATTTTTATGCTTGAGGACATGGTAACGGAGTCCAGCTTTATTTGAAAACTTCTTTTCGCATCCCTTTTCACTACAGACATATGGGGTTTCTCCCAAATGCAAACGCATGTGGACTTGAAGTGCGTCTTTTCTTTTGAAGAACTTCCAGCAACCTTCCTGTTGGCACTTGATGGTTTTCATCGAAGAATGATATTTGCAATGCCGCGTTAATCCAGCTTTAGAGGTAAATGTCTTCTCACATTCTGGATGCTCGCATTTAAATAGTTTTCTTTTGTATTCTTCTGACTGGTCACGAATGCTTTCTGAAGTCGCTTTCTCGAATGTTTCTTCTGTAATTCCTGTTCCACTTTCGGTATGTGTGGCATTGTTTCTGATAAGCATGTTCAGAGGTTTCCTTTTTGGTGATAGATAAATGATACAAGAGTGGTAAGTTGACAGGCTTACTTGCAAGTTATATACCTAATTGGGAATTAGTAAATTAATTATATTTCAATAATTGCATGCTTCTGATGAAATACTACCCATGCGTTGAGTGAATCAAATTTTTTCAACTATCAAATTTTAATTTAATTATACTGGCCTATTTTACTCGAAACCAGAAAATTATATCCAACCAATATAAATAATTTACCGACAAAATGTTAAAAATTTATTTTGATCTAACTTTGTCTCGCTGAACAGAAAAACTGTTGTCTCTAAGCAAGTAATAAAGAAATCGATAGTTTCTTAAGAGGAAAAGCGATATCACTAGTAAAGCATCTTAATTTTGGATTTTGATTTGCAGAACAAAAGGTCATAAGGATGCTTCCATATTGGAATTCATGATCAAAACGCTATATTAAACGCCATGATTTCAACAAAATCAGTTCATATAGTTCAAGACAGAAATCAGTTCATTAGCCAACATGATAGGCGTTCTCATCTCTAAATGTTATAGCTTTTATCGGCAGTGATTGGAAAAATGTCGATGATTTCTCAAAAATTTAGCAAGGTGATCCAAGTAAAATTTGGATTTCTAAAGATTATAGAATATTCAGAAGAAGTATCTTCAAATGCTCTCCATCCTTGCTCTCTCTAGGGCTTTTCTAAAATGTTGAATCTTCTCTTCATAAAATTATAATAGTAATTTTTTTTCTTTTCTCAGAAAAAAAAGCTTCAGCCAGCTCAATATTTTTTTGGGACTGATGAGGTCGTTATTGGATGGTATCTCAGCCTGCGTTCTATCTAAATAGAATCAAATCAATTTTCGTTGATGTTAATCAACACTTATTCAAATTTTTTCTAACTTCGTTAAGAATTTCTTCAACAATTCTGATTTCAGTTCGGAATACTACTAGATCACAGGTTGGCATGAAAGCTAGCACTTGAAAAACCCATTTCTCAAACCATTGTTAGAGACCAATTTTTTCTCATTACTTTTTCTTTTATGTGGTTTTCTTCTTCGTTTCTATCTCTTCTTTCTAATATACGAGAGAGAACATGAATGCTGAAAAATCAGAATTTGTCGATAAGTACGCAAACATTGACTCATTAGTGTAAAAAAAGCTTTTTGTATATTGGATTCGAACTTTAATGATTAATTTGCAAGATACAAGAGCAAAAAAATTGTCACTTTTTGATTTCGAATTCGATTATCTTCAGTCAAGTACAAATGAAAGAACTCATTAAATTAATTTGTACTGTTTATTATGTGAGGACAAATGAAGACTGCACAGTCTCATTCTCAATAGGAGCACAACTGTATTTACTGTCTTCTCTGGGGATATTATTGGTCAGTACGTAAAATGGTTTCTTCCTTGTTTTTTTTTTATCCTTAAATTTCATTTTCCAAGCATTTTATGACTGTCGAATATTTGATCATATCGATATTTGCCTAAATAGCACAACCAAATAAATTACTTTGGCTCGTTAAAGCTAATCTAATTAACACCAGAACACCAAAAGTTATGGAGGAATCTCATGAAACCGAACTTAAAAGCATTGCTCCGAGAAGACAAGAACAGCCAGCCGAAGACACGTTGTGCCCTGAGGACCAAATTACAATTCCAATAAGAATTTTAACTCGGGGTATGAAACCTTCCGTAGTAAAACGAAGATCTGTTATCACCTTCATTTGTGTTCCAGTCTTCTTTTTTTTACTGGTGTCAGCGTTGTGTGCATTCCAAATATATCTCTCAAACTCTCCAGTGACCAAGGAATTCGTTGAGATTAAAGAAATTCTATTAAATGTCATAACAACGAGCTGCGACCGGTCTCCGATTAACTCAGTCCTCATTGTGAATAAATCTGAGTCTTGCCCTTCTAACTACAACCAATCAGCATTTGGAAGTTGGCCAGGTTCTCACCAAGGGTGTTTTGATAGTCGTACAGGGCTAATTAGATCAGGAGCTTGCAATCAAGACAAAAAAGAATATGAATTTCCTCTGCCGGTAGTACCTCCTCGCAATATGACAATTTGGAAGGATACGCAGCTTTGTTTGAAATCAATTTCGAACGCCACTTATTCTATGCAAACTAATTGCTCGTTAGGCTACAAATCCTGTAAGCACAGCCCAGGTTTTATCTGTATCCCGAGCCAGGAAGCGTGCCCGATCTCTAGCATTGGCGTATTCACGTTAGACACTCTTAGTGAAAAGGATCCAAATTTCACTTATGTCCATATTATAAACTCAACTTATCTGGTTTATGCAAACAATGATGCTGCTTCACGCTCACTTATGGGCTTCAGGACGAGTTTAAATCATGTTCCTTGTCTCAACCCTCAGAGAAGTTCAGTCCGCTTTGAAAGTGAGGGATATCCAATCCTCAACATAAAAGAAGAAGGTTGCGGTAATTATGGAGAAAACTCGGACACATCAATAATAGATTCCTATTCGGAATATAAATACTATTCAGAGAATGAAATGAATGAAGAGCTAGATGCTCTACCAAATCTGAAAGCACTTGCCAGTAAAGAGAAAGTTGTACTTGTCGCTGAATTCGCTAACGAGATGCAGTCGGGTAACCCTGTTTGCTCACTGTGTATGGAGCCGCAATACTCCGAAATTAAGCGTATTGACCGAGAGCTGGGACAATGGACGTCGTACTATCGAATCTATAGTAAGATTGGACTCCTACTCATAGGAATTATGATTTCAGCATCACTTTTTAATAGTTATCAGTTCTTCTTTAAAAAAGAAAGACTTGGAACTTATTACAGACGACTCGGACAATCTAACATAATTGTGTTTGTGATAATGCTCGCACATTTTTTCAACGCCAGTATAATATCAATTTTCTGTGCACTCGAAATCAAAAAGACTGTGGATTCTTTGCATGATTTTACCGAAGCTAATTGCTTTAAGAATCAAAACCTCAACAGGGTGATGACAGATTTACACAAAGATTTTTTCAAAGCTAATTTTATCGTCATGGTTGATAGCTGTGTGATCCTCGCAGCCTCACTTATCGCAACGTTAGCCTTTCTGATAGCTGTTTACTTGCTTTATGATATAATCAACAAAGAAGCAAAAAGAAGCAAGCTCAATTCGATTCAGACTACCGCTGCGGTTACACAAAATGAAACTCAAGGAGATGAAGGAAAAATTATTGCCTCCGAATAGAAGGCATGGAAAGTAGGAAGATAGTTTAATTTTAAGGCTATGTCAGTAGCTTGGAGCTGTTTTTCAAGATTGTAAAATATCTTTACATCTATTTTGTCCATTATATTAATTTTATCAGAAGCTGCCTAGGCTCTCTGCTTGCTTTTTCGAGAATTTATTTATTTACGGTCCTCATGTTAACATCAGCAAAAAAAAAAATCTCTCAAAGGAAGGGTGCCAAAAATTTAGTTTTATGCAGTATTCATTTCTTTCTGGAAGATATAGAAAAACCCAAAAGTAAATTTGTAATGCTAGCAAAAAAACAAGCAATCTCCCAATATTTGAACAGGTAGATATCGCTGAAATTATTTTAGGTAAAAGAATAATTATTACGTTTGGGGGAGAAATTTCTGATGACAGATTTTTTAATCCGTCGTTTTGTAAGTAACAGGGATAATTTTCTCCATGCTTTTTCCATGCATTTTTATTTCTAAATCTAAACTTTACTCTGAGATATTCAACTTCATTCTCATATAATTGCTTTTCTCAATCATATATAAATTCTCCTCAGGTTGTAGCCATTTTACATTTCGATTTGAGAATTATTTATAACCTGAAACGAGAAAGGATTCAAATCCAAAACCCAAACCAAAAAAACTTAGCAAAAAAAATGAAGTTGAATAAATAAGGTAAGTACAATACATTCTACTTATTTGGTTGCATATCAAATAATTCAAGCCCTTGGCTACTCTCTTTGATAAATGCTATAAGGTTTGAGGTATTAATATGATTTTCTAAAAGATCGAGTCTCAGCAGAGAATGGAGAGCTTTTGCACCAAGTAATGTCAACTTAGTTGTCTCATCATAAACCAATGCTTTGTTCAAGAGTTCGAAGCCACCCTTCAATAAAATTTCGTATAGCTGATATTCCGTTTTCATCGCCATTGGTATTGTGTATCTTTTTTGTCTTTTCTTTTCTGTAAGATCAGGAATTTTTTTCCAATTCTCAGGTTGTAATAGGAACAATGTTCCTGACTCCATACATTCCTCAGGGTTATACATTGTCGCTTTAACTGCTTGAGGGTGTCCTCGTACACCTATCAAAGATAGAGTGACTGGAAACCTGTAATCTTCGCCTACGATATTTGAGTTACTCCAATGTAAATATCTTTTCAAAGATACCTATATAGAATCTCTTGCAAATGCCATAGTCCAGGGCTAACTTTATGATTGGATTTTCATCATAAGCTTCATAGTCATCGGGTTCCATCGCTGCACAAGGTTCTTATGCTGTTGAAAGTTGCGATTTAAAGTTACCTTTTTCTTGAACTTCTAAGTTAAATGATTCTGAGAGCAGGCTGTATAGCGCTGTCCGATCCTCGGAATCGATGCTGCTAAATAGAACTCCATAGTCCTTCCAAAATGAATCCAAGCTAAATTCGAAGTGGCCTTCAGCTTTCACCTTCTTGTTCTCCGGTGCTTAAAAATAATAAAATAATTATATTAGAATCAGGTAAATTAAGAACCAATTACCATGAGTTTCAAAGAAATTTTTCATGAAGACGTCAACGCAGTTTGTTTGGAAGTTTTCCCGAAGATAAAATCCTGTCTTCCTTTTATTTTCTCCGAATATTTTGATTTTATAATATTTCAGCGGGAGATTGCAGACCATTTGTTCAAAAGTACGACATCCTCTTGATTTGATAAAATCTTCGAATTCGGAAACTGCTAAATTTATTTGATCTATTAGAGCAATCTCTACAGCCTCGTCTTTCAGTTTTATGGTAGGAATCTCAAAATTTTCTTCTTCAATGCTTTGATAATGCAATATCAACTCAGCAGCCTCTTTGAGTTCTTCGGCAGTTGCGTCCGCATCTGATAGCGTGTCCATTAATTTGATAATTTCGGGGATAGGGTCTTTCGAGACTTTTAAGGGAGGAATATTTGTCATGTACTGCTCCATAAGTACTTGATCTAAACACACGTCTATCCTGGCAGAGGCGTCGCTTTTCAAAACAACAAACAGTTTAAAAAGAACAAGCAATTTGTTTACGAAGAAGTGCTCCTGAGAACCAATCTGAAATTATTTCCGTGGATATGCTGGAAGTGGCCTGTGCACTGCTCTTCAAATATTTTCAGTTCTAAAGAGTTCTTGAAGAGACATAATGGTCTCTCCCAAAGCTCGATTCGTTTGGTTCCATCGTCATCAAATCCAATCTAGAAATCATTAAAATTTCAAATTAGAGAGTTTTATTTTTTGAGATAAAATTACGCCAATGAATGGCATTATCACATAGCGGATCATGTTTGCATACGTCTTTACAGATTTTAATGTGATGGTAGAAGGCAACGAGTCTCGATAGTTTATATGTTTCAATGCCTTCTGTAGGTCCTCAAATCTGATTTGTTCTTCTGCAGCAACTTGAAATGAAGTTGCCTCTGAAGTACTTTCCTTCAAAATCAGCATAAGTGACTTCTCATTGCCTTCAAAATCTAGATGGCACTCGATCAAATATTTGCTCGGGTTTGAAGTATCTATTTGTTTGCTAATTATTGATTTGCGTGGGTACTTAAGAAAGTCTGCGGAGCTTATGAGATCTGAAAGTTGAGCTGGTCTAGAAGCTGCATAGAACCAGTTTTCGAGAGGAGGTGTGCTATCAAATTTGCCTCCAAATTCGAGGTTCTCCAGTTCATCTTTGGATCCTACAGAGTCCCCAGCCTTGTCGACTAATTCAGAGAGGATTTCACTCACTTCGTTCTCGTTTTTTCGTGGAGACAGAAAATTCTGTTTTGGAATACTCTCCACAGCGCATAAATCCGCCATTTTTTCTCGGTTCTCTTTTTTGAATAGAGATTCTCTGGCCTTGGGGACTACATCCTCCTCATTCAGGCTCTCTAGTTTTGGAGTGTCGTACCTACCTAGTGGAGGATCTTTAGTGATGTTGGGTTTCAATTGAGGGCTCTCCTGGTGTTGATTTTGCTGCTGCAGTTGATTGGACGAGTTGTTTGGGAGAATTAAACCAAAAGTCTGTCGTTTAACTTCTTTCCTCTTAAATGGTTCGATTCTATTTGGTTCTGTCGATTTTGCTTTTTGAATTTCAGGAAGAATTTCCTCAAGCTCTTGTTGAGAGCCCTTCGTTTTATCCATTTTTAGTAAATCTGAATTTTTGAGATCAGACCCACCGCTTTCGGACATCTTTGTTTGCTTCTTCCCATAGGAGCTGCGTTTGCTAGCATCTTGGCCCGGAAATACTGCGGAAGTATTTTGCTCGTTGTGTTGTGTTAAGCTCAAAATTTTGAGGGACGGCGTTCGATCATGCGAAACAATATCACCTTCCTGGCTGATTTCTTGACTCAAATTGTCGAAACCGATAATGTGAATCTGCTTTGGATTGACGTTTGGTCGAGCTGGTACGTTGTTCTGTGTATCAAACACTGCTGAAGGTATGTCTTGTTCATTTTTGCTTTGTTCTTTACTTTCATTTTTACTTAGTTCTTTGCTTTCATTTTTACTTTGATCCTTACTTCCAGGTTTACTTTCATCTTTGCTTAGTTTAACCAGATCAGACATATTTCTCTCATTGCCTTGAGATGACGGGTTTGCATTTTGTTTCTCTACATTCAATTTAATTTGACTCTCCTCCTGCTTTATACTTTCTTCCTGGATAGAAGACAGCTTAGGTGTTTGATGATGGTCTGGCAATTTTATCATGCCAGTTGAATCTTTATTCGTTGCCAAGTCTGCAGTCTGTGATTCATTCTCCATCGGTTGCTGTCCATTCTTTGCTTCTTTCTCCAATGGCTCTTCTTTGAAATCAGTTAGATTCTTTTCTGCACGCTTAAGAAAAGGATCTGCGGTATTGTTACGAATGAAAACTGGAGGCTTCTCTTCAAGCAAATCATCAAAGTTTTCCATTTCTGCGCTTTTCTTTTCTTCATTGTCGATCATTATCTGATCATTCTTCACGCTTTGTATAATTTCTTTTTTTGATTCTGGCTCTTGATGTAGTTCCTGCTTGGGTGAATTTGAATACTGGAGAACCTCTGATTCTGTTTGGATGAATTGGGTCGAACTCATTTTATCTTCAATTGCAGTGTTACTGAGTTTCTTCGCATGATGGGCTTTTGCCCCTGGATAAGGGTAAGTATTATGATGAGGAATATAAGCTCGTTTTATCTTTGAAGCTGCTGCCGTTGGGATAACCCTTTTATTGGCTTGATCTTGTGATGGTCTGCAGCTAGGATCAGAAAATGGCAAGGAAAATTGATAGGGCTGAGAATCAGAGTGATCGAAGTCAAGAGTAGAATTGCTTTTCAACTTCTCTAATTCATGTACGAGCTGCATATTCCGATTCATGATTTGCTCCTTTCCTTGTTTCAACATTTCTATCTGTAACTCAAGTCCTTTCTGTGAAAGATCTTCTATATCTTTTCTGATGGCTTGAGAGTTTTGAATAGTTTTCTCGAGTTTTTTTGTCATTTCCTCTTCAAAATTTTTCTGGTTCTGTAGCACCATTTGAAGAGCGAGATAAATATCGCTTTCTGAAGTTGTCTGAACATTATTTTGTAGCGTGCTGTCAGTAGAAAGATGATTGATATCCGTCTCGAGTCTATCTGTAATAGTTTCAGTTCCAAGACGTCCGTTATAACGACTCGATTCTATGTTTTCTCGAGGAGCACGACTTTGTGAGTTCTTTTTCTTGTTATCTGAGACTAAAGGAGTCATTTTGGGGAAAGACTCATCTGGCTCGGACTCAGCAGTTGGCAGAGTCTTAATTTTGATGGAGGTAGAATGCTCAGTTTCTGGATTCCCTTGATTTAGATTTCTGTCTTCTTTGGAACAGTCTGCAATCATCTTTGAAATATTCTTTATGCTCTTTATTTTGAATTCTCTGGAGTACATGCCTAGTAATACTAATTAGAGTGCTGGAAAAGAAGAAGGAAATTACTGTTCCGACTTGGTTTTAAGCATTGACCAAATTTCTTTGAAAAAAATGAATCATTTGGCAAATATTTCATTGATAGTTTGTAGCCATTTTCATAGAATTGTTTCTCATCAAGTATAGCTGATTTACTCTTAGTTTCGGAGAACTTGAATGGAATTTCTCTTTTGTTCTCGAGACTCATTCCCATGATAAGATAGCTAAGGAGAAGAATTTTCAATTTAGGGATAAAGCTGGAACTCTGCATGTTTTGGTCTGATCTCGATTTTGAAAGCTCAGGAAATGCAAAAACCTAATTCGGATTGAAAATTTACTACTATTATATGAGAAACTAAAATACCTCAGGCTCGATTAGATGAAAACCTTTAGTTGCGTATTTTGCTGATTTCACATAAAAGCCACTTGAAAAATAAATTCTCGCGAGGTTGATATATGCTAACGCGTGAATGTAATCACGAGCTGGATTTCCTTCAGTCAAGATCTTTTTTAAGAACATAATCGCTCGATCCTTATTTTCCATGCTTTAAGTTAAGCGATCAGGTAAAAGTAAGCATTAGTTTCATTTTTAAATGTTTCTCATTACCTGCAGCAATACTGAGAAAGATTATTCCATATGGCTTTCCTAATAACTTGGACTGCTTGATCGTCTTTTAAATGTGGATAATCAGCCAGCTTTTGAGCATGCTGAAAAAGGAGTAATACATCATCATCATTTTGCCCTTTAAGCAGAAAATCACTATCAATTCCAAGCGTCAGAGAGTTACGATTCATTGCTAAGCGACAAGCATATTTATTGTAAAGTTTTATTAAACCTTTGGCAGCTTCGAAGTCCAAATCTGGAAAAGAAAAATCTGAACTTGGGTTGCACATCTGCATTAAAATCGAAAGAACTTCACTCTCTTGTTGCTAGTGAAATTGGTTAATGCTGGTGCCAGAGAAAAATATTAGCTACACGAGCATCCATAAATTCCAGGAATTTTATGTATTGAGAAGGTTTAACGTCAGCCAGTGTCAAGCTGGCTGGTTTGAGATTTCTTGTATGATTCATCATAAGGTGATTTCGAGGCTGAATACTGATTTCCTTTCTCATCGCTTAAATTATATTGGAGTTAAAGTTTATTCTGTGTATGTGTCCAGAATTAAGCTGAAAATCAGATCAAATTAGTTTTACTCGAATTGATCTGAAAAGAACAGGCCACGGGATTTCCAGAATATACCATGCTTGACAAAAAACACTCGCTAAATTTTGTTGTTTGCTAGCCATTGAATCTTAAAGCTATTCGAATTGAATCACATATTGTTTCTACACAAACTTTCGAAAAATAGATCATTCTTTTCTCTGTGTGACCTTTTGTCACATTTGAAGTGATACACTATTCGCTATTTATTAATTAACACACATAGATTGCGAAATGCAGCATTATCTTTTGTTCGAAGTATCATCGAAAGAAAAAAGGTTTGAGGTGTCCCATATAGCACAATACAATCTCAATTCACTCTAATGGATTTGTATTCATTTCTCTTGGAATTTGACCAAATTAGAATTTGCTTTCAGTTGGTTGCTTTGTACACAAACTCACAACAAAATCACTTCAGCATGTTATGATAACAAGTGGGGTCTATAGGTCAAGTGGATCAACAGGAAATAACTACTAAACTACATTCTCATCATCATTATCATCGTTATTATGTTCCTAATTTATCGATATGTGAAGGCCTTCATAACTTCCTTCGAGCCATCTTGCTTCAACATTTCAATCTCTTCAATTTTGAAATCTGCAATAAGTCCACCACGATATATCGGACTCTGAAATATTCATTTGAAAGATTTATTAGAGTTATCTTAGTGGAACCAAAATATAAGGAGAATTACCTCTTTGAAGAAATCATAAGGGCCAACTTCATCTTTTGTATTGAAAATCATATATGAAGTTCCGTCTGAAGTGGCTGAGACGCCGGAAAATAATAGTTTGCCAGCTTTTTCGGCTTCATCAATGTGCTTTTTCTGGTCTTCATTGTCAAGATCTTCCAAACAAACAAGTCCTTAGCTTAAAATATGCTTTTCATTTTACATGTATTTAGCGCAGCATCGTCTTTAAATCTGTAGCTGAGTATAAAAAAGCGGTGGCTTTCAGTTCCATAAAAGGTTCTCAGCGGTTTTGAGAACAAACTCTTGCAAGTTCCTTTAAATCCAGCCAGCTTGAACATTCTCCGTTTTCTAACAAATCCAAATAAAAAATATTAAATTGTTCGTGTTCATATAGTGCAAAAATTACGACATACACACTGCGTTGCTATTTGTACTTCGGCAATATCACTTATCAGATCTCTCCAAGCTTTGAACATTGCAAATTCTAGGTTTCAAGGCGTATATAGTGCTTAACAGTGTCAACACAACAAGAATAGTTTGAAGACTGGCGAAAATTATTAGAAGGGAAGGTGCTTATTTTTTCGGATGCAACGTTAGCAACCTTTTTGTCTAACCCCCGCAGACATTCTTTGGCTGTATGTATGTAATGAAAGGTTAAAATGGTAGCCATTTATTTAAGAAATTCTCTCCACTAAGAGTCGTCAAAACCTAGCAGAGTTATTCAATCATGCAGGAAAGTGGCATGTCATCTTGTGGACCACATCGAAACTTTCTATGAATCAGTTGAATCTCTCATTTTTTATGAAGCAACCCTAAAATTCAAGATATTTCCAGATCAATCTAAGGTAATAAATTTTAGAACAAGTTGTGCAGAGTCAATTATGAACTTGAACTCAAAGGAGTGGGATCCTAAGATCGCAAAAGCGATTAAAGTTGAAGAAGAGCAACAAAACCTTCTCAAAGTGAGGAAATTGACCATTCAGAAATCGAACTAATCACATACCTTAAGAAAATAAATAAATTGGCTCTCACATCAGAAGAGAAGATCAATAAATCTTTTGAAGGCCTATTTGAAGTGACTGTAAGACTAGATAAAGAAGCAAATGATACTGTTATGATTCTCAAAGATACACAGCAGAAAATAGGTACAAGTTGCAAAAAAATGAGTCCTAGCTCAATAAATGGATAGACAATTTGGCTGGAAAAGTGCATTTCTTGAATGAATTATATGAATCTCTAGCCATTGCATCATATAAAAAGAAGCTTCAGGCAGACTATACAAAAAAAGTTGAAGAAGTTAATCAATATAAAGCTCAGAAAAAGTATTAATCATTGCAATTTTCGTTCACTTACGAATTCTCTCTAGCAAAGCATTACAAGATCTTCAAGACAACTTCGAAAAAATGAAAGTTGCAAGTGCGAAATAGAAATAGAGTGGGTTCATGGCTCTTCTTTCTTAAATAAAATATAAAAATCGAAGATTACGGTGGCATTATTTGCTTGTTTCTTATCTGTGGATGCTTTCTAATTGTTTATTTTGTTGGGACTTGCTGTGAAGAGTGGATCATTATGAGAATCAAAAAACCAAAAATCAAAAACTGTTTACAATTCAACAAAATCTTTTGTCAATCTCGAATGTTCTGCACTTCTCAAACAAGCACTGTTTTCAGTACTTGGCGAATATTTTTCTTGATCTGCTTGTCGTCTTGAAATATTGTTTGCAGTTGGTTATAATGCAAAGTTATTTTTTCTTCAGATATGAAAGTTGTCAATTAATTCAATATTTTGATTCTTTAGACCAAGGCTCATAAATGCTTTCTGTGAAATGGACTTCCAATAGGACTTGTCCATCAACTCCTTAAGATGAATTGAGGAGTAGAAGTTAAAAATGAGATATAAACTCAGAGAGAACTCTTTTTTTCCTATTAGATAATAGCACGAACAGTTCTGCCACAAAGAACCACTACTTGATATTAACTTGCCTGCTTCACTTTTCTTTGATCCTATTTCGCACATTCATTGAAACGTTAAAAGTAGTTTCTGACTTAATATTCAGATATTGGTGAAGTAATGATTTGCCATTTGTAGTTAATATGTGGAATGCATATATGGAGATCCGCTTTGCTATGATTCATCACAAATCTACTGTTTTTTAATTTCGGAGCGTTCTAACTGAATTTTGGGTCGTTGTTCTAATTCAGTGAGTGAGATTGATGTAATAATAAACTAATAAAATGAAAGCTCAACAAAATTGCTTTAATAGCAAACCTCAACTGTTATTTTATAAAAAATTACTACTTTTAATCTCCGAAAATAATCCACAACTTCCATGAGTCGAGCATTCATCTTTGCTCTCTTTCTCACTGGAGCTTTTGCAATCTCTCTGAAAACTCCGAATGGGAGAGATCCAACTGTGTTAATGAAGGGACTGAAATGTGCTATCTGTACGGCTACTATTGATCTCTCTATTCAATATCTCACACTTCACCCAGAACCTGTTAACCAATTTATCAATGAGAATCTTTGCAAGTTCTTCACAGAGCCAGCTTTGAACTTCTTTTGTAAACAAATGGTCATGCTCTTCGGAGATACGGTGATTGAGATGGTTCTTAACAAATCCAGCTCCGATGTTATTTGCCAAACTTTATACTTTTGTGAAGACACCACCTGCCGAATCAGACCAACCACTACTCTGGACCACCAGCTAAAAGCAACTCCTGATTACACACCGACGAAAAAATTCGGATCGAAAAAGCTAGAGTTTGACCCTTGGAAATTCCTTGACGATCTTCTTGATTACTTGAGTGTTCGTCATCTGCCACTCATAGATGGTGATGGCGATCATTTCAGTACTTACCCTTCTTTAAGAGGTTATTACTGGAGAGGAAAGGACTGCAACGATGCAGATGCCAATATTTATCCAGGAAGAAAAACTAATCCGTACCCAGGCAGCGACCGAGATTTTGACTGTAATGGAATTGAGGGGAGAGACCCTGAAACTGGAACGACCTGGGAAGAACTACTTTGCGAGAATACAACTAGATATGGATTCGCCGTCATTGGAGACTCCGTGGGCGCGCATTTCTCAATTCCTCCTGAATGGTTCACGGCTTCCAAAATAAATGGATCTACTTATAGCAACATTCTCGAGAACTTCGCGAATGAGTTCGATCTTCCTCACCAGTCCCTAACGACAGGTTTTGTGGAAGATTCGAAGGAAACGCCTGTGAGAAGCCTCTACAAGTACTGGCTCGAGAGGAATCTTTGCAACCACAGAGACTATCAAAATATTGCTGTTAATGGAGGAGATACCTACGATACCGATGTTAATATGAGAGCTTTGAAGAGAAATGCTACAACCGATTATCCTATGATCGTGGTTATGGAATTGATCGGGAATGACGTATGCTCAGGTCATGGCAAGACTACTCCTCCTGAGCTCTTCAAGGAAGCTTTGCTTGGCCGTCTGGCTTACCTTGATACCGTATTGCCACCTGGTTCACATGTAATTATGCTCGGGATGGTTAATGGCAGTTTGCTTTATGACTACTTACATAACGAAACCCATCCCACTGGAGTTACATACCGTGATGTTTATGATTTCTTAAACTGTCTCCAGATCAATCCATGTCCTGGGTGGTTGAACAGCAACGCTACGGCCAGACGATTAACAACTGAGGCAGCTGAGGAGATCAATAAGAAATATCAAGAAATTATGGATGAAGGGAGGGTTTACAAGAACTTTGACTACGTTTTCTATGACTTCCCTGCCATTGAAGTTATGAGAAAATGGGTCTCAGAAGGAGGAAAACCAACCGACCTGGTGGAACCCGTGGATGGATTCCATTCAAATCAGCAATTTAATGCATTGGCCGCAGATTTGATATGGGAAAATCTGAAACGAGATAAACCAGAATGGATTGGAGATATCAACCCTAATAATAAGAAAATTTTTGACTTGTTCGGAGACCAAGGTGGCTACTTTTGAGGAGAAATCTAAATTGGCTAGATCGATATAAACTTTTTTACGTCTAATGATTCATAATATTTTTAGTCAAAATACTATTTCGCACGTTATCCACTAAAGCTATTTAGCCTTTATATTCAAAATCAAAGATTAAATATACATTATTCAAGGAAAATCCCAATCTAACTTTTTTCAATGATTCTGGTTTCCAGGAGATTTTGCAAATTATTATTATTCGTATCAACAGTCTCTTCCGTATCGAGTGGAAGGACAAACCACAATCATTATTTTTTCGTAAATAGAATTGGTAGGGTTTTTGATTAATAGTGAAATTTGACACCCATAACAGATGCATTGTGGAAATAAAAACTTTATTAGAATTGTTGTTATCTCTGGATATGGAGAAAAATTCGCTCTCGTCAACTTTCCAGTTGTATCCGATGTTGCTACATGGAAAAAGCTGGATTTGTATTAATAATTTTGAAGAGATCTCTTTGCTTTCACTATTGAGCAGAAGAAACGAATTGTATTGATATCCCAACAATCACAGAATGCTACAAAAATGGGACGCATACTGGAGCCAGAGATTTCCACAGCAAAAAAGGAGCCCTCTCTTTTCATCTTGTGTCTCAACTTTTTCAAATTTTTTAGATTACAAAATTCTCAAAGAAATTCATTTCAGCTAAGTTAGATTATTTTTGATATAGATTTGTTGAATTATTGAGATCTCATGGAAAGTAGTGGACCTGTCGAAAAGATAAAGAAAGAAAGTTGGGCTCCTGAAGTAAGCAATGCGCATTTGACCTCATTAAACTCTGTTATATAGGAATTGAAAGCATTAGATAAGCCTGTTGCTCATTTCAATGGCCCTTTCAAGTATGTACTGCTCATTTATGCACTGAAATGACGTTTAGAGTTGAATTGGAACCCGGAAAGAAATACTCTTGGTGCACCTGTGGGTTAAGTAAAACTGAGGTAATGCCGACCAATTGTCAATGACCAATATAATGCGATTTCCCAGCCATGGTGTGATCACATGCACAAAGGAACAAAATTCAAACCGCTTAAATTTTTCGCTCCAGAGGGCGAAAAAAAGACGTATTTTGATCATTATACACTCTGTTCTAATTGTCTTCTTACGTTTTCAGGGCATATATGTGCGGCTGCAAGCAGACTAAGACTCCACCATATTGTGATGGATCACATAAATGTCTTGAATGGTAGCTAATGAAATCTCATGCATATGTTTTGCAATGAGCGTTACTAACGTTGCTGAAAAATCATACATATTCATCCTTAGAATAAAGTTAAGCAGCTTCAAAAAATATTTAGAGACCGATTTATTCCATATTCGATCCAAAAAATCTCGATTTACTTTCAATAATCAAGTAGCGATTTGAAAAATGCAGAATTTTAAGATTTAACTCAAGAAAGTCAAATGCCAACGTAATAATTATAGCTACTGGAACAATGAAATCCTTATCTTTGTTTTCTTAATATATTTTGAATATACTATCTCTTTAAATAGTTTTGAATCATCATGATAGTCGAGCTGCTTTAAAAAAAAAACATTGAACGCAATTTGAGTTTGGATAAATATATCAAGCTATTGCTACTGTTTAATAGAGAGAAAGCTCGCTTCGTTCAAATAATATGTGGAAAAAACATATTGCAGATCCCATCTTTGATAAACTTCTTTCGCCGACTAACAATGAAGAAAAATGTAAAGTTTGTGTCATAAATAATCGATATATATCAATCTCTCGCTAGTTATGAGTATGGAGAACAACTATGCAAGCAAATAAATCTCTGATTGAATAAAAAAAAGCAAACGAGACATTTTACTATGGATAATTGAAAAGGAAGGGCACTGAAGTTGAATGATCTCAAAGCATGGGTCGTAATTTCGTTTTTATCATCAATCGCTTCATCAGCGTCTCTGGCTCAAGACTAAAGATCTTAGAGCGTTTTTCTCTCACAATGCCATAAGTACCTTGATATGCGCCTTCGTCTCTGGCCAAAATCATTCTACAAAGAGCTTGAGGATTCTCAAAGATTATTTGATGCCCAGCATCTTCAACGAAAAACATTGCTCCTTTAATTCTTCCTTTTCGTACAAGTCGTTCAACACCTTTGTAGTTTAATGGGTCAAGTTCACCATAATAGAAATCCATAGGAATGTCGAGTTTTACTTTCTCAAGCATCTCTTCAAGAGTTATGTAAGCATCCCCTCGATGAGAACTGACCAAGTCAGGAAGCGCACTCTGGCTTCCGACGGGAAGTGAGAAATATGCGTATGTGTATTTAAGGAAGAGATCAAACAATTTAACATCCTCGAACTTCAATTTACTCTGGAGGTAGAATTTGATAGCCTGTCCGATCACTGTAGGATATTTTTTAAAAAGGTCTGGCACAGATAACTTGTGCTTAAATAATATGAAGGAAATTTTTTCGAGGATTCCGAACCCTAATCCTATTTTCCTTTCCATACTCAATCTTTCTTTGAACGATGACGTCTTGGAAAATCCAGCAGGGCTGACCATAATAATTCGGTTCACGTGTTGAGGGTATTTGATAGCATACATGCCTGCTAAGTAACCTCCAAAAGAATGTCCGAGGAAGGTTGCCTGCTTGATCTGAAGCTTTTTTCGCCATCTTTCTATCGATTCGACAAAGAAATTGCAGGCTTCTTCTGGGTCACTTGATGAGATGAATGATGGCCGTGTGGAGGCGCCCTGACCAAGGAGATCGATACTCCATATGTTATAGTTACGAGAAAGGCTCTTAAAGAGATTAAAGAAGCAAAGTCCAGTTCCTCCGACCCCATGGAGCATTATTAAATTCTGAGCGTTTGGATTTTCGATGTGTAAGGTGTGAATGTATTGTACATCTCCTCTAAAGATGAACGGAACATCTATTATCTGCAGATCTTGGGGGATTTTGAATCCCAGCTCGGCCAGGAACTCTTCTTCAGACTTACGAATTTCGGTGTAGATGGTGTCAATATGCGCTTTGTTGTTTAACATCTGTCTTTAGAAAATATGGCGCCCTCTTGATTTTAGAGCTTCAGTGATGTGAAATATAGTTTATCAGAAAAATATAAGCTAACAGGTTACCAAATTATCAATAATAAATCAAGTCTTTTTAACCGCCACTCAATTTTTTTTTTTGAGAAAAAAATGGACAAAGAGAATCGATCGGAATCTCGCAATTATTCATCTTACAATGGAGAATATAAATTAAAATTTCTTCAGAGTAAGATACATATTTTGAAGTAATACACGTTTACGACATCGAAATTTCTCTAATTCATAAATATGCGACGTCCTATTGATATGTCTTTAATTGTTTACTAGCAATCAGCTAACTTCCTGACCAAAAATACAAATACTAAAAATAATTGGTATTAATTCAGCAGAAATAACGATTATAGAATGACAAGGTGGTTGTTGAAATTATGGTTTAAGAACCACCGTGACTTTTTTTTGTCGTTTTGGTGCCGCTACTAGCCTTAACAAGGTATTATTGATGGAAATCTTATTATCATAAAGGAGCATATTTGATAGGTCTTTTTGTGAAGAGGCAGGAAGTTCCACTTCCGATTGGGGTTCTTGTAATTTACTCCTTTCGGCATCATTTTTTGTATTTTCAACAGAATTGTGATCTCCTTCAACGTCCGGAGTCCCGTTTAACCCCCCTGTAGTAATGAGCTCATTTGTACTATTGATGATTTTGCCTTGTTCTCCAGATTGTACTGGGGTCGGTGTTTGATGAAGTAATACATCGTTATAGCTCCTTGGCTCATTTCTATCTGGAGTTTCTAGGAATAACACTTTTTTTGCAGGGCTTTTTTTAGGACTTATAAAGGAAATTTCTTGTTTTTTTGATGCTTGAATGTCCGTCGTTTGTATATTCTGGAAATTTGGATTTGCTGGCTGGAGTTCAAATGAACTTTTCGATTCCTTCTCCAATATTATTTTAGACAAATTCATGCTTCCAATTTCTGGGCTATCGATAGAGGACTCAATTAGTTGTTGTTGCTGCATAGAATCGTCCAATGCATTCACAGCTCTAATAACAACTAAACCTCCCTTTTTACCAGCTCTTAATCCATTATAAGAATGCTCCTCCTCTTCGAGAGCTGCCCGCATTGCAGCTGCTTCTTCATCGCGTAGAACACGTTTACGACTTATTTTAATTTTCTTGCAGATGTCAAAGAACTGATAGTTCAATTGCAAACTTGCCTGAAGTAGCATAAGTCCACTCAGCACCCAAGCTATCAGGACCTCTTCTGATGGAAGCAAGAAAGTATAGGAATCTTGAAATGACAATATTACAAACCAAGAAAGTACCAACACCAGAAGGATCTCATTGGATCGTGAAACATTCAGCAGAGAATCACTTTTAAAAATCCGTTTGAAGAACATGATCGAAGCTACAATAGCGTTCAGAGTAAATATGGTCAACGTTTGGGCAACGGGATATTCTGTCAGAATGACCAAGATACTGGAAATGAGGATGGATCTTGTGTACATAAAAAACAGACCTTTGATTCCGACGGGATTGCTAGATAGGTCCTCTAAAAGTACTGGAGCTTGGTTAGAAATTGCTCGAAGACTGATGCTCTCCTTTTTGAAGGCAGCCATATATAAGAATAGGAAGGCCATAATCAAAATGAAGTCAAAGAGGAGAGATACAATGAGTGAGAAGTAAGAGAATACATCTGAAAGCCAAAGGAAATAGTATTCCATGAACAACGCAAGCCCTAGCAGGGGCAATGAGCCTCCAATCACTGATGCCAGAAAATTCCACTCCAAAAAATCAAGGATCACTTTAATTCTAGAATTTGATGATTTTTTTGGACCTCTGAGTCGAGAAATTACGCGAAGAGGTATCCAAATCACGGCGATTGCAAGCAGAACCACAGCAAAGATATCGTAAATGCTCAAAAACGCAGGTGATGTTATGTACCTTGCGAACTGAGGAGCAAGCGTATGAAGAGAATCAGAAACTGGATTGCTTTCAGAGAAAAATAGCTTCTGAAAAAGTTGTCCTCGATTCCATAAGCAGCTCGGCATCATTTTATAAAACTCAGTGAGATTGGGAGCATACTTCACATTCATCAACATCAAAGATTGGAATAGGAAACTATAATGAGAAATTATTAGCAAATTGAAGTTTGTTCCTCCTGATTTCAAATTTTGAAAAATCGCCATCAATATTGCTAATGAACAGAGCATTGTCACGATTACACCAAGTATCCATCCAACAAATGGAGGAGTGCTGCCTGGGCCTGCTATTCCTGGAATGGTAAGATTAGTCTGAGAAGCATTTGCCAACACTGTGTATGCAGCTGCAGGATCATTATTCAATCTGGTTGTATCAATAAATATTTGTCGATCAAGTACGGAATCTATAGCAAGATCTACAAACGTTGCTGTGTAGCGGCTTGAAGTATTTTTGGATATCGTATAGGTTGTGGAGTTTGTTTCATCAATAAGGATGTTGACGAGGCCAGAGAAGTTAAACTGAGGGTTGCTATCGGTAATATTGAAATCAAAAATAAGCTGATAGTTGGTGTCTGTTGTTACAAGAGATGATTTAAACGATATGTAGGTTCTCTCTTGACAAGACGATCCGGCGGTGGAAGTCACTTGGTAGTATTGAGATGGACATGAGATTACACAAGTGTTATTGTGGAGTAAATAGTTCGAGCTGCATAAAACACAAGTGGTGTTTATGCAGGCAGAGCAGACTGAGGAGCACTGCTGAAGAGACAGTTGAATGAAACTTATCAGAAGGAGTAAGTGTAAGAAGTGCATGGATAATATTTTTCCCATGTTCAGGAGAGTCAAGAGTGAAAGTTGTAATTTTTTAAAGCGGATTTTAAACCTGAATGTGCAATATCTCACAAAATAGATGAATATTACTTAAGGAGTTTGAGTTTGGTTTTTTTAATTATTCTCAATCTTCTTAATTAGTCATACTGGAAATATGTTTTTTCTGTTCGATTTTTCCCCAGCTGGGATATTCCATGTTCTTCCTTTTTATATTGTTGAATGGAAAAAATTTTTCATTTTGAATTATCACAAAGCAAGAACTTGTCTTGAAACACCATCAGAGCATTCCTTGAATCTGGCCAATATCTCCAAATTTTCATGCTTTCGAGTGATGGAAATCAAATTTGATAAAGAAGAGCGCTCTTTAGAGTGAATTAACGATTCAATTTAAATTCAATTTGAAACAGGCTTATTCATTAGGAAACTTTTGCAATATACATGTCATTACGTTCAACTCCCGGAGTAATACACTCGATCCATGCTTCAGAGATCTTTAACTAAAGCTTTACTAATTATAGAAACGAGTTCTTGACAATATTATCAACGACCTTGAGCAAGAAAGAACTAAATATACTAATACTCCAGGAAAATCGATTCGTTTCAATCAAGATGAGAAAGAAAACTCCCGTTCTCATAATATCTCATATAGCTTCAGTCTCCTTGGACAAGAAAAAGATCGTCAACTACACCTTGACAACAGCTCTAATCCGTTGGCTATGTCTGAGACAGGAAGAAATCTATCCAACTACCAGTCGAAGAGAACAACTTATGATCATATGAAGGAACTGTTCAATGATAGAAAGACTGCATCAATGAAATCGGAAAAGCCTCCAGCTGTCCTCCATTCAAAAATCTCACATAACAGTCCATATTTGAAAAGCAACACCAATAAGCTGAAAATGAGGGAAAAACTCAAAAAATTGAATATGACCAAAACTGAGCTTGGAAACATAGTCAAAGAAATTGAAATCGAGAAAGCAAAAATTGGTGAAATAAAAATTTCTCTCTTCAATGATGTTCGTAGAGTAGCTATATTGTTAATTCTCTGTTTTTTCACGTTAATACATTAAGGATTGCGAAGAGCTTCTGAAGAAAGATGAGCAACAATTGAAGGAAGATTTAAATAAATGTCTAAGCATCATGAATGAACTTCAAGAGTGGGAGCTGAACACAGAAATCAAACTTGAACAGTAAATATCCGCACATCTACTGTTTTTACTCAATTGAACACTGAAGATATAACTCAATACTTGACGATGATATACAAGTTATGGATGAATTCCTTAAGAAGTATGGGGATCTAAGCCAGTTGAAACATCAAGTCACACCGACAGATATCAAAGTGATAAATAGGGTAAATTTTCTTAAGAAATCAATATCTAATTAAACAATGCGCAGCAAAAATTGGAGGAACTTGAAGCAAATGTGAAAAATTACCAAAAAGAGCTCACTCTCTGCAAAAATGAGCTCGAAAAATATAAGACCTTGTTTGATTCTGAGCAGAAACTGACTGAAGTGCTTTCCTCGAGAAATCAAAAACTTGAAACCAGTGTATTACAAGGTTTGGATTTAAACAAACCAGATTCAAAGCATGCGCAACCTGATTACGAAAAAATCATCCATGAAAACGAGACACTAAAAGAATCTTTAAACCAGATTCAAAATGAGCTTGCTTCGAGTTTGAGGAAAGATAAGTCCCTCATTGACGATGATGTAAGAGAAAAGCAGATTCAGATCACGGGATTGATAAAACGAGTCATCTTAACCATGGATCCAGAATGCGATTTACCCAAGAATAAAAACTTGATTAACGCCACCACGAATGAACTACATGAATATTCGAAAGATCTCATAGGTGTTCTCAACAGGATATGTGAAGACCAAGCAAGGATCACAACTGATAGAATTAGCTCCACAAAAAGAGAACTTGAAAAACTCCATAGCCAAGTAAATTAAAATGTTTGTCCAACCACGACGTTTAATGGTTTGCCACATTCTGCAGGAGATGGAGAAGTTTAAGCAGGATTTACTCTTAAAACAGAAAGCAGAAGAAGCTGAATATAAGCGAAAACTTGATAATGAGCTTAGCACCAAGCTTAATCCGTAGCAATACTCTATCATAGTCCGCTAAATTTGCCCTAAATAGAATGGAATCGAAATTGACCCAGCTAGAAGAATTGGTTGAAAGCAATAAATTGAAAGACATTCAGATAAAATCTCTAAATGATGAAATTCTTGAGCTTCAGGGAATGTGCAAAAAATTAGAGAATCAAAATAAACATCTCGAGAAGAATGTCCAAGAAGAAGTGAAAATTTATTCTTTGACCTCATATTTTACACGGTTATTTGAAACCTAGGTTGATAAGAGATTGTACCAGTTTAGAAAAGACAATATGTCATCAATAAGTCTTTTAAAAGAAAAACACGAGAAGGAGCTGCTTAAAAACACCGAAGAGCTAAAAAATTATTACGAAGAGATGGTGAAAAAGAGCCAGGCAACTGTTGAAAAGGTTGAACAAGACAATCAATTTTTAGAAGAGGAACTACAAAACGCAAACAAAAAGATATTCGAACTGATGAAATGTAAAATGGACCTCGAAGAAGCTCAATCGACAGCTAGAAAAAACCTGGAGAATGAACTTGCTAGAGGCATGGAAGCTCAAATGAAACGTCAAGAAGAGAAGATAAATGAACTGAAAAAAGAAATCGAACTGCTAACAAGATCATATGAATCTAAAATTTACGAGATTAAAGAAGAAAAAGACAAAGAACTCGATGATAAACTTTTTGAGCAGCAAATCTACCACAAAGAGCAACTTGCCAAACTAGAGCAGACATACCAAAATTTGATTGCAGAAGTAATACTACTCCCAATTTTGACGAGGAGCAATGAAAACATACTTCTTTAGTATAAAGACAAACTAGTGAGATACACAAACCTCCATGATACGCAGCAAGATGCAATCTCAATGATTGAAAAAAATTTCAGATCTGTAAAAACTATAGTTATCATTGGTTTTTACCTTCTCCTTTGATGAAAAGAGCCAAAATAAGTTGGATGCCAAGACTGAAAAGATTGAACAACAAGAGAGACTCATCCAGAAACTGATGAACCAGGTCTTTCGACACTCGATAACTGTTGTCTAATTATCTTTGTTTTATAGATAAAAGAATTAGAAGCTAATCAAAGAGATGTAAATTATCCTTCAAGTTCTAATCACAATATTTACTTTCTTTCCCTCGGCAGTTGCCAAAAAGCAATTCTCAAATGAAGAGTTATGAGCAAACATTTAAACCTGATGATCTTTCCAAAGATAAGTACCAGAAAGCATTCATGAAGTAAGAGTAGTTGCAAGCACATCTTAATACCAATAATGACAACTAGAACCATAAATAAATTGAGAAACTTGGGAGATGTTGTTCAATCTTACATTCAGAAGCAGCCATCAACAAGGTAGCAATATATTATTTCGAACAGACTTAAATTGATATGTATCAAGTAGAAAGGAACCACTGGAAGAACAAGAAATTCCGTTAGTGCACCTGAGTAAAGAGATAGACCAGATTGGGAGAGTAATAGGTCCGTTATTAAGTTCTTTGCTAAAACGCTCCATTCCAGGAGTTGATTGAAGAGACCATGGATATTAAAGAAGATGAAGATGACTTCGGCGAGGAGCAAAGGTCTTTGGAACTAAGCGTTGAACATCCGAACATTGCCAACCAAAGACAGTCGCGCATGTTAAATGGCTCAAATATATCGTCTCAAAGAGGATCGCATAAAGAGCGCCATAGCGCCTCTATTAATTTTGAGAATAACCGAGTCAATCAGGAAGTTCAGACAGAGTTCCAAGATGATGATATCCTTCCTCCTTTTGATCATCGGGTGTGTCTCAGATGCAAGTTAAACGATTTGACTTCGCCGAACTACTGTAGATACCAATGCATCGAAAACATTAATGACCTCAGCTTTAATTCAAATAAATCTGGAAAATCAGGTAAATCTACTCATAAAACGAGCAAAAGCCATGTATACGGAACAAATGTCGGCTGGAAATCAAAACCTCGTTCTTCCAATTATGAGAGATACTTGTCAAATCGAGCATTCATCGAGGTTGTAGATCAAGTTGCAAACACAGTTATTACCTCTCAGGATTTTGCGAATAAAAAGGAAAATTATGACACTAATTTTTTCGCAGAGCTGCAAACACCTCGATACGAAGACAATGAATATTAATTAAATTCAAAATGTATCACGTCAGTTTAACTTTAATATTTGTCCAGAGATTTTGTCTATAGTTTGCTCAGGCAAGTTTGATTATCATTGAATCATATTTTTAAACTCAGAAAGGAATAAGAAAATTGAATTTGACTCCTGTTTTTTTTTTCTCTCTCTTGAAAACCTTAGCAGGGATGAATAAAAAAAATTTAACTTTTCTTATCTCGAGCAAATCACCTGTGTGGCCTGTAGCCAATTAAAACAAGAGTGAAACGAGACAAAACGTATTTCTCTAGCATCAAACTGTCGATTAGAGCTTGATTTACAACACATCAAAAATTCTTCTCCAAACCATCTCTGGGCTTGTTTTGAAGTGAGAAGGTTCAGGTCGTAAAATGAAAGTTAGAGGTTTTGTCATAAATTTCATTTCAGTTAGCTTAGTTCATCAACTTACCTTTAGCAAGCCTTAGAACTCACCTTATTTTTCTTAAATGAAGCTCACAAAGATATTTATTCTATATTTCAGAAGACTGTAGTAAGGGATTGCATCCAAATATCTTCTATTTGGTCTTTAATCAATGGAGTACTCTTCACAGTAGGCGATAAATAAATAGGCTTAAAATATGTAAGAAACAAAAGCAAGATAAAGTTTTTCTGTATTGTTAGCTTGCGATGCATCAGCGAGTAAGTCAGTATCTTCATCAATTGAATCCAGAATGACCTTAGCTCTAATTGAGAATTGAGTATTTATCGTGAAGAAAAGAATTCTTACGCCTCAAACTCGAAGTTGTTGGTCCTCTTATCATAAAATCTCTTTAGAATGTCAACGATGTCCTAAACCATTGTTGAGTGAGTGTCTGGCGATTTAGTTATACCGAAACTGAGAGTTTTCCTTTAACAGCACGGGTAAGCTCATAGATTTTTTCAAATTCTTGTCTGAAGTTGGCAAAATCACATATTCTTCTTATCCAATAATCGAAAGTCTCGAATTGCACGGTTTCATACATTTTACGATATATCCTCTTTTTAGTTAGATCAGTTTCGAAGAAGTTTTGCTAATACATTTACCTTGAAAACCTCGGCTTGCACTTTAGAAGAAAAATCAATCATCAAAAGTTTCAATAGTTTATGAAAATCAACTGAAGAAACCGCAGCGTCTGCTCATTTTAACTTAGCACCTTTGTGGTAGGAGGTAAATTACTTTTGTTTAAGTCGATACTCAGTGCGGAGAGCTTGAGGAAGCTCTCATAAAGATTATCACTCAGAAATTTGGCATTGAACCGATTGTAATAAATTCTAAGGTATTCCTTATAAAGAACCTGATTCTTTTCACCAGCAATCTTTTCTTCGAACCTAGAGTTCACGCAGCATTGATGCAATTGCAAAGAATAAATCATACTTTTGTTGTTGCAAATAAAGAAGGGGATTGCTGGGACGGTCTTCTAGCAATGTTTTCATTTGCTTCTTGAATTCGATTTCGAGGGGAGATTTCTCGCTACTAGTTGCGCTCGTGTCCACTGGGATATTTTCTTTATTCATACTTGTTGTGTATCAACCAACAGCTTTTAGCACTGATCTAAAGCAAAAAATTTGAATAAATTTAAACATTCAAATTTGATGAAGCATATCTATGTTACGGATAAACCTCAATACAGGAGAGAGGAAGCTGTTATTTGGGAGTTCTTGGTGCTATTAGTTATAGGAAAACTCTCGTACGCATGAGCTTGCTAACCACTATTTAAAGTCAAAGAAATGGTCTCACTCCATCCATCAAAGCAACGATCTTTAATTAATAATGATAAACAATTGTGTTGAATTCTAATCTGCTTTGAATGAAACAAGATTAGAGATTATTCTCAGGCGTTGATGGTCTATGACGCTTCTGAAATTTTATGTTGAATATCGCTAAGCCTATTTATTCATTTGTATATTATAAACACCGCAACTTTATCAGCAATTATTTTGCAAACTCTTAGAGATTAATTCAAGGATATAAAGACATTTGGAAGATACAAACAATAACATGGAGAGCAACAACCCTAATAACGATGATGATAGAATGCTTAGAAATAAAAGAGACCAATACTCCAATGAAATCCGAAAGAAAAAGAATGAAGCCATGCTTCATGAGAAGAGAATGAGATTTTCATCTAATAAAGAGAGCACTCAATCCACTACCATTGGACCCACCACATTAAGCGTAATGGCTGATTTGCATTGAATCTCTAACGGAACAACTTTAAAGGAGCCTGAAATTTACCAGCTCTTAACGAAAAATTTACAAATGGCGATAAATGACAAAAACACTGAAAAACTTGAAATTGCATTGACAGATTTGCGAATTGCGATTTCTTCAACAGAAAATCCTCCGATTGAGCTTCTTTATAAAGCCCATATTATTCCGTTAATTGCGGAGTTTTTAAAAAAAGAGCACTTTGAATACGTGAAAGTCCAGACAGAAGCAGCTTGGATTATCGCCAATGTTCTTTCCGGTGACAGCATCTATACAGAGTATGTTGTGAAAGAATTAAATGGTATTGAGCTGATGCTCACGCTTCTTCATTCTCCAAGCCAAGGAGTCCAAGAAATGGTACGTAATCAAAAGTTTTTGTGGCTTGATACAGTGTATGCTATATAGGCAGTCTGGGGGTTAGCAAATATTGCTGGAGAATCAAGAGCTTATGCTAAAACCCTCTTGAAAGCAGATATTATTCCTATCCTCGTAGAGTTGATTGAAAAACATCCACTCGAAATTGAATTTGTCCAGAAAATTACGTGGCTGTTGAGCAATTTATCAAAAGGCAAGCCGTATCCAGATTTTGAGCTGGTAATTACATTATTTTTTTATTTTTAATCTCATAAGTGATCAACGACTAATTTTCTTAGTTGGCACCTGCGCTGCCTACACTTGAGAAACTAATGTGTTTTAAAGATCCTGAAATTCTTTCTAATACACTTTGGACAATTGAGCATCTCTCAGAGGCAGGAGAGGGCCCTGCTGAATGTGTCATGGAGATGGACTGCTTCAAATTGTTTATTGAGTGTGCTCAAAACGACTACGAGGAGTTTGCTCGCTTGAGAACACCTGCGCTGAGAATATTAGGAAATTGTCTGGAATGTTTAGAAACTGACAAGAGGGTATAAGCGTGTTTGTTGACCTTGATATAATTCTCCTCAAATCTAGAAACTCATGGCCTCCGATATTATACCTTGCATCATAAAAAATGTCTATTCAGCAAACAAGAGATGGAGAGAGGAAGCTCTCTGGATTCTATCTGATCTTTTGGCTTGCGGAGAAGAAATAATTCAAGAGACTCTCATGTTGCCAAAAGTATTAGACAGGATTTTTGAAATCATTCGAGGTGACACGATTGAAGTAATTATCTTGTACTTGAAATCGAGCAAAATAAAATCCTTTGAATATAGTTAAGACTGGTAGCAATGATTTGTCTTTTAAAGGCGTCAGAAGAAGGAAATACGACGCAAATAAATTTCATGGTCGAGAATGATTTAATCAAACTGCTTCTTGACACATTGATGCTCAAGAATGAGACTAAACTGATTTTGAATGCTTTGGAGATTCTTTCCAATCTCCTAAGCGCTGCAGATGAAATCATGGAAAATGAAGGTGGGCCTAATCTTTATCTTCTCAGGTTAGAAAAAGAAGGCGGAATTAAAATGCTAGAGAGTCTACTAAGTCACATGGAAGATAAAGTCGTCAAAAAAGCCAGTGAAATAGTTGAGGAGTTTATTGAAAATAAAACTAAATAACGACTTACATCGAGGAAAATGCGGAGAAATTATAATTTCTCCAAATTTTGAAAATTTAGAGTTGAGACTATGTTTTTTTCGAATGATTGATAGTTGAAGTATATTTATGAGAAATTTCCTGCTCTTTGCTAATAAAGAAATCGATCGTGAACTGGAATCAAATATTAGAGAGGAATGTGTGTATTTTATTTTTTTTTGAGAAAGTTTTCTAAAGAATATTGCAGAGAGAAGCAGACAATTGCATTGCATGGTTGTTTACGCACTGCGAAAATCAATGGAGAACTTTGTATTCATAAAGTACATCGTGAATTTCTGGTGCAGAAACATTTTTCTAATCTAGTCTCATTCTGTTATTGAGAGCCTCGATGAATGCATTTTCAGTTCCTGGAACTGCTTTCTCCAATAGATGCTTTCTTAGAAGGTCGATAACTTTGACGCCATGATATTTTTCTTCAATGACAGAATCCAGGGTAGCGACTTCATCAATTAAGCTAAATTGTTACAATAGTTTAGAAAGGAGTTCTTCAGAGAAATCGATAATTACCCCAATTCTTTCGCCTTGTCAGCTTTGATTGCAGTCTGAGAGAAAATTTCTTTTTCTAATTGCTCATTGGTCAGCTTCAAATCAGAGAACTTGTCGGCACGATTGTTAAGGATCTCTTGTTTGAGTTCAACTTCTCTGTCGTTCAAGATTTCCTTTAACCTAACATTTGGAAAGAGAAAAAAATCTTTTTGCAAGGTTGAATAGGTGAAACTGGTACCATTTCACGTCTTGCTCCTTAAGATCTTCGAAACTGTTGAGTCTGAGCTTGTATTTTCCGGAAGCAACGTATTTATTTTCTACCTTCCAGTCCTGTGCAAAATCTTTGAGTCCCAAGTGAGTGTGGTAAAAGCCAAAGTCTCCCACTATTGTGTGCTTGTCTGGCCAGCATTTTAGTCTTCAGATCTGAAAAAATAGAAAGTAATTACTCGCAAAAACTCTATTTCCTGAGGTCCAGACGATATTTGCCGCACCCAAAACCATCTCTTCGGCAAAGGTATAAAGAGGCGCTCTTTTTCAAGAAAAATAATTAGCTTATTTGAGATTGAGTTTCATACTCTGTCTCCTGAGAAAACTTTTTTAGAACGCTCACCACGTTTTTTGCTTGGACGATAGAATCTAATCAACCAAAGGATCCATCAGAAGGGCGTCCACTTAGCTGTTATTTGGCTTTACCTGAAGATGCGGAGACGGACACGGCGATCAAATGAACGTTGTATAGACTCTTATATCTGAGCGCTTGTGCCAATCTATCAACCCTACATAGTAACGATGTGAGCAGACATGTCACGACTAGTTGGTACGTTTTGCTTGTAATGTTTCCGTAAAGTTGAACATGAATGATTCTGTCCGTAAGTTTTGCGAGCATCCTTCGAAGATTTATAAACGAGTTAGATAGATATTTCAATAAATTATTAGATCTTAAGTTAATATTTGAATGAAGATGTATCTTGATAATTAGTGATGAGAATGAAAACTAAGCATCTTTAGGATTCACTACACAGAATTTGAAACTCTTCTCTTCATTCTCATGTTGAACACACTTTCTGATTCTGATATTCTAATGGAACTGAATTTACAGCCCTCCATTAATTGGTTTTAACATTTATAATTTTTAAATTGGCAAATCCGAAAGCAAAGTGTTAATAAGAGGAATAATCTGTTTAGTACTAACATTGCTAATAGCATTCATCATACTTGTCTAAATAGGGTAACCTATGAGGAATACTTATTAACCCTTGGAAAGATGAATAAAAAACCCAGTGGCTGAACTATTGGAGCAATTCCTCTTTCAAGAGGGTGTATATCTGCTATTATTACGAGATGATGTGGGTAATAATTTCGATTTTAAGTTCTTACAAGTAATTTCTGGAGAGAGAGATATCACTATTTTCTTATCATTTCGATAAAATATTTCAGGCTATTATTGATGGAAATCGAGGATATCGTCAGGAATTAGTATTTATTTTAACTGATTCACCAGTTAAAATATTTCAGTGTGTACTAATCTCGTAATGCTGACAATGAGCAAGCTCAAGAAATATCTTAATCAATGCGACAAGGAATAGTGCGGCTTTTCTTTGTTTGAAAGTATTAATTCTTAGATTAACAAAAGCTAGAATTAAATAATATCAAATTCTATCAATTATATAGTCTTCATGACCAACAGCATTTTCAAACAACACTTTAATTGATCAACTTATAATCACAGCATAATCGCTTGTTGTTCAATAACTTACAAACGTGAAATAGGTACATCATCATTATCAAATTTATTTTTCGTTTGTCCTGAAAAACAAATTGAAAATTACTTATGCATTTCGATTTATAATTCTCTATTACAAATTCAGAGTATGAAGGGTTCTCTGAACTATGCCTGTAAGAACTAGATTAAGAAACATTAAAAAATATTGTTTTTCTCTTTAATATTCTGTGATTTAGTGACAAAAAAGAATTAAGAGGCGCCTTGGTCTTCTACTTCTTATTTGTAGGCAGATCGTTAAAATAGTCTACTGAGTATACTCTTTGTCCAGCAAGCATGGGGGAATACACTTTTGGTGACGGTTGTACTCGACTTGAATCTAGTTCAGGCTTCTGAGCTGACTTGTTGAGGACTCTCTCAGCTCTCTTCTTAGATGAGACCAAAGAAACATTTATCGGATTAGCTCCAACATTTTCGTCATCGTCGCCTACAGCAAGATTATCTTTACAAATGCTGACAGTCTTGAAATCGACCATAAAACTGTTCACGGTCTCGTTGCTTTTCCAATTCTTTCTATCAAGATCTTGAAGGCTTACAGTCTTATGAGCAGATTTTTTGTCGGTAAAGGCGCTTGTATTAACGTCTTTATCTTGCAGAGGGCTTCCTTTGAAAGCAGAATGTCCTCCTCCAGTTTGTGATTGGTCATTAGGCATGCCAAACTGCTCGGTCATTTTTTTATAAGTGTTCTTAAGTTTATTCAGTCTACGATCAAGGTTTTCTTGCTGCTCATTATGCAAAAACTCATTTTGATCCGATGCATGAACTGCAGTGAAATAGGTCTGGAAGCTTTCAAAATTTTGGATTTGTGGGCTTGTGATATGCTTTTCTTTGGCTTCGATACCCAAAGAGGATCTGAGGTCCCCATTCGTTACAACCGATGCTTTCAAACTGGCGAGTTTTTTCATTTCAGGTTTTTTAGGATTTTTTGGATTCATAGTAGTCTCCACTGGAGTGAAAAACTCGTTCGAGAAAGAGAATGGGTGAGAAATGCGAGTTGTTTTGCTGCCAGTATCCGAAGTCTGTCTCAAGCAATCAATCAAAATTTTCTGATTAGCTTTAACTTGGGAGTCTTCGGTAGTTTGGAGCTGAGAAATAATGCCTTTAAGGACTTTTTCTCTTTTTAGTGAATCGAGAAATTGCATCGTATTTTGTTCGATCTGATCGAGTTCACTCAAGGAAAGTTTTTTCAAGCCGCTGTCATTGCGATTTTCGTAAAGTGCAATAATTTGGTTGGATCGAGAGAGATCAACCTTGGATGCATTGATACTCTCCTTAAGAACTTTTCTCTTCATTTTTTTACTAAACATCTTCTTTTCATACTCATGAACTTTTCTCAGTAGCTAATTAATTCATGTACAATGGTGAGAGTCAAGAAACGATGAAATATTTATACCTCAAACTTTTCGTTTTCGAAATCCTGGAATTTAGTAATCATGAGCGTGATTTTCTCTTGGAGAACCGTATTTTGTTCCTTTACATTTTTCAGAGCTTCAAGAGCGAATTTTCCTTGAAAATCATAGGTTGCTGATGGTGGCTCTCTATTAGTTTTCAATGGAGTAAAAACCTTCGAAAATTAGATTGTTGAAGCCATAAAGAATATGTTACGTGGAGAATTCCGATTCCTGGGAAGTGTGCATAATCCTTTTCAACTTCACTATCCTGATTGACAACTGTTAATCCTGCGTTATTGTTCGTATTTGATGAAGCTTGAGCAAGCACAAGTCTCTGAGCAAGGAGGTTTTTCTGCTCTTGGAGCTTCTCAATAGCCTTCAGGAGATGTTTGGAAGAATCTTTGTCTTTAATCTTGTCTTTCTCAAATTCCTAATTCAATTATGTCAACATTAATGATAGCTCTCGGTTTGCGTACACAAATCTTCTTCTCGTATTCCCGAAGCAGATTGCGGAGACTCTCGTCGTTTCCTTTGATAGTCACATTCGCATGGACTTTATTCTGGATCTTCTTCGCATTCAATCCAAAGCGGAGTGTACTCAGAGTTTGTTCAAACTGACTCAGACAAGGATTAACGCACAGGATGATCGCAGTCCTTGAGTTTCCTCCGAGTGAGGATCTGAGAATTTTAGTCAACGGAGAGTTTCTGTAGGGGATAAATGTGTCACTATGTGGTAAAATGATTAGCATTGAATAATGCGCTAAACTCTTTACCTTTTTCCCATAGCCTTGAGTGATATCACTTGGGTCAAAAAGAAGAGACTCTTGTTGATATGTTGAGATTCTTTAGTACGATCCTTTAACGTGTTGTTAAGTGCCGTTGCTGCCATCGAGAAATTGCTGCCATTCAAAGAATTCTCTCTTTTCTTGGCTCTTAGTCCGTCATGGATATCCAATTTCTCACTTCCTGCAAGATCAACAAAGTTCAAAACTGATTCGGTGAATAAGCTGTCTTCCCCCGGTTTCACATGAGAAGGGATAGATTTGACATAAAGTCGAAAGATCGTGTGAGACCTACTGCTCGCATGATTCATTATTGTTGATGCATAGTGTCGGTTAACTATAGAAGCAGGAAGGTAATTTAGGAAGAGTTCACTCAAAATTTCGCTTACCTTCTCCTCGTCGTATCTTGTCAACGATTTCTTCGTATGAAGAAACAATTTCTTCAATTGCGTCTTTGATGAAAAATTCTTTCTATGATTTTTAAATAAATTGTGACAAAGCTCTAATACAATCCCATTTACATTCTGATCTTCATGAATTGAGAGCGTTTCACCGAGCTTGTTCTGAGATTTAAGGAGATCGAAAACCAAATCATTATAAATCTCAAGATAGCTACATTTCAAGAAGAATTTTTTATCTGCAAGCTCATCTATTTCTGCAAAAATGTCCCTCAGAGCAAGTCCAAGGAGTCCTTCAAGAGGATCGCTTTGGGCAATATTGATTTTGCCTTCATCTCCTAGGGGCTGACCAAGATTTACTGTGTGAGATCTCTTATGCTGGGTATCATTGCTTTTGAAATCTCCAAGATCAATCTTAACGTTGGCGATAGTATCTAAAATTTTGAAAAGTAAAGTGTAAATATAGAGTCGACTTCTCCAAATAACTTACGATGGATAGGAGACTTGCTTCTGTCGCGCATCGAAAGATTCATTTGAGATTCATTCGGATCGGGTAATCTTTTTCCGCTCAACTGCGGCTTTTCTGGTATTTCACTCTGTCTTGGTGTCACGTTGTCTCCCTTGCTCATATCAGCATAATTAATCCATTTGGGACCCATCATAGTGTATGTTTTTCCACTTCCTGTTTGACCATACATAAATATTGTTCCTTTGATAAAAGAAAAAGTTTTGCTAAGATGAGCAGGCTATTCTTTGGAAGAGAGAGGCATACCATTGATTCCCTGCAAACTTGACAAACTGATTTTTTTGACGGTACTTTCATAGATGTTGCTTGTGTTCTTCTCTTTATCAAAGCAATGATCTAATTGAGGAGCGATTAGACCGGCTTATTGCCTGTAAAAGTGGGTACTGAAAAAGAAATCATTCTTATTTGAAACACTGATTTTTTTGCTCTTGATGAGTTCTTGCAATCTTTGTGGATGGAGAGTGATAAGATCAGACTGGGGGATATGCCAGATTTCTGGATCATTAGACTCAAACTCCGTGCTGTTTTGAGGTCGTACTCTTAGGTAGACTTGAACGTTTTCCATTTTAACGGTCCCTTTACTTTTGTTTTTGAAAGTTTGATTTTGTTTTGTATTGTTTTTTCTTTTGCCGTTAGTAGCAATTAAAAATTAAATTTTTTCAACTGCAATTTCCGTTCCAGAATCCAGCAATTTTGATTTTCAATCTCCTGATATCAATCTATACAATAATATACAATAATAAAAACTTCACTCATTCTCTCACTCTCTCCTTCCTCTTTTGCTTGGGCCAGCTAATAATCTTTCTTTAATCATTCAAATCAGTTTCATAAAGCTTTGCGAAAAATATTCCGAAAAAATAGCCTCTCAAATCTCCAAGGCAGTCAAAGCTGAAAACAGATATCTTATACCTAACAGCAATTCTTCGTTTGCGTTTGAATGTTAATCGTCATAAAGTAATTTCTTTGTTTGAAATGAGGGTACGAATTCTCTAGAAATGATAACTTCAAATCTCAATTTGTAAACTATTTATGAAGATTTCAAGAAACTAATAGCTATTATTCTCTTTGTATTTCTCCATCTTCATTCTCTAGCGTGCCCTTCAATAATTCAATGAGGAAGGTTAGTTTCTCGATGAGCACTTCTTCTGTAACTTCACTATCTTGTTGCTTTTCGTCAGGATTATCCTCGTCCTTTTGAATAAATACCATAGATATCCACAATAACACTTGAAGGTATTCATAGTAGTAAATTCCCTCAAACCCATTATATTTCTCTCCGGGATTGATTTCATTAAAACAAGCTTCTACAATCTCATCGAGATTTTCTCCCTGAAAGCCGGTTTCCTTAATGAGTGCGATAACTTCGTCCTTGAGCATATGGAATTTTCTCTCCATACTTTGAAGAGCATCTTTGAGTTTAATATTGAAGATTTGCATTAAAATGTGATCGTTATTTTTGAAGAGATCAACAAGGAACGGACTGTAGAACATATGTCTCTGGAATTCAGTGAGTTCTTCATCGTTAGTGTGGATTTTAACCATTTTGTTCAATGCACTTGTGAGCATGGCATCGTATGCTATCGAGACGCAATAATTAACTTAAGAAAAATTATGATTTGCTATAATCATACGCTCTTTTTCAGGTTTTGTGTCTCTGTGGTAGTATATTGCTCTGAGAATGATGTGAATAAACTCAGGGTAGTCTATCCCATTCGTGATGTCTGTGGAAGACTATACAAAAAGCATGAAAGCCGGATGAGAATCGGAAGCTTTTTGGAATTAAGTAAATTACCTCAACAGTTGGAATTCGGGTTCCTTCTGGATCATATAAGTTCATAAACGAATAGATCATTGGGCTGCTTGGCAATATTTCGTACTAAGTCATATATTTAGAGCAAGCTCTTGTCGTATTTTACTTACGAATTTCAAAATGAAAAGAAGATCTTGCCAAGTGATTGCGATGCTTTCTTTTTTGTCAGCTTTTTGCACGTGGAAAAGGGTGTAGTTGAAAAAAATCTCATAAATTTTGTCAAACTCGACAGCCAAAATTTTTCTGAGTTTGTCTTGAGCCAACCCTTTCTGTATATCATTCAAATATTTGGAACGTGAGTCATTGATTCAAAAGCTTGTATTTACATCCAAGAACTGCCAGTCTGCGATTTTCCAGAGCGCTTCAACCGTGAAAGGATTTTTGCTATCCATCTTGAATTCATACGTTTCACCACCTTGCATTTGTGCCTCGGCTTTTATGATGTCAGGCATTTCAGGGATCTTTTCGAACTCTTCTTGTTTTCTCCTTAAATCTTCATCACGTGAAATAGGCAATGGTTCGAATTCTATATCAAAATCTGTGCTGTTCGATATGACAGTTTTCTCCACTTTTTTGTTGAACAACAAATCAATTTGGCTAACCAAGGACTGCTATGATTTACTGTTTTCATCTTTGCCTCTGATCATAAGAAGTTCACTTTTCACTTGTCCAAAAGGATACTTAACTTCAGCATAAAGCTGAACCTTATCTCCAATCTCGCCGATAGGTTCCAACTGAACTTCTCTCACTACAGGGATGTCTTTCATAGAATACTCGCCAATGAGTTCAGGGAATATTTTGTATGTTATTTTTGCATAGAAGAGAGGAACTTCTGCCAGCTTTGATTTTGCTTTATCTAAAAATTGCTTGTCGAATTTGTAGCGATAGCGGATTGTCATTATATTTCTTTCCTTCCCAAAAGCCCTGTCATTCCATTCTTATCCATTTTTATATTTATACAACGTTAGGTTGCAATGTTACCTTTTTCTTTAGGAGTTAAGTCTTTTCCGAGATCTCTAACTGTAACGTGGATTTCTTCGCCTTCAAAGAGTTTCAAATCTTTTATTCTTGACCTAAAAGAGTAATTATTGAGCCTCTTTTTTACATAATTTTACCTGGGATGGACGGGTCGATCCAGCCTAGGAATGATGAGGTTCGTTGGTACATAATTGTTCAAAGGGTGCTTCCTCTTGCCATAAAGTGAAGCAACTAAGCAGGCCAACCAAACAAGGTCATTATCACCAGATCCTACTGACACGTTGAACTCCTCTTTGTCACAAATTGCTCGTAACTTCATTTTAATTTCTAAAATTTAATAAGTTTCATATCTCTCAACTACTTGTTTTGTCTTGCATTAACTGCTAATGTTCAAGAAATTGCACACTAATAATGAGATAACTTGAATGTTGATTTGCAGCTGGCCGAATTTGGTAGCCATAGATAAAATTGTTGAGTAACAAGATACATGGCAGCTTCAATTACAACGATTTTAATTAATTCCTTTGTTAAAAGTATTTTTCCATCTCATTCAAAATAAAACGGTTGGACACTCAAAAAGCTGTTGGATGGTTGAAGCAGGAATGAAAAATTATTATTATCTCGTTATGATTTAATTTATCGTTTATTTATCTCTCTATTATGCATTATGCGAAGCGGTTTCTGTCTCGCACTCAACATAAAATAAATACAATAGGTAAGAGCAGGCGAAACGATAAGGTATGGACACATTCAAACTGTGTGTCTTCTTCAGGCCTGCTGCTTGATAAATATTTTAGCTTACTTGCTTCCGTAAATGACATGAATTGAATATTGCAAGAACTTGGATTTCCAGTAAGAGAATGAGTTATCCTTTAAAAAATTATTAAAAAATATTATTAGGGAGAGTTTTCATGCTAAATTGCTTACGAAAATGATTTTGTAGAGCCCAGGAGTGGATATCAAAGTCGATCCCTACGGTTAGTTAGTTATTTAGGAGAAAGAGGAGGCAGTTTACTGTGATGAAAGTAGGGGTTGCTGTTACTTTCTGTAATCCAATTATCTTTTCAAATTTGGGGTTCTTGGAATTTGCTTGCGATTCTTGAAGATTCGTAGCGTCAACGGTGTGGAATTTATATATTCCAAAATTGATGTTGCTGTCTTCGAGCTTGAACTTCCAAAATATAAGGCAGTCACTATTTTCAACCTATATTATAAATAAAATAAATCTTATTATTGTTGCATCAGCAGCAGCGGGTTACATAAGCAGAGTATGTGAACATTTTTCCAGCCTCTATTTCAACACGGTTAGGATAGCCAATTTCAAGGTTGAAGTTTCTGATAGGATAGATCTGGTCGATATCCTTTGGATAACTGAGGGCCTTCACGGAAAAATATTTATTCTCTTTGAGATATTTCAAATGCTCGTTGGAATCTAGCAAACTTTTCAGCTTATCGTCAAAGTGCTGATGGAGAATTTGGTAGAGGAAGATTGTAGCTTCTTTCATTTCTTGATTCTGATTCTAAGTTAAACATTAGCAAAGTACTTTTGAGTTGGAATTGTTACGCTGTAAACTGCAATATTAGTCAGAACAAGATTGAGTGGTTGACGAATAAATTCGATATATTGTGGGAAGGTCAAGAGCATCCTACGCATAATAAAGAAAGCACGCATCTGGAGTTCTATGTCGAAAGGTCGAAGAAGTATCGGATTCAATATAATAGCAGCAGCTTTAACGATCTTGTGAGCCGATCGTAATATTTCTGCCTCGTCATAGACATGATAAACTTTTGTTTCCTGTACTCTATTCCTTTCGTAGTTAATGCTGAATTCTTTCTGGAATATGAAGCGTTGCAACATCGAGAGGAGCTTGTTTTAGATAATTATTATTCTCAGGGAACATCGTATTGTAGTTGTTCATACCTTGTCAAAGAACTTGCTCACATTTTCATCATCTCCATGAGTAATGTTAACAAGATCAGATAAAACTCTTGGCCCAAAGTCTGCAAAGAGCTATTTGAATGTTAAGAAAATAAAATGAGCCACATCAGGCTAAATTTCGATTGCTATACGAAAATCTGATGTCTAAAAGTTTTGCAGGAGGAGAAAACTTCTTCAAGAAGACCAACACACTGCTTCTTTGTACCAAGATCAGGAGACGCTGCCAATACTTTGATCTTTTCGAGTATTTTATGTTGCTAATAAAATCGTCTTGAATTTGCTTCGAGGCTGTAAGAGTTACCTTCTGATCAATTTCGAAGTAATCCGGATTAAGTCTCGGATCATTTTTCATTTTGTTAAAATATTCCCAGCTTCCCTTGAGCAGTCCTTATAAAAAGCGAGATGAAAAGGCCGAGAAACACATTTCTTTACCTGATTCAACAATTGCAGTCACAATAGTTCTACAAACTCGCCCTATTTGCCTGTTCAGTGGGAGTTGATCGAATCGTTCGAGCATGAGCAGCAAAGAATTGATCAAATCTGCAAGCAGGTGCTCTTTTTCTACGGTTAGTAATTTAGCTAAAATCCTGGGCTCTCCAAATATGAGGCACAATAATTTGCCACACTCAATCTGAATGATCGAACTTTGTTTCGTAGCAAGTTTCAAAATTTTTTCTAACACCCGATTCTCAAAGATAGCTGAATAACCATTTTTCTCCCCATCTTCCATCAGATGCCTGATGAGAGCTTGAATAACGGAAAAATGATGCACTAATTCAGGTCCGTATAAGCTGTAACATATTTTCAACTCAGCATCCAAGTTTTGAGCCCATATTTTCACTCTGTCTTGCTCAACTTCTGCAATTTGCTCTTGGTTCTCGTTTTTGCCTTCTTCTTTGATTGGTGCTTTCTGAATCTACATAATCGAATCAAATTTTGGCTGGAATTCTCATTAATACTTCCTGTCCTTTTTGCCCTTTTTGCTCTTCTTCGTTTGAGCGAGATTCTGGCTGATTCTGCTCTGATTCTAAAATTTTAAGCTAAGCATATGATATTTCATACAATTCAAGATGACCTATTTGATTAGTTTGAATTGGAGTTTGGGTTTTAGATTCTTCATTATTTGAGGTTTGTTGCTGATTAAGCTGAGAACTGTCAACTGTTGAAGTAGTTTGTGGTTCCTCTGTACTCATTTCAAAACTCTGTACCGACTGCAATAAAAGATACAAATGATGCGAAACAAACGCGTTAGCTTAATTAGAATTTAATTCCAGAATCAATTTAAACCCTTATCTCCTTTTTTCTCGAAGTTAATAGAAAATGTATCGACTATCATCAACACTCCTAATGATGTCGTCAAGATAGTACAGAGAGGCTATTGGTACCCACACAAAGCACTCAATGGAAATGATCTGTGATCGCTAATGTTTCCATAAATCATAAAATCATATTGATGGGGATTATGTCTTTTCATGAGATTGATTCTTAATTAGTCAATAGGCAATCTTCTGAACTGTTTTTTGCCGACTACTTGCCGTTTAAATGCAAAATTTGCTTCTAACTCAATATTTTCATTAAAAATCTTAATTCTTAGCAGTTGAACATTTCTTAAAGATTTTCTACATATTCCAAGGTAATTACGCGGATAAACATCATGTAAATCGTTTCAATTTTACCAAGAACATCCAGATTTAATCTGCCACCTCGATTCGTATACTTTCTTTTTGAAGCTTGATTAGAATGAAAATTTTATCACATGCGGAATAGAGTAAGTATGAATAATTACAGCAAGGCTTATCAACATTAAACAAACCTAAAAATTATTGCTCTCAGTTACTCACATAGTAAATAATTTAATATTAGAGATTGCGTGTATAAATATTGTTTTCTTGAGTTTAGTAACTTTTTTTCAAAAAAAAACCTTTCATGAGATTGTATTAAAATTTTTTGATTTGCTTATTCGCATCTCAAAGACTCGAAAACTTCAAGTTTCGATAATCGACTTGCTTTCAGATTTAAATTAGAGGTGAAGAAGTCTTCAATTGACTGCTCACCTTCTTGAGAGTTCTTGAGAGTGAATGAATCCTCCATCATTGCGTAAAGCTGTGTGTAGCTTGGTTTGAACGGTTTAATTTCACCTTTCTTATCATTATGTAAAAATTGGCATCGAGGACCGTATTGACAAAACATCTCATTGTGAAAGTGTTTGCATTTGATAGTTTTGAATGTTGCTGAGACGTTATATCGTGGTTTCAGTTCTTCAACACCATGCGCAAATGAGCACTTCTCACCGAGAGGACAAACTTCTCCCAGAATATAATTTTTGCAAAGCTCAGTCTTTTTTTTCATTTGGAAATTCTTTCTCCTATTGGCGATGATCTTTTGGCGTTTTGTGGGTGCGATTCCTGTTTGGACTTGTTTTAGAGGGTTTAATTCGTCAACAACAGGAACATTATTTTTGTAAGATGCCTTGGGTCCAGATTTAAAAGTGTAAAGAGCTTCCACAGTTGCGCTCATAGGAGATTGTTTGTGAGGTATCCTGAGAAATGGGTTGTTTTTTTTTTTATTTGTTATTATGTCTTTGGAGCGAATCTTAAATAGAGCAAGAAACGTTTTGATAGACAGTAAAAAAATAACCAAGATTAAATGCTTTAATTTTCTGATAGCCGATCAACTACAAACTGGAAATACTATATTAGTACGATTGATGAATTCGAAAGATTTTTGTTATTAAGAAAATTTTCGATAAACACACTAGCCAGTAATTTCGATAAATCTTTGTGAAAAAGATAGAATTGCCAAATAACTGTTTTTAATCCGTTGGACTTTTTCAAGGCCACATTGTAAATGAATGAATATGAGTCTTATGCTTGACCCATAGATAGTTATGAATACAAGTCGGCGTACAATACCAATCCAGATATTCGTCGGTCTTGCTTTCTTCGTATGAAGCAGGAAAACCAATTTTCTCTTCTTAGGCTTTGTGATGCATTGTTGAAAACTTTCCTTCTCGAAATCACAACTTTTTTCATCAGAATTTGCATCCAAATTGACTCTTAACTTTGTGACTAGGTTTTTCATGAGGAAGATGTTTTGCAAGAACCTGTAGAGTCTTTCAATTCATCAAAAAGAATAAATTGAGAGTTAGATGGGCTCGATACTTGGAAAAACATTTTTCGATTTAAAAAGTTTTTCAATGTTTTGAGTAGCTATTGATGACATAATTTGTTGTCGACAGTCGCCAACTAACCTATTCTCCCAGTCCATTTATTAAAATAGTATCTTTTCTACAATCATTATATTGCTTTTTCTCTAGAAAGATTAAAAGATAGATATATCATTGGTGGTCTTTTTCAGTTAGAAATTATTGCTTAATTGGGTCAAATCAAAGATTAGGCATCCATTGAGAGCTCTCTGGATCTCCCATCGAGTTGATGAGAGCTGACGAAAATTAGTTATCAAGGAAAAGGAATGATTTGAATAACTTTTTTGCTCAAATTTTTTATTTTTCTTATTTACTTTCTGAGTTATTGGAAATGTTCTACAAGCAAAGAACCATCCGAATGATTCAAAACCCCTTTCAATTTCGTTAATCGCTTTCACAAGTCTGATTTGTCAGTAATGAAAAAGCAGTATAGATTAGCAGCTCACACATTTCAAATCTACGCTTAAATTTTTTCGATAACAATTTAAATGTTCGGAAGCAGTTCAACACTAGAATATTGAGCATTGAGATCCAGATTTATTTTCTGTCTGTCGACTTGAGGAACTGCAAAATCCACAAAATCTAGATCTGATGGACGCTTCATTTCCTTCCAGATCGACTTGGAATTCAGGCTTTGTTGATGCACTTCCTTCGTTAACTTCCCCATCGTTCAGCATGTTTCCTGCATTTTTTTTGCTAGCCCGATTCTGCGTCATCTTATCTCCACCTTGGATCAAAGCGCCTTCTTGTTCCTCAGCTTTCCATTCAGTCGGCTTATTTTTTTCAGACAGAAACCCACCATATCCATCCTCGTTTTTTGTGCTTTTTTCATTTTGCTGCAATGGATATGGAGTGTGGGTCTGATTAATCTGTTCTTGGTTATCTGATCTTATCTGTACATGATGTAGTTGCCCATCTGTGGTTTTCAGTGGCTCTTTCCCAGTCACATAATTGTCCGTAGGGTCCTCTTTCTTAGCTTGAAGTTCTTTATTTCTCATGGAATTAGTGTCGCTGGCAGTATTTTTCTCCTGCAAAGTGGTTTCGTTAGGCTTTACGTTTTGTGTTGTCTCGTTGCTGTGTGCAACATAATTTTGATTTGTAGTAGACTTTTTATCGGCTGCGATAGTTCCTTCCACATGGGTTAGTTCGTGAGTTTTTATCTCCTTCATATTCGAAAAAGGATCCTCGGTGCGACTAAGTGGATGTGGATCATTATGCTTCGTGCTGGCCTCATTCATGACTTTCTCTTCTTCCAAGTGATGGTGGTGAGCAACCGCATTTTGATCATTATTTTTGAGTTCAGTACTGATTGCATGAGTGTTGATGTCAGGCTCCTGCACTTTTTGAAGAGTGGGCTGTTCTTTAGGCGGATTCGACCCTATTGGGAGTGGGTCAAATTCGCCATTGACAATTCGAGGTTGATGTGGAATATAGGCCTCCCAAGGAAATTCGAAAGGAGGCTCTTTGGATAAATTTCGAGGAGGCCTTTTTGCAAGTCATGAGAATGAAGAAAGACTAATCGGATTTACCAAAACTCAGTCAAGTCTGGCAGAGTTCCTCCATATTTTTTTTCGAGTTGATCAGCATCAATGCGATCTTGAAGTTTATGGTATTGGCTTTTCTTCAAGAAATGAATCTTCGCAATAGTATCCTTATGAATCATGGCTAATATTTGGAGAAGGATGTGAGGTAACTTTTTAGGAAATAACATTGGTACCACTTATGATACTCCATGAAGTGTTGAGTGAGAAAGAAGGATTCATAATGTACAAGTCCTCAAGAGCTGCCATGTAGTTGGTTTGTGTGATACTTATGACTTGATTGAGAAGCTTCATTGTGTAAAATATTTTGAGGAGAGATATAAAAAAATATTTTACCTTGAAGGGCAAACCTAAGAGACCAACGTTATTGGTGTCAATAAGAATCACCCAATTCTCAACTTTTCCTGGGACAAAAAGGTATCTCTTCACAAGATCCAAATAAAACACCATTCCTGAAATGAAAATTTGTAAATTTGCCTATAGATTTAAGATAGAAAATGAGAGAGCATGTGCTAGTAATCAAAATACTGAGCTCAACTTGAGGGTTCCAACATTTAGGACTATTATTGGCCGAAATTGTCTATCTCTTCCCAATGTATAAATGTACCCTTTTTTCTGCAAGAAGTTAGGTTCATGAGATGCGATATGTGAATCATTTACAATATATTCAAAACTTTCATTAGTCAGAGTGTGAAGCTTGAGGTCATGCAGAAAAGGAAGGTGATGTTTTAAATGCTATTCCGGGGTAATCACAATTAGTTGAAAAAAAATGTCTGTTATAACTGTAATTGATTTCTTGACATCAAGTTTCTCAGAGTACAACAGTCTTAAAACCTCTTGATCATTAAACCTTCAAAGCGAGAGAGAGAGAAAAGGTTACAACAAAAAAAGAAAATAATGTCACCATGATGGAAGTCTAATATTTTCAGCTGCTATAGCTCTTTTCCATTCAACAATAAGCTCTTTCTCATGAGAGGTGTACTCAACGTTATAGAAGATTAACCTGTAAAACTTCTTCCCTTTAGTCGGACGTATATATTCACCTATAACGCAGTTTTTTTCAAAATGATAAAATTTAAGGCTCACTATCATGCTCAAGGTTAAAAACTCTCGCGGACGGTCGCAAGTAGCGGAAGTCGTAAGTGTTCCAGTCTTCTATCTTCTGCATTACTGACGATTTATTTTTCAGGAGTATTAGCTGTTATATAGAAAGATCATATTAATTTCAATTAGTACGTCAAATTTTTTGTTTCAAAGTGATGAATGGAGTAAATTTTCTCAAGCGAACCTCAAATGAACAATTAAAAAAAAAGAAGCAGGAGTGTTATCTAAGATGAAGATATATAAGATGTAACCAAATTGAGCTTGAAAATATTACATTTCGGCCAAATATCTTCTTTTAATGTTAAGACCCTATGACGAGAAAAGATACAATGGGATTCAAACTAAAATAGAAAACAAAAAAGCATCAACAAGCAACAGATATTTTGCTACCATACAATGAAAACATGTCGCTACTGCAAAACTAAACTAAACCACATTGAGCGGAAGGAGTTTGGTATAATGTCCCCGTCCTTCTTTGACTTTTTCAAGCTGGACAACACCTTGCTTGTTTTTGTTCTTTTTGTAATAAAGGAAGACCGTTAAATATCCCATGTATGCAATCATCCCAACCAGTAGAGGGAATCGGAATTCAGACATGAATGTAAAAAAGTGATTTGAAACTTGTATGTTTGGCTCTCTGGATAACTGGGAATAAGGAATGAAATTCTCGATTCCATTTTGAGCCTTGAAATTTTCTGTCGGAATTTCATCGGCAATTTCCTGATTGACTTTTTTTGCTGCTTTCTTATTGAAATAATTTTCATTGAAAAAAGCGAACACCTCGTTATCAATATCGGATTCCTTATTGGATGTTCTTTTTTTCTGCAACTCCTCGTATTTATCATTGTTTCCAAATTCAATGTTGACTTCAGCATTGGCGAGTCCAGAACTTATTCCTGAGGGAATAATTGTTCGATAAACATGCAAGAGTGCTAAATTTACCATTTTCAACATCATATTTTGTACGACGTTTAGGGTCTGACAGCACTTCGTAAGCTTCATTGATTTCAAGAAATTTTTCCTAGTGGCAAGTCAGTTTCTAGGTATCATTCAGTTAGTTTGTGCATACTTGATCTTTAGACTGTTCATTTCCTGTATCAGGGTGGTACATCTTTGCCAGATCACGATATGCTTCTTTAATTTCATCCATCGTTGCAGAAGTTGGGACATTAAGTATTTTATAGTAAGAAGCCTTTTTCTTCGTCGTACTGAAGGCCCATTTCAGATTTAAGCCTGTGCAGAGATGCTTGCTGTTTGAGAGTTTCACAGGGCTTGGTCGCAGAAAATATTTGCCTATATGAAGCATTTACCACCAATTAAAAGTATTTAACGAGGATTTTAAACAGCTCAAATAAGGGATAGAAACGATAATGAACCTAAAGAGCATCTTTGTTATAAATAAATAAAAGAAGGCAATGAAAACTTTTAGTCGGCTTTTCCTTGCATCTCTGACTGAGGATCATAAATTTTCGTGTCTATGATGATGCTACGAAACAAGAATTACTGATAATAAATAATAACTTAGGAACCACAGTCAATACTTTTTTATCTGAACGCTGATTTAACTTCGAGGAAATCTCAATGATGATTTCTCCACATAAAAGATCAACTTCTTTCATGGGAGTAGCATTCTGACAAAGAAATTGTTAAGAAGATAAGTATCCTTGATTTCTTTACTAACGGCAGCAAAAGAAATGCTACAGCGTGCTCAAATGGCAGCAATAAATAGCAATAACTTACTTGAAATACAAAAATAGAAAAACCTTCATTTATGAGAAAACCTGCCTCGAAAGAAGTTATAAGAGAACGAGATTCTATAGAGTTAGTTGAACTTTCAAATAATTCGAAGATCCAAAAAATATACATACCTCATTTCAGAACAACTGGAACTTCCCAAGCTCAACCACCAGTAAATCATAATCTTAACCAAATCAAATTTGGCGTCAAATTTATGCGCGCAAGTTAATTGTTATTAAGCGCGAAATCCAAACCTAATATTCAAATTTTAGTCAAAACAAACAAAAATCTAAAGCACCCCTCATACACAAAAATGCGCTTCGATGTACCTGAGATGTATTGGCATGGGAATAAAGAAAGAATCCTCTCTTTGGATTTTTCTCCCAAAGGTGATATGCTAATCACTGCTGGCTCCGTATATTCTGATCATAACAAAACATTTATGAGGGTAACGTCTTCCTATATGATTGTTTATATTTACCAGATGTAGCAATGGGAAGTCAACTATGAGATCGAGTTTGAATACCCCGAAGAAAAAAAAGAAGGAGTCAAGTTTAATAAACATGTGAAATTTGTTACAGAGTTGGTTGGTGGACATGATTCAACAGTCAACTGCGTAAAATTTTCTCCTCATGGAGAGTTCATTGCCAGCGCTGGTGACGGTACTTAATTTGTAGTTGAACTTGAAAGATAATCTTTACACAAAATGATTATAGATTGTTCTGTCATCATTTGGAATCGAAGAAACAGACCAAAAGAATTTGGATCACTGGAGCAAGAAATCGCTTGGTGTCCACTCAAAGTTTTAAAGTAGCCTTTTCCCCTCATAATAATGATAATAAATATTTAACCTTTATCAATAACAAGAACTCACACGAGCGATGTGTCAGATCTTCGCTGGTCAAGAGATTCGCTCTACCTTGTTTCAGGTTCAGTGGATAACACTGCAGCACTTTGGAGTGTGGAAAAAGGTAGACATAAACACGAAAAAAATTATTTAATTTATTCCTCCAGGAAAATGCTTGCAAAGACTCGAAGGTCATCAACATTTCGTGCAGGGTGTCTGTATTGATCCTAAATTCAAATACATCATCACACAAAGCAGCGATCGCACGGTCAGAGTTTGGAAGAAAGCAAAAACTAAGAAAACCGTACAGTTCTACCATGAAGGAGTAAGGGCATTCCGTTATTTACAGAACATAATTAACTTTTTCTATTAAAACAAAAAGACCATTAAGAAAATGGACTATCCAAACAAAGCTGAACCTAAATCTCTTACCGACAAACCCATAGAACAAAAAAATCCTGATAAAATTGAAGAAGAAGATAATAAGAGTGCAATAAATCAAAGTTTCACAAGCTTTAGAGTCTTTCTGGATGATGCCACAATGCAAGTGTTTTTCAGAAGAATGGATTGGAGCCCTGATGGTTCTCTCCTTTTGCTGCCTGCAGGTATTGCAATAAGCTAATATCAAAAGCCATAACTCATCTTGTACCTAGCTCAATACAAAAAATCGCCAGAATCTCCAGCCACTGCCGTGGTTTATGCATATAGACGAGGAGATCTGAGTACTCCTTGTCTCTTGATTCCAACCAATAATAAGCCTGCGCTCTGTGTCAGATTTTGTCCTGTGATCTTCAAGAAAGATCCTGAGGGCCCCAATACAGTCCAAATTTTCGATTTGCCTTATAAGATGGTTTATGCAATTGCAACTACCGACTCTGTGCTTGTCTACAGCACTCAATGTCTGATTCCTATCATCATTATAGCAAATATAACAGGCAATATTCACTATGCTTCAATAACAGATATGTCCTGGAATTCTTCGAAACTTCTTGGAATCAGCTCTTCGGATGGCTTTTGTAGTTTCATGATATTCGAACCTTCTGAATTAGGACAAGAACTGCCTAAAGAGGGTAACTAAACCTTTATCTTATCAAATATCTAGATATATTATTTCTTTTGCCATTAGAAATGGATGCTGAATTACTTGAAACGCTATACGGAGCACCCGAAAAGGACAATGAAAAGAAAGGAAAAGACGACAAACAGATGATCCCAGAGCAAGAGGCAGACCAATCGCCAAAACCATTGACTTTATTCAATAATCAGCCACAAGATGGCATGAACAATACAGCTGTCCCTGACTTCAAAGAGCAACAAGTATTCATTACAAAAACGCAAACAGGCGAAGTGAAAAAGAGAATTCAACCAAAAATGATAACTCCCCTTTAATAAGAAAGGAATTTATTGAGAATTGCATAATACTTTTTTTTTTATTTCTTCTCGGTAGCTTAAGAGGAAATTAACTCTGAAAATATGTGTCATTTCATTCTACATTCGCGGATTAAACGCTTAAGATTGATAAGATAAATTTTCATTAAATAAAGTGACCTGTCTGTAAATTGAAATTTAGCGATATGCTAATCTCTTCTTTGGTTATCCTGAGGATCCAAGAGAGAGAGATTAATACCTTTCAATAAATAAGCCCTCTAAATTTAACTTGGATTTGTGTATACAGAACAATTCTAACTAAAACACGAAAAAAATTTTGATCAAAAGCGTATCCAAAAACCATAACTACTGATTCGAAGATCGAGAAAGATCTTTTAAATTTGAAGAAGCTTTATCAAGACCATATTTTAGATATCTGTATGCATCAATCTATTCTGAAAAAAATCCCTTGAAAAGTATTGGTGGCTGATTTGATTGGCGCTGAGATAATATGAAGGAACTTCTTTCAGGTTTAACAATGCCATCTGGAGTCATGTTCAAAATAATACTTATTTGAGAGTAATTCAATGAGCTAATTGATCGTAACCAAGGTCCATTTTTGAAAATGGCAACAAACTTAAATAATGTTATTCCAATGAGGATTGAATCTTAAATAAAAATTCTGAAACAGGGAAATGAGAATAACACAGATCTTAACCTGAATCATGAAAAGTTGAGATAAAAGGGTGAACTCTCTCAATGGACTTGTCTGCCTTAAGTTATTCTGTGTCAGAATATTTGTCTAAGCTTGCAAGTGAGGTAGGAAACTGTGTATAAAACAGCAGCTACGCTGGCATCCGGTCTGTCGAAGTTGAATTCATTTTTCCTCGTGTGGTTGAAATCTGCTCGGAGATTCAGCCTGAAGACTCTGACTAGAATTCGTATTCGACTCCTTTGTTGGTGTGTTTGGAACTAAGATTTCTTGGGACCTATAATAAAATATATTATTGAATTGTGTTATCTGCCATCTTTACAGGTCTTTCATGGAGAGTTGACGGAGCAAAGGATTGTCGACAATACTTGTGTTTGTCAATGTTTTAAAATCCAGGCTATATTTTTTGAGGTTTTGTTTCGTGATTGGAGGGGATTGAGCTAAGGAAAAATGCTCTCCAGAAAAAATGTCGTATTGATGTTTAGCATGAACAAATTCCTTGCTGCTCTTCCTCCTTATTTCTCTGCTTCTGTTTTTACTGACACAACGGTCGAAATTAGAATATAAAGATCTCAATTGCCGTGTTAATAGCCGCTCTTTAAGGGCTCATGAGAAGTTTGAATTTCAATATATTCTTTTTCTTCGGGAACATATCCTCACGAAAACTTGAGACTTTGGGAAAATA
>ENA-UOTZ01000166-UOTZ01000166.1-compost-metagenome-genome-assembly--contig:-NODE-166-length-53548-cov-9.963962_pt1 | contig 53548 bp, 30 predicted proteins | sample MGYA00238144_ERZ746983 | MGnify/ENA primary metagenome ERZ746983 (study PRJEB28759, sample SAMN06268863) | compost metagenome | isolation source: single cell | place: USA: California, Emeryville, Joint...
TCACTTATTTTAGGATCCATAAATTGCAATATTTTTCGAGAAGTTGGAGAGAATTTCATCTTCTTCATGAGCCGGTTGTAGCTATTGCTGATGGCTACTGCCTCTAGAATACGATTCTGCTTCAAACTTGGTGAGGGTTCCTTTGACTTCTGAATCGATAGGAGAGATTTTTCTGTTAGTCCTCGTTCTACTTGTTTCGATTTTCCGCCTTCGAGCTCGTATCCATATGCTACGACCCCTTTCTTGTTTGCAATTTCATCCAATTTAGAGTCCTGTTCTCTAATTACTGGCAATTTCTGATACAAAAGCAGCTTTAATTCATCTTCATCGAGAAGAATTCTTTTAAGTCGATCGAATTTATGGAGTTTTTTCACGATTTCAAGCAGGTCAATATCTTTTCTCGCTGTATCAATTATCTTCTGAACAAATACTACAGGGGAGGAGAACAAGAAAACGATAGATTTAAGATTGAAGTACTCTAATTCTAATGACATCTATTGGCAATCGCTTTAAATATAGTTTTTTTATCAAGGCAAACCAGCCAGTTTCTCGGCAAGTCTTACCTTCAGGTCCATATGTTTCTTCTCGAAGCTCAGGAGACATCTTTGAACGTAAGTTAATTGCTTGATCGAGTTTAGCTTGATTATCCATGCAAAGATATCAGAGGTATTATCATTAAATAATTTTAGGGGTTGAATTTACAATTGAGAAAGTTTTCAACATCCAACTACTTTTAATCTACCAAGTTAGAACTGCATTCTGAAGGTACTTTTAATTTTAGCTAAGTACGATACGATTTTATGAAACTTCAGAAACATCACATTACAGCAAACAAAAATATGTGTTATTGTCGGTTTTTCTTATGAAAATGACTCAAATCAAGCTTGAATAAACGAGTTATTGCAAGAAATCTTTGATAGACTCTCACATATCAATGAACTCCCTAAGATGCTCGAGACATATAGGGATAACTCAAAAAGTTCTCTTGAAATGCTGTTACGCCTCTTTTCCTGCCATTCATCATCGATTTTTGAGCAACAAGCATGAACAGAGGTGGACTAGGCTTCAGAAATTATGATTCCTTCTCTCAATAAAAAATTTGGAACAGTTAATATCTGATTTCTACTCAGCTCAGGTAATTAACTAAGACTTCAGAGAGTTAACAAATTAAGACTCGAACGGTTAGTTAATTAATTACTCAAGAGTAACGAAATTAAAATTTATTTCTTCACTCTCAAATCTCAAATCCAAAACAAGAAAGTCAACAGAAAACAAGAAAAATGCTTCCAAAAAACAATGAAAAAGAGGGCTCATCCAATCTCGTCGACGGGAAATCAAAGCAATTGCAAGATGAAACGTCTGGAGACTCTCTACAAAAAACATTAACAACTATTGGTATTATATTTTTTGTCGTAATCATTACATATGAACCCTTTTGTGAAATCGAAAACATCCCTTCACAGCCGAAGTTACTCGCCTGGTCCTCAGAATGGAAGAATAAGATTAGTATTGTTGAAATCGAAACACAGCAAGAATTTGCTAATTTCGATGGAGCGAAACTCAGCAAGGCAGGTAGTATTTTTTCAGCCTTTCATTTCTGATTCAAATTCGCTCACAATACATTAAAGGTGACAGCTGGACTCATGTGAAAGAGGCTGCCAATACAGGACTTCTTGTTTCTGTTCATCATAACTGGTTTGCATCAGCCAAGTTAGAAGTGTTCGATGTCTCACAAAAAGGGCAAACTAAGAAAATATATTCCTTTGAGGAAGTCTCTGGCTGTAGAATCTTCAGTAGTTAAAATCTATCTCATCTTTTCTCTTTTCTAGTTACTGGCTGGGGAGATGTGACATATAACCCACGAAAGAACTTTCTTGGAGCAATGTGTGCTGGAGGGGAGATAGCTTACTATCTGTACAATTTTGGCACATCGAAGTCCGATGGCATGATAAAACTCATTCGAAAATCGCGTTGGCACTCCCAATATAGTACTAAGGATAATGGTATTTAAGAAATTTATTTATCACTGTCGACTCATTTTAATATATTGCTATCTAGACAACTACATAACCGGTCTCGATTTCAATCCTAATGGAGAGATTGCGGCAACCATTGACAAGCATGGAGTCTGCTTAATCTCAGATCTGAACACCGACAGTTATCGCTTCCACGTGAACATGGAGATGATGAATTCTACAGAAACGGGTAAGCAAAATTTTCAAATTTTAGATTATTCAACTTCCTTCTTTCCTCTAATGTAACCAGATTTATTTGTTCTACTTTTTGTTATAATTTGTTGACAACATTAAAGTTCTCTTATTCTTATCATAATTACTCTTTAGATATGTTTGGGCGTTGTCGATGGAGCTCCAATCCTGATGAGCCATTATTATTCGTGAAGTATGATGCGAACCGCCTCAATATCTTAGATATTGAGAAAAAAGCTCTCATCTTGAAGGACCCGATCCAAAATGAATCAGTTGGTAAGTAAACCAGATTTTTTATTTTTCCTCTTCTTCTTTCATTTGGAAAACCTTATAATTTGATGATTCTTGCTGGATTTGACACTCATCATTGTTAGGTTGGACGTACTGGATTGATGTATGCCAGAGCGATGGAAATATGCTGGCTGCAAGTGGTAATGATAAGAATGTCAAGATATTTGACAAAAGAGAATCAAAGATCGTCAACACTTTTGATGGCATTCACAAAGGTAATATTTTTTTGTTTAATAAATTATTTCTGACTTCTTATTGTTACTATCTAGATATAATCTCATGTGTGAGATGGAGTCCAAGCGGTGATATGCTCGCGAGCGCTTCGTGGGACCGGACAGTGGCACTATTGGACTTCAAGACTGGAAAAAAGATTTATACTGGAAACACCCCAGGCGAAAGTAAATTTTTACTGTTTGAACAAATCATAACGGTTCCTCCGACTTCTTCTTAGATGCTATGTCAGTCTGTTTCATTTGAGAAAGAATCTAAGTCAATCATCACCAGAGAAGAAAGCAGCGACAAGCTGATGCAATTTGGGGAGAATAATCATCAGGCACAATAAATAATAAGTGTTTAGAACGAGTTATCAGAGCTATTATCATCTATTCTTCCTTATTTTGCTGCATAGAGTCATGCATTCTTCTTATCTGAAACAAAACAGAATTGATTTAGGAAAACTGAACATTCACACAAAAACAGAAAATGATATTTTTTTAGATTCCTTCATCGCAAAAATGCGAATTCATTTTTCAATTAGGGAACTTTAACCGTCTAATAGATTTTAATTCATTGCTTAAGTTGAAAAGGAATATATTGAAATCATTTCTGTTTTAAATTATTGCCAACTTTTGAAGAACATTCATTGGCCTCGAGGAGATAGTAATTTGAAGATGATATCGTTTCAGGGATTCCCATTCGTGAGTTATACAAGTCACATCTCTCTCTACTTGACGAAAATTATTTGTCAAAGTTAAATCGACTCCTTTAATTCAGGATATAAAGGAGTCATGTTTGGCAGAGTGAATTCGACTAGAGTTCAAAAATTTAATTCTATCCCACATTGTGCTGGATGAATGTGCTCGATCATTAAAGCAGCACCGATCTTTGATCTCTCGAAAAAAAAGCTATCCTGGTCAGAAAATTTTAAATTGGAAGTTCTCAAAATTAATTGCAAGTTTCCCTTTTTCAAAGTCACCTGAACAGTGACAAAATAAAATTGAAAAATTCGAATAAATAGAAACAGTATGTTTTCTCGGACGAGTTCAAGATTTCCTCACCACTTATTCATTTACAGATAGGAGAAATGAATGATGATATTGTAATATATAAAAATAATAGAATATAATCACAGTTTCAGGTTATTCTAAAACATTATTTATTGTGCTCGGTCGGTTATTGTGTAATTTTCCTTCTTGGTTGATCATAGTATTGACTGTCGATTCTTCTTCAAATGAAGCAGACAGACTTTGCAGCTCCTAAATTGAGATAGGGAAAATATTGCTTGATTGAGCAGTAAATGTTACTCCCGTCTGAGGTTTTTCCAGTATAAAGTGTTTTCCCAGTCTTGAAGTCCATAAGTGCAACTATAGAGTCCATTGAACCGCTCGCGATCATATCACCACTTTGACTCCATCGCACGCAAGCAACAGCCCCTAGAAAGCAAGAATTAGATGCCAGAAATGGTTTATTAAATCAAACAAATTACTTTCATGAATGTTGCTCAAAGTTGTGACAACCTTTGATTCTCGTTTGTCGAATATCTTAACTTCACCATCCGTCCCACCTAATGCCAATAAGTTTCCATTGCTCTGGCACACATCAATCCAGTATGTTATATCTAATAGAGATGAGTGCTAAATAAAGAGGAGGAAGAAGAAGAAATCTCTGAAAAAAGACACATCTTTTTTCCTCATCGAGAATAGAAAATACAAGCTCTCCTTTCAAGTATTTGAGAATTGGTCATTTCTGAAGCGAGAGACACTAGAGACATAAGGAAAAGCTGCAATTTACCCATTTCGCTTGCGGTTTGAACAGGATTCTTCAGAGTGAAAGTTTTCTTCTCAATATCCAGGATATTCAACTGTTGTAGGTCATATTTCACGAATAAAAAAGGTTCGTCACTGATGGTACTCCATCTACAACGCCCAAAAGGATCTGGAAATAATCATCAGAATATGATAAATGAATAGATTCATATAAGAGGGGTTATGATCCTACAGTCGAAGAGAGATGAAGAGAGCTCAAAAACCGTACCCATCTCGAGATTCATTGCCATGCTCTGATGGAAGATGTAATTATCAGTGCTCAGATCTGCTATTAAACATTTTCCGAAATGGTCAATACTTGCTACAATCTCTCCGTTGGGATTAAAATCAAAACTAGTTATGAAGTTTCCTGGGTGCAAATGCGTTATACTGAATCTGCACTAGGAGATATCATTAAATACTAGCTCTAGTGCTATATTGAGAGTGCCATTTTGATTTTCGGATGAGTGTTACAATGCTGCCATCTTTTGGACTGGCGAAGCTGTAAAGATAGTACGCTGTCTTCCCTCCCACACTTAACGCACCAAAAATGTTCCTTCGTACGCTATAGGTCACATCCCCATGGCCAGTCACTAAATAGAGGTATCATAATGAAATAGATTTGAATGATAATTCTACTGCCCGAAACTTGCTCAAATGAATAGATTTTCTTGACTTGCCCTTTCCGTGAAATATCAAATACTTCGAGATTGGCGGCCATGAGAAAAGAATGATGGACGGAAACGAGCATTCCTGTATTGGCAACCTCTTTCACATGAGTCCAGCTGTAACCTTATTTTATTGAGATCAGATATGAATAATTAAATTTGCTGGATACCTCGAGGAGGACAGTTGAGTTTCACTCCGTCAATATTTGCGTATTCTTGATTCGTTTCGAGTTCGACAATACTAATCTTATTAGAGTTTTGTGAGGAATAAGCGAGGAGCTTCTGCTTTGATTGATTATCGTCTATTAAAGCTAAATATCAATGATTTCTCAAGCGGCAAGATTGGATGAACCCTCTTTTAAATTGTCTTTCGAAAGCATTTTTTGTTTTCTCTGGCTTTGTGCTTTGAATCTTGACTGTGAATAAATTTTTAATTCTGCTAACCCTGAGGAATTAAGTTACCATCAGAAGTATTATTTACTATGATAAAAGAAGCCAAGTGAAGGTAGAATGTATTACGAACTATCTCCACGCATACGCGAGCCGTGAGAAAATCAAAAATTTTGCAATTACCTCTCTCCGGGCTTGAGAATTAATGCTGAGTGCGAAAAAAACGGTGACAAGTTAATTTCGAACTAATTTTTCTGCGTAATGAAAAGAAGTCATCAATAATATATCAAATTTTCAGGATTTATTTGAGGAAGTTCGTGTATTGGAGTGTGATTAAAGTCACATTGATAAGTAAAGAAATCAAAGCACTTAATTTTCAATCTTCAGAGCACGTATTGATTTCTATGATTCTTAAAAAGCTATTTCGATTCCTTTGAACCAAGAGGAGTGAAAAAGGATAATTTTGATTATCAACATCTCAAAAATAATAGATATCAGATCTAAGATGTCTTCTTCCATAAATCATATCAATAAATTTCCAAAATGTCCCCTAAAATTATGCTTCTCTAGTTTGCTTATTAATTAATTGATTGGTAATGTTAAATCCCACTTTCCATTCATCAATATGGGTTTACTTCAAGTTTACATTATCAAAAAACTTTGTTTTTTGTTTTGAATTATACATTGAAAAATCTAGTAAAAAAAGTTTGAATTATTTATTGATGAGCTAACTCTCAGGACCAAGAGGGCTAGAATCTATTCATCTCTGAGTACTGACTTGGTATACTCCGATAGCTGACCAAAAGAATTCTGAATGGTACTTGGATCAGGAGAAAGATTAATGACTATTAAGGACATCTCAAAGATCTTTGCTAGTATATCAAATTCTTTCATCAAGCTTACTTCATTCAGTAGGAGATTTTCCATATTTAATCCTAATTGACAGAGAAATTTTTAAAGATTCGTTTTAATTCGCTCTATCAAGATTCTAATTCAAAAATTGCTTTTATCCGTGATTCATGAGATCTGCTTCAGCTTCCTCATTTGCCTGGTCACTTCTGGAGTTAATACTAGATTGATGAAAATTGAATGTGGATAATACTATCAAACGTCTCAATCGGCAATTTATTTGCTTTTTGTGGAATGCTGAGATCTCATAACAAATTTGAAAAAATAAATTAAGCTGGATCATGGTTAGCCAATGAGAAATCAGCTCTTTATCAAGCTACGCTCTCAAAGTAGTTCCAATTCATCCCTTCTAGTCCGTAGGTCCTTAAAATTCCTTAAAACCCCTTAATAAACCTCATTCATGATTTTTTTGATTTTGCATCAAACATATTTAATTTTCGATCAAGAGTTTTGACAGAATAAATGTCACTCGCATACCTTTTCCTTTTTTCCCTCCTTACAATCTCATGTTCTGCTGACGCAACCGCTGGTCCTTACGTCTGGTATGACTCTGTCAGAGGTCGTCCATACACCGTCACCTACGATGACCGCTCATTCATCATTGATGGGCAACGAACGCTCCTTCTCGGCGGTGAAGTCCACTACCCTCGTTTTGCAACATACCAATGGCACGACGTCCTTACTAAGATGAAGGCTGATGGATTGAACCATATCCAGATGTACGTTTTCTGGAATTTGCACGAGCATGACTATAATATCTCTTCCGGAGAGCACACCTACGACTTCACCGGCCGAGCAGACATCGCCAAGTTCCTCACGACCGCAGCTGAAGTTGGTCTCTTTGTTAACTTACGTATCGGCCCTTATGTTTGTGCGGAATGGAGTTATGGTGGACTTCCTGTCTGGTTAAGAGATATCCCAGGAATCAAATTCAGAGACTATAATCAGCCTTGGATGGACCAAATGGCAACCTTCGTCAAAGCCATCGGAGAGGTAGCAATGCCTTTCTTGGCGAAAAACGGAGGACCTATCATTCTCGCTCAAATTGAGAATGAATACGGCGGATCTCAGGAATATGTCGACTGGTGCGGGCAGCTTGCAGAGAGTTTGGACTTCCAAGTACCTTGGGTCATGTGTGGTGGTGCTAGCGCCAATAACACAGTGAACACACACAATGGTGTCGATGGAGCCCGAGATTACGCGGAATATCATGAGCAGAAATTCCCTCATCAACCATTGGCTTGGACCGAGAATGAAGGCTGGCTGCAGATGTGGGCGCTTGAACCGCATACAACTTGGGATGACCGCACTCCAGAAGACATGGCGAATGTAATCGCGAAATGGTTCGCTGTAGGTGCGGCTCACCACAATTACTACATGTACTTCGGTGGCAATCACATCGGGTCATGGGCGGCCTCTGGCATGACGAATATGTACGCTGACGGTGTAAATTATCATTCCGATACAACACCGAACGAGCCTAAGAGATCCCATCTGAATCGTCTCCACCAATTATTGATCTCTTACAACGACGCATTGATGGCGACTCCAAAGCAACTCCATAACGCAACGAAATTGAACGTTGCTGGCGCTGCGGTCGCAATGGGTACTGAATGCGACGCGAAAAACACCGCACAAGAAATTATCATGGATTGCGCTCAAGGTTTATCTCAGTGCACAGTTCGATCTGGCTCTCAGTGCTTAGAGGGTGCACCAAACGCTTTTCCGGTCGCGTTTACTCAATGTGATGCAGCTAACAAGTATCAATTCTTCGATTGGAATTCCGATTCAAGGCAACTCAATAACAGCGCCTCCAACCAATGCCTTGATTTAGACGTAAAAGGGTTAAATCTTAATATGTTCACCTGCAAAAACTCTTCCGAAGCTGATAATCAGCATTGGACGTACCTAATTGATGAACAAACGCACCGCTTGCAGTCAGACGTCAGCAACACTTGCGTCACAGCAACTACGCCGCAGATCTCAGCATATAGTTACGGCGAAGGCTCAAGGCGAATTGTCTTCTTGGCTAACGCATATACTCAAGACTATTCCGTCGCATGGGAAGGACAGAGCTACCCCATTCCAAAGCAATCAGTGACTATTCTCGATCACCAAGGCTCTGAACTTTACCAGACGGCAAAGGTGAACACAGCCGGTGTCCCCACCCAAAGAGTGTATGTGACTCTCCTGAACTCATCTGACTTGACATGGGAAGCCTACACCGAGATCCACGACTACGATGATGTTGTGTACTTCCCTGCCCCTCAGGAGCAGCTCTCGATAACTCACGATAAGACAGACTATTTAGTCTACATTACTTCGACTGAGTGCGGCAAAGCTGAATGGAAATTCAATATTACCCTCGAATCAAGAGTATCAATGGCCGTCCTGTTGTTTATTGATGGAGTATACAAAGGGCAAGCCTACAACCCATATAAAAGCCACGCTAATGCCACGTTGGTCTTTGATTTCGAGGCATCGGTTCTCAGTGTGAATAGCAAGGTCCTCGAGATTGCTTTAGTGAGTATTTCGCTTGGACTTGACAATGTTTTCGAAAATCAACAAGGACCGGAAGCTCAAGACCAAAAAGGAATCGTTGGAGTAGCGAGAATGGATGGAAAACTCTTAAACCGCAGATGGGGACATCGAGCTCAAATTAATGGTGAGAGAATGCAGATCTATACTCCCGAGAAAACAAACTCAGTGAATTGGACTGCCGTGCCAGATCCACAGTCCATACCTGCGCTGACATGGTTCCGTACCCGATTCGACCGTCCAAACAATATGAAAAGTGACGATGTGATCGTGCTGCAGTTTGCTCCTGAAGGCTTCAATGAATTCAGCCGTGGGCATTTCTACTTGAACGGTGTTGATCTAGGCCGCTACTGGGGTATCTCCTCGAATTCGAAGATAGTTCAAAACAGCTACTTCATTCCGAATGATTTAATTCAGGATAAAGATAACTTGCTTGTGTATCTCGATGAATGTGGCGCGACGCATCCGAGCATAGTTTCCTTGGCATCTACTCATATGGAGGTTCCAAAGGAAATGCGAACTGGTCCTTTTGGCGAGTCGGAAGAGTTCTTGAAGATAATTACGCAATCAATTTAATATACTTCAAAAACTAAGTGGAATCCAACATGCAATGTATGATTTCTAATTGATACTTTGCATAATGATAATGATTGGGTTTTGCGTCATTTTATGAAACTCATTATTTTTCGAATTGAAGAGCAAAATGTTTCATAATGCATAATTGAATGAAAAATAGAAAGAACATATCGACATAAACTTAAGTCTGTTTTGAGAAAGTGAAGTTTTTTTCTAAACTCGAATCTCGCATTTTAAAGTGAAAAAAGCTGCTTTCCTGCGAAATTATTTGAGAATGCTTGACAACAAGATTTCAAGGTCAATTTTACCAACCAAATAAAGGGAAATCTTTTGCATTATTTCGAACTCGCAAATTTCTATAGTGCTATTGATACTTAAATAAATCAATTAATTAATAGTAATAGATTGAGACTTATGATACATCTTTCTGGTTGCCAATCCGATATTTCACTTAATATAAATTTTCTTTTCTTCGAATTTTGAGCTTAATTTACATCTAATGAAGAGGAATGTAAACTTATTGCCTGAAGAAGCTTGAGCAGTTCGATAGCTCATTTTCTGGTAATTTCTGGTTTTAGGCTGAAGATCCTTTGAAAGCAGTCATTGAACCCAACACTGTCCGAAACTTTCTCGAGTGTAGTTTGAATTTCTGACCTCAACGATTCCTAGTTCCTTTCTTTATTGCTGGAATCAAGACTGTTGTCATTTTTATCTGTAAGAAGAATTGAAAACTCTGATCTCTGGCACGAAAATGCCCCGTGAATCCACAACAGTGAGTGCTAAGATTAAATCGATGCTTTTTAGGTCACTAGTCACTACTAGCAGACCACTCCTACCGAAACTGGATAACTAAACGAAATAAAATAGATTAGATTCCATTCAGCATGCAGTATTGTTTAAAGTCAGCAGCGTATTCTTCCAAAGAAATCTATTTCCAACAAGACTAGCAGCAGATTCAACTCTCCATTCTGATAGAAAAACCCCAAATTAACTGGCTTCTACATTGAAAAGTACAATGAGGACACTAAATTCGTAGATACTCAGTTTTCATTTGATAATTGGAACTGCTGCATTGACAGTTATTCGATATCGTTAGAAAATTTATGACTCGTACAGAAGATAGGTATAATCAGAGTCCAAATCAGTAAACTTTATGAAAGAACGATTCTTCCGTGACGTCACTAAGACCTCTGTGGACTAGAAGTTAAGATACCTCTTCTAAACCACATCAATAAGTTAAAAGTAGATCCCATCAACTTTGACTACTTGCTTTACACATGAGAAATATAATTTGAAGACGTCATTCAGGCCATACCCGAAGAAAGATGCTACAAACATATACTATACAAATTTATTCGAGTTGTTTGTAAATTAATGTGAGTTTTATAGGATCTAAATTGAATATTAAAGAGTCCGAGGAGCACTTGCTTATAATGAATAATTATTCAGATTAAAATGAGGAATAACAGAAACAGATTTCAAAGTCAAATGCCGACAGACCCCTCTCGAGGCATCGAAAGAGAAAAAGAAGAAGAAAATAAAAGTTCGCTAGAGTAAATGAAAAAATACATAACTGAATTTATTAATCTTTCATTCGTCATAGGTCTAATCAATCCGCATTAGATACCATAAAAGACAAAGTTTCACGCTTTGTGAGAAGGATGGAACAAAAATCTCAAGTATTCCTGAGATTCAGAATAAACAATAAAACTCCAATCTTCGAAGAGAGCAAATTTGCTTATATACACGGCCACGACGCAACGGGCGATGTTCAGATAAATTTTTCGTTTAAGTCGGACACAGACGGCACAATCCCCCAGGAGGACTACCCATATGTCCCTCAAATGATGAGTTTTAGAAAATTCCGCCCCACGCAGGATACTGGGCTGCGTTGCATGACCATTGAAGAAATGAAGAATGAAATGAGTCTCTCATACAGGAAAGGAGAATTTGGAATTGATAAGATTGTTACGAGCGCATCATATCGGTATCCAAAATGCACGCAATGCAGCAGAGAAACCTCAAAGCAAGAAAGCATTTGGGTATGTGATTCAGGGCACTATTCCGTGACCCCTGTCTATGCTCTTAGGCTGGAGGCGATCGTATTAGATCAAAGTGGAAATTACACCAGGGTCTCGTTTCTTGACGAGATGGGAAAAAAACTATTGGGAGAGGACGCTGAAACAATCCTTTTAAGTGAAGATCAGGAACAGATCACCAAGGCTCTGAATCAACTCGAGGGAAAGTTATTCTATTTGGGTATCAAGCAATCTCTCAAAAATGGGAAACAATCTGGATGGATAGTCTATGAAATCGCATCCCTGAATGAAGAACTCGCAGAGTGAAGACTGATATTTGTGCATTAATTTCTCATTCATATTTAGATTAATATTGCGTCATTCTGCTACGAAATATTTTGAGGTTCCCAAAGGCGTTCTATAAAAAGACCAAAAAGTGCTTAAATTGATATAGATTGATTCGATGTTTCATGAGGTTAACACATAGAATTCCGTTAATTACTTATGAATAAAGATATCGAAGGCTTATTCATGCTAATTCATCGAATAAATAAATACTTTCTTTGAAAAAAGAATAAAACTTGAGGTGCGAATAAAATTAAGCATGATTGTAGGATTTCGAACGTGAAAATCAGTATTAATTTGCATGATAGACATGAATTTTAGCGATTTACAATCAATGATTTTAGCTGCTGAGAAATAGTTGTACAGCTAAGTTTAGAGATTTTTATTTTTCAATGATGAAATCTTTTCAATAGATGCTTTTTAGGTTTTCAGCAACTACTCACACTCAAACAGGATTTACGACAACTCATGGATCATTGAAGGGTACTAACCAACGGAAGAGTGAAAAATATAGATTCCATTCAATGTGAAATATTGCTTAAAGTCGAGCGAAAGTACCTCAAAGAAATCTATTGCAATTCTTGGTTCATACATTGAAAAAGGATGAAACCAAGCAACATTGAAACCAGGTGAAAAATTTTATTTGCTGAGAAATCATGAACGATTTCCCAATTTTCAAAATAAAAAACGAAGAATTGACCTAACTCCTCAGAAATTGATCGGAAAATCTTAACTCTACTCATTTCTACCCTGAAAAGTATGAGCGAGGGATGCTAAATTCGATGGTTATATATATGTATGCCATTAATTGATCATTTACACTCTTGAATTGGATCTTCTTCGATATCGTTGGAAAATTGATACATATATCATAGTTTGTGCATATAATCGGCGTTCTCGTCACTTCAATCAGTTAATCAGTGGATTTTGTGAAAGAATGATTCTTCCGTGACGTCACTACTACATCTGTCAACTAGAAGTTTAGTTGCACTCTTCGAAACCACAGAAAGAAGTCAAAAGTAGATCCCAGCAACTTAGACTACTTGCTTTACACATGAGAAATATAATTTGAAAGTGATCTTAAGGCTATACTCGAAGAAAAAGGCTACAAGCATAGACTATACATTTATTCAGTTTAATTCTGAGTTGGAGTGTTTTATAGTATCTGAATCGAATATTTAACGAGTTCGAAAAGCACGTGGATAATAAATAAATTTATTCAAATCAGATAGAGGAATATCACAAACAGATTCGAGAGCTAAATGACAACGCGATATCAAGACATCGAAAGAGAAGAAGAGAAAACCCTGGAGTATTTGAAGATAATTCAACTGGATTTATTAAACTTTCATCGTTATAGGTCTAATCTACCCACAACAGAGACATTTCAAATCAAAGTTTCAGGCAATCTGCGAATGCAAAGAACACGTCCAAAGGGCCTTCGGTTCAGAATAAGCTATAAATCTCCAATCTTCAAGAAGAGCAACTTTGCCTATATACAAGGGCATGACGCTAAGAGCGACCTGCAGATAAACTTTTATTTTAAGTCAGAAGGTGAAGACAACATCCGCAACCTCTTTAACTCTCTTAAAATGGGGACAGTCTATGAAATCACACGCTTTCTTGTATCGAAAAGCGAGGCTTCTATCTTCACGGTGGAGGTGCTTGCTACAACAAAAATTACAGAAGCTATGGAGGAGATTAATAAAATTCCTAATATTTCCCCAATGATAGCTGAAGAAAAAATAACTTTTAGTCACTCCATTAATGAATTGAAGAAAGATGAGTTTTGCAGCATCATAGGTCGAGTCCTTGGTTTGAGTAACGTTTTTCAGAGAAAAGACGGCACAGTGATTCGCGGAGCGAAAAAAATTTTATTCGAATTATCGACTCGGGAGATTACTGGAGTATGCTTATGGGAGGAAAGACATGTGGACCTTGACTTTAAAATTGGCAGCTACGTGATTTTCAGAAATCTTCAAAGAGTTGCAGGTCTTTACGATCTAAAATGCACCTTCTGTACCTCAATTCTATTGCATGAGGATTTCGGAGATGTCCCTCAAATGCTGAGCTTTACGAAAGTTATCCCTTCACAGGACAGCGAGCCTGAAATCATGACTATTGGGGAAATGAACGATGATCAGGCACCTCCATACTTAAAAGGAGAATTCATTATCCAAACGATCCTAACAGACCAGCTTTTACGCTATCCGAAGTGTATACATTGCAGCAAGAAAACGAAGCAGCTCGAGAATAATTGGGTATGTGAGTCAAATCATATCTCTGAAAACCCGATCTACACCTACAGACTGAGAGCTCTGGCCTTAGATCAAACAGAGAATTACAAAAGAATTTCGTTTTTTGGCGAGAAGGGAGAGAAATTATTGGGAGAAGATGCCAAAAGGGTTCCTGAGTGGGAACGACAGCATAAGTATGATTTGGTGACTGAAGCTCTGAAACGAGTTGAAGGTAAGCTGTTCTTTTTGAGAATCACAAACACAAAAAATGAAAAATATTCTGAATGGATAGCCGATGAAATTTTATCCCTGAATGAATAATTCCTTGAAAAGGACTAATATTCCTGCATTGATTTATGGCTCGTATTTCGTATTTTGATTATTCTTGAGTTGAATGTAATGAAAGCATAATCTTTAATGATGAAACTTGCATTGAGGGAATTCACAAAAAGTTCTTAACTGAATGGGATTAAAGTAATTGAAAGTTAACCTGCTAATACCTTCTTAAACGATAAAACTGTTATATTAAATTTAGATAATGTCTGTCTTTTGTTAACGCAGAATGAAAGCAAAAGATCTTTGATATTCTGGGAGAATTTATCTGCTGAGTCCAGGTTCTTGAGTCATCGCTATACATACTTTAATTTCGTAAATATTGCTTTTGGTCAACAACTAAAAAAGAAAAAGGAACTTAAAGAATCTGAATTTTTTTCTCTATCAATGTGTTCATAGACGAAAAACTCTTATTCACTAACGAAAAATATCGGCACTACGAATTGAAAATTATAGTAATTTCTGACATTAAGATTTTTCTATAATTCTTCTGTATACTATCTTTTCTGGCTTTTAAAATATGCGTTGAGAGTGTGATTGCGCTTGTGCTATTCCGCAACAAGTGTATGCCCCAAAAAAAAGAGAGGTTAACCTATACTTTGCTTCACTTCTCATCTTTGATTATCTTGCTATAAGCAGCTCCGAATTAAATGCTGAAACAAATGCAAGTAATGAGAGGTAAGGTAAGATACCCTACTCTACTAAGAGGACTTGGTTGACATTCAAATCGCTGTTTAGTTCAGCCAGATCACTCGTTGGATTCTCATAAATTCTGTGCCAGCGAAATGAATATTTAACGTCAATACTGTGCAACTTCAATAAATTTATCCTGAGTCGAAAACATTCAAGCATCTCAATTGAGCAACTGAGCTCATGATGAACTTCTCCTTCATTGAAACTATGACCTGTGATTCGAATTCCCCTTGTCCTGCGCTATATGAATGCATTCAATCAGTTTGCACGCACAAATCACCATTTCCTCCAACTGAAAGGGAGATTTTCGGATCTTTTCTGCTTGTTTTTCTCCTTGGAATGGCCAATGTCGGAGGAATGGGTGGAGCCTTCATTGCCTCACCCATTCTCATGACAATTTTTAATTTTGACCCGATTCCCGCCATCAGAATCACCTATTGTATGATATTCTGCGGAGCTATTGGAAATTTTATCACTGTTAGCAGAACTCGTCGCCCTAATTCTCAAAAGCCAGCGATTGACTATGATGTCGCTATTCTTTGCATACCCGTTCTGGTGTCCGGAGCAAGTATCGGTGTCATTGCCAATTCTTTCCTTCCACCAGTTATTAGCTTATCTTTTCTTACTTTACTGTGCCTCCATGGCTTTTACAAGTTTTGGAAGAAAGCAATAGCGCAATACCGCCTCGAAAACACTCAAAAAGATATACAAAGGTCTTTACTTTCATCACCAGATGAGAAAGTCACAGATGATATTCGATCTTCTATTTCGACCACCACATCAACGATTGAAGATCAAGAAAAAGAAATCATTAACGCAGAGACAAAAGCACTGCATGCCAGTCTTGGAATACAATCCCTGAACGTTGAAAGTGCGCCGAAACCTCCGAATTATCCTCTTTTCCCTCTCAATAGATACTTGCAAATAATAGTTCTGCTTCTTATTGTTGTTACGTTCTTGTTGCTGAGAGGAAGCAAGACTCTTCCCTCCATTATTGGCGTAGAATTTTGTGGAGGACCCTATTGGATGATCTACTTTCTGGCAATGGCAATATGCTTCATTTTCTTCTTCGCTCAATACAGACTCAAGAGAGAGAAGGAGGACCCTGCAGAGAGAAGCAAGGCTGAGACTCAAGAATTCGATGTGAGAAAGCACCCTCTGAGACTTTCGATGATTGCTTTTAGAGCTGGAATACTGGGCGGGTTCGCTGGAGTTGGAGGAGGACTGATCCTCAATCCAGTATTCCTTGATATGGGGATGGCGGGACCTGTTACGACAGCCACAACAAACTTTTTTGTGTTATTCACAGCCTTCATTTCAGTTGCTCAGACAGCAATCGGAGGTGCGCTCCCGCTTACTAATGGGGTATATTTTGGCTCTCTTTCGTTCGTTGGAGCTATGGTCATAGCGTCAGTTCTCAAATATATAGTGAAGAAATATAACCGGACGTCATTGGTGCTTTTTTTGCTCTGTTTTGTAACTTTAACAGGAGCGATTGTGGTTAGTGTTCATGCAGGTTATCGAATGATCACGGGTGAGGATTCCAAGATGATGAGTATGGGAAGTATATGTTAAAAAAGACAAAAGTTGAAAAGGCCTCAAGGCCATTGCGAATCGATACCACTCTCTTTTTAGAGGGTTCTACTTTAAGTATAGGTAATAGAATGATAAAACTAGTTTATAACGGTTAGAGCGCTTCCATACATCTTTGCAACTGTTTTAATTTTAACTTGCACACCTGTGATTATCACTGTACATATACAAAAGCTGCTTGTATTTGAAAAAGACTCAATGACGAGACAATCCACATTCATTCAATAAATTTGCCTGAATCGAGTAATAATGATCATTTCTTTAAGCAGAAAGAGACACCTGTTGGATGATTATCCCTTTGGTAGAATTTTCCTCTACAAAGAGCTTCTTGAGAGAAAAAAATCGCTCTTTCATGAGAATAGTAGACACCCTTTTCTCTCAAAGGAGCAAGGCAACTCTAGGCCATCCTATACACTTAGGAAGTACTTTTTTTGTTACATGGTTCTTTCTAAAATTCTATGTAGCCTATTCAGACTTCTAAAACATGGATTTACTGCTTATTGATAGCTACTCTGTGTGCAGGCACCATAGATGAGCTACATGAAGGTCAACTATCAAATTACAAGTCAATTTGAGAGGTTCATTTTGATTCTGTTAAATTCTCCTGAGTTCCGCCTTAATACAATAAATATTTTAAGCTTTTTTATCCAGCTATATCGCTAATAAAAAGAGTCTTGAATCTCAACATTAAAAGTGTATCACTTGCACTCCTCTCTTCATTATGAGTTATTCCTACCTTGAACCCTTCTCTTGCAATTCAACCAGTGCTTGTCCTGCTTTGTACGAATGCATCCAATCAGTATGTATGCACAAATCGCCACTTCCACCTACGGAAAGAGAGATTTGGGGATCAGTCTTGCTTGTCTTTCTCCTCGGCATGTGCAACGTCGGAGGAATGGGCGGATCTTTTCTCGCGTCACCGATTCTCATGATTATCTTTAACTTTGACACAATTCCAGCGATAAGAACCACCTATTGTATGTCGCTTTGTGGAGCTATTGGAAATTTTCTCACGAATATCAGAAGCAGAAAGCCTGGCTCTCGAAAACCCGCAATCGACTATGACGTTGCAGTCCTCTGCATACCTCTGTTGATATCAGGAGCGAGTATTGGTGTCATTGCCAATTCATTCCTCCCGCCGATTATTAGTTTATCTTTTCTCATTCTGCTGTGCCTTAATAGCTTTTTCAAGTGCTTGAGGAAAGCAATTGCACAGTACCGTTATGAGAATGCTGAGAAAAAAGCCATAAAAGTTGCCACTGCTATGGCCGCCGAAGGAGTTACAGCAAGCGATACTAATAATTCTTTCTCTATTGATACAGACATCATAGAGGAGGATCTCGGAAAGGACAATCTTGAGAACAACAGTAAACAGACGGAAATGGAGGCTCTGAATATCGAAAATGCACCTCAGCCTAATTATTCTCTCTTTCCACTCAAACGATACTTCGAGATCTTGATTTTGCTATGTATTGTTGTTGGATTCCTGCTACTGAGAGGAAGCAAGGCTTTTACGTCAGTTGTGGATGTGGAGTTCTGTGGAGGGCTTTATTGGATGATTTACGTCTTTGCCATGGCATCATGTTTCATTTTCAACTGTATCGCTCAATACAAACTCAAGAAAGAAAAACCGGATCCCACAATAAGACCACAAGATTTTGACGTGAGAAAGCGTCCTGTTAAGCTGTCGATTATCTCCTTTTTTGCTGGAATAATGGCCGGATTCGCAGGAACTGGAGGAGGACTCATCCTAAATCCAGTGTTTCTTGATTTGGGGATGACTGGGCCGGTTGCTGCGGCTACTTCAAATTTTTTTGTGCTATTTACAGCATTTATTTCAGTTTTCCAAACAGCAATCGGAGGCACACTTCCTCTTGATAATGGACTGTATTTCGGTTCGCTTTCTTTCTTTGGAGCTATGGTAATTGCGTCAACGCTGAAATGCTTTGTGAAGAGATATAATCGGACCTCGTTGATTCTTTTCCTGCTCTGTGTCGTAACTATGTCAGGAGCGCTTGTAGTCGGCACTTACATAGGTTACCGGATGATGATTGATCCAGAATCCATGACGAATTTAGGAACTATATGCTAATAAAGATCTCTTTATACAGCAGAGAGCGAAATAAATATCGCTCATCTTTGTCGTTATATTTTGATTTTCATGATTACATTCATCTTCATGTAATTGAGAGAACTCAAATGAAATTCTGAATTCAATTTGTGAAGATTTTAGACATCCCGTAGCGATCCAAATCTGATCATAAAATATGAAAATCGTTTAAACAATTTCATTATCAATGAGGGAGTTGCAATGAGATAATGTTATATTTCTAAAAAGAAGGAGAAGAAGGGAAAAAAAGAAAACGAAAACGTGCAGTTGGGTTCTACAGGTATTCAGAGAAAAGGACAATGCTCGACTTCGGGTTCTTTTATGATAAAAATAATGATTAGGTTTGTTAGGGTGAGAGATGAGTTATGTTTAATCCGAAATTTCTAGGTATGGAAATGGCTGGTTCTGCTGCTGCAGCCATCTCTGATTGTTTGTGCTATTTACAGCTCTTATTAAACACCACTCGAAATTGCTTTTGTTTATTAATGGCTCAATTTCGGTTTGCTCTCTTTCTTTAGAGCTATGGTAATAGCATTAGTTCTCTTTTTGGGTTTTGTTTCAGCTACCAATAAGGACGTGCATCAACATCGACTTGAGCAATGACGTTCTAGTTCAGAGAGCTATGGATAAATCAGACTACCTTCTGATATGCTCTCACTCTCATGTGTTGCCTTTCATTGTTCACTTTTTAATTTAATGAATGGAGAAATTTTCAGTTATATGTATTTTCTTGGTTAATTTTGCCTAATTTAATATCTATTTGGTTTCGTTGATTAGTTCATAGCTGTATTTGGCTTATACAATAACTAACAATTAACAAGTTGAGTAGTACCATTCTCTGAGTTCGTTGTAGACCAGCATATGAGGAGTTTCTTCTATATAAATAACGAAGAACGACGTAATTTTAGAATTTGAAATACAGCCTTATAAAAACAAATTAGCTATTTGATATGAAGTCTTCAAAATTGCAGATTAAAGATATCGTTCTTGATGTTAAGCAGCATCAATATTTCATTTCGATCACTTTTTTCGAAAAGGAAAACCCCTTTACTCACCAAAGAATTTCATTTAATAAAACAAATCAAATTCAAATGCTGAAAATTAATCTCAATGACACCATAAATTTTCCCAAATGAACAAGATCAGTACTGGCAGACAGGCATTCAAATTATTCCATATGAGCAGATAGATGACCAAGTCTTCATTAATCTCTGCTTAAGCAATCTCTTTACTTATCCAATTAAAGACTAACTCGATTTGTTCCATATTAATTTTTTCATTTTATGCAGTACAACGTGTGTGGGGTTGACTCGCTTATTTCAAATATTTTAATTTTAATGATCACTCTTTCTATTTTGATATGGTTCTCTGATAGATTTAAACTAACCTCGGCAAACTCTCGCAATATCGATCTCTTAAACCTCAAATTTCTTTCTCATTAGTTCAATAAAAGCGATAGTGAACAGATGAGATGGTCTTTATGCATTACATTTTTTCAAATATGTGAAACGCAGAGGAGGAAAACAAAGAAAAATATATATATAGAGAGAGGGAGGGAGATCATTATACTTTTATCTCAATAATATATTTTTGCTTTAGGCCATCTTGCTTTTAACGCACACGCTCCTGGGTCACCTGATATATGCATTCCTCAAACGCTTTAACAAACTCTCAAGGAGCATATTGATTAAAATATGGAATTTACACTGACGCATTTGCTTCTCAATCGATACTCTAATAGAAGACTATTATTTGTTTGAAAATTTATTTGGAGTTCTAATCAGTAATAACATTATGCTCCAGTATTTCAGAGATCCAAATAGAATTAAGCAATTGAAATCACATTCATTGAATGGAATTTAGAAGAAGACTGCTATTGCATCACTTCGTTTAATTATGCCTCACTCCTTTAGCGAATCAATCTCTTGCGACCTGAACAATTCCTGTCCTATACTGTATGAATGTATCGAATCGATATGCACACATAAATCACCATATCCGCCATCTGCCAGAGAAATTATCGGATCTATACTGCTAATTATCTTCCTTGGTATGGCTAATGTCGGAGGGCTCGGAGGATCGTTTATTGCTTCACCAGTGCTCATGACAATTTTCAATTTCGACCCGATTGTTTCGATAAGAATTACCTATTGCACTGTACTTAGCGGTGCTATTGGCAATTTTCTTATCAATAGCTGCACTCGGAGACCTAATTCTCGGAAACCAGCTATCGACTATGATGCAGCATTGCTTTGCATACCTCTTTTAGTCTCAGGATCGAGTATCGGGGTCATTGCTAACAATTTCCTTCCTCCGCTTGTTAGTTTAATCGCGCTGATTCTACTTTGCCTCCTAGCATTATGTAAATGTTGGGATAAAGCGATCTCTGAATACCGAAAAGAAAATTTCCTCAAAAGCAAAACTAAAATTCTCGCCTTAATGGGAATCGTTTCCAATACACTGCAGAAAGAAACCCCGTCTCGTGGATATAAAATCGATTTCCCTTCAGAAGAAACTTCATCGAATGACAGCGAGGATAAATCGAAAAAATATCCTCTCTTTCCTTTCAGAAGATATGTTCAGTTCCTGCTTTTGCTTCTCATAGTAGTAGTACTCCTGCTGCTTAGAGGAAGCAAGAGTGTTAAATCCATTGCTCGCGTGGAATACTGTGGAGGGTACTATTGGATGATATATGTATTTACGATAGTCGTGTGTTTTATTTTCGGATGTATCGCACTTTTTATCCTCAAGAAAGAAAAGAAGCATTCTACGACGGATAATAGACCAGAGGCGTCTAGCTCAAAATCAAAGGAATTTGACGTGGGAAAGCATCCCATTTGGCTTTTAATTGTGGCCTTTATCTCTGGGATAATCGCTGGTATTTCAGGAGTTGGAGGAGGGCTCATTTTAAATCCGGTTTTTCTGAGCAGCGGCATGTCTGCCACTGTCGCCACGGCAACTTCGGGCTTTTTGATATTGTTTACATCGTTTATCTCAGTTTTTCAGACAGCTATCGCAGGGGCACTTCCTCTTGTTAATTCACTGTACTTCAGCGCGCTCTCCTTCATAGGAGCATTGGTAATAGCCACAATTTTAAGATTCTTAATGAAAAAATATAAGAGAGCTTCACTGCTTCTCTTTGTCCTCAGTTTCGTCACGTTTGTTGGGGCAATTGCTGTAAGCGCTAACACTATCTATCGATTGGTCACAAATAAAAGCGCAATGGTGGCATTGGGAAAGATATGCCAGTAGCAATGCCTCGTTAATGTGCCTATGCTATTCAATAAACCTTTTTCATTTTAATCTAAAGAATGTGCTATCACTGTTGATGAGACTTAATTCGGTGGGAACACATCTTTTTCCTTGAGAAGAAAGGAGCTGCGAAAAGATATAAATTATGATTCATTTGCATTTGGCTTTTGAAAAACACGTTCCATTTACAACCCACCTGTAATCTATTGTTGGTTTTACATATTTTTGTTCGTGTTTCATAGTCTCGAGACTTAATTTTTAACGATTCTAATGTTTATCAACTCTCGCACTCTCTCCTCAGTCTTTTGTGGACTCAAGAGCTGAACTTTACTAAACAGCGATTTCCACAAACTGCTTGAGAAGTTTTCAAAATTTAATTTCTCATGTGCTCGACTCCAAAGAGATCTATCTACACATTTTATGTGGATTTCAGAAAGCTGATATCGTAGCTCTATTTCAGCAATCGCTTTCATGGAGAACATGGAGGAGTTGCATCTGGACTTCAACGAGAGAATTGATGCAGGGGTTTCTCTGCTTGCGAATACAAATAATCGTAGAAATCTCAAGAGAAACTTTTCTTATCATGCAAATTATGCAAATGGATTATTGATTATGAAAAAACTTTGGCCAAGATCAAAGTTTGGAAAATTGGAAGTCGTTGATCGAAGAGGAAACCAGATAACAAAGGATAAGACCGTCATGTGCTTTGCCGAATCTGGCCAGTGGGAAAATTTCAAAACTCTGTCCTGGGTTTTGGATTGTCATCTAAAAGATGTGATGCATTGTAAAGCTCATACAGATTTCTCGAATTGTCTATAACGGTATATCCATGCTTTCCTTGGAAGATGAAGAAATGATTGTAGGGTATAAATGCATTTAAATTTATAAAAAATTTTTCACAATGCTGAGACATTACCTCAATCATACGTTTTAAGATTTGTGATTATCACTTTCAAAAAAATTTCAAAACAGTGCGGCATACTGTTCAAATTAAAAGAGCATTTTCCAGACGTTGATTTTCTTTGACTATTAATTTCTTTATTTAAGAAAGGGAATAAAATCACATCACTTACCAAATAAGAATTTGTAAAAATAGGACTTAGTTGAATCTAAAAAATGGTTAGCGTTTTCCTTCTCGCTTTTTCTCAACTTTGGCCTTGAATAAAACGATAAATAACAATACGGGTCTCCTTAAATAATTGTGTCTGGGGTCTATATACATATTTTACTTCGAGGCTATAGTTATTTATGAATGTATCGTCTTTTCTCCACAACTCATTTAAGTTTCAACATCTTTTGAAGCTGTCAGCTATCTGTATCGAACAACTGTTTTGTGAGCATTTCGAAAAGACAGCCTATTTTAAATTGATCTAAATAAATTACTCTAAGAGTAATAAAACCCTATTGCTATATTTTTAGGTGTTCGTAAAAGCATTCATAAAATACAGTTCAAGCAAGTAGAATTCACGAGGAATCATCCTCAGTTCGTCGATCAGTTGCTAAATTAGATTATAGCCGTAGCATTACCTCAAAATGCTTTGGACAAGCTCAAAAAATAAAATTTCCTCTTTACTCGAAGGAATTAGCTGAGCAGACTAATAGCGACATATGGTAAATCGATTGCTCGTTTAGGTTGTCTCTGCTATTTTGGTTTTAAATAAGCCATCAAGGGAGGCATACGTTAAATTATTTATTCGAGACACCCGAATTAACTTTCATAAAATCAAACGTTTTACTTTTGAAACCAAATAAAAGCTCGCACCCAAATGAAAATATTATGTTGGTGTTTTGTTATGTATTACGCTTTGTACCCCATATCGGACTGAAAAGTATCTATTACGCTAAATTCAAGAATCACAATTGATTGCCCTAAGTATATGAAGGCCTATGCCCAGATACGACAGTATTTTTGCATATCCTCAACTACAATCATACGTGATAGTAGCTATCATCATTATCAGCAATAATAATGAAGAATCGTTTAGCAGGCAAAATTAAAAGACTATTGCTTCCTTACTTTTGAATTTAAGGATTTCAATTTACAATAGTTCGATTCCGCACATAGACTTCGATTCCAGAATAACGAATCATCGATCGATCAGTGTATTTTTAACTGGCTATCCTATTGCCTTTAACTAATCCCTAGAATATTCCAAAAATCGGCTATACTGATGTCACTACTTCAAAAGAAAAGTTTACAAATCTCGTCAATTTCTCAAAATTTCCAGCATCACACAAGCCAGCAAGAATTGGCATGATTATTAGCGTGCTTCAAGCACTTTAATAATTTCTTGAGAAGCACTCAGAACAAAAAAAAAAATTGGATTTGTACTGAATTTGAAATTGGCCAGTAATCACCCGTCTGCGGAGATATTTTTAGAGATCAAAATTCAGCGATTAAAACCTTTTTCTTGATCGGAATTTAGAAAACAGCTCTTTCGCCACTTCATTCGAGTATGCCAAGCTCCTTTATCGAATCAAGTTTTTGCGATCCGGATAATCTCTGTCCTATACTGTACGAATGCATTGAGTCGATGTGCACACATAAATCGCCATTTCCGACATCGGCGAGGGAAATTATTGGGTCTATCTTGCTAATTATCGCTCTTGGCATGTCCACTGCCGGAGGAATGGCCGGATCATTCATTGCATCACCAATTCTCATTACGATTTTCAATTTTGAAACAATTCCTTCCATCCGAATCACCTATTGCACTTTACTTGGCGGCTCTATAGGTGGTTTTCTCATGAACGTCTGCAACCGCAGGCATGAATCCCGGAAACCAGTCATCGACTATGATGCAGTATTGCTTAGCATGCCTCTTTTAATACCAGGAGCAAGTGTTGGCGTTATCGCTAACCATTTCCTTCCTCCAATCGTTAATTTAATCACGCTAATACTACTTGGCTTTTTCGCGCTATATCGATGCTGGACAAGAGGGATCTCTGAATACCGAAAAGAAAACTTCGAAAAACGCAAAGCTAAAATTCTCGCCGTAATGGGAATCGCTTCCAATATTATACAGAAAGAAACCCCATCTGGTGGATATAAAATAGATTTCCCTGCAGAAGAAGCTTCAACTCGTGATAGTAATGCCAGCGAAGAAAAACCTCCAAAATACCCACTTATTCCTCTCAGAAGATATGTTCAATTCTTCCTGCTGCTTCTGATAGTGGTGATACTCCTCCTGCTCAGAGGAGGCAAGGGTATTCATTCTTTTGCTAATGTGGAATACTGTGGAGGGTACTATTGGATGATTTATGCTTTTGTGATCGCTGCGTGTTTTGTTTATAAATTCATCGCAGTATTAATCATCAGGTATGAACATAAACGTGCTGCAAAGAGTAATCACCCGGATATTGAAACAGAAGATCATCACATTTGGTGCTCAATTATGGCTGTAATCGCTGGAATAGCCACTGGGCTTTCTGGAACAGGAGCAAGCCTAATTTTAAATCCGCTTTTTCTGAGGCATGGCATGCCTACGAAGGTGGCTACCGCCACTTCGGGTTTTTTGATTTTGAGTATGTCGTCTGTCGCAGTTTTTCAGACAGCGATCGCGGGCGACCTTTTTCTTGCTGTGTCGCTGTATTTTGGTGTGCTAGCCTTCATAGGAGCGGTGGTTGTCAGCACAATTATAAGGTGTTTCATGAAAAAATATAGGAGAACCTCATTACTTTTGTTTGTTCTCAGTTTCGTGGCACTTGTCGGAGCTATCGCCATCACCACAAGCACCGCCTATCGATTGGCTACAAATAGAAGCGCATTGGTGGAAACAGGAGATGTTTGCCACTACAATGCCTGGCCAATATTTTAGATTGTAACTTTTTATGGATAAGCTAGTTTGATTTTTTTTTAGAGAATACGCCGTCATTCTCTACGGATAGGATTTTAATTCGGTGTGTTTAAATATATCTTCTTTTTGCAATTGTTACTGTTATAAGTTCAAATTATATATCAGTATTGCCAGTTATTCGGTTTAAATTGCTGAATCTGCCTCAGAGACTCTTTCCTATATTCATTAAGAGAGGCTATATAGTACAGCAATTCGACCAGACTGCCTTCAGTCTGGTGTGAATTGGCCATGAAAAGATTCCCAAAAAAGACTAAATATCCAATTCTGATAGGGAATTCCCTTGCAGAGACATCAAATTTTTCAAGACTTGACTGAAAATAAATTTCGAAAAACTATCGAATTTAATTTCTTCGGTCTACATCTATTTTAAGGCAGCTGACTGACTCACCGGATATTCATTATAAACATTTCGGATAGCAAGATGACTTTCTCGGAAATGTTTCTAAAACAGGTCATACTCGTACAACCTCATGAATGCTGGCTTGATATGGCTTTAAAATTCGATGAGAAAACCTGTCAATGGAGTTGGACTCTTCGAAATATTTGAGTAGTATGAAAGAGAAGGCCTGAATATTTCAAAAATCAAAGTGAAGTGAGAATTTACTTTCATAAATTTTCTCAGGAACGCTTTCTATTCACATACCGAGGGCCTATTATACCAATAAAGAGTAATTTTCATTCTATTTGTTAATAATTCAGGGCACTTTGAATAGATCGAAAGAATTTAAATCTTGGTTTCTGGAAATTTACTGGCGCCGAAATGGAGTTTGTGTGCAAATTCAATACTGGAGAGCTTCCCAAGAGAAAAAAAATAGTTGGTTGAGGTCCGCTGTATCCGGGCAAAACCTTGAGCATCTTCACTCTTCGGTGCGGAAAATAGAAACCCACTTCTGATTTAAGAGTTGCCCTAATTCCGCCGAAGCTTCATTAACGTTAGTCAGTAAAGAAAATAGTCCATTCAGTTCATATACCCGAAAAAACAAGTAGTTTAGAATCAATTTTTAAAGAGAACTTTTGAAAACAAAGAGATCAGAACTCCATGAGTCAGCTTTCCTCCGTTTTTCTAGAGGCTAGTTATTGCGACCTTAGCAATCCTTGCCCTGTATTGTATGAATGTATTCAGTCTATGTGCACTCATAAGTCGCCGTTCCCTCCGACGGTGAGAGAGGTTTTCGGATCTCTCTTGCTTGTTCTGTTACTAGGCATGTGCAATGTTGGAGGGATGGGCGGGTCTTTCATTGCATCCCCTATACTCATGATGATCTTTAATTTCGATACCATCCCCGCGATCAGGATTACTTATTGTATGTCTCTTAGCGGAGCGATTGGTGTCTTTATAACTAATTGCCGAAATCGAGCACCAAACTCTCGGAAACCCTTGATTGACTACGACACCGCCTTGCTTTGCATACCTGTAATGGTCGCAGGAGCGAGCATCGGCACCATAGCGAACTCTTTCCTACCACCAATCGCCTGCTTAAGTGTGTTAGTGCTGCTCTGCCTTATAGCACTCGTTAAGTGTTGGAAGAAAGCCATTACGCAGTATCGCCAAGAGAATTACCAACGGAGCATCCAGAAAGTCCTCTTCCTGTTAGGAATCATCGCCAACACGCTTCGGAGAATCACTCCAACCGGCGAAGACACTAAAATCGAAGTAAAGATAAAAGAAGTTCCTTTAATCGAGAATGAAAGCAAGCCTCGAGGACCTCCTCTTTTCCCATTCAGAAGATACTTGCAATTCCTGCTGCTACTACTTATCGTGATCGTATTCTTGATTCTCAGGGGAAGTAAGTCTTTCCGCTCCGTTATTCAAGTGAAATACTGCGGAGGGTTTTATTGGATGATCTACGCCTTTACGATAGTTTCATGTTTTATTTTCAGTTTCTTCGCTCAATGCTTAGTGAGGAAGAAAGCAAAAGGCGATTCTGCCACGACAGTCAGTTCAGAATCATCTAGCGCAGCAGAAAAATTATTCGATGTGAAGAAATGCGCTTTTAGGCTGTCAGTGGTGGCGTTTGTATCCGGAGTAGTGGCTGGATTTGCAGGAGTTGGAGGAGGAACTATTTTAAATCCATTATTTCTTGATATGGGTATGAGTGGACCAGTTGCGGCAGCAACCTCGAGTTTTTTGGTCCTATTTACTTCTTTTATTTCGGTTTTTCAGACCGCATTATCGGGAGGTCTCTCCCTTGTAAGTGCACTGTATTTCGGTGCTCTTTCATTCTTAGGAGCTTTGGTAATAGCCACGGTTCTTAAGTGTATTGTGAAAAAATGCAAACGTAATTCGTTGATTCTCTTCGTTCTATGTTTTGTAACTTGTATGGGAGCTGTTGCAGTCAGTACTTATATAATTTATCGAATGATTACGAATAAAAGTGCAATGGTGGGCTTGGGAAAGCTTTGCCAGTAGCGACATCCAGTAGATAATGAGATAAAGTCTACGGCTTGTCGACGTTCTTTTATACGCTTTCAATCAGAATAGGTTAATGCTACTCAATGTGACTTAAAATGTATGCTATATAGTGTAAATGCTGCATCATTTTCTATTAAATTGCTATAGGTTCTCATCTATATCAATACTTTCATTTAATTGCATTAATTCACATATTTGACTTTGCTTTTATCATTGATCGTATGTTCATATATATAATTGCGTGTGGGACTTTGTTGTGACCTATTTCAATTGAACTTTATAAGCTACTTGAAAATTTGTTTATTTGAAAACAAAGCTAGCTCATAAGCTTAGAATTTGAAATAACTGGATGTTCTAAATCGATCAAAAGTAATAAATTCAAATGTAGAGATTCTGCACTGCCAATGAGAGTCGTGTAAAGAAAGAGATCATTCATAATCTGCAGTTAGTTAGGAGTAGAATTTACATATTATCAATCTGCAATGTGCGTGGTGAGAAGTAAAATTTGTTATAATAGACTTTGAGTGGCAGGTAGGTATCACAATGGATCCTTTCTCCTTCATATTTAGATGAGAGAAACTCTCACGATAGTTTTATTTGTAGGGAGATTGAGGAATCCAGGCAGGGAAACTGTCGGTGTTTTATGATAGATATTTCCAAGGTCACTCTGGGGTGCTTATTATCGATCATATCAGGGTCATCTCTTGCAATTTATTGAAAATAGAGAATTTACACAAACTTTATTACAAAAGTTCGAAAAAGATGAGGGCTTGGTTCCAAAACAAAACCCCCTGAGAAAAAAAATTCAGGCTACTTGACCTAATAAAACTTTACTGACTTTCCTCCTGATACAAAAAGTTTCTTAAAAATTAGAATTTTTTTCTTATTTTAATGGAACTTCTTTCTATTTGCGTTTTCTGCTTAAAATCTCTTATTTAACAGCTTAAAATTGCATTGCATACGACATCTTAGAGCGAAAAGAATATAAATGAACAAAAGAAGATTTATGAATGAAACTTGGTCAGTTTCTTAAGTAAAACTGATTAATCAGGCCATTCACCCTCCCTTTCATGAGAATTTTAGTAATTTACAGCATGATTACGGTTTATACGATATAATTCTTGAATTTATTGTAGTTATGAAGAATTGAGATAGCATGTAGCTGAATTATGTCGAGTGCTTATTATTTAAATCACTGTCTGCATAAAAAGTATTTTGTTTGCTGAGGATGCTTTGTATGTTCCAATTACCATAGAAACTACTTTCGGAAAATGTTTAGATTTGTTAGCCTAATGAATATTGAGGAGGGATCGAAAAATCTGGAGTAGCCCGACACTGAGGTGATAGTGGAGGGTTATGATAAAGAGAATCTCTCGACATATTAGACTTTCTAGATTGGAATCAGGACATCAGATAACCCTGAAGGAAAAATAAATCAATAAACTCAAACAATGTTTCATTCAACCCATTCGCAAAGCATTTCAAGATGATATTCTTGGTTTCACAAACGTAAAGGTAGTTTCTGTGGTGTGTATGTGTAGCATATGGAATTATTTAAGAGAGAAAACTTCCTCAAAAGCAATAGCAATAAGCTTATCTACAATTATCAAATAAGTAATCTTCGAACACTGATTTTGAAATCGAGAAGATTCTTTGGTTGAAATTTTTATTTCAATTGATTTATTCGATTTAGAGTCAAACTCTTTTCTTCGAAAAAGAATGAAGCAAACATTCATCAGAATATCTTAATAAATAACAATAACACCCTGCAACTTCATTCGATTATGTACCATTCCTTTACCGAAGCTAGATCCTGCAACCAGACCTCCGATTGCCCTGCATTCTATACGTGCATTCAGTTATTATGCGAACATAAGACTACACTATTCCCACCGACGGCAAGGGAGATACTTGGATCTATCATGCTCGTCATCCTCCTCGGATACTCCCACGTCGGAGGACTAGGAGGGTCGTTCATTGCATCACCATCACTTATGATGATTTTCAATTTCGATCCATTTCCTGCGATGAGAATCACCTATTGCACTGTTTTGGGAGGAGCAATTGGCAATTTCATCTGTAATGGTTGGCGTCGAAGACCCAATTCCCGTAAGCCAGCCATCGATTACGATGCTGCATTGCTTTGTGTCCCTCTATTAGTCTCAGGATCGAGTATTGGTGTCATTGTTAATTCTACTCTTCCACAAATTTTCAGTGTAGCTGTACTGGGGATGCTGTGCCTTCTCGCACTTTACAAAACCTGGCAAAATGCAATTTCAGAATACAGAAATGAAAACTTCAGAAAGAACATACAACAATTTCTCTTTTTGTTGGGAATCGTCACAAGTCCGCTCAAAAAAGTCAACCCATCCGACAAAGCAAAAATTGATGAAAAATTAAAGGAAATTAAGCAGAAAGACCCGAAAAAGATGAAAAACCATCCGCTCTTCCCACTCAGAAGATACCTACAAATGCTGGGGCTCCTTCTTGTCGTAGTTATCCTCTTGCTGCTGAGAGGAGGTAAAGCCTTCCATTCAATTGCTCGCGTCCCCTACTGTGGATGGATTTATTGGACTATATATGCTCTCACAATGATATTTTGCTTTGTTTTCGGTCTCGTCGTGCTGTTGGAACTAAAGAGAAACTCAAAAAAATCCAAAAAACCCAGCACAGAGAGCTCTAGTAATAAAGAAACCTCAGATTTAAAAACCCATGAGAACAACACCAACGAGGATAAAACAAAAGAAAGCGAAGCAAGCAAGGCCACCAAAGAGGAAATCAATTACAAAACAGAAGATGATAGAAAGAAGGAAGCTGAAATGAAAAAAGATAAACATCAGGAAAGTAGCATAAGAAGACACTGCTGCCGAGTGCATCCTGGATATTGCCGCACGAAAATTGCGATTGTGTCTTTTTTCTCTGGAGTTATTGCTGGAGTGAGTGGAGTCGGAGGAGGACTGATCTTAAATCCACTATTTCTTGATATGGGTGTGGATAAACTCGTCGCTTCGTCAACATCGAATTTTCTGGTGTTTTTCACGTCCTTTATTGGAGTCTTTCAATCAGGAATTGCAGGAGATCTTCCGCCTTTTCATTCAGTGTATTTCGGCGCACTTTCCCTGGTAGGCGCTGTGGTGATAGAGATAGTTCACCACTATTTTGTGAAAAAATATAAACGGCATTCGTACCTTCTATTTTTCCTCTGCTTTGTGGCGCTAGCTGCAGCGTTAACTGTGGTGGGCTACATTATATCTCGGACAATCACGAACACGCATTCAATGGTCAAGATCGGAAGCATGTGCTGAAAATAATAGCTTGCAATCGTGCAGAAAAAAACAAACAGTCTGTCGTTTTCGTAATTCTGTACAGAATAAACCTTGTTTTTTGAAGTCTTTAAGTAGTTTGGAAAGTTATTTGATCTTGCTGTTTATATCTATCTATAACTCATTTCAAGAAATTAGAGTAGGAGCTTGATATTAGCATTTTAATTCTATGATTATGTAAATAGTTGGTCAGGTGGAAATGCGACTCTATATTTACGTGTCGTAGGTTATATAACACACATCCACGAAAAAAGTACTGAATAATATTCGCTGTTTCAAAGCAAATACACAAACTTAACACACTTCTTTGTTGATTTTGGTTCATCCGCTCATCGAAGCGAAAAATTCTCCCCCAAAAACGCTATTGAGACGATTTCATGAGAAAAAAAAGCAATGTCACTAGGAACAACTCATTTCAAGCTTTGTATTGGACAAAGCAAGGTGAATAGGAGAGATGTTATCCGAAATAGTCGGAATCACGGGGCCCCAAGCAGTGGTCAGACATTGTTCATGAAGAACTCGCAAAATTACTTATACAGGAAGGATTCCGCGCTCCATCCCACATTCAATCGCTTTGCATACTCACGATCAAAGCCAAACACCATATCGTTCTCCTTGCGCAATCTCAAAATGGTTCGGGCAAAACTCTAGCTCTGTTGCTCTCAGCTTTAATGAGAGTTGACCTAAGCGAGCCTTTGGAAGTAGGAAAGAACGGGTTCCAGTCACAGGCACTCGTGCTCATTCGCGGCAAAGAGCTCTGCACTCAAACCCACATGATCGCAAAAAGATTTGAGAGTGCTTTCCCAGGAATCCAGATCAGTGTTGGTGACCCAGCAAACCTCACCAATGCTCATGTTCTTTTTTGCACGCCAGGGAATCTGCTTACGCTTATCACCAAGAGGCAAGTCGATCTCTTAAAGTTGAAACTCTTTGCGATTGACGAGGCTGATTACGTAATGACGAACGAGATGGGCAATAACGCCGTTCTCGCAGTTGCCAAGGCAATGACGAACAAGGAGCAGCAGTTTCTATTCTTTTCAGCAACTTATGAGGCAAAGACAGTGGAGACTATCAAACTGATAAAAAAATCTAACCAAGACTTTATAGAGTTCCTCTTTCCTCCTGAAAAACTGACCTTCGATGGAATATTACAACTGCATACAGTCTGTTCTAATAAGATTGAGTATATCGAAACTCTCATCTCTGGTCTGGAAGCGGAGATCCAAACCGTCATTTTTGCTAATACAAGGCTCGACGCTGAGAAACTTCTCCAGTATTTGTTGCAAAAGGATCATAAACCAGCACTTCTAATGGGAGGAGACATGCCCTTGAATGAAAGAGACCTGATTTTCAACAAGTTCAAAAAAGGAGAAATTCAAATCCTGATCATGACAAACTTGCTGGCCACAATGGCCAGAGGAGTAGATCACAGAAACGTGGGATTTGTTATCAATCTGGACATGCCTATAGTTTTTGGATCCAAGCCGAAGGAGGTCGATGTTGATATGTATCTGCACAGAATCGGAAGAACGGGCAGATTCGCTGATGTGGGTGTTGCTCTTAACCTTTTATCACGACCTGAGGAAAAGCTGTTTATTGAAAGCTTGAGAATCACTACAAGAGCAAGATCCCTGAATTGAAAGACCTGAAGCAGTTGAACGAACTTCTGGCAGAGGCCAAGGAACAAAACAGCATCAAAAGAAAAACCAATCAAGAAAGTGCATAAATCATTGAGTCCTTATTTTATTGTTGCTTTACATCATATACATTAATACTGTAAAAATATATAATAGAAATTGTATTGCATAACTGGCAACTATTAGTGCCTCCCAGAGACAAATTTAAATATCCTATCATTTCTCTGCATTATGATGCATGAACTCATATTTGAAATCAAGAAAAATGGTGTTTAATTTGAAAAAACTCCAAAATTTACTTTATTCATCTGATCAACCTTCCGAACATTATTTTAAGTTGTCAAAGTTATTTTGTACTCACCAGAAAAAAAAGAATTCGTAACTAGTAATGGACTTTATAGAGTCTGGAAAAGTAAAGCACAATCGTTTCCTTTCTAACCGCATCTAGGAGGAGCCATCTACGCCTTCGTTACTCTTGGACCAACCGTCCTCATCATTATTGGTCTTAAACCGTAATTTTTTTTTTGGTGGCAAATTATCATATTCAAACTTTACATATAGCAACCGAAAGTGTCAACTCCAGAAGACTAGATAAATATCTAGCTGGCTACATAGACTCAAGGGATTTGAGCTCTGTTGGCTCTGATAAAAGCAATGACCTCGGAGTTGTTGAATATGTAAAAAAAAAAACCATTATTTTTATGGCTAATTGGGCATGAATAGTTGATTTACCCACTGCGGATGATCCAGCATAAATTCTCGGCAGGGTCTATCAAAGGAAGTGTAATTACTCTTCTGAACGCGATGATCGGAGCTGGTGCGTTATTCATTCATTATCGATACATAATCGCTTTCTTTAATTGGTAGGGATCTTAGCCCTTCCGGATGCTATGGCTCGATCAGGAATCGTGTGGGGTACCTTTCAGCTTGCTTTCTGTGCATGGCTTGGATACTATACGAATATGATGCTGGTATCAGATCGTAATTCGATTGGATTAATGACACCATTGATATAGGTCAGAACATCAAAACGTACTGGCAAAACCTCTTATCTAGGCCTAATGGGATTTCTGTATGGAAAGAAAGCTGAGTTCATCACCAGAGTTCTCTATTTTTTTGCACTCTGGTCAACTAATGTGGTTTGCATGATATTAGTGAGTCCATCGATTCCTCTTTGTGCTCTAACGATTTACTAGTCAAATAACCTGCTTGGGAAAATGATGCAAGGGTTTTTTGGTTCTTCTGTTCCTAGTTGGCTGAGTAACATATTCTTCATTAATCTCATTGGTCTTACATTTACTTCATGAAACAGCCGATCCTTCCGGATTGTTTTGGCCTCCTATATTCACAGTAACGATCTGATCCATTGGGAAATTTAACTTTAATTACCACTAATAGACGCTCATTATATTTCCTTTTTCGCTCCCGAAAGAAGTCGCAGCCCTGCGTTACCTGTACCTGATAGGTCTTCTTTTCATCATATATCTGACGGTCGCTATCACTGTAGAAGCCTTTTTGCCCTCAGTTTCTCCATTTGCAGAAAATATCAAAATTATCTTCAAGCCATCAAATCTTGTTAAACTGGAGGGGACGGTAATCATGCTTCCAATTGCTGTTTACAATTTCGTATGCCAAGTCAACACTCTCTACGTCTTTAACGTAAACGCGTAAACTTTTCCGCTCGGGCTCAATTTCTTTGCTGCTAGGAACTCCAAAGACCCTCAGAAAGAAGAATGAAAAAGGTATTAGGTCGATCAATGGGACTCCTTTTCCTTTTGTACGCTTTGATTGCGATCTTTGGGTACATTACATTCGCAGACCGAATTCCGGAGCTTGCGGAACAAGGAAACATACTTATGAACAACTACCAGAATCATATCGCTATTGCTATTGTAAGATATTTCTTAAACAATTGCTTATAATCTGTTATTTTAGGCGAACATCTTGGTTAATCTTCAGAACATTATGTCACTGCCTCTGGTCACCATGCCTTGCAAAGATAGTTTTAGTGAGATTATCTTTGGTGTCAGGCCTGATGATTATAAAGAATCTAAAGTTATGCATGTTCTGCTCGTTGCAAGTAACTAACTCACTCTAAATGACCATGACCTCATCTATAACGCCAACTAGTCGTTGTTTATAGTCAGATGGCGGTTGCTATGTTTATTCCTACTATTACTACCTTGGTAACTTGGCTGGGATCGTCCATCACTCCTGTGGTATTTTACTGCGGAAAAGTAAAAATGCTTAATCATTTCTAATTAGATGACGTATATTCTACCTGGAGCGCTCTACCTCAAGACTATCAAGGCAAAAAATACTACGGAAAGGATAGGGACAATCGCGTTCTTGATTTTAGCCTCTGGTTTCATCGTGCTTCAAAATGTGTTGTTGATCCTAAAATGATCTTAAAGCTTTCGTTTAAACTCTATTTAATATGAGTTGCATGATACAAACTCTTATATTAATAAACTTCTTGTGCGTATTAAAATTTTTTAAGCACGATATCCATCGAGCCGTATGACAGTATCCTTTGAATTCTGAACAACGATAGTTACCGGGGTTCTTTTTAGACTGAAGCGCATAAAATAGATCCTTTGGGTTCGGAAGAAGATAGTAAATTTGATTTTTTTTTTTGAAGAGTCAAATCTGTGTCAAGATTCAACAGGCAAAGACAAACTTGATACAGAAACGCCTCTGATAGACCCGGCACAATCAGGAAGCTCTACTAGTGAGGATGATAATTGCTGGGACTATGTAAGACGAGGAAGAAGGCCATGTTAACAGATTTTGTGGCCAAATTTTAGTTATTCTACCCGTTCAGACTCATTCAAAGAAAATTCGCAAGTGGTTCGATAAAAGGAAGCGTAATCTCACTACTCAATGCGTTGATTGGTGCTGGTAATTTTGCTTTTTGCTCTACATGAAGATTTTACTGATGTGCCTCATCTCGGTGTAGGTTTCTTGGCTCTGCCAAATGGTATGGCTCAATCAGGAATAATATGGGGATCTATACAACTGGTGCTTTGTGCCTTGTTGGGATACTACACAAATTTTCTATTGGTAAATAGACTGTTATTCAGGCCTAGACAAGAAACTATGCTTTTTAGATTAAAGCTGGAGAACAGACCAAGAAATACTCGTTTATATCTCTCGCCAAGGTGTTGTATGGTCCACGAACGGAACTTGCTGTCAAAATTATTTTCTTTATAAATTTGGTCACGTCGAATTCCGTCAACATGATTCTGGTCCTTGTTCTAAGTTTACTAATGACTCAATTTGTCAACAGATCAATAATCTCTTTGGAAAGACTGTCCAAGCGTTTTTTGGAAGCTCAGCACCAGAGTGGCTTTGTAACGCCTAAAATCTCTTCCTTATCGACCTGAATCTTTTTCTCTTTTTTTTTTCACAGCCAATACTTCCGGCTATTTCTGGCTGCCAGTCGTTACGGTAACTATTTTATTTCTGTGTTTCAACTCGACACGATTATTTCCTAGGTTTTCATACTGTTCCCTCTATCGATCCCAAAAGAAACAGCAGCACTGCGCTATGTCTATTTGTTGGGATTCGTTCTCGTTCTTTACGTTCTGTTCGTCCTGATTTACGAAGCCTTCCTCTCAAGCATAGATAACTTCTCCAGCAACCTTAAACTGGTATTCCAGCCCGACCACCTCTTTAAAATTGACGGCACTCCAACGTTCCTTCCTGCCGCAGTTTTCAGTTTCGTTTGTCAATACAACACGCTCTACATCTACAATGTAGCTATTTGAAAATAGTGATTTCCTCTGATTTTTTCTTCTTTCTCTCTCTAAGGAACTGCAAAGACCTTCTAGAAGAAGAATGAAAAAGGTTGTAAGAAGGGCGATGGGAACTGCCTTTACCGTCTATTTCTTGGTGGCTGTCTTTGGGTACATCACTTTCGCTGATCGCTTGGATGAGCTCAATGAGAAAGGAAATATCTTGATGAATAACTACAGAAATCACATTCCCATTACTATCGTAAAAAGATTTTTTAATTTTTATCACATCACTCGCTAATTCTTCAAGGCTTACATCTTCGTCACCTTCCAAAACTTATTCTCATTGCCATTGTCCATCATTCCTTCCAAAGACAGTCTTGACAATATCCTATTCCCAGGCCAGACTGAAGTAGCTTATATTGAACGAAAGGAACCGTTTTGGAGACACATCCTCCTCATCGGCCGTAAACCCATCTTATAACGAAACCTTAGAGCCATCTTTCAACCTAGTTAATACACTTGCCCCAATGGCGATAGCGTTATTCATTCCAAAGATCACGATTGGAGTTAATTTCATGGGTGCTACCATCTCACCGACTGTATATTAAACAAATTATTCCACCACCTTCTAATGCACTTTTATGGTTTTCAGATCACATATGTTCTGCCAGCACTTTTCTATCTGAAATGTATCAAAGAAGACAACAAAATAGAGCGTGTGGCCATGTATCTCCTCATCGCATTTATCGGTGCGTTTATGGTGTTCCAAACGTACGAGAATATTGTGACACTACTGCCCTCAACATCTTCATAACGGTGTTAAATTTATTGCTATGTATTCGTAATCCCGAGGTTAGGTTAAGTATCGTTTCGTTTCTCTCTTTACAAGCTATCTAAATTAAAACTCAGATCTCGCATGCAAATCTTGCGTGATTAATCATTAGCATTATTCTTTTATATTATCTCTCAATTTTCTCCTATCTAATGAATCTAATTAAACTGGAACACAAAATAAGATGATCAATCTTTTAGAATATTAGAAACAGCTAAATTCTAAGTAAGCAATTGTTAATATTTTTCATTCCACTCATTCTTGAGTAATGATTTATTCAAGTAGGCTATTGGTTCTCACTTTGATATAAGATGCAATTATATTTTGAAATAGAAGATCTATATCACGTTAAAAATCGCTGTTGAAAATGTCAATGCAAATTACCAAATCAAATCTACCAATGATTTTAACTCATCAAAAATTGGAAGGAATTCAGTTTCGCATTGGTCATAGCTTACGACCAGATTTGTCAAGGCATGGTGCAAGTTCGAGTTATTATCGAAGCACAACGCACCTCCTCCTCTCTTCTTCTGAGAGGCAGCTCTGTTAATATCAGCGAAGCAAGCAATTTTGCGGTCTCCTTGATAGGAAATCGCCCACTTTGAATGATCTTGAGCAACATTCCAAGTGATCTGATTGTTGAATTTAACCGAATGGATGTTGAGGCATTTGTGTCTGCCGTCGCATTGAGGAGGCTCAACTGGGTGGCTCCATGTCTCAGCGATCAAATCAACATTGTAGTAAGGAGAGATCACGTAAGAGAAGAAGTATTCGAGGAGCTTTGGGCTCTTGGTGAAGTACATCATTTTTTGGCCATTCAATCTGACGTGGATAGCCTCTGCATGAGTATTGAGTGGTGAGTTTGGAGGTTTTAGCGAGGCGTTGTCATAGTACACGTTGGGACGGGCGACTCCAAGACCGGCGATGAGGCTGTCAAATCCATGAGCGTCGATCGTGATGCACATGAAATTTTGTGCATAGATCAAACCGGTGCTCGGTAGTTTGATATTAACGGTGTCATCATCAATGGTTGGGAACTTAGGGACACTGTGCATGATATAGAAGCCGACTTTGGTTGTGGCATCAACAGCGATCACGCCCTTAGCATGAGCTCTGTCAGAGACGGTCTTGCCGTTAGGGAACTCATCGTTGAATGCCATAACTTTGAGGGAAGATCTTGGGATGTGGTTGAGTTGGTCAAGGGTCTTTGACATGGCTGAAGAGGCATCGTCGATGTCAGTAGAGATGAGGTTGAAGTTGGTTTTGCCTGCAGAATCGTCGTTAGCATCATAGTACAGATGAGCAGACGTTTTGAGAGATTTTGGCAGTTTTAGCTTTGCCCACCATGCGACTGGTTGGCCTGCACCGTTAAGGCAGTCTAGGGATTGGACGCTTACAATCAAAGCGAGCAGAAGCAATCCGGAATAAAGATGTTTCTGATTTGTCATGTGACCTGCGATAAATCAGCCGGTTTATCTTGAGACGATTTTCCTGTATTATATAAAATTTTATCGATCAGATTTAAGAACTCTTAACGCTTCAGGAGTAAACGGCATTAAAATAAGGAAGTAGTTGGAGATTCTAAATTCAAGCTTCATTAATGAGGACTTCCGTTTTCAAATGCTGCAGGTTGCTGGATTACTGGAATCAGAACGCATGATGCAGAAATAGAAGATGACTTGAGTGAATGAGCCATGAGATAATGCAACTAATGTCCACTCACTTCAAACCGTTCCGTTAGTGATCATAAGGTTTTTTTTTGGGGGGTTATTTTACAAGGAATGCTCTTGATGTATTTCTTCTCTAATTCAGGATTGTTTTTTTGAAGTCGTATGTTCTTGTTCTAATATGGCTCCATTGTGGGTTAACTTTTAAAAAAAACGCATGAAGGGGTCTACTGATGAAGGTGATTATCTTTGAGTAGAATGAGGTTTGAGCAAAATCTATCCTTTCCTAGCGATTACACGCTATCAAATTTAATTAAGCACTTTAGCTTGATACGAATTGGAACTTTGCAAATTCCTAAAACCAGCAATTGGTATAAAACTCCTACCAGAGTTAATTGAGATTACGCGAATGCGAATAATGTCCTGCAATAGCTTGGCTGCAGGAAGAAGAAGAAATTCTTCAATATTTTAAAAAAAAAAAAGCAATAAAAATTGTGAAACTCGCGAAGTTTTCCATGTGAAATTCCTGAAATTTAACAAATCGATAATTTAGAAATCTGAGACTTTGAATGAAGAGCACTCTTCTTCTGACCAATCGGTCTCACAGCTAATAATTGACTAGCTTTAGGAGTTTAAAAGCACTGACAATATCGGTTCCAAAGTTAGGTTTTAATGAGCAATTAATGCGAAAAAAAAAACCTGTAAATTCGAGATCTACGTTGATAGAATTAATGATGTGACGACTTTGGTCACGACAATAGAGAATAATTAATAAATGAAATAAGAACGAGTTCCCATCGAAGCCGAGCGTTTCTCTATCTCTTTTCTAATATTACGTCAGAGCCTCCTCAGCTTCAAGAGAGGGGGGAAAAAGCGTCGGTAAAATTTTGCGTGGGGCAACGGACTCATGCTGGTTATAACAAGCTTTGTTCGCTCAGACCAAGCTTTTGATTAGAGTTTCTGTGTATATTTCTCGCTCTAGTTTAAAGGTGCAATATACTGAATGACTTTTCGAGCCTATTGAAATGCGTACCACACATTTTTTTAAGCGTTTTTGATAGTTTCAAAACTCTTGCAGAGGCCTTAGGAACAGGGTTAAATTACAAACCATAAATTCTGTTCAACCCAAGACCCAAAGTTGACCAGTTAACTTTCATAAATTTGCTCCAAAGATTCAAACCTTTCTTGAGATTCAAAATTGTAGGGCTTTGGATTCCGATTTAGAGCATATCCTAAAGGCAAAGTTCCAGAAATATGTATTCTCATAGCATTGTATCTTTGATTTATTTCTTTGAAAAATAAAAAACATCTTTTTCTTAGCTCATTGAAAAAGTGTAAATCTCTGAATGCTACCATTAGTAAGGAAGCATTATCCGGATAATAACAGCAATTTCAAAATCCTACGGGCAATTTCATGCGACCTCAATTCAATCTATCTTTCAATATCTAAGAAACACGAATTCTTGCTCGCAATTAGAATAATGAATTCTACCCAAATGCACGACTTATGAATTTAAACCACGATAATATATACAGCCACAATATTTTAATTTATGCAGCCTTATGTAGACCTTACCGACCGAAATTAGTCAATAATCTTTACAAGCTACTTCAATTAATGTGCAGACAAATCAACAGGCTCCTCATTGCTCGGTTTTTTCTGAAGCTGCAAAGGTGAATTTGTCTTTTTCGCATTCTCAACCGCTTCCTCAACCTCATGTTTTTGGTATTTCAGAGCTCTATAATCTGTATGGAACTCCGTTGTTAACTCAAGGTCACCAATCTTTCCATTTTGTCCCGATAGCTCAACTGGCATGACCTTCCCACCGTTTATGATGCCGCTGAAAGTAATAGTTCCCCCACCTAAAACGACACTTTGGCCAGAGGGCTCATTCACGACCAGCTCGATTCTAATCTCTTCTTCATCCGTTCTCAGAAAACTCACTCCTTCTTTCCATGAGGGATGGTCTGGTTGATCCGCACGAGAAATGTCGGTGGAGATGGATTTATCGCCAATATAGAACTTAACGAGAGCATCCTTCTTTATTAAATTTTGGTCGTGAAGGTTGACTTTGCTGGGGAACAAGTTGAGGGTACCAATCATGTTTTGATCAGGATGTTTGCCGTTTTCCATTTTGGTTGCTTTGATTCTTTTGATTCGATAAGATAATTATAAGTTTGAGAATTTTCGTGTGGGGTTCAATTATAACAATTAGATTAATCGAATTAGAAAAAAGAAAATTACTTTTTGGAGTACGACGAATTCGAGTAAATATTTATTTAGCGCTAATTTCTAAAATTCGGTGATCTATTGATTGAAGAGAATTGATCTTTTTGTGTCAAGTTAACGCTGATTCAGCGTGAGATAAGCTATTGGTCTCGCGCTGAGACTTGGGAAATCCTAATTTTCCTTGAGATGATGGCTATGTGGAAGGCCTTTCATAATAGTACGGCTTTTGAGATATGTCACGTCACGATGGTGTTGAGAGAGGTTTCATTCGAATCACATTCAGTAGCTGAAACAATGAAATAATACTGGTGAGCAAGTTAAAGAATTTGTTCGTGGAACAAAAAAAATAGATTTTATCCGAAAGGTTAATCGAAAGCAGTTCTCGAACATTTTACTAAGGATCCTTCAGCAAGATAGTTCCTTCAGCCTTCGAAATGGATCTTTTGAAATACCGAACTTACGAAAGCATACACTCTAAATAATGTTATGGTTCTGATTCACAAATGTATTATTTGATATAAATAGGGTCAATTAGAGTTGTACCATTGTTTCTAGGTGAGAAAGTGAAGTGACTCTAATCGACATGAGAATTTTTGCTACACATCTGTGTACCCAAACTTTTCTCATTACAAACACCATCTCTCGCGAAGATTAAGTGTTGAATCCTTGATCCAATCCTCAAAATAAGCATGCATGTACAATATAGTAATTTCATGTATTGGTAGTATCTTTAGGGAGGTAATTAGTTTGGTTCTATATCTCTTTGGTAATTTATATTCAATGAATAGAAAGCCGCAAAAATTAATTTATATTTAAGTATTCTCTTAGCTTGAGGCTATCTTCGAGGTAGGCAAGCTGAAAAGTGCTTGCATCATTACCTTAGTAAAATCACTTCGCGTAACTGTGCCTTCTCTGCCAATTTTCATCTCCCTAAAGATTGCTGCCCAGTCTCTTCCATCAAACATGAGTGCTTCTAACAAAAAATTCGTCGGCATAAATTTCTTATCCTCCTGATAGGAAAACATAATTAATCTATCAGCTTTCATAGAGTTCCTTACAGGGTCAATTAAGCGGAAAATCTGCTCGATTCTGTTCGTTATAAACTGATTTTGCCGATTTATCGCGTTCGTTACCATCACTAAGAAATGTATCAATTTAACCCAGTTCTAATTCGAATAATAACTTGTATATTTTAGACTTTCGTCGTCGGCCACGGCGTTAGTTGGATCAATAATATTTCTAATTCTTTCCTCTCCGGCCCTGGAATGAGAAAGTTCGCTGAAAGCTTGATAGTATATCATCAATTAGATGAGGTATTGTGAATTAGAAAACTTTTAATGAGCTCTTTTTTTGGCAAAGCACCAGTATTATTGGCATCCATTTGCTTGTATTTCTCCATGAGAGATTGGAAAAACTCTGGCTTCATGAATTCAATTGAGAAAAGTGTCATCATTTGATAATAAAACTCGCTTTTCCCCTTCATTAATAGTAAAATTGAAAGCATTAAACATACTGTTGTTCTCAAATGAGTCGAAAATACCCAATAAATCTTCATGTTTTCAATCGCTTTGGGGCTCAGAGTAATATCTGATTGACCCTTTAGATGCCCTTGAACCCAATCGTCCTGTAAAATCATTTCTGCTGTGGCTCGTTTCTCTGGATCTTTCACCATGAGCTTAGTGATAACAGCTTTAGGACCCTCCGGCACTGTTTTCCAAACCTCATCTAAAAAAATATCTGTGACTATTTGTTCCCAATACCAACTAAATCACCTGAAAAATCCCAATCACCTTTTTTGATAAGGTCTAATAGGTCAGCTGAATTGCTAGCATTGAAAGGAAGTTTGCCGCTTAGCAGCAAATACAATATCGCACCACAGGACCACATATCTGCGCTTGGTGTCGGTTCAATCATGCGGTCAACTAACTCTGGTGCTGTAAAAACCACCTATATTCCTCCATTGTAAAGCATATATTGTAAGAATATCAGTACTTCTGGGGACATCGTGATCAACTCTAAATCTGGAATGAACTGATTGCATCGAAAATCACTAAACTTCACATTAGCACCTTTAGCCGATTGAAAGAGCAAGTTCTGAGGTTTCAAATCTCTAAAAACATCCAATTAGCCTGTAAAATTCGCCTTCAACAGCAATACCCAAGAGCAATATCACGAGCATGATAGTAATGGACTGCTTGCACAAGTGCTTTAAAGATTTGCAGGATAGGGACTTTAGCAGTCAAGCTTTTTTTGATAACGTCGCCTCCTTCACAATATCTGATGGAAAGAGAGTTATATTTCATATTGTCAGAGAATAGGCTACTCTCTCACGATGTAGTAATTCCACTCGTCTTCAAAGACCTTTCTCACTGAGCAGATGGAAGGATGATGCAAGGTTCTCTCGACTCGAAGCTCATCGATGAACCTCTCGTGCTTATCGGGGTCAATATCCGACTTCCTGATGCATTTCGTGATTCTAAGTTCACCTTAAAGGTACTCTCAGCCAAGGTTAAAGAACTATGTACTACTGGAAGGATATTCCGTCACTACAAAGACCGAAGCATAGTTGCCTAGGGTTTCCATGGGTGAGTGTCGCGTGAGGGATAGTTAGTGTTACCAAAGCGAACAAGGTAGCTAGGACTTTTGTACTTGATAAAGAAATTTTCGGTTTTTAAATCAACGATGAACCGTTCACTCGGGTCAATAATGTCACCACCTGCTGTATCTCTGTCTCTATTGATGCGGTGTTACTGTTCTCGTGACAACTAACGAAGCAAGGTACCTCGAAGCACAACACTGCCCTCCCATTCACTCGCGTTTTGTAGCTTGCAATAATGAATTTAATTCGAAAAACGCGTTTCCTGATAATTGTATCCTAATAAAATTAATTTCCAGAAGGGCTGTTTACTTACTTCCGTTAGCAATGAGAGCGTTTACTCTACATTCACCTCTTTGGGGTTCTATTCACCGACTTCTCGAAGTCGACTTAATTGTAGGGTTCATTCAGAGGTAATAATCGGGAAGAGCTGCAATTTCCGGTCTTGCACTTCTTTCAGTAGTTGCTTTTGTCTCTCTGAGTAAAGTGTGTTAGTGGCTTCTTGTAATCAAAAAAAAAACCATTTGTATGGAAACAATTAGTTTTATGAATAGTATTAACGAGCTTGAGACTTTATCAACTATTTTTTTAATAATCATTCAGTCCAATGCTCTGTTGCATCAAGGAAGTGTCCGTAAATCTTCCAGTTTGTTATTTAAGCAGCTTCTTAATCATTTTTTCTCTATGGAAATCAAAAGAAACCTTGTGCCACCGTAACTCAATTAAACTTTATCTGCACTGTAACTCAGGTTAGCCTTACTTTACCTATGATCCCTCCTCGTGTGAGAAGCCTTTATAATGCTTCCCACAATGAGGAGAGATCATAAAGTGAAGAGTTTTCAAAATTTTTATTTATCAAATATGGCTGATTTTTGCTGGAAAGTGCTTTGGAAGATCCATTGGAATTTAGAAATTCTGATCGCTATTCTAATAAGATCTATTTGATTTGAATTTACCAAATTTGATTGGGCTATTAATGTTATTATCTTAGGCGCGCCTAATCAAATAAAACCTGATCCAAAGGAGAAAAAGACTATGAACTCGAATAAAGGCCAGCTCGCCCAGAAGCTCGTGCCAGAGGCACTCTTCTCTAAGTACTCCGATTACGAAATCGTAGCTGAAAGCAGCTATTACAAGATTTTTGAAGCAACGCTTACTCCTGGCGTCCGCCGCTATGCTATCAGAGCATTGGATTTAGACTCTGATTATGTCAAAGCGAATTTAGCACAAGCAGCAACCTTATTCTTACAAGAAGTTCTTTGTCTTTGTTTGCGGTTAGAGAGCGCGGAGATCAACGCGGTTAAGATTGAAAACTTTTGCATTGATATGGAAAAAAAGCAAATCGCGTTTGTAATGGCAGCGCAAGTTTCTCTCCAATGCGTTCTCGAAGAAGCAAAAGCTCGGAAGGAACGGCCAGAGTTGGATGTTGATAGATTGTTTAAACATCTCGCTGCAGATCTTGATTTTTTGTATCATAAACTCAAGTATTTTAGTCCTGATCTGAGCCCTGAGAATATCTTTTGCGCGAGAGAAATGGACCTATTTTTCCTTGGGAACTGGGCTTCAGCTTCAACGATAGACCCTGGCCAAAACCATTCGTTGAATCATACTGTGGTGATGAATCAGTCTGGAGTAATGAACACTTCTTTGACGCTAAGTCACTCGCGGAGTGAAAAATATGCATCTCCTGAGGTAATGAGCAATTCGATGATGGTGATTGATGTAGATAATATTCCAGAAGCGATGGCTCAGGATATTTTCACTCTAGGGCTGATCGGGTTAGAAGCCTGTGGATTGGATTTGAATGACTGGAAGGATTTATCGAACCCGAAGCTGACGGCTATGGAGCATAATTCGATTCTTGGAAAGTTATCAGGGTATTTGACAAAGATAGACTGTCCGGAGTTCGTGAGGGGCCCAGTACTGCAGATGTTACAGAAAGAGCCGAAAACGAGGGTTCCACTGGATGATATAATGGCGGGGAGATGGAAGAGAATCCGTCTGGCGTATAGTTCGTTCGGTTCGAATAGAATTGGATTAAGAGATGTACGTTCTAAAGAGACTTTTGAAATACAAGGTGCGCAGCTCGACTGGGGAGGTAATCAAATAGTTTGATATTGAGATGCCAATAACTCTCTGCTTCTAGGCGGCTATACATTGTTGCAAAGAATCCCACAAACCACCTTTATCGTTTCATCTAACTCATACCTAAATGACTCAAAATCAAACTTTGAAATTTTTAATGCGCAGATACCCGATAGCATCAAGAAAATTTATAGCAGTGGCAGAATTCCTGGGAGTAGGAATCACATATCTATTTCACAATTTATACTTATTCTCTCTCTAGGAATCTGGGACGTCTCATGTAATGCTCGAACCAACAGAATCGCACTTCTCTCAATGGCAGGGGAGGTGGGATACCACGTATACAATGTGAATGAATGGAAACAGCCCATCAAAAGAGCTGCTTGGCCTTCTGTGCAGACAGGTTTGCATGCTTTTGCTTTTTAAATCATTCATTTTATATAGAAGACGTTTCTGGACTGGATATAGAGCCATCGGGAGAACGCATCGCTACTATCGACAGAAAAGGAATGCTCATCGTCTCAAAGGTGTGCTCGAAGAAGACGATATTCGGCCTGAATAAATCAGAAAAATATTTATTCACAGGCAACCTTGGAGGAAAGAGCTGGCGTAACTACATACACCCTTGCTAATTCGATCCAACATAACCTCAATAAGTCTACAACAAATGTCGTTGGAATCCGAACAGTGCGATATTAGCTGCGACTTTCGATGGGAACAGTTTGAACTTTGTTGACCCTGTGAAGAAGGCCAACTTGGTCACAGAAGCCCTCACACTGCATGATAAAGGTACTTTCTAAGCCTGGTGTATTTTGATAAAGAATTGTTGGGACTAGAAATTCCTTGGATTGACTGGAGAAAAGATGGATTTTTGCTTGCCGTCTGCTCCTATGATAGAGATGCAAGCATCTATGATCTAAGGGTTGGGAAAGTAGTCAAACGATTTTGCGATATCCACGCACGTAAATTCTTCTTGTTCGAAATCAATCGATCTAAATCATTATTGGATTAACAGATAGGATAAATTCGATCAGATGGGGACCTGCAGACGATGTGATCGCAACAGCATCGAATGATAAAACCGTAAAATTACTAGATTTTGCCACTGGGAAAACTATTCATGTCGTTTCAACATCCGATGGAAGTAAGATGATTCATTCATTGCATTGTTACTGATCTTTCTTCGCTTTTGATAGAATTGGCAAGCTCTGTTTGCTTTTTGGACTCGATTTGAACACATTGTGGTCTGGTCTCAAACAGATTTTATTTGTATGATAAACTGGTGGATTAATTCAGTTTGTTTCAGACTATTTCTTCACAAAACTATATCAGAAATATAATGCTCACAAATAAATCGTCAATATCTATTTGTATTTTAGATAAAAATAATAATTAGTTAGAGCAAGTTGTGCATATCAGAGTCTCTACAATTTTATAATTATAGTTTAATGTACATTGATTAATTAACTCAGAGCAAAGAAACATAGTTTCATCTAAATTGTTAGAAGAACTGTTGAGTAGGAGAATTAATTGCTGATCATATGTTAACAGACGAATAAGATTCCGCCTCATAAGTCAATTGGTGAACATTGAGAAGAAACCAACCATTTTCGTGAGGTAATTTAATTTTTCCGAAACTGTAGTAGTCCCATGGATCTAATGTGTTTCAATTTGCAGAATCAAGCAACACAATGTGCTAACTTTCCTAACTTATTGCGGTTTGTGTAGTATTCTGGCCTTTGCTTTCAAACTCGAAATTTAATTCAAATCCGAGTCGCTAATTAAATTATTTGGAGAAAAGAGGCAAAAAAACTCATGAGAATTTTTTAATTTCGGTACTGAAATGGATTCATATTGATAGTCAGATCTCCTCACCTTAAAACTAGATAGAAATTGTATAACTATCTCAGCGAATTCGCTGAATTTTAAGGGTCTTCATTTTCAATGTTCTTATCAAGGGGATTCAGCCATCAAAAATTCCAGGAAAAATCCAGTAATCTAGCCAACAACTTAGACTAGTAGTATTATCCGTAATTAACCAATCGGTCATTTTTTCCTTTCACTCTTTTCGGATCTTCAAGCTTCCAAGCGCGACAGTTTCTGCACGCTAAAATTCTCATAGAAGTACGTCATGTGCATCATAACTAATAATTTTATTTACGACAGAATTTCTTCTAAATAATCAAGGTTAGCTCTCCAAAAAAGGAACATATAAAATTTCTTATCAGAATCAACTATTTATTTGATCAGAAGCACATAAATAACCAGTAATTCCCAATACCGTATTTCCAGAAGGTTAGTCATTCAGAAAAGTAACCCTTTAATACGCAAAAGTTTAAACCTTCAATAATCAAATAAAATTCCTCAGAAAATAATTACCTTATCAGCAAAAATTCAATTTTCATGAACTCACCGACTCATTCGCTTGACTCAACCAGTCTTTCTGACAGCAATCCAGAAGGGCAGGTCAGTGACAAACCAAAGCAAGTCGACCTCTCTTTCCAAAAGCAACCAATTCAACAAAACCATGGGATTTTTTGGAAATTGATGGACAGATATCGCAAACTGATAAACAAAATAAAAAATACATATGCCAGGCTTGACCCTGACACTCGGAAACTCATTCAAGGACTCCTTCAAGCAGTAGGACTTGGAGTTTTAGCATATTTTTCGGTTGATGGAATTACCAATATTATCGAAAAGAGATATAAGTCTCTGTCGGTATTGCTCGTAGCACTCGAGGCTGTGTACCTTGCTATTCGGTTGTTGAAAAGCTCAAGGAAGACCAAGCAATTTGCGCTATTGGTTGCGCTAATTCTCATCTATGGCCGATTTTTGAAGTGTAACCTCTACGAAAAGAACATCGTCGAAGCAGTGTTGTCGAAAAAGAAGTAAGTGTGTGGTGTCGTTCTTGACGACACTCGCGATGGATGACCATTGGTGGTGCTTTAAACTAAGTATGCTTGTTTTTCTCATTTGTGTGTGAAATTTCTGTTGATTTCTGTATATAATTGTGTGTGAATTATCGCTTACAATGACCAATGAATACTCTTAGGCTATATTTAATATAGTATTTGAGCTTGATGTCGATCTCATGCAGATCATCAGAGGGAAAAATGAAAAATAATAAAGTTAATTAACATTACAAAAGAAGCTCATATCGTGTTTCTTCTATTGCTTGCAAGTGGCGGAGAACAATAATGAAATATAACGCTTTCGACAGTTTTACTGTAAATAACCTCATATTTTTACTTAAGAAAAATTTAAAACAGGGTTAAAATTCATGTTAATTAAATATAATGTGATAAGTTTACTTTAGGAAAGAAATATAAGAAACAGATTGTCTATCTTAGAATGAGAGTTCTCAATGAGATGCTCCTCCATGATGCGAAGGCGCTGTAGATTTTTTACAAAGTCGAATGCTTTCAGAGACATGACAATAAGATATTGAAAACTTAAAATTTTCTTATTGTAAGATGAAATTTGCTAGAATTATCTCAGAGTTGAGTCTTCAAAAGAAAACTAGGAAAATAATGCTGCATAGTCAAAATCATTTAACTGAAGCAATTCATAACCAAATTGCACTGATGATCCCTTATAATGAAATGGTTTTTTACCTCACTTTGATGGAGAAATCATTGTAATAAAGCTGGTTGAATACATCGTTATCAAGGCAACATCTGACAAATCTTATTATTTATGCATAATAAATGTATCTCCTAAATAACTATTACATTGTAAAAATGGAAGCAATAAATGTAAGTAAGCAATTTATCTCGAAATAAATAATAAACGAACGTTAGTTTCGTTTTGCGAAATCCTATCTGAGCAATGCTCCATTGAATGGCTATATTACTTAATCAAGAGGGATTACCAATAATGAAAGAGGTCATTTTTAGGGTGATTCTCAATTAAATTTAATCTAAGGTAGCAAATCGAAGAAAACTATGACTTCTCTTTTCATATCGTGAATTTATAAGAGTGTAAGAACGATTCTTATGTACAATAAACGGTATCAATACTACGCTAAAAAGAAAAAATTGAATTAAACTCGAACCAAAAACAAGTAGCAGCACAACAACTAATGCGACAGAACTGGGAGAATTGGCAACATGGACCAAATGGGTATGACTGGCATCATTGGCACCATTACAGCCGACATACTTTTCGAAGCAGACATCGCAGAGGGAAATTCTTCTTTGGATTAATGTTTGGTGTCGCCGCGAGCTACCTCTATTGGAATGCTGATGAAAGCAGAGAGAATAGCAGAAGAACGACGAGACTTCAATTTAAAGAAGAAAAGCCTGAGCCAACTGGTGGGAAGAACTATCAGCTTGAAAGCGAAGACTACAAAATAATTTTCGATCTTATTCAGAAAAATCCTCCAAAGACAGGAGGCGAAGAAACGAAAAAGAATTGATTGCAATTACTTTATTGTTTGTCTTTTTTCAGTGTATGTATGCTTTCTCTATGTATGTCACAGCAAAAACAACTCCCTTCATTACGACACAATTCACCAACCAAATCAAATAATTTCAGCTTATTATTTTCACCTCAGCGTCATTGTTAGAAAAAGCCATGTAGGTAAGACTTAATGCTAAGAAAATTTCACATTGAGATCCTGCGATTCCTTTAACTTGCTGTCAATATTAAAAAACAGAAATCAATTCATTGTTACATTAATTAAATTTGATATGATATTTTTGTATTCTCATCAGAGCGGTTCACCGAATAAAAAGACTTATAAGCTTGAAAATGAAGACTACTAGACTAATAAAGAAAATTTCAATTTTTTGTTCTCAACGGAGAAGATTAGGCTCTGATTGCAATATAGTATGAATTGCCAGTACATCTAAATTATAGTTCTTAATAGAGTAAAGAGTGACATTAAAATAGCAAAGTATTTCATAATTAAATGCAGTGCTAATTATCGGAGCCTCTTCTACGCAGGTCATTTCAAATTCAATAAGAATTTCTAGACCTGGGCTTGTGCTCCAAAGACAAAATTCGCATATGGGTTTGGTCCAAAGACTTGCGCCATTGGATTCGCATGCTTAGTAACCTCACATTCCATCAGCAGTTTTCCAACGAGCTCTCCCTTGCTGTACAGATCAATCCAAACTTGCTGGTTTCCAGTCTTGAAACAGAAGTCAATGCCCACACTTCCCTCAGCGATGAAATCATCGCTTGAGAAATGGTCTTTGTCCCAAAGCTGCACAGAAAGGATCTCTTCAGAGGTTCTGTCAAAGATGAGAGTTTCATTCCAAGTTGGCTTCTTGCCGTTTTTGCTCGGAATTGTACGCTTCTTTTGCGCACCCATAGTAATTACACAATATGGGTCGGCTTTGAAGATGTTCTTGTTAGTCTTAAGTTCTGCCATAACTGGCTTAAAGGCAAATGTTCCGGCCTTTGATATCATGATGGTCTTCTATTAGGTTTGCTTTGAACGCTTTGAATTTCTTATTTTTTTTATTCTTTTATGAATAATGACGCTTTTATAGTGGAAAGTCTGCAGTTACTGTACTTATTTAAATTTCTTAAAATTAACGGCACAAAGAATATATCTCTGCATCATGCCGTTTCAAATTTTTGAATTCGTAAATCAAAGTCCCGTTCTATTCGCCAAACACAACGCCTAGAAGAAGTTTTGCTTGAGTGTTATAAGAATTGAGGCTTCTATCTCCATTTATTTGGTATCGCTAGAAATTTATTATTTTTTTATTTGGCATTATATTCCATTTAGAATGCTGCCTACTGGTCTGCAGCAAGGTAAAAATTTACCTCAAATTAAAACGACGCGTTATATGGATGCTTTGAGGTTCACCGTTGGTCACATTCCAAGTCAAATTACCTGCATCCAAAAAATCGAGTTTTGCAAACGATTACATCACAATGTCAAAAAACTCTCGCATTTCTTGAGGAATCTGCAGAATTCAACGGAGATCTAGTTTTTATGGACAACAGAAACTAATGGTGTTCTGAAAGTAAAGAGGTGTTGTCTCAAACAATGTTTATGTCCTATTTTTTTAATATTTTATATTGAAGAGGCCATTTTTGCAGATGTTTGGGTTAAATATTAATTTATCGCTGGAATATGTATCACATATTATTTCGAGAAGCCATACATACTCGGGCTCAGAAAATTAAGCATTTACAATTAATTTTCTTTAATTAACACTGCTAATAATATTCAAAAGCTTATGATGCAAACTATCTGAGCACAGCTTAATAATGGGTTGGAATGAAGTTAATTGCGTGACTATACACTTCTTCACAGGACGGGGCTTTCATGAATGGAGCAAACTCAGTTTCGACGAGCAGTCTCCCAATCGGTTCTCCATTGCTGAACAGGTCAATCCAAACTACTTTAGTCCCAGCTTTGCATAATTGGCAGATATTGAGCATTCCAGTAGCGATGAAATCGTCTTTTGAAACAAGGTCTTTGTCCCAGAGCTGGATTGTCAGGATTTCTTCATTCGATCTTTCGAAGACCACAGTTTCATCCCACATCGGCTTGTTTCCACCGCTTTTGCATGGCTTAGTGACTCTCTTCTGGTTTCCGAGGAGAAGCACGCAATAAGGGTCTGCTTTGAAGACGATATTTTTGTCTGTCTTGAGTTCCGCCATTTGAGGCTTGATTCCGATTTTTCCGTGTCCTTGAATCATTATTGGCAAATTGTGTTTCTGCTGCTGTTAATACGAAAAGAAATTATTATTAACTTAGCAGATATCCAGCCACAAAGCTTTTTAAATAAGAAGAGTTTACTGAATATTCTTCTACTGCGAGGCTATGAATATCTATAGATTCTTTCTGTTTTACTGACCTATTCAGAATGCCTTCTGGAAGATTGGTATCAAAGTCTAAGGAGTTGGTTTCGGCACTTAGGAGTTTTATAGTTTGAGAGATAATGGATTAGGAATTCAATTTATAGATGACGGTAACCAATGTTATCATTCTTCAGTAAGCAAAAAATATAAGAAAAA
>ENA-UOTZ01000167-UOTZ01000167.1-compost-metagenome-genome-assembly--contig:-NODE-167-length-53547-cov-8.873069_pt1 | contig 53547 bp, 33 predicted proteins | sample MGYA00238144_ERZ746983 | MGnify/ENA primary metagenome ERZ746983 (study PRJEB28759, sample SAMN06268863) | compost metagenome | isolation source: single cell | place: USA: California, Emeryville, Joint...
TACCAAAAGTTTTCAAACTTCCGAAATTTGAAGAAATCTCGCATATATTTCTCATTTCTGAATTCCTCGAGTACTGTGTCCGTAGCGACCGCCTTCTCTGACTCCGTCCCCTTCTCTGGCTTTGGCTGAGTGCCGAAAAGCTCGGCCGTGGTTTTAGAAGTAGGGCTGCTGGCTTTTTTCTCTACACTCATTGAAAGATATAAAGTAAAAATTTATTTCTATATTAGCTTCTCAGCGTAGTTAGTTCCAAATAAAATCAAATCAAAATACCAAATCTAATCGCGAATTTAGCACGAATTTGCATGGGAGGAAGCTGGATGTCGATAAACTAATGTGCGTTTGACAATGCAAAATGAAAAAATATATAGAACAATGCCAGAAATGTAGAAATTCTGTATGCGTGAAGGGAAGAAAAAATGAATTAAGCCATTTCTATTAAATCACCAGCTTTAATACCGTAATCCTTCAAACATTTTTCGTTTTTCAACACGGTTCCTTTGTGTTTGAGTCCCACTTCAGTCGTTGTGTCAAGATTGAGCTCTCGGGATATCTTACTTTTTAAAACATACACTGAGTCTTCGTTATTGAAAGCGAACTCTCGCTTTATTTTAGCTTTGGTCAGGACATAAATGGTTGGGTTTCCTTTCTTACTATTACAAACTATGTTCAAGGTCACACAATTTTGAAGCTTATAATCCTTTAGATGTTTCTCGTCTTCGAGTTGCTGACCGCTAAACATGAGCGTCATTTCATTAGCTTTCGCTGAAAATTCGCCTTCCAGTTTCATTTTGAGGGATAATACTGTTTCCTGTGGTTCGCAGGCAATTTCAATCTTTCGGAGAGAGGTGGCGTCTTTAATATATATGAGCGCAGGTCCCACTTCTCCTTGTGCGAGAGAATGCCCGTCAGTGATGATATATTGCAACGTGTCGTTTTTCATGATGCTGGAATTCTTAAGTGCCTGGTCTGGTTGCAGGATAGTGCCTCCTTTGATGATTTGAATTTTTTGAAATGGTACTTTGATAGCCTCGCTCACTTTCTGTTGAATGTCTGAGACGAGGTCGAAGGGACCGCAAGGGATGGTGAGTTTTTCGCCTTTAAGACTGCGCAAATGAATTACTTCTATTGGTTTGTCAGCAACTGAAGCTTTGCAAGCAGAGCAACCCATCTAGTCTCAATAAATTAAAAATTCAACTAATTCAAATTCTTTTGGATATTGAGCTTATTTATTTGCTTTAAGAGTGCATCTCAGAAACAGTTTCTAAATGGAAACAAAACTAGTTTCGATCTCAGCTTATTTGAAGGTTTATTTAGTCTCCATCTCATGAATTCTGCTTCTAAGTTAGTGATAATGTCTTAAAGCAAATTGGCAACCCTGATTGCTATTAACAGTTAAAGACCGCAGTTTGTAGAATCATAGTTATAGAATCATAGTCGTGTTTCACAGCCAGTCGATGATTAGCGGAAAACGGCAGCTAGTAATGAAAAAGTGGAAAGTGAAAAGAAAAAAAAGACGCTTTGGGAGGTCAAACGCCAATTAAAGATAAATTCTGACAAGAGAAGGCTTTGTGTAAAACAGAAATAGAAAAAGTATTGATAATATGTAAATTTCACCGAATTACTTTTTCGTATTCGGTCAAACTTATAACACGCAATGTGTTTCATAGTTTTTTTCCCTTTAGTTAACTATGACTACATCATCCTTGCTCCAGGCGCTTTAAAGATTCTAGATTTCTTATTAATTGCTATTTGATACACACATCTTCTTTTGTTGCGAACAGGCCATCCACAGTCTCAATGCATAATATGTATTTACACCAAAGAATAGGGATTGCTCTGCTACAATAATATTTTACAATTTCAATGGAAAAGGATCATTCAATTAATTCTCATTTCTCTTCGCCATATTAGGCATAAGAGGTGGCAACTGGTTCAGATCCTGCACTGTGGAGCTAACATATTGCCCTTCAGCAAGGCGCAGCAAATTGACTTGCTCAGTTGTCAGCCCCAAAGACGGATCAAAAAGTGAAGGATCTGTCTTGAACCAATTTATTTGCGTCGATCCACAATCTGCGTAGAGAGAATTATCAATCTTCTTGAGTTTTTCCTTCGTTGTCTTCTTGCTAGAAGAAAGTTAGCTTTTAAAGGCACTAACAAATATATTTTTACGTTATGATCAGATAAAGATGGAAGACCGCGAATCCTACAATCGTCAGCAAGAGCAGTCCGCAGGGGATGATCAGAATGTAAACCATTAGTGTTTTTAGAGAGTCCGGAATTGCTTTGTTTAGTAAAGGAAAATAAAGAGAATTATTTCCATGGTAAAATCGTCAGTCTTACCGCCACCGCCTTGTGTACTGCCTCCGCTCACATAGCTCATAAGGTACACCAGTATGCCAAATATCGCAGATATTATCAACAGGGAAACTGAGCACAAAAAGGCTACAAAATACCTATATACACACATTATTTCAAGGATCGTCATTAGGTATATTGTTACTGATAATTTCGTTTTCCAATGCAATTGTTAACAAAAGGACAGTGATGATCGTAAACCTCGATGCAACAGTTGCAGTTCCTGAAAAATAATTACTCTTTCTCTCTCTCATTAGTGCTGCTTTCTACCTGCAGTGATGAGATCTCGGTGGTCGAAAAATTTTGCAAGTCTCGCAGAATGTAAAATTCATTGTGAATTGTTGATTCTTCAAGAGAGGGAAAAGATTAAGCAATAGCAAAGATGCTGCGCTACCACTCCTGTTTTGAAGATAACAGAACTCGGTTTAGCGAATCTATTGGGGACTTCTCCACTACTTGCCAAAAAAACGCTTCGTCTTGGGATAATTCCAGGATCAGAGGACATCGTAATCAACAAAAAGACGAGAGATTGGACGTATAAGATTATAAAGGCGATTGGCAGGAATGGAGTCACGTTGGTCCATAGATATGGAATGAAAACAAAGCTGTAGAAAATAGGAAGAACAGTAAGGAGTCCCCAAGTTATCCAATAGCCTAGCCAATCTGCCGAAGGTCCTCTCATGAATCTCCCTTTAAAGTAAAATCGTTGTTTCCCTGGCCACACAATGTAAAGAGGGGTGATCATATTGCTAATCAGGATAAATTTGTTTCCTGGAGTTTTGGACTCGTATTACCTTTCATATGACAACGAAACATGAAGCTCACTTGCTTCTACATCACGAGAGTGCGTCTCTGCGTTGTTTTGCATGAAAAGATCTGTATTGCGCTGGCTGAGCAGCCTGAAGAAAATTTATTTCAATTGGAATTAGAGATTTATCGTAATCAATTAAGAAACTCATGAATTTGAGCATATCTGATAGACTCATTCGGAATTTTAGCTTGGGGCCGACACGGACTAGCATTCATACAGATAAAGGCCGAAATCTAAGTCTCAAGAAAAAGTTCGGTAATATACTTAGGAAGCCCGTTAGAAGGCTATGCGAGAGCGCTTAAATAGTCGTCGCTTTTTTGTCATTTCCGGAATTATTTATTATAAAAGCTTGATTATTCATAGAAAAATATATCTCATATTTGAATAATTCCCTATCTATTTCCCTCCAATTTTACCATAGCTAGAAGGCGCGTCAGGCCCCTCTCCCAGCTCTTCATCAAGCCTAGTATCAGCAGTCAGTTCAACTTCCATGTTATTTTTCAACCCATGCAGAGTTCGCACTTCTCCCAGCTCAAAAGCGAGCCGCTGCTGCGTTTTGCGATATTTGATTACCACATACACAAGACCCAAGAAAGCCAGAACCGCTGCGAACGCCATGACTACAACCAATGCGCCCACACCTGCTACCCTTTTCGGATAAAATATTTCTAGTATATCATAATACACCGAAACCTCCCACACAATCTCCGTTGAGCCTATCTTCTTCCCAGTCCCTGTGGCTACCAGAGCTGTATAATACGTGTCATTCTCATTTTGCTGTGTTAAAGCGTCAATCGTGACATCATATTCATTTCGATCGCCGATTTTATAACTTCTGCCAGTTGTCTCATCGTCCCCAGCGTCCTTCGAGCGGTTCCTTTCCAAATGCACTACCCTGTGGTACGAGGAATTGACAAGCAAGTGCTTAGAATCATTGTCTGGGATTATCCCACATTTCGAAATCACACCAGCAAGGACCTGATCACTCGTAACGATCAGCTTATAGGTGAATTCCATGTCGTAGTTCCTTCGTAGCTCCTTGGTTTCCAACGACTGGACGTCGCCCCAAAAGAATTTTACAATGGAATCTTGAAGAATCATCTCATAATGGAAATTCCCACTCCGAGGGAAAAAGAACTTATCGTAGGGCAGCGGATCGTTTAATTGATATAACCTCGTTTGGAACTTATACAAAGCATATTTATCGTTGCTTTCCCCTTCATCTCTCAGTCCATCGACTGCCTTTACTTTTATATAGTACGTTTGAGGTGTCGCTTGCACAGTGCCAACTGCAAAACTTTTGCTTGGTTTCTTCACCTCAACGTCCCAAAGGCCATTCTGCACCTTCTCAAGCGAGTCTGCTATCTCGAAGCTCAAAACTCCATAGCATTCTCTAATCTCAACCGCAAGGATTCCTTTGCGTGGGACGTAAACTTCATAAAGCTCTTCTCCTTCTATTACGACCTTAGAAAGATGCTCCTGGCCCAATGAGAGAAGAATCACGTCCTTCGTCCTTGCGACGAAAGAAAACTGAACGGGAAGCGTGTTGGTGTTGTTGACTAAAATTTCCAAGTGAGCTTTAAGCCTCTTCTTGCCAACTTGCTGCTGCATGTGCAATTCTGGGTGTATGAACAACAACTGCGTCGCGCTGATTTCACTTTTGATCCCATTATAAGTTTTGTATTGCTTGTAAGGAGCTATTTGCGAGCGGATTACTAATGCATTTGACTGATTTACAGCTAAGCTGGAGGGATCAACGTACTCTCCTTCCCCAGCAAAAGTTTCCACTAAAGCAATTGAAATATTCGGGAATAATGTATAGCGCTGGTAGTCTTTATCAGGCTCTATTTCTTCAAATAATTCGAGGTAACTATTATATACGTTCAACGCGAACTTCATTCTATAGCTCGGAGTCGTATTGGTTTGATCAGCGAGCTCGAATACCTCCTCGGGAATCTCGTATCGGTAGCTGTTGGATTCGCCAGGCTGCAATATAGAATATTGGGTAAATCCATCGTATAGCGTTGTAATTGTATTGCTTGAGGAAGCCACTATTGTGTAAGCCGCGTCCTTAATAGCTCTGACTTGTAGATAATACTCCTTTTCATAGACCTCGGACTCTTCCTGTACGTTATTGACCTCATCCTCGTCCGGAGAGATTCGAATTTTTGTGTGACTACCGAACGTGAGCTGTGGCACCGCCAGCCGAGAGCTCTCGCTCATATTTGAGCTGCTGAACACGCTGATATTTACAGCGCCGGATGTAGTAATGAGACTTATGTCAATTGCCTCTCTAGGGCTAACCTTCATGAAGGAATACCCCGCTGATTCTTTCTGCGAGAGCTGCTCAGACATAGGCTTTCCATCTCTGAGAATGATCTGATCTCCTCGATGCATGGCGAGGAGACTACTGCTCGCACTATCTTCTGCTACCACCGCGATGACGTAGTAACATCGGCGACAAAATTCTTCGTCCCCGACCTTGATAGTGACTTCGCCTCTTTTATTCGAGCCAGAAAACGACCAGGTGCTGGAATTTTTCGAAGGAGGGTTGCTGCCAAACACTTCGTTTTCGTTTTGATATGCTTTGATATAAACGCGTGTCGTGCCGTATTCCTTTGTCAATCTAAAGATCAAGTCTCTATTGTTATAACGGTTGAAGTATTTGAAATATTTTGTTTGGTTCGTGAGTTTGAAATCGAAGGGTAGCCTTGAACTCAGCTCGAATATCTTGAAACTTTCATATAGGAATAGCAGTTGGAACCGCGCAGGCCGCCATGCATGGACTCCGAGGACCCATTCACCATTCATGCTTGATTGCTCTGGTACGAGCTTCTGTAAATCCTCGAGTGAGACTTCCAAATGTGTCTGGCCTTGATGAGTGCGGAAGAGATAAGTTCCTTTCTCTAAGGTCGGCCTTGAATGCGCCCCGTATGCGAGAGTGAGGACAACCCTTGCTTCTGATAAGGGCGTGACTGAAATGTGTAATGTGATATTGGATTCTGTCACATGGAGGTTATAGTACTTTACCGAATGAGCCTCCACGTAGCCGAGAATAGGCACTCCTTCGTTTAACATCTGTATTTCTGATGAAGCTACAAGGGAAAATACAGGGAAGTCGATGTCAGATGATACCGGGAGCTTCGAGTCAGGGAAGATGGCAATGGATACTACACATGAGCCTTCATAATACCCACCCTGGCATTGATTGAGATCTTTCTCTCGAATGGTGATCTCGCTTAAATGGTCGCTATGGAAACCGCGCTTCAGCTCCTTTGAACTAAAATTATAAGCGCTTCGCGTCGGATAATTCCCGAGCTCAGAGCCGATATTTGCGTAGAGAGTAACTGGATGAGTCTTGGAATCCGAGATGATCGTGACTGTTTTATCGGTCGCTTGAGGAAGGAAATAGAATCTCAGCGGTCTATCGAAGAAAATGGGATAATAGCCATATCTTCCGTCGATGAGCTCATTGATTTGGTTTTCTTTCGTAATGGTGATAAACAAACGAATACTTTGTGTTTCATTTGTAGTCGCCGCCATGAAGACCTTACACTCATTAGTTTCGATCTCATCTTCGAAATGGCAAACCTTATTCAAAGTTTCCTTTGAAATCTTCAGGATTGCTTTATCTTCGCCATGAGTGGAGATATTATAGCGTGCCGCAGAAGGGAATTGGTTCGATTGTTCAAACGAAATAAACAAATCAACTTTATTCTTATCTCCAGCCTTTGTGATCAGCACGTCTCCATCTTCATATCCGTACTCAAATTTGAAGTATTTCGGCCGGGACTTCGACACGTAACCCGAAAATCCGACTCCAGACTCCAGCGTCATGACCTCGGTGCTCGGGACGAAATTAATAACATAGGAATATTGGTCTAGCGGCTTTTGATTACTATAGGCAAGAGGATAAACAGCCACAAGATACTTCCCGCTCTTCTCAAAGTTTCTGTCAGTGCTGTTAATCCGCAGCTGAGCATCATCACGACTCGCCCACATGTAGCTCGTGTTTGAAGGGAGGATCCCATCGTTTCTGACATACATAGCAAATCTACCCTTTATTGGCCTTAAATTGATATCTAAGTGACCTCTAAAGGTGTTTGGTAGATCGAGCTTGAATCTGTAGTAGCCAATCTCGCCATATTGTAACGTGTCTTTCTGAGAAAACCCTGAGGTCAGCTCAACGACTGTACGTGAGGGATTTTTGCCATTGTCGTGTTTAGTGGACTTGCGGTTTACTATAGCAGCCAAGATATAGCTTGAGTATGTTGTGCCGTAAACCGAGATGTAATAAACGCCGTCTAAAGAAGTCCCTTCGTTTTTGTTAATCGTGATTTTTCCATGTGGACTAGCCTTGTATTCAGAATATCCGTTAGGGTAATGGGAATACTTTGAAGCGAATAGTAGCACAGCTCCGGTCAGAGGAGTCACTTGGAAAACGACTGATTCCACATCGCTCGCGCTCGATGAAAGCGAAAAACTATAATATTTATGCTCCTGATGCTCGACGTAGTCTCTGATAGGGTGGCCTTCACTCAGAGGCACAATTGTTGAATTTCTCTTCACGATAAGTCTGTAGCGACTGTTGACGTTCGTTTCGAGCGACTTACCCACAGCAGCGATCGCGTAGAGACAATATCGCTCGTTTCGCAGTTCAGAAGGCACTGCTCCATAGCACTCGTCTTCGTCTTGCTTAATAGTAATCTCTTTGAGCCGCTTATCTCCTAAACTCCCTAAAAATTGCGGAAAGACTTTTGATACGCTCTTAGTCCCTTGATAGAATTCTTTCACCTCCTCCTTGCTAATCTCGCAACGATCGAAGGGTTTCTGGCACTGTTTCACAAAGAGATCAACTCGTCCGGATTCCGGATACAATGTGAAGGTGATATCCTTATCCAGCGACTCGATATTGCTAGAATTCAGCACATAGTTCACCTGCTCTCCTAGCCTCAAAACTCCCACGTCAATCTCTCCAAAATTGATTTGCACGTGATTTCTCCTCACTCTCAATAAGAAAGCGAGACTTCCATACTTCGCAGTTATTGTTATATACAATTTTGTCCTGATGCCCAAAGCTTCTCTCTCCATATGCCGAAGCTTAATATGCTCGACTCCAAATTCTGAAAACTCCAGCTTATAATCAAAATCGCTCTTTGGGACGTTTTCAGCGGCGATCCGGACCCTTCCGAAACCACTATAAGGCGTAAAAAGTATATCAAGCTCATCCTGGTCACTCAACTTATTCGCTACTAAATCGAAAGAGTACGTGACGCTTCGATCCTTGGTCAGTGCATCATACTTACGGTCACCCAATGAGAATTCATTAATGTTGGTATATTTCCTCACAGAAACCTGGACATTTGAGGTTTCATCGGCTTGAATCAGAAGCGTGTAGTTACAATTCGTACAGAATTTCTTCTCATCTGCGAACACGATAGCACCTTTACTGTTGAGCCAGAGCGTCTCAGTCTTAAAGTCGTGAGAGCCGCTACTGGGTATCTCGTTTCCAGCGTTTATGTAGCAATAGAAGGTTGCGGAGGCTTGCGAGATATTGACAAGTTCTGCGCTAATAACGAGATGAGATAGTGTTGTAGACGGCTCATTTTCAACAAAAATGCGAACTATTTGCTCTGGGCTCTTATCGAAAGACAGGATTTTAGGGCTAGCTGCTGTCATCTCAACAGTTGGAGTGAGATCGGTTCTAAACGAGAAAAGGCAGGTTTCTTCCGAGCAGTTGAATTTGATAGAAATAGTGTCTTTGCCCTTGAGCACTCGTAAGGGAAGAGTTAAAAGTACGCAGCCTTGGTCTGGTGTAAAGTAGTTGAATGGCTTCCGATGAATGACATCTTCGTTGTTGAGGTACACCGCTACGTCAGGGACAGAGGAAGTTTCAAGGGGTTTCAGCTGGAGACTGAGGTCGCTAGCTAAATTGCTAGGAAGGTAAAGAATAACGCTGCTTTGTGTCTCGGTCATGTTGAATTTGTAAAGAGTTGAGATGTTTGTGTCATAGGTGATGAGATTGGAGAGTGGGAGGATCGTATCTTCGTTCTCGCAGCTGGCAAAGAAGACAATTGAGAGGAAGACCAGTGCGAAATATAAGTTTTTAGGTGTTTTCTGAGGATTCTTCATTCAACGATGCAATATTATTTTCGTCAAGTGATTCGAAATTTTAAACGATATAAAAGACACTTGGATATTCTCTTTATTAGAAGAGAGTTTACAAATGGCTATTTTTGATGCTTGTTGTTAAGTTAATGATCTCTGAAATGAACACCCTTGACAGTGCACATATTCAATGCAATTCAAACCACAAAAGAACATTTTAAATGCCAAATTTCTAATTGTAAGGTTTGATTCCCTTGAAAATGTTAAAGACGTGATATCGTATATCGATCCAATTTATATAACATGTTTAACTTCTCACATGCCTTAAAGCTTGTATCAGTGTTACCTTCACACAACGAATGATACAAAGTTCAAACAAAAAAAAAAAGCCTAACAGAATCTTGAAGTGAAGTTTTTTTTTTTAGTATTATCTCAAAATACAATTCATAACAAGACCAGGTAACAATAACTTTGAGATATATAGAAACTGCTAACATAATTTATCTCTCGAAATGTATATATATATGGAGGAGCAGTTTTATCTATAAAATAATCAATTGCTAATTGCTTATCTATCTCACAAAAAGCTATTATTCTTCTACCCATTTGATCCTTTTGCCATCTTCCCAAACTCCTACTTTTACAGTGCCATCAGGCAGAATGTATTTTCCTCTGCCGTGCTGTTTCCCTTGAGCCCATTCTCCATCATACTTTCTTCCGTCCGCCCACGTATAAATTCCATGTCCGTGTTTCTTATCGTCTAAATACTCTCCTTCGTAGCTTCTTCCATCCTTCCAAGTGTATCGGCCACGGCCATGCATATTGTTATTCAGCCATTCTCCTTCATATCTTCTTCCATCCATCCAAGTGTACACGCCGTACCCCGAAATTTTATTTTCGATCCAACTTCCAACGTATTTGGACCCATCTGACCAGCAGTAGGTACCTTCACCGTGCTTCTTGCCCAGCTTATAGTTCCCTTCGAATTTGGAACCGTCGCTCCAGGTTTCAATGCCGAAACCGTCTTGCAAATCATCTTTCCATTGTCCTTCGTATCGAGCTCCGTTGGTATGAGTGTACACGCCGTAGCCATTCGCTTTGTCGTCTGCCCATTGTCCATCGTATATGTCCCCGTCTACATGATAAAATCGGCCTTTCCCATGAGCTTTATTATTCTTCCATTCGCCCTCGTACCTCGCGCCGTCTGGCCATCGTTGGATACCAAACCCGTCTCTTACGTTGTCAACCCATTCTCCATCATAAGTGGCGCCGCTTTGGAAAGTATAGATGGGTCGTTTTTCACGCTTTCCTGTGTTGGATTGATAGCCCGACCCCTTTTGTATCTCTTCGTGCTCAGCGAACTTTGAATTGGATTTCTGATTGGAGCCATCTGCGGTTCTGTCTTTGATCTCGCTGGCATCTCGAGCTAATCAAATCATCGTTATTAGGTTCAAATTTCATATGCAATTATTACTGAAGGCATTATCAGAGTCATTAAGACCACCGGCATTGACCTTGTTCGGTCTTCGATCATCTGGAGCGCCGCTGTGTTGGTATGCTTCGTTCAACTGAAACTCGCTTTGAGCTTCATCTTTTTTGCAATTGCAGGCTGAACACTGGTTTCCCATTTTTCGTATATAATCTTAGTTTATTTTCTAATCAATTTCCTACTGAAATAAACTGTCTGTACTCCTAACGTATTTATCAATTGAAATTATTCAAATTTTATTCCGATTGTATATAAACTTGAATATGTGTACAGAAACGATAACCAAGTCAAATTTAGATATGATCAAAGAATCTGCTGCCCCTTTTCTTTCAAATGGTTTCCCACTATCCCTCTCACACTACATAAAGATGCTCATTTTCTATAGAAATACGAGTTAGCTTTGATCCCTAACACCTGATCATACGATTAAATCATAGAAAAGCGATTTTTTATTTTTTTCAAATTTAGGAGGAAGAGGAGGAGAAGTAAGAAGATCGAATATAATTGACATATGACCACTTAATCTTGACAAATGCTGCTTCTGTAGCATCATTCCTCATTGTAAAAAGTCAATTTCTATTATCTCCTTCGTTTTACGAGCGCTAAAAGATAGGAATGAATCGCTGCACAGTGGTCCTTAGCTATTGGCTTAATCTCATTTCTTGTTTATTTGTTGTAAAATTAAAGGACACTCATTCATCTAATCAAAGTTTTTGCAGAGCTACTCAACAATCAACATTCAATATTATTAGGAAAAATATAGTTTTATTGTATTTTTCTAAGTCATAATAACTAACTAATGCTTTGCAAAACTAGCCGAATTGCCGCTTTTTGGCTTATTCAATTTATTCACTAATCCTCGATAACTCACCTGAGGAGAATCTGTTGAATTCGATTGCTCTAGCAGCGGATCATACTGCTCAAACCCTTTTCCAGGCGTCTTATTTAGCTTTCGTGTGAAAGGGTCTTCGCCTGGATTATCCAATTGCTGCATTGGCTTTGAGTTCGAGCTTTTATTCGATGCAGACTCTTTCATCGGTTTCTCAGGCGTCATTCTCTCTTTCGCCTGTGAAGCGCTGTTCACTCTCTTCGCCCCTGAGCCTTTTGAACCCGGACTTGAATCCTTCTCCATTCTGCTGATGAACTCTTTGGTCCTATCAATGACCACTGCATGTTGCTTATTCGAGAGAGCTGACTGGTCCGACATTATCTCCTTCACGTTTTCATATTTATTCGTGATTTTTAGCGTGAAATTGAAGATATCTTCATGCATTTTCAGAATGGGCACTTCGCTTATCAGTTGCTGAAGTCTGGTAAGGTGGTCCTTCTTCTTAAAGAACGTCACGTCGCCTTGGGTGCCAAGATAGACCTCTTTTATCAAAAAGAAGAGCAGAGTCCCTGCTTCTTCCACTTTCTGCAAGATTTTCTTAAAACCGATAACATCAACCTCCAAATTCTTCAGCCCTTGCACCTGATTTTCGATGACGGTCTTTAAACTTATAATCTGATCACTCAGCCGTTTGTTTTTATCCGTCAGCTCATTATTTTTGCTCGTAAGCGACTCGATTTCACCTACATACTCTTGTCGCAGTTTTTCGATATCAGCCTCCTTCTTCTCGACTATCTCTTGTGATTGCATAAAAAGCAAGTATAGCTTCTTGAACTGCGGAATCCGTTCCGATTGAGCCTTAATGATCTTGTGATAGTCGGTTTTAGCCCTCTCGCTTAGCGAGGATGTCAGGAGGTCTTTAGTCACGCGGCCAAAGACATCAATAAAATCGAGAATTCCATTGTATCGTTCATCGAGTTCTTGGTATATCAAGTCCTTTTCTTTGCTCTGCTCTTGAGATTGCTTATAAGCCTTATGCATTTCCTCATTCTGTCTGCTCATTTCAGCATTCCTATCAGTCAAAAACTTCACTTTCTGCTTGAGATCCTCAACGCGAGTCGAGGTCTCCTTGGTAATCGCTTCAACGTTCTTGTGATGCTCATCGTTTAATTGGTCGATACGCTTTCTAAATTCCCCAATGTGGTAATCGACAGCCTGGTAAATCTCTCTGGCGAATTCAAATTCACGGTGGGCCTCCGCGAATGGCTTTAATCTGTTCAAAAATTCCCCGTGCGCTGATTTTCCAGTGTTCAGCGTGAAGAGGTCCTTCAGCAAGAAACTCAAAATTTTCCCCGTTTGGTCGACGTAACTCAAAACTTTGAACACCGTTTTCTGGTCGCCTTCCTGCGATTGCATGAGCTCCCTGTTTCTCTCAGCTAATTTATTCGCTTGCTCTTCCGCTTGGTTTACTTTTTCTTGCAACGCGTGATTTTGCTCAGTTTTCTCAACGACTTTGGCCTTGAGACTCTCGACTTCCTTTCTCACGTATTCATGAAGGAAGTTATAAGTGTCAACAACACCTTTCAGAGATGAGACATCTTTCAAAAACGTATCCAACGGAACAGTAATGCCACAAGTTGAATGGCGGTGGTTAGTTTCTGACGTTCGTCGAGTTGGTTGGGTGCTTACGAAAAGGTTTTTCACTTGACTGTTGTAATTGAGAGAGAATTTCTCGATCTGTTCGTTCATACTGGCGAGTTTGGTGTTGGAAGCCAGCTTTTGTTTCTCCAGCTCGGAATCTGCAGCCAATTTCAGCGATTTTTGCTGTTCAAGCCTCTTTTTCAGGTCGTTGATTTCAAACTGCAACTTCCCAGCGACTATTTTCGTTTCCTGCTTTTCCTTTGCGAGCTGGTCTTGTAAACTCTTGATACATTGCTTCAATTTCTCATACGAGGCTTGAGCGAATTGCAAATCGTTGACTCCTTTAGTCACGTCCTTCAGCTGACCCAGCAATTCCTTCTCGACGGCTGCTGAGTCGGCGGAGGTTAGGGTGGATGGGATAATTTGGAGCAAATCCGAATAAATGGTCCTAAAGTCTCCAAGAGTCGTTGTATAGTATTTTTCTACCTCATTTTTCTGATTCTGAATCTCCGCTCTTTGGACTTCGAGCTCTTGGAGTTTGGCCTCGTACTCAGCGTTCTTCGTTTGAAGCTCCACGGTGGCTTGCTCGAGGTCAGAGACCTTTCGTTTGAACTCTTGCTCTGAAGTTTTCGAGCCTTCGTCTCTCTTAAAAATATTTTCTTCTAGCTCCTTAACTCTCTGGGCTAAATTCGCTTTTTCGCTTGTTAAGGACTTAATGATGTCAGCCATGCGCTGTTGCTCTAGTTCAGAGGCCTGGAGCTTGGATTTCAGATCGATCGTCTCAGTCTCACTGAGTTTTTCGCTTGTTTGGAGGAGCTTTTCGAGCTCTTCGATTTTCGTCTTCATCACCTTCGACTCGTTTTGAAGTTTAGCAATGCCTTCGTTTTTCTGATTAAGGGTGTTCTCCAGCTCTTCGATCTTAGTGTTCAGGGCACGGTGATCCCCCATATGCACATTGTAGTAATCTGCCTTCTGTTGAAGCTCCTCTTTAAGGTTCTTTATTATATTTTCGAGATTAGTCTTCTCGTCAGTGAGGCGTTTATTGGTATTCTTCATCAAATTGATCTCTTGCCTCTTTTGGTCGATGTCAAAGTTTGTTTTTTGCAACTGCTCTCTCAGACTATTTAAGTGAGTTTCCAATGTCGTGTTCTTCTCTTTTTCCTTTTGCAGCGCCCGTTCTCTCTCCTGATGCTTGATTTTTTTAGTAGCCATGTAGTTGTCTTTTGCTGTAATTGTGTCTTGTGCTGCTTTCAGTTCTTCCCGGCATCTCGTGAGCTCTTCCTCAAGCTCGTTCGCTTTTTCTTCCACCAGTCTATAAGTTTCTTTCTCTTTTTGGAGAATGATTTGAAATTCAGCCTGCGTTCCAGTGAGTTGTCCCTTTTCTTCGAGCAATGCTCGAATTGTTTCGTCCTTTTGATGATTGTCTTCCTTCAACTGATCGCAGGTCTCAATAAGCTGGAATTTCTCGTCCTCGAGCTCTTTGATCGTTTGTTGGCTCTGTTCATAGGCCTTCCGCAGCTCTTCCTGGATTTTCTTCTCCAATCTGAGTTTTTCATCGCCTGTTTGCGCCTGGTACTCAAGCTCTTGAAGCTGTCTGTTCAGCATGTCTTTCTCCGACAGGAGTTTGCTCTGCATCTCCTTTTGCAATCGCGGATCAGCGTAAGTCGCCAACCATTGCCTAACTGCCTCCAAAGCCTCAACCCATTTGTCTCTTTGATCTTTGGAAACCGCTTTCAGAACATAAACACGTTTGTCCAGTGTCAACTCAAAGCTTGAAGGGGATTTATTAAGTTGTCAGAGTAATCTAAGATCTTACTCAACAGGATCTGGTGTAGAGATTTTTTGGATATCTGCAATAGGGATTTTTCCTTTAATCTTGGCTTTGTTTCCGCAATCCTATTTCGAATTATTTTAGCTCAATATTCAGTGCATACGCTCTCCTTTTCGTAGTAGCAAAGGTTTCTTCCGTTGTCTTGAATAGCAAAGAATCTTTGCAAAGAAGTTAAGGATGAATGAATTCTTGCGGTTAGTGTACCTCTTTTTGAATTGTTTCATCAAACCTAATCCCACGCCTAATCCCATGCCTAATCCTCCTAGTCCTCCTAATCCTGGATCCTGCTTCTGCAGGAAACCTTTGAAGTTTAAGTACTAAAGCGGGCTGGGTTAGAAAAGAAAGAAGATGGGGTAGTAGTTACTTGTTCGATTTTGTTTTCGGGCTCCATGCTTGAATCAACTAAAATAATTTTTACCAATATAGTTTTATTGCATTAATCAAGTAGCCAAATTTCGCTCAGGCTCAATAGTGAAATTTAAGCTCATTAATGAGTTTATGAGTTGGATTCAAAGCTTCCATTTAATGGAAAATTAGAGTTTCATGGCAAGAGCTTTCTAGGAAGTCCAACTCTACACAAAAAGTTGGATTCAGCTATAGTAATAATGGAGTCTAATTGCGAAAACCTGCATATATTCCCTTTGGAAAGGTTTTGATTATCCTGTTTGTTACACGACGCTTGAGAGGTGCTAAAGGGAGGGATTTAGAAGGCCAGAGAGAGTACAGTGAATATCCAGAGAACGTCAATTGAAAAAAAAAAACGCCCATGGGAATTCTAGACCTGATCATTGTCCAATGATGGAGCAGACGAGAGTCAAAATTATTGATTATGTCCAGAATGAGAGATTGGTAGCTCACTGGATAAGTCGTTTGAGGGTAATTTACGGTCTCTGAATTCGTTAAAAAAAAAAAATCTCTCTAAGTAACAGAACCAAAATTAGATTCATTTTATTTGTGTGTGTTGAGAGTGCTTGTTGGTACGGTTCGCACACGGAAAAGAATAATGGTTAAAAATCTTAATAAATATAGCATTCCGATATTATATGTACTTCTATGGAAGGCAAGAAAAGAGGATCTTCTCTTCCTCTTAATCTAATGGAACGAAAAATATCTCTCCAATTATGACACTGGAGACATAGTATACGTTTTTAGGACAACAACAAATTCTTCAGCCAAGGCTCTGTGTCGTCAACTTACTCTTTTTTAACTCTTTTACTCGGTTCTATTCCATTGTGATCGCCGAAATCTGCGTGGTTTTGATCATACCCCATGCTACCCATGAACGAATCGTCGAGCATAAAGGATAGGTCTCTCTGAGGATACCCTCCTCCAAATCCCATGAAGCTGCCGATCCCAGGCGCAGCCATCATCGGCAAATAAGGCGGCATCATCTTAAACCCACTAGCAGCATCCATTTTCCTCCAGATATTATTCGCGTCGTCAAGGTATTGTAGATAATTCTCATAAGAGCCCTTTCGATTGAGTTGGTTGGAAAATCCGTCATGACCCTCGTTTAATAAGTAATTTGGATTCATGTGTAACGGAGCACCAAAATCGTCTCTCTGCTGGTTTAGCCTCTGCGCAACAGACGACGGCTTCATAAAGTGCTCGTTTAAATAATTCAGGCCGGGGGAACGCATGTCCAACAGATCAGGACCCATGAGGTTTGACAGCCCAGGCAACGGCTTCTCGCTGAGGTTAGGCAAATCCAACGGCATCGGCAATCTCGAGAGATTCTTTGCGTCTTCAGCCTTGAGTTTATCAAAACCTCCATAAGTAAGATCAACGTTCGAATTAGGCGCTAAAGATAAGTTTAAAACTACCCTAACACTGATTATTTTACTAGTAGAGAGAGTATTCTTCAGGGCATCTGCTTCAGCGGACTTCCCGGACTCCTTGCGAGACATATTGCCATTAGTTACTGCCTTCGAGGCTTTTAATTCCTGTGTTATCTTTTCTTTCAGAGTCTTTGATTGCCTATACACGCGAAAAATTAACACCAATGGTGCCATTTAGCTCATTTACTTCAATGGATCAAACTCATCATCCTCTTCAGACTCTTCAGAAGAGTCATCAGAGCCTAAATTAGCCTCTTCGGTTTTCATCTAACATTAGATGATCAGAACCTTTCTATCCCTATAATATGAATACCTTCTTTTTTTCTCTTCTTTCAAGGACTTTCTTATATTGCTTGACTTTGAAAAAATCTGGGTACTTTGTTTTTTTTAAGGTGAGGATTCAAACTAAATTTAGTTACGTCCTTGGCGGTGAAGGATTTCTCGCAGGACTTCCAAGTCTGGAAATATGATTCAGGGTCGTAGATTCCATGAGTAGAGAATCGGACCAAGTCTCCATTGAGGTCTTCGAACACCAAGAGCATCTTTATATCGCAAAGCATGGAGAGTTCAGCCGCTTTCTTCACAAGTCCATTCTTCCTTTTGTTAAATGTGCTCTTTGGAGAGATTAGCCGAGAGTGAAGCGAGAAATAGACTTACGTATTTGATTTTTTTGTCATCGATTGGTTTAATGGTGATCTTTCTGCGACCCATGTGTCTTTTTTCTCTTGCACGATCAATCTAAATTTACTATCTTTGAATTATTTTGACAAAAATAGCTTTGCAATTTAAGTGCATTCGGTGTTTTTTCAAAAACTGAATCAGGAGCTCTTGTATTGATTTTATTTATTTAATTTATGCTGTCGATGAACCTTGAACGTGAGTATTGGAAATCTATTCATAGTTCAATCGAACATAAATGAAATTTTTTTTAGATTCAAGACTCATTTAGGTTTAGACCGAAAAAAGTTCATTATACGTTTCAATGCTAGCGAGAAGTAGCTGCTAGGCAGCCTGCAAAGAACAGAGGCTTGGAAAATAACTTAAATGGACGTTAATCTCGGTTGAGATAGTTAACGATTAGAAGATGTGATCAATCTCATTCATTTCCGGAAAGCTACCTCATTCAACGATGCAGAGCTGCTGCATTTGAGTGATAAGGGTTAAGTCTCATTTGTGGTCCAAAAGGATCCTATATTTGCTTTGTTTGAGTTGGCAGGAGGCTTTGAAAAGTGAGACTGAAAGAGGATTATTCACTGGGTTTCCCAAGAAGTTGTTTCAACGAGAATTGCTGAATAATTTGATTTTTCTTACTTTGAGAGGCGACTGATCGTGCTCTTAATATTTAAAGCAGTTTTAAATTGAGGGTGACTCTTTGAAACCAATTGGGTTTTTAATGCTGTGCTATCAAATAATGAAAAGCCAATTTCATTGAGCTATTAAGTGAAATTTCGATACATTTATCAAGCTGGTGAACTTATTTCAAAAGCATCTATCGCAAATGAGGCATTGTTCTAATGGATAGAGGTTCGGAAATAGTAATCTACGATTTTAGGGTCCATTCAGACAGAAAGCGGCCGCTGTGATGAAAAGAACCTCTCATCTCTCACATTTCAAGTGTTGAGCTGAGCCAATGATTGGGAAGATGAAAATGAAAAGTTTCGTAGAGTCATCTCGGAAATGGAAAAATTATACAGGGAAACGAAGGGGAATTAGCCTTTAATAGATTTGATTTTGCAAGGCATTTCGATTTTTCACTTGTTTTTTTTGTGGAAATGCAAGGGGTTGAATATCGATCTGACTTCGTTAAACAATTCTAAATATTGCTTCTGCTGGAATATTTGTTAATTAACATGCTATCAGTTTAGGAATGAACTGCATTTAATAAATCTTTTGAAAATGTTGCAAATTTCTCTCAAGTACATTCCTGAGCTCTTGATATCCCACTTTCGTTGATTTGCGCAGTGTAACTGCCCAAAATAAGCATCTCAGCCGATGAAACTTTTCTGTGATTATTCAGCTCTCAATTCCTTGTTTGAGCTGAGGTTTTGCTTGTATTAGGGATTAATTTGAGTCATCAGGCGACCGGTTTCTTAGTGTGAGGATCTGATCATAGTATTTGAGCCCTGAATCGAATTATAAATAAATAGAGAGTGAGTAGAAAAAAAAAATAACTGAATATATTCTCACTCCTCTCTTTGTTCTCCTTGATATGAGCATAACCTTCAGTCTTCGTCTAACTTGTTGGTGGGGTCTCTATGAAAAGATAATTTTTTATTTCGGTTGCGATACCTTTTTCTACTACTGGCTTCAATTTCAAAATTTAAGAGTCTAAAACAGCACTTGGTCTCCTTTTCTACATTAATTTTAAACTCAAAGCCTCACGAATGCACCAATATATTCTTTAGTTGAAGAATTGATTCTGTAGGGTTTACTGTTATAAGACCGTTGAATCTCTTGGAAAAGAAGAGAACAAGACGAATTTTTATTTTTTAGCGTAATGAACACCGAAAATTCGCATCGCTACCTACAATTTGCCCGCATTAATCACTGTTATTATGCTCAACATCGAAAGCAACCGATAGATTAAAACAATTTAAGAGACCATGAACCCAACTAATTAGTGTGTAAGAATTTCTAATCTCCATTTCTTCGAATTAATGCGGAACCAAAGATCATTCATTTGATTCATATAAAACTTCTAGCTTCAAGAGTTGAAAGCAATCACGAACATTAACTATTCTTTTTTTATGGATTACTGATGGTTTGAAGTTTCTTTTTAGAACTCGATTGAAGAGCTACTCAAAATAGAAAACTGACTTTCAAAGCATTTATTTCTTAGATACCGAAGTGAATAAACTGTCATTTTACTTGGAATGTTGCTCTGAGATAAAACAACGCAAGATATTTCAGATCCGCTATTATTATGAGAGAGAGAGAAAGTGTTGTGAGTCCCAGCATTTCAAATTGCTCGTCTTTATTTGAGACTGAAGTTGTTTTCATCCATCTCAACAAGGAAAAACTAAGGATTGTGATAACACCAGTAAGATATGAGTCTTATTAGAAATAATAATTGTTTTCTCTCAAGGATTGTGTGTGGGTATTTTCAGTTAATTCCTGCGTCATTTTAGAATCAATATTAAATATTTTGAAGAGAGCAAAAGCAACAAAATAAACCTCCAAAAAATTACTTATCTGTCACCAAAAGCTTGTTTTAAACTTGCATCTTTCTAACAATTGTGTATAGTAAGAGTTTGGGGGGTAGGGCAAGCCAGCTTAAGTTTTTTCGGAGCTGAAGATTTCGTGTCTTGATTTGATCATAATACCTTTCCCTCAAGGCAACACCTAATCCTATTCCCTCTATGATCGCAATTACGAACCAAGGAACTTCCTGCATTGAAACAAAGGATATAGAATTCGGATTTACCTCTAAAACAGAGCGAACGATTCTATCTGCGCCACTGATCGTAATAGTTTGATCTTATGTTCTCTAAATATCAAATATATGGGGTCTCTATCTTTAATCTCAAACCACTATCTTCTCCATTGTGTTTTGGAAGTAAAAGCCTTCCTTGAAAGTTCAATACATAGAAATCAGCAATTTTGCTCCATGAAATAAAAATTAAGTTTTTTTTTTTTGGGATGAGTATCTGTGACATTGCATCCTTAGCATTGTACACTATCAAACATCAGCTGTTACTTCTTCCTAAGCTCTATGTCCTAAGGGTGATACTTTAAATCTTAAGGTGGTCCGTACTGGTCTGAATTATTTTATGGTTTCCTGCACTGCTTAATGATATTCAATTCTACCTCAAAACGGCTTAAAATAGCTATTTGATCTCAACGATATCTACTAACGAACATGCATCTCAAAAAATATCTCAAATTTCAGAGCAGAATTAATAATAAGAGAGATCAATCCATCAAGATTTGATCTCCTTCGCACATCTCTAATCTATGCTTCCGCTCAATTTTCCGCAACCCACCAAATCTTTGAAAAGTATCAGGCTGCACCCATCTTTCATGGCAGCTTGTCAGAATTTACACGTGGACCCGAATCTCAGAATCATTATCCTGCTTTACACTAACTTCCATACGAAACAGAATGAATGCCTTCTTTTCAATACAAAAACATTCAAGATCCTCAAAAAAATAGTACTCCCAGTCCCCTCGCTGTATTACAGTTCAATTTCTAAAACACTTTTCGGAGTCAGGCAAAAAAGCGGATTCAGTGAAGAGATAAAAAGGTATAGCTTTCCTGGGTTTAGAAACGACTATAATTACCAGTACCACGATAAATATAATCTACCTCTTGGATTCTTTGAAGAGCAATATTGTTTGATAGCGTGTCATAGCGGAAATTCTGAATTTCATCTCTTAACAATAAAAGAACTGGAATTGGTCAGAGCGATCTCCTTTGCACCGTTTAAAGAGACTTTCAGTTTACTTGTTATTAACTCCAAAAAAATGATATTCATTGCATTGCATGAGTTAGGGAGTCTCTCAGTATACAATGGAGAAAATGGAATCAGAATGGCAAATTATCAAAATAACGCGCCGTTCAAACGGATCCTGGGATATAGCGCTGATACTAGCGTCTTGATCGTGCTGAATGAGATGAAAGGAATGACTACTCAAGAAAAGGAGGACGATCCCTTAAATTTCGAGCTAGGGATGCTTGATGTAGCTCTGGAAAGGAGCGAAATTGTACCTAAATTGATGGTTCCTATTCAAAATGACGTCGCTTCTTGTCTTTTGGAGATAAAGAAAGGCCAAGCACATGTGCTTGAGTTTTTCTGTGATGAGGTCAATGGCATTGATATACAAACAGGGCAAGTGGTCAGCGTGATTAAACTTCCCGAGGGCATGAAAATGAAAAATAGGTATTTTTTCGAATGGGAAAAAGCACTTTTTAAGCTAATATGCATACCACATGGACAAGGTGACAGAATGGATGTAATTAAAGGATTTGTTTGCGTGTATCGCAACACAATATACTTCTTAAATTAATATAGCAAAATTACAAGTAACACTGTAGAAAACGAAGAATGTTTTCATATCTAATCCACATATATAGATATATAGAATCGTTGTGTTAAGGAGTATATTCATGCAAACGAGAATTCAATCGATCCAGCAAATGATTATCTTAAATACGTGCTCGTAATTTTCACAATCATTTATTTGGGACAGAAGCTAATTTCTGAAAAGTGTGCTTAGAGATTCATTGATCATCTAAACATTTCATTTCTGTGCACAACCAACTATCACTTGAGATATGGCTCATGCACGCACCATTATTTTTCCAGCGGCTTCATTATTGAACAAGTTCAAACATATCAACGAAAAACACACACTAGAAATATTTATTTCAAGCACAAAAATAGGGTTAATTCCTCATTAATAGAAGGTTATGTTATTGTTGGCCATTTCACCCAATATACTAAGGCAAATTTGTTGGTTTCAGCACTTCTCATCCAGTGATGAGATGAAGGAAATTTTCTAGAATTTTCACATAACTTAGTTATGAGGCAGCGGAATTGCTTCCTTTCAAAATTTTGATTCAAGTATCTCTAGTTTGATAGTCGAAAAGGCTATCTATCTCTCATACCTATGATTTGATTATCATTTCTCAGTTGTATTTGGAAAGTGCATTCTGTAGTATTTGAAAATTCTCTGAGTCAAATGTTCCTTATCAATATGAGAATATACAATGACTCCTACTCCTTTCTCACGATGTTAGCGTCTTAGATATTTAGAGTCGACAATGAAACTCTGAAAGAAAGAAAAAAATAATCCAAAAATGAAAGTCTTCTTTAGAATGATTAACTTTTAAAACAGAGCGTGGAACAATTGTAGATAATAATTAAAATCTCAAAAGGAAAAAATCTTTAGGAAACAATTTTCGATTGAATGGAGCTGCAAACACAAACGAATTGTGACGATAGAGTCTCTTCTAAGGTAAACAATGTTCTATTTTCAACCGGAGAGGGAGAACATGATGCTTAAGCATGTATTGTATGAAAAATCATGAAATCAATTCACTAACTGATTCTCCTCTCAATGTCTTTTTTTTTCTTTCCCATTGTTCTTTACCTAACGGGAATCTTATCTACTAGAGCGTCAGAGAGATCTATTTCCAAAGAGAGGCAGCAGCGCCAAACGAGGGGCAAGCAAAGATGCATAGCACGATAAATTTGAATGATGACAAGGAAACAAGCTCAGAAGTCATGCCCTTGTTATGAATGCTTCATAAATTAATCATACTTTCTCAGTTTGATCTTATTTAACACTTTTCTATTTCAATTGTTTGTAAGCTTATGCCATGATTTTTTTCCCCTCATATTTTGTCTTGATAACGCTCTTTAATTAAATATCCGATAACATGGATTCTTTAAGGCCTTTCTCCATAATAGTAAGTCCAATCAATCATAAGACTAACATAATTTCCTGGAGATTGCGTGGAACATCCCAGGAATAATAGCAATTATTTTTCCAATTGCTTTTTATAGCAATAAAACAGCAAGTAATAACCCAAAATTTCATAAAAAAGAATGAAAGTATTTCAATACTACTATTTAACTAATCATTCACATTTCCCATTATTATTTGTTATGCATCACAAAACCCAAACCATTCATAGCCGCACCTCTGTTCCTCAAGTTGGGATAATTTTTGATTTTCGGCTGCTCAATTTTTCCCAACTTAGGCAGCTTTCTTTTTCTCCCAGTTCCACCAGCATAATTCTCGCCATCGATCTCTATTGACGTTAAATGTGAATGAAACTCCCCAACAACACTTTCGTTTTTCTCAGCAACTCTACTACTTTCAATGAAACTGTTGTTTTTTGACCTTACATTTTTTAGTTCTGCATTGATTTTAGGCGGCATCGCAAACAGGTCTCTTCCTTCAGTAATACGAACTTCGTCATCGGGGATATCTTCCTCGATCATGAGCAACAGCTTGCTGGTATCTAAATTCAAATTGCTGATGTCTCTCTCTGTTGGCTGCATGTTTCTATGTGAATTGCTCAAGAAGGAAGGATCTTTAGAAACTTTCCTCTTCAAGAACCTCGAAAAAATCCCCTCGTAGATATAATGCAACACGTCCCTATTCGTGAGAAACATTTCAATTAGCTTCTGCTTATCTTTCATGAGAAACTCCTCAAACGTGATATTTCTTGTGCCGTTTTGAGCTGGTGCCTCGATGGTTACTGGCTGGAGAGGGTCCTTGTTTTTTAAATTATTTAACTGCTGTTGCTGCATCAGCACCTTTCGTTTATATATATCCTTTCTCACCTGGTCCACGCATTCAATGAATAGAACCTCTAATTCTCCCAGCGGATCCGTGGCCTTATTCCGAAGCAGTGCGTTTTTTTGCTTGATCTCTTTTTCGAGCTCCTTCCTCATTCGGTTCAATTTGCTATCTAATTCATGTACTATCGCACGTCCAGTCTTCTCGATCTTGTCAATGATTACCTCGCAGCTCTTCAATTGCGAAATATCGCTAATCAGCTTCTCAAACCGCTCTACGGGAGGTTGATTATCAAGATCTGCTTTCGATAGCCAAAAAATATCATCTTTTGACTGCGAGCTCTCGTGCTTGAAAACCTTGCTAGGTGTAGTGTTCCTTGTCAAGCTTCTATCGTGAGAAAAAGATTTATTTGGAGTTTGTTTCACTTCGCTATAGGATTTATTCCGAGTTCCTGGATAAGGCGTTTCGAAGCTCTCATTAGTAGGTTTAGGTTTCGGTTTCTTGTTGGCTTTTTGAGCTGTAACTTTTATATACTGCGTAAGAAACTGGTTTTCATGGTTAAGTTTCATGATTTGGGATTTCAATGCATTATTTTCTTTAATAATATGATAGTTTTCTTCAGCCAGCTTGAGAGACTCGTCTCTGAAAAGCTTCAATTTATTTTGCAATTCGACAACATGGCTGCTCTTCTGCCTCTTTAGGTCTTCTAATTCAAATCTCCGCTTCATTTCTTTCAGTTCGTGTTGAGTCTTGGCCATGAATCGATTATATGCTTCAGCGAAATTGTCTGCGCGGCGACTCATGATATGTCCATATCTTGCGTCCAGTTCAGCCATTTCGTTGTTAAGCTTGTCATGCAGATCTTCCACCTTAAGAAATGCAGTGCGTTTAAGGTACTGTGCTTCAGATTTGGGCTCATCTGCGATTTTTAAGCTCTTTCGCCGGAATTGACTTTCCTTCGTTGGAACTCGCTCTTGTGATAGATAAGAGGAGTTTCGAGCGTCATCAGAGTTGGGATTTTCTGTATGTTTTGCATGACTTTGGCTATGTACTGAAAGATTGTCTCCGGTTGCATCCATAGCTTTATGGTTTATATAATAAAATTTAGGAATAATCTGTGGTTAATTCAGGTACCGAAATATTGAAACAACCATTGTGGATGATCGTTTGATTTGTTAGAGCAATGTGCTTGATCCACCTATAGCGATCTATCCAAAAGAAGTAATCTGAATAAAAAAGCAGGCAGAACATATTCCAGTAGTTTTATCAAAATAATTAATGATGTCAAGAGTCATCTTTGTTGCTTAAGAAACCGCAATTGATGTTTTGTTATCGAAGGAGGAATAAGTCGCTTGTATTATTAATGTTACGTGCTACAGGAACTTAAATAAATTGAGTGTTTGAAGATAAGAAAGCACAGCAAATTGAAAGATATGGATAGATTAAAAAGAATCAATTTTTAACTTTCAACAGATGCGACAATTTTCATCGGATTGATATTTTAAGTCATTCAATCCTTTTATAGGGCACTCTTTGATGAAGAGAGAGAGATAACAAAATATTTCGTTACCCAAAAAAAAGAGAGAAAAAGTTTTAAAATGCGGTTGCTACTGGCAAGTAGTGACGAACCAATTTTGGAAGCTGACAAAACCATTTTGATTCTATCTAATTCAATCGATAATCTCTAGACGATTTCTCTCTAGCCTGTTCGTTGCCCTGTTGAAAGTATTTTACGATCTTAAACTTACTCTTTGCTCTGGTAAGACAAAAGAGATATTCCCGTAACGGCCGTAACTTTAAAACGAATTCCCCTTATGGGCAATTCTTTCCACCAATCAACTTCCCCCACTTCGTCAGTTTCGAAGAATGCTAGTTTTAGTAATTTCCTCATAGCTACGTCAAGTTGCTTCAGTAACAGATCTCAATAATTCAGTAGTCAATTTGAAATTTGACCAACCTGATTTTCCAGCAATCAATTGAAGAAACCTCACTGGAAATACTTTTTCCTAGGCTCTTTCTCTCTCTGGAGCCAATTAAATCTCAACAACAAAGCGGATTTCCGCCAATGGCCTGACTAATAGTAATAATATATACGTTGATTATGAGTGCAGATGTTATTATACATATTCACGTAGATAACGGTCTTTTTAAAAGAAAATTCAGACACTTATCTGTAAAATTTTTCATATGGTTTTACTCTCAAAAAACTCCTTAAAATCTGTAAAAAGCTGACTTAAATTTATCAAATATTTTACTTAATTCTCATTCAAACTCCAAACGCATTCATACAACGTCAATTGCTAAAATTCTCACTTAAGAGAATACGATTTTCACAATCCGAAGCAACGTTTTAAGCCAAAATACATCTTAATTTGTCCGTTTCAAAGTAATTCATTTTCTCTATTCAAAAGAATTCCACAAAACAATGAAGTATTTCAAGAGAGAAACAATCACTTATCTTTACTGAGATTTACGATCACTTGGAGATCAGTTATTCAATCAGTAAGGTTAATTTTACTCTTTCGTAGGCTATATTTAAGATCATGCTTTCCTAACTCGTCAATCCTAACATATCATCTGATAGGTTCCAACAGATAATTCAGCGGGCCAAGGCCACTGCTATCATGTTCTTTGGCCTAAATAAGACTGACGATTCTCCCTTTACTAGCTAATTAATTTATCTCTGATTCGTGGTATGTTCCTTGGGTTTAAAACTTTTAAAGGCGTTTTACTTAAAATCGTTTGCCGAAAATTTATTAAGCGTCTATCATTCTTATACAGTCAACTGAATGACATAAAAAAATACCAAAAAATTCAATGATCAGCGTGCCCATCAACCTTGATAGCCTCTCTTGCCGAATTTGCTTCGAAGGAAACCTGTCTTTCTCTGATTCCGAACTAATTCAACCATGCAAATGTACCGGGTCTATTGGTTACGTTCACGAGCGCTGTCTCAAAAAATCAATCATTTACCGGAGTCTCCAGGTGCAAAATAGCAACAACTGTGAAATATGTCTTTCAGAATACACCATGGTTTTAAGGATCGATAAGAGCATTAAATTATGGCGTGATACACCCGAAGACAAGACCTGGATGCTGGTGTTCTATGCCCTGTTTTTCATTCTTATAGGAGTTCTATTGATGATGTGGAGGATCGCAGGCACAGTTTTCTTAGATGACAGAATAGTCGAACAAGACGAAGCACAAATTACGCGTGTCAGACGTCTGAGGTGCTTGTTTGCGTGGCTAATATTAGTGGTTACTCTTCTCTTTGGAGGCTTGGTCGGGATATTCCTGAATACGTTCTTGAAATATCAGATTTCGTGGAAAATACTTGATAAATATAGAAACTCAACCTTTTCAAACGATGATCACATTGACAGTAGTACTTTGATAAGAGCTGTCAAAATTCTGTATGAGCAAAAAGAAAAAGAAGCAGAGCTTTTCACGTAAAAAGAGAAGTGGGAAAGACATTTTGAGGCTACTGTTCTGAAGTTTTCAAACACTTCATGAATTTCCGTATTTCTATAATCTATATTCGATGGTTTGGATAGCTGTAAATATTACTTTGAATTATATGTGTATGGTAATTGGTTGCAAATTAGTTGTTGAATCTAGACACAATAATACACTTTAAGTGTGTTACGTAAACTTTCCGATTTTTCAAATAGATAACCTTGGATAGATAATTAATGTGGGTCCTGGCTCATCACTCTCTCATCAGAAGAGAACCAAAATTAAATATACCTTCATTGCAAATCCAGTTTTTTAAATCTTTTCACTGTAAGTACATCTGTAAATTTTTTAGATCATGGCTTGTGGAGACAAACAATTTCATAATAATAATACTTGTATTAATCTAATAAATTCAGTAATACATGATGATATTCTTCAGAGGCAAGCCCCTCATATCAACAAATACATAATAAATTTGACAAAAGATGTTCACAATTATTCTGGGAGTGCATAGTCAATTACCTTACGTTTACGAAGGCGCTCTCTGACAAAGTGGCCTGAATTAGAATTCTCGCTGCCTTGGAAAGACTCATCACCCTCCGTCTGACCTCTTCTTGGTTTCGGCCCGGCTGTTTTTGACCACTCATCTTCATAATCTTCAAATCTCTTCAATTTTCGGACCTTGTGCGAGCCTGGGACTTTCTTCTGTTGGTTCTTTGGTTTTTTCTTTTCAGTTCTCAAAATTTTCAACGAATTGGGCACTGAAGCCAACTCTTCCAACTCGAACCAACCCAGCAGCGATATATGCCCTTCCTTCAGCAATTTAAGAGTTTTATAGAGAGTTCTCAGCTGTGAGTTGTCATCTTGGTAGCTTTGTAACTCCCTTAACGAATTTATATTCCTTTTCACGGCTTGAAGGATCGATTCAGATATCTTGGGCTTGACTCTCTCTGACGAGTAAGTCTGACACACCTCCTGCTCAAGTTTCCTAATTACGTATTCAACGCCGTTTTCAAGAGTGAATTTTGCTCCTTGATGTGAGGTCAGAGGGAAAGAGGCAAGTCCAATATTGAGATAAGCCAATTTCACCAACAGAGCGAATAACGTGTCACTATTCTCTCTCACAAATTCCCGCACCTCTAGAGATTTGTTGCTGTTTTCAGAGCCCTCTTCTTGTAGTATCGATTCGTTGTTCTTGTTTTTCAGGAACTGCTTGCAGGATTTTATAACCCGATAGAATTCGACAGCTGAAGAGTTGTAAAGAGTGATGAAAAAGCGATACATCTCTGGCCTTTCCACCTCACTCAGCGATAGGACATTCTCGCAAAGGAATTGGATAAGCTGGTGATCGTCCTTCCTCGCCACGATGAGGTTAGCGGCTGCTCCGATAACTCCTTTATTACAGCTACAGCTGCCTTTAGACATCAAACTTTTCTGGAATTCATCAAAGACCGGCACACCGGTCCCTGACGCGATCTCATACAAAGCGAAGGTTTCTCCGTATAGCTCGGACTGGAATCGGTGGCTTTCAACCAGCCCTCTTTCGAGTTCAAGTAGGACAGGTAACTCGTTCCGCTTCAACATGATATTCAATGCCTCCAGCGCGATATTCCTAATCTCTTCGAAATCTGAGAGCATGGCGACCAATTTAGGGCAAATGCTATAGAAATTCCCATGTCCCTCCTCAGCCATCATCAATGAAATTGTAGCAAAGGTCTTTCTCGTCTCGTACTGCCCTTTCAGGACATGCCTTTGGAATCTCTCCAATATCCGAGCGATTACGTCTAAAATTGCTGTGTGGTCTATAATCCTCTTCTCATCTAGCTTTTGGGCCTTGGCATTATCTCCCTCCAGTTTAGCAGAACTCCTCCTTTTCGATAGTTTTTCCTGGAAATTTTTGGCCGAGAGCTTTTGGTTCTGCTGCTTTCGGCTTTTATGCTCTACGAGGAAGTTATGGAATATTTTAAGTATCTGAAGCTCGTTCTCTTCGCCTGTGTTGATAAAGTATTTATTCATGAGAGAAACGCCATCGAAAGCGAGAACCGGGATCTTTTCCCAGAGGTAAGTCACACATTCAATGGCGGTTCTTTGAAGGGCGGAGCCCTTCTCGCTTTCTAAGAGCTGTAAGAATCTACTGTATATTTCAAGGATCAGTTCATCCTCAGTGAATTGTTCTCCTTCACTTTGCAGCAAGTTCCCCACCATGTCCTCGATTGTCATATGTCTCAGGAAGTTTGCAACGATGTAGCACGCGCGGATGACGTGGGTTTCACAGACCTCGCCTTTCATATAGAAATGCTTTTCGATCAGTGTGTAGCATCTCAAGAACAAATCTCTCAGCTGTGAGTAGTCATTTGTTGCCTTCTTAGCAATGAGGCAGAGGGTTTTTATCGCCTGCTGAAGGACGAGATGCTCCTCGGAAAACACGACACGTATCAGTGAAATCGAGAGCTTCGCGCATTTCTCCCGCATAAGAGAATCGATCTCGACGGTTCCATCAAGCATTGAATTATAAATAACTTCAATCATCAGACGCAAGTTCCTTGGACTTTCCTCGAACTGACCCTTTTCGAGTAGCACTTGCAGTTTGGATAGGATCAGCGAAAAAAATTTGGCCACCTCAGAGCCGAAGGTTTTCGACACGGCATTTAGCAAGGAAAGCTGCGCAGAAAGCGTGTCTGAAGTATCGGATTCCTCTTTGAGAGTATGCGAGATTAATGAGCGTATCTCTTGACTTGAAAGCTTCCCAACATTTTGGATTTTGCTCAGCAGATTCGAAAGCCACTCAGAACCATGACATTCGATAACAAAGTTAAGGAGCTCGAATTGAGGTGCTCCAAGCTTCTTCGGTGACTTTGTTGCCTGAATCAGCGTTGAGGGTAGCAGTTTAGATACTGACGAACTTGTAGACGCAAAACTCTCGAAAAAGATACAGGCGTAGAAGACTGAAACTAGCTTTGAGACTTCTTCAACATCGTGAATTTTTGGACCCAACCTCTGCAAGATAGCTTGAAGAACTCGCTCGTTGCCGAGAAGAACCGGCTTGTATTTAATAGAAAGTTTAGTGAGGAAAAGGGCAATCGCTTTTCGAATAGTGACGCTTGTGTCATCAATACGATTCAAGAGCTGGTCGAAATGATCGTCATCGAGCGCTAAGCTCTTCTCGACGATAAGCTGCAAGGCTTCAATACAGGATGTCCTTACGTTCACAGCGCTATCCAGCACTCTCGTCTCTATCAATTTTTTCGCCGCTGGGTATTTTTTAAGGACGGTATCGTCTATTTTTATGATGTTACGGAAGAAGTCAATGCTCCTTGACCTCACACTGCTGCTGGTATCGTTGCTTAAATGCAGAATTATCATAATAATCGACTCGTATTCTTTTGCAGTCTCGTTCACGAGGTAGTACGAAAGGAATTCCTGAGTAGCGAAGTTCTGAGGAGCATTGCCGGTCTCAAAGGCAGTTGCGAGATCAAAGTTTTGCCCGAAGTATTGGCCGAACACCGTTCGACTAAGAAGTTGCTCTACGAAGGTTCTTTCACCTACGGTCAACTTCTGGTCCTTGATCTCCGACCCCGAAGCGAACAGCTCTAGTATGCCGCTCTTGCTTAAATTATGTAGTCCTGAGAGGACTAGCAGCTGACTAAAGAATTCATGAGTCGTTTTTCGAATTTCGTAATTTGAAAACAAAGCACCATCGTCAAAAAGCATGGCGCAGAGGATTTCCAAAAGAGATTTTTTCTTGTACTGCTCCTTGATCCAGGTTTTGTTCGACAGCTTAGAGGCTTCACTTGCGATCCTCTTGGCAAAGAGCTCAAGCAAACTGACGAAATATTCTTTGATTTTGGGATTCGCCGTGTTTTGGAGTATCGAATTGACGATCTTCGTGATGAGGAAGCTGATTCCGTGTTTCAACACAGGGAACTTCAAGCTCGCCCAATTTTTAATCATTTGGTCGAAAAACAAACGAAGAAAGTCTCTCGCGGTGTTATTCTTAAACTCTAAGCATGAGTCAAAGATAGAGACTATAATATTCTCTTGATAGGTGCAGCATTGTTGATAGCTCTTTGATAAGTCTGAGATTTCAATCGTTTTTTTCGACGTGAAAGTTTGAGTTTTTGACACGATGTGACTTTCGAAAATCGACTCGAAAATGAAGAAGAAAAGATCGATCAAAGTCTCGCGTTTCAGATGAGTCGAGTCTTGATACAGCGCGCTCTGTTTTAAGAGCTCCAGGAACGAGTCGTTTAGGTCCTGGAAGTGAATGAGCAGCTTCTTGGTGAGTTTGTTGCCCAACGTCGCAAGTTCTTTGCTGTTTGTAGCTTTTATTGTAGTGAGAACTTCTGATTGGAAATTCAGAAAGTCAAATGTGTTTTGCGAACGGCGCAAGCCATCAAAGAGCTCGATGTGGCGATCGAATAAGCTCAGGAGCTTGATCACGATTTGGTCACGTATGTCAACGGACAGATTTTTATCGCGGGATATATTTCCTGGGGTGGCTAGAGTCAGGAATAGCACGTCGAAAGGAAAAGAAGAGCTTAGCTGGCATTGGGTTTGTTGTAATTGAGAAGCTGATTTCTCTTGAGCGGCAAGCTCAGCGTATTTCAGAAGGTCGTCACATATTGATGCGAAATCTTGATTAATTATTAGATAGCGGTGGTCAAACAATTGATTGGAGGTTTCTTCGAGGTAGTCCTTTAATGATAGGTCGTTGTTGGCCTCGAGAAGAGCGGTAAATTGGATGAACCAAGCTTTCGTTGCTTCTCTGGAGGAGATGTTCATAGGATCAGATTTCGTTGATTTTGAGATAAATAAAAAAAATTTTGAATTTTTGGCTGTTAATTCCGTTTTAATTGGAATTGAGATACTTAATTAAAGTGATACCAGACTGGTTTGTAGTTTGACTTCAAAATATTAGCTAGTTGGATTTTTGGTCGATTGAAAGCGACAATAGGAATGCTATTAATTGGTCCAGAGAGATCGAGAAATTGAGCAGATTCAATTAATAATGCTGGACTAGTATGTACGCTTTTCGATTGATGATGAGACATATCCCATTGGGATATATATATACGCATGCGTTGAGATAGTGCTGCTTTAGACTGGATCCGAGTGTGAATTTGAGGAAGTGCAATATGAAAACAGAAAATGATTTGTCGACAGACAACTTTTGAAAATTCCCAAACCACTACAGAAAATAATAAGAATAATAACATCGCTGGCATGGTTCTGAGACTATTACACTCTTCCAGGTAAATTTATCATAGAGAGTGTCTACTAGTGTACATAATAATTGAAGTAGGCATTTTTCAGTTAGTCTCTACGTGGAAAATCTAAGGGTTAAATTGTTTCCCTAATTCTTCAGAAAAAAATTTATGGTTGAAAAACAAAATCACATGTTAAATCCAGTAAACTTCTGCTTATAGTAACTCACCAATTATTGCGAATAACTTCAACGAATGGGAAACCATAACCAACATGTTGCACTGCCTTGATGTGTATATAACTCATCATCCTTCGATAAAACATATATGATATTCTTTACAAGACCTTAATAATATCCACGAAAAATAAGATTGGCTCTCTTGTACTAACACTGCCTATTCCATCTCAGCAGACCCATCTCCTATCGCACTCATAATCTGACTTACACTCCAATTTTGGTCATTCTTCTCATTCTCTTCCTGATACTTCAGGAACAGCTTAGGATCTGGCTCCATCTTCCCATTTTTGAGCGATGCAAAGACCTTCGACGAAAACTCGACGGATTTCGACCAGATAATCCGCAGCTTCGGAAACTTTAAACACAGAAGAGACAGCATCATCTTCACGTTCGATTTCTTATCTCCCTCGATTTCTGAATACCAAGACGCGTTTAACTTATCGATCTTGCTCACCTCAGCTGTTTCAAGATTAAAATCAATCGTATCAGAAAACTCAATCAGCAGAATCGGCACCAGAAAACTTGCACACATCGCCTTGATTTGGCTCTCGAGACGCCCAGATCGCAACGAGTTCAGAAGATCGCCGGTTTCTACGCTTTTCCTTTCAATGCAGATCTCGTTCGTGATGATATAATCGCCTTTCTCAAGCAGAATAGGGATCACCCAATATCCATCGTGATACAGCCGCGACGGCAACAACGAATTGAATTCTCTCTTATCCACAATGACAATCGGCCGGAAGTCTTTTATTCGCTGCTCGAGTCCCAATCCTTTTCTTGTGCTCGACTGCTGAGGGTAAGAGAACTGTTTTATTCGGACTTCCGGGTTGGCGTAGTTCAGTACGATGCCAGATCTCTCCTTAAACAACGCAACGAAGCTCTCATGCTCTTTTTTTATCTGGTTCAGATACACTGCGCTTTCGATGGAGTTCTGCATGAGGAGAATATGCATTTCTTTGACCACAGGCTCCTGGCCAGACAACCTGAGATACGTTTCATTCATCATGATTTCCCGCAGAAGTCCAACGCTTGTGTCATAGAAAATAACAATTTGCGGCTTGCGTTTCTTTAAAAACTCCTGTCGGTCAATGGAGCGATTCAATGAGTTAACAACTATTTCGAAGCCAGGAATAACGTCTTTCGCCTTGAATAAAAAGTTCCCAAACTCATCGTACTCTTCCAGTATATCAAGCCGTAGGATATCTCTGTTGATGTACTTGTTTGTTTTGAACGTCTTCTTCTTTATTCCCGTGGGAAGAGGAATTTGGGAATCCCCATCGCACATGGAATTCACTAAATTAATGAAATTCTTTTTGGTGGATTTCTCTTCTTCTTCCTCTATCGTGTTTGATTTTTCCAATTGGCTTGGAGAATCGGGATGGTCCTTTGGAGACTCTCCGCTCATATCACCTCCCTGGCCTTGAAACAGGCTCTTGATGATATCGCTCTCGTTCTCGTCGAATATGTCTTTAAGCTCTTCCAAGATTAAATCGGTGATGATTCGTTCATGGCGCTTTCTGCGATTGTATTCTTCCATTACCGTGTTCTTTTTCTTGTCCTTGCCGCCAGAGTCGTTTTGATTCTCTTTTTGCTCACTCTGCCTCATTTTTTGGTACTTTAGGAGGTTTTTAAGTTTCCAATGCATACGCAGCATGTGATTGTCTTTACGTACCATGAAACTGTTGATAAGAACCTGCAATTCCCTCGCCCTTGCCTCTGATGATGTGAAAATCCAAATTTTTTGAAGCGGCTCTGCTGGGTTCTGTGAATCATCAAGCAGATGCTTTTTCGCTTTTTTAAGAGCCTGGTGCTTTTCTTTAATCTTGTTCAGTACTTCCTCTAACGCTTTAAACTTAGGATTCAGCTCTAGTCCTAACTCAACTTGGTAATCAACGCCATCTATCTTCACCGCTGTCTTTTTAGGGCTTTCGATTTGGTTGCTGTTAGACATAGATTGCCCATCAGGACTGGTATCTATAAGCTCTTCTTGCTTTTCAGATTCACCCGCCTCTGTTTTCATGGAACTGAGTTTTAGCGTCTTCTCGATCTTATAAACTCTGCTTTTTGAGACTGCTATAAGCTCATCAAGCTGCTCCAAAGTTTTTTTATCGCAGACGTACCAAACTGAATCTAGCGGTGCGGACTCCTTCGCTTGGATGACTTTAAAATAAAATCCAATTGAATCCAACGAGACTAATTCAAAGAGAAGGTAACGAAAGCTAAACACGTCTTTCAAGTGCGTGTTCCCTCTGATATTGAATTTTTTCGAAAGCTTTGTAATCTTTAAATTCAGCGTTCCGATACTGCTGTTAAGAATTTCATCCTCAGTGAGCAGAAAGTCCCCTAGATTCTATACCAAGGTGTTTACATCTATTCGATCAATGAAAAAAAAGAGTACTCTGTCCTTATAAACTCGATTAAATTCACCAGCGCAGATTCGTATTATGTTCATAATTATCGTCTGGATCTTCAGCATGCTCTTTGAGATTTTCACCTGGTACTCGAAGGAATCGTAGGTATTTTTGTTTATTTCGGCTATCAGTTCAGCTCGGAAGCTTTGGAGGGACAATTAGATAGTTTAAGGGATCTTTTTCTTACAGCGGCCAAAAAGTACAGGATTCGGAGTAAATAGCGTTCATTGTGATCTTTAAAGACTGCGTTGAATGGAGGACCTCTGAGTTATCTGAAATGCCGATAACATGTAAGTTCTATACCGAATAGGCTTATTAAATTGTTTGTTTAGATCAGTGCGCACCTTATTCTCTCTTTTGATGATAGTGGTGATCCAAGCTTCCTTGTCGAGGAACCCATTGATGCGGTCAGCTTTATTAATCACAAGCTTAGTGACGATTGAGGGAGAAATCGCCTTCTGTAGTAGATCCAACACCAGAATGACATTTGAGACTGCGATGATTCCACCTATTTGCATATGAGTTAGACTAAATCTAGTTGGACTATTACCTTTTAGGTAAAGCGAGCTTCTTTTGACTGAAGTTTCATTGGAAATCTCGTATATTTGAAGCTTATCTTTTCTCAGAACCAGAAGTTCTTGGTTGATAAGTTCAATTTCTTTTGAGTCAAAGTTCAGCAGAAGTATTAAGGAGCTGATCGGATCGAATGAAAACACATCAAGGATCTTAGCCAGGATAGGAAAGGTTTCTAAGCGAAAATAAGTTTGTGGTGAGTTTGATGTGCTTACTGGTGCCTTTAGAAAGTAAACACAGAGAGTTTTTCTGGGTGAGATCTCTTGCGATGTCGTCGAACACAGTGGTCATTAGTAACTTTGATTGAAATAAAATTGTTATTGGAAATTTCCCTCGTTTTATTTAAATTTTCTGCCAAGTTGATAACAAATACAACAGTGCAACTAGCAAGGTCTAAAAACAAGAATTGAATGGAAATATATTTTGTAAGTAGGAAACAGCAGTGTATTTATCGCGTTGAAATCTGAGCTAGATTGACCCCAATGCAGCATTTAAGATCTTCTCAGGAAATCAACCTGAGGGATGTAGACTTTTGTTATAATTTAATTGAAGGTAAAAAGAATCACCCGTCGAATGAAAAAAATCTAAAAGTATGCTGAAATAGATAGGAGGAGAAGCAGAGGAGGGTCACTTATAAACCAGCCTGAGTTTGCCCAAAGTAAAAGTATTTGAATACAATCTGGGTATTGGGCATTTTCTTTTTAATATTAATTTAGAGAGTCTTGGTGCCCAAATTCTCTGAAACGAAACTGATAGCCTTCTGGCTTGCAGTTGAGGAATGATAAGCTTGAAAAATTGAACAATCCTAAGACAACAAATCATCGATAGAAAAAAAAGGTTCCTGTTTTGTAATACTCTTGAGTTGCCAATGTATTATTTTGCCTTTTCATTTCAGCTGAGCCGGCCCTTTCTCAATATTCGAAGTAAACGCGAAATGTTTTTTATGAAGAAAAAAAGTAAATTAGACAGTATCAGTCGAATTTTTTCATCGCAAATGTGATGATGAGTAATTGTCCATCAAATGTTTCAGCCCTCATAAATGAGGGAGGAACAAATAGCTCTTCGAATATTGTTAAAATTTTAGGAGTAGCACACAAAATTATGGTGAGTGAAGAACAAGAGAAACATATAACTTCACACTGTGTCAATTCAGCATTATATATAATGATACCTTATTTTTTTCCCCTTTTATCATTGCGTTGTTCTCTCGAGAGACTTGCAATTAGGTTTACTGAGAATCTTTAAATTTCGTTGAGTGAAAATCAGTAAGAAAACAATTCGAAATATGCATTACCAGTTCGAATTAGAAATGAGGATAGACAGAATTTCTTTGGATTCAGTATACTGCGCAAAAGTTTAAGTAATAACGAGTTACTTTTATTACTGATTTTCCATAAGAACAACTAAGCACGATGACAATCTAGCGATCTGTTCAATGACGACCGATGCAATGTGAATTGCCTTGTGTCCACTCCGGAAGAACAAAGATATCAAAGATCGTTTCTTCTTCTTCTGATTCTCTGTAGATGTAAGTAAGAAAACTTTTATCAAAGAATCACCTCGCAATTGCCTTTTTCCTCAGAGGATATTATGCATGTTCTCATGGATAGCCAAATTTGGCTGAATTTCGCTTGCCATTTACTGTTTAATTATACGTTTTAACTTGTTAGACAGTAATCTAAAAACTTTACAACCTTCCATTTGACTAAGGATTCTTAAATCTTCCAAGATTAGAAATAATAATAACATTATTGTATATCACATTGTGAAATTTTCAAAAAATGAAAGTTTTTGTCATTGTCTCCTTATGCTCCTTAGCTGCGTTAACTTTCGCTTGCCAAGACAGTTGTGCTCAATGTACTGGGATGAATAACGATCTCTGCTCTGAATGTAAACCAGGCTACTATTTGAAAGACGGAGTGTTTTGCCTCCCTTGCCATGAAGGATGCAAACGCTGCAATGGACCTCAGAAATCTGACTGCATGGGAGAGGAGCTTTATGAATTTTTGAGTCTTCATCGAGTACTTCTTGAAGGAGACCTCTCCTTGCCAAGTAAAAAAGTCAGCCTCAAAAAAGGCTATACTCTGCATTTTGACTTTTTGAACGACACGTTTATCGGGTTAATAGAGTTTAACATCAGCAACGGATTCTTCGGCCTCGGGTTCGGAACGAATATGACGAACGCTGATATTATTGCTTTTGAAACGAATAACAATGAAATCACCGTCACAGATAGATGGTCAAAGGAGCATGGTAAACCTTCCTTGGATACTGAACTCGGCGGAACAAACGATGTGACTCGACTGGGGTACGATCTGAGTGGTGGAATGTCGAAAGTGAAGTTCAGTAGGAAAATGAACACCGGTGACAAATATGATAAGGTCATAGTGAATGGTGAGAATGATATAATCTTTTCATATAGCACTACTTCGAAAGTGCTCGTTTATCATGAGGACAATCGTATGGCAAAGAAGTTGGATCTTTCGAAATCTTCCTAAGTTGGGTGAGGGTGCCTTGTTGAAATACATGGATTAGCCTGAGTAACTATAAGTCCAAGTGACAGAATTTAATTGAATTTTATGCATCTGAAACTTATTATTTTTGTTTCGTCTATGTTCGCCCATAAATGAAATTATTATTATAGTTATTATAGATGAACTGCTCTCTATTTATTCTACAACCAGCAATAAATGAAAAAAAATTCTCTTGGCTAATTGAGTGAATTTTTTTGCTCTCTTTATCGGAGCAATGGAAGTCTATTTAAAAGCACATCAAATATCCACGAAAAGCAGGTGATTCGGAATGAGACGCATTGCTTTCTTGCCTCTCTCTCTCGCTAACATACATAATCAGCATAAGAAATCGTTATCATTGAATGTGGGATTCCATGACCCATACGTCTCGATTTCATTCATTGAGCACTCCCAATTTCTTCTAAGACGAAGGCTAACCATTCAAATCAAATGGTCTTATCATATATAGGATCATGTTATTCAAGAAGATATCATTCCGAGCTATGACGTTCCATGGACGACTTTGATCAGGTTAATATTTCCAGAGTGAGTTTGTTATGCAAAGATTCTGCATTGATCATTTTTTACAAACACTGGTAATTAAATATGCTGGATCGAATGGATTTTCTTTTATTTTAATGTTTAATTAGGGTTTCTCACATGTTGAAAGATATAGAAAGTCGCGGCCAGGCATGCACTGACCACTACTTAACCATTCCCAAATTGCAGACTATAATAACATTATTGCACAGCAACTTCGGGAGAAATTTTCCTCACAATGAAATTTCGATTGATTATCATAGCGTGTTCATTAGCTGTGTTTTGTCTTGCTTGCAAAGAGAATTGCACTCAATGTACTGGGATGAATAACGATCTCTGCTCTGAATGCAAGCCAGGCTATTATTTGAAAGACGGAGTGTTTTACCTCCCTTGTCTGAAGGATGCAAACGCTGCAATGGACCTCAGAAATCTGACTGCATGGGAGAGGAGCTGGATGAGTTTTTGAGCCCCCACCGAGTTTTTGCAGAAAGCGATCTTTCTGTTCCAAGCAAGCGCGTCACTCTAATGGACAATTTTGACATCGTTGACGATACGTTTGCGAGTTTAATCCAATTCAGCATTAGTTCAGGGTTCTTTGCTCTTCGTTTTGGAAGTGGGATGATAGATAGCGATATCATTGCATTTGAACCCAATAACAATGTAATCACAGTAGCTGACAGGTATGCAAATCAGCATGGTCTTCCTAAACAGGATATTACTTTTGGTGGGACAAATGATGTTGTTGTATTGGGGTATGATATGAGTGGAGGAGTGTCAAAAGTGAAATTTAGCAGGAAATTGGATACCGGCGATCCTAATGATAAAGTCATAGTAAATGGGACAAATGATATCATATTCGCTTATCATGATGCAAGCAAATTGCTAACGTATCATTCTTATCGTGGTTCAAAAACCATAGACCTACGCAAAAGTGAGTAAGTTGAAAGTGTGTTGCTATCAAAGATGGCTAAAATTGACCCATGCTGCTTGTATATCTGAGATTGATACTTCATTGTTGTTCTGATACTTGTAAAAGCATAATACAATGTGTAGAAAATCAGCTGCTACAAAAAATATCGGTCAAACTAAAATCCCGTATTGTGTTTTTAACTGAGTTTCTCAATTTGTTTAACGATAACTTTGCCCATTCATTACATAAGCATCCAAACCGTTGAAAGAAAAGGATTAGGCTGCCTTACGCAGACTTGAAGACTAATTTATATTTTTTTCAAATAAGCATCTCTTTAGATTTTCTGCAGTCAATGTTCAACCTATAAAAACTCAAAAAACCTGTTTGTGAATAGTTACTAGCTGAGCTATTTCGGCTGCCCCCACATATATAATAAAACTTTTGAGATGCAATCTCATATCGTCACATCTAGGTAAAGGAATCTCAATATTTGCAATCTAGCGAATTGGAAGTATGAAACAGACAATCCTACGATCACATTTAAAAAATAAAGCTTATATCAAATTCAAAATTTAACTTTGAGGATTTTATTAGGAGTTAGAACGAAAACTAGTTTTCCTACCTCTCAGCTCATAATGAACAGCCAAAAATCAGTCAATTCAAACAACACTGCAGACATACTCAAATCTAAAACGGCCAAAGTTTTCAAAGAGAGTAACACACAAATGAATCAGATAATTTTTTAACCGTATATTTCAGATAAGGACCAGAGCACCATGGACCAACGCTCCGAAAATGGAGCTCAAAATTCAAGTAAGAGCAGTGCAGAAAAATCAGGTCAAAGTCCCCAAGAGACTGAGATACCTCCCTGCAAGCATATTTTGGAAGCTAATATCGTTTATGAACCTAACTGCAAGTCATGTTCTGAGCACCGGAAGAATAAATTCATGGCGAAATACAATGAATACAGCAAACATAGGAAAATGAAGGAAGAACGCAGAAATAGGTGGTATAAGTGGCAGAAACCGGATTGGAGGAAAATATCGGTGACTAATGAGAGATTGTCTTTCTTTAGCGATTCCAGTGACGAGGACTACATCGATTTTGCTCGCAAAAATAGCACTTTGAAGAGTTTGGAAGACAGTCTTGACCGAGTAAAAATGAAGAAGGAAAATATGAGAGTGAAGGCTGTTGAAAGAAAGCATGCCGGAAATGATTTTATGGCAAAGAAAGATTATGAAAACGCTGTGAAATGCTATACCGAGGGAATTGAGTACGCTAGTGAGATAAAGGAGCTCTACACCAACCGTGCGCTTGCGTTCTTGAAGCTTGGTGAGTATCAAAAAGCGATCCAGGATTGCTCTCGCATTCTCGAGTATACTGAATGTTTCGAAGGCAACTTCGTTCAAAGTGGCAGTATTTGCGTCAAGGTAACATTTTTCTCATGATGTTATGATTTTATATCAGTTTCACTGTTATCATCATAGGCGTTTCTCAGAAGAGCGCAATCATATAAAGAACTCGGACTATACGAGGAGTCTCTCCAAGATATCGAGCAGGTCTTCAAGCTCAGTTCAGGGGATAAAGACGCTCAGAAGATCAAAGACGAGATCGAAGCGATAAGAGATGCCCAGAAAAAATCCGAAGAATCCCAAGCTTCAACACAGATAACTGGTACGGCCTCAACCACCTCCAGGACTCTCGGTACAAGCCCAGGATTGCCAGTTAGTGCAGAAATGATCATACAAAAAATCAAGGCGTTTATAACCAAGGATAAGCCTGATCTGGACACAATAGAATTCCTTACCAGAGTCCTAAAGTCCTCTGAGCAAGTGAGATTATACGCGCATCAGCAAAAGATAATCCCGAAATTTATTGAGATCTTTCAAAATCCTCCGTTCGACCCGAGCATTTATTTCTTATTTGTGGCGTTTATCCGAGAGAACTGGGAATTTCAGCGAGAGTTTCTGAGGCTTGATGGCGCGAATCATCTGTTTAAACTGCTATCGGACCTGTCAAATGGCATAATTTTAGAGGTATCTGAGAGAGATGAAGTCAAAGTGAATAAAAACAAACAAAACTGCGAGGAAATCGGCGAGATTCTTGAGATTTTTACCTGTTTGACTGAAAACGCGAAATCAGCAGAAATTGTTAAATCGTACCCCTTTATTACAAAACTCCCTCAACTCTTATACAAAAAGCTCATGGGAATGCTACGATACAACACCTACACTCTTACCTCTTTCATGGGTTTGCTATTAAACCTCACAGTTATCAGCAGCGACTGCTTGGCTCAAGTGCGAGATCACTTCTTAGGACAAATGCTGTCTGATGCCGTGAGTTATATCCTCCAGATAAGCACAATTTGCTTTCTTAGACTGAAAGGAAACTACTATGGGCTGATAGCTAATATGTTAAAGGACGAGAAAGCGAAGAACCGACTGCTGTGCAGTGTCGATGATTTTTTGAAATTCTTGTTTATAACGTTGGATAACATACAATCACTCTCCATTTCGAATCCAAGCAACTTGCGGTGGGTGAACTCTGTGGAAGGAGCACTCGCGCTATTTATAAACATTGCGTTTAACTCTTCAAATGAGGAGTTACAGATCGTTTTGGGATACAGATTGGAGATTTTTAAGCATTTCAAGCGGTTTTTAGGTCTCAATAGAGATCGGCAGGTTTTTCATAAGGTTATCCTGAGGACGCTTCAACTGCTGTCGAAAATTGAATTCCACGAATCATATTTAGTCGATACTCGTAGCGACATTCTTTATTCTCTTAAAGTACACCTGGACTCGAAGGGGCGTGCGCTTGGCCATGCGAATCATGCTCTAAGATTTTATATTCGATGGTTCGATAAGAAGAACGGCGAGGCAATCAAAAAGATTTTCAAAGCGGAAGACTTTACCGATGTCATTACAAATTTACGCGAGATTTTTAAAGAGGAAGACGCCGAGAGGCGCACAAACGGATTTGTATTAGCGGGAAGCCTTCTTGAGCTCTTCCCGGTGCTCAGCGAGAGATTTAAAGACGATATCAAAGAACTTCTCGAAATTGTGAAAATCAAAACGGGGAATGAGAAAAAAAACGCAGGAATACTCCTTGCTAGGCTGTCTAAGAATCCTGAAAATCTTCGAGTTATCACAGAAAACAATGGAATACAGGTCTTGGCAAATTTTAAGAAGTTTCTTCTTGAAAAGGCTACATAGAGCAATGTGTAAGACGTTTTTATACAATGATCTGTATATTTTGATGTGAACAAAACTCCTAACCGACTATAATGTTAAAAAACGATTACTCTCGATTTTTTAGAACCTACAAGCCGATAATTGATGCTATTATCGTATGTTTCGAAGCTTAACGGCTAGGAAAAACCACATTTTCGCTTAGAAGTTAGGTCCGTGAGTTAGAGATTCCTTTCAACTTAAGTACAGATGTTAATCCAGATAAGTTAAATGGTTAAGTTAACATATTTTTTGAAATAAATTTATTTTGTGACCAAAAATGGACTTCAGTTTAAACGACGACACTGAAGAGATTCAGAAGTATCAGTTCAATCGAACTTGTTACGCTCTGGCAACAACCAAGTTGCTCGAAGGCATCGTAACTTATCCTTTGGAAGTACTCAAAGTGAATCGTCAATTATCGCTGCAATCATACAAAACAATATTAAATGAACTCAGTACAACCAAGCAACAACTTCTGGGACTGTACAGAGGCCTCTCACTTTATGCTGTGATATCAGCCATCAGTGTGCCGCTAAAAGGTCTTGCATATTCCCGAGCAAGGGAGGCGTTCTCTGCTGATGTCGAGCGAGTTGGAATCTATCGCCAATCATTTGCCTGGACCACCAGCTCTGCGGTTGGCTTTGCTGCTACCAATTTCCTCGAGGCAATGCGAATGAGATTAATGTCGGATCCTCTACGCGTGCAATTTCCTAAAGTTTCTGATGCGTTGGTGCAAGTGAAGGAGACATTAGGAACGCGAAGTTTTTTCATTGGATTTCAAACGAGCGTTATACGAGAATACGTTAAAATTCTTAATTATGTAGTTTCTCATGAAAAAATCCAACCATTCCTCGAAAAGAAGCTTAATCTTCAAAAAAACTCTCATATTTCTATAATTGTGAGCGCTTTGGCTGGTTCCTCGGTATTTTCGGCTTTGATTACTCCAATCGATGCGATTCGAACGAGACTGTATATATTATCTGAATCCGCAACAAAACCGCAGTCGTTAATAAAAGATTTATTTAAAGCAGCTAGAGCCAAAGGCTTCGGGTATGGATTTACACCGATTTTTATTAGCAGCGTTTCCTCTAACATTGCGTTGGCATATTGCAATTCATATTGGAGAGTTACTTCATATTAATCGGTTTTTTCATAACCCAATGCCAATTTTTTTCTCTCCATATCTCATGATGGTATGTATACTAACAGGACGAAATTGCTGCATGAAGCCTATTCACTTGATGTATTATGAAATTTAATACAGACTTTTCAATGTAGGGAAATATAATAAGATAGTTAGATTAGTTCAAAACCTTTGCAATTTGTAGAAAGATTTTTTTTTTAAATGAAAATGACGGAACACTCTGAGCCACATCGAGTCAGCATTGATAGCACCGTGATCACTGAACATATACTGAGGCCTCGATCAGAAAGTGTGCTCTTTTTAAAAAAACGCTTTTTACCTCCTGTGGTGAATAGTTCCTTACATACAGAACAAAACATGATGAAAGAGCTGTATCGATTGCGTCTAATCCTCTCTCTCTCGAGTATTACCTGCCTCCTTTGTAACTGCTGTATCATTTATGAATAATAAGAAGTAAAAGATCTATCAATAACGCATTTAAAAAGCCCAAAAAGAAAATTTTAATGCATCCAAAGAATCAAGCAGTAAATGCCCTGCAGAAATTTTATTCAAAACGCGCCTTCGGTACAAAGGATTTTAGCCTTGGTAGAGCAATGACCTTAAACTGTTTATCACTCTACAAATCATGTGGTCCCAACCAAAGGTCGCACGTTGATGTATCACGAGCCAGAAACTTTAGCCTCGAAGAGGTAAATTGTAGCGATTAACGCTTTACCAACAGAATCTAAGAGCTTCCTGAAAATTTCGGAATTAATTTGGATATCTTTCGTAGCGACACTGCAATTGGCAAACCTCAGATTAGAATCGCTCTCTTTTTTTTTTGACTTCAGAAAGGTTTTCAGCGCTGGGAAGCCCGATGCTGATGATGGAGTTTTTTGGAGCCACACACCACGGCTCTTTTAAATTACATTATAAATGGGATTTTAAAACTTTTTTCTCGCCTGAATCGGTCTGAGAATCTTTCTTAATTTTATTAATTTAATCCGCTGCCACAGGATCAAAACTTTCAGTAGTGAAAAAAAATTTATCAAATTCCCTGTCTATGAGACTGTTTGCTATCTACTTGTGTTAAATCGTTTAAAAATTGAGAGTTTTCGTTCAAGGTTCGTCTCAAAGACAAACTCTAATGTCATAACGAGCATAGCAACTTACGTAAGATCAATTTAAATCCTATTAGCACAAATAAACATCATATCAAGGAGATCTCCCTCAGGGAGAACGTCAATAGAGCTTATTTTCACCTTCTAAGAATTAGAAACTGCCATATGTTGGGAAAGTTGTGCTTAAAGAACCCTACCATTAAAATTTTAAAGCTCAGTTCGGAATTATTTCCATTATTTATTTACCAAGATAAAAGGAGGTCAAATAAAACGAAATGCGAACAGAAAAACCTTACTCCAACTGGAGCGAACTCAGGAAATCGCAACCGTTCCATCATCTCAGCGAAGGTGAGGGACCTCAAATTCGCTCACAAAGAATTCAGAAAGCGACACCTGACCGTAGTCCGCGTCTGTCTCTCGAAAATTCATCTCTGCCCAAACTCAATCTCCAAGATTCATTTCATTCGGCTGTAAGCACTCGCACAGGTTCAGGGAGCATGAATAAAATCCCTTTGTCTCTGAAAAACGAATGGATTGAGAGAAAAGTTCGAGCAGATTTCCAAAGATCGGAACTTTTGAGTTTAGCAAGCCAGTCCAGCAGGTATTTTAAACATTTTAGTCTCGAAAGGATCTCTGAGACTGAGATCGTGCATTATCAATCCCTCAAAGTCACAATAGAATCTTTGAGAAGAACGGTAAAGTCGTTTACAATGGTCTGAAATCAATGTTTCATTAGGCTGAAGCCAATTTCGATTTTATCTATAATGATTTGATGGGAATATATCCATCTTTCATGAGCCAAAGCCAAAAAGCGATAATCAAGCAATTCGCATGTTTAATCCTCAGTTTGAAAGCCACAGCTACTTTGGAGTTGAAAACCTCTAAACTCAAATCAATGATGGAACTGACGAAAAAGCTGCACTTACAACTTCGCAAGCAAAAAATCACCAAAACACTTTCTCAAAATACGACAATAACTAAGCCGAGCTACCAGAAAAGTCAATCCTCGGTTCTTCAAGACTTATCATACGACTCTCCTGACCATGGAAGAGAGAAGTCTTCAAAATGGAGTCAAGTGGATGAGAAAATGACTTTAAAAATTAAGTAACAACCGCGCTTAGATAATATCTGAATTATATTTGCAGGCGCTTAGATATTCTCTTCCTGAAAACGCGATACATACTGTGCAGTCTTGGCCGTTTCCTTAGCTATGACAAAACAGGTTTACTTATCCTTATCGCATCCAATGAGTCCTAAGATTACAAACTTCGCACATAGTGAACCCGATTTTTGATCACTATACTGAATTACTCCGAGAGCTGAATAGCGATACAAAGCCTGAAGGAAGTCCTAAGAGCAACACCCATTCAAAACATGACCCTCAAGAAGACGGTTCTCTGCTATCGCGTAGCTCGTTCTTGCTCATTCCAGTTTTTCATTAGCAAATTTTCAATATAGTTGACAGAGCAGGGTCTAACTTCAGATCTGCAATGAAAGTTGAGAGCTCGAAAAAATTTTCTTCATTGCACTGTTACTTAGAAGATTTCCTCAACAAAATATACGAAGACAATCCAGAAAACGTCCAGAATAAAGAGCAGAAGCTAAAAGCTTATTTACAATCAAAAAAGAAAAGGTGGATCGCGAGCTTGAGAAAGTAATTTTTCTTTGGGTAATCTTGAATTAAATTAGTTCATCAGATTGAAACTGCAAGAAAAGAAAAAAGAAATCCAGACTAAACTCAAGCTCGAAATGCAAATGCAAGTGAATTGCAAAATATGTGGAAATAAGGTCTGCATGGAGGTCATTGTGGACCATTCAAAGAACTGTAGAGAGAAAATGGAACAGAATAAAAAGCTCAGAGAAATCAACAAAAAAATCAACGAAGACGTATTCGAAGCTTTGAAGCTTTATAGAGAACTTCATACAAAGAATGTATTAGCAAGGTACCACGTTTATCTGGAAGCCTCTGACGACATTATTTGCAAAATTTAGGAGAGAATTTGAAAAACTGAAGAAAAAATTAGTAGAAACTGTTGGAACAGTGTCGAAGTTACCAAAGAATAGGTTTGCTCGGAGAGGGTCACAGCAACCGGCTGCTATCGCGAAGGATCTCGGTTTGAATTTTGAAAGAGATGCTAAAACTCCAGCGTATAACAAATCCACGTCCCACATGGATGAGTTCCCTCCCTTAACCAATATAGAAGTGAATTCAATTCCCCATGGTACAACATTATCTACTTCGACTCCAATTTGTAACTTCTTTGGCTGATTTTTAGTAGAGCAGTCCTCTCAAAAGAATCCGATGGTCAATTTCCGTCGATCACATACGGGTGCGGTTGAAAATGATGAACTCTCACTTTTACCAAGAGAAGAGGAAGCCAAGCGCCCTGATATTTCCGACTTAACTTCTCCAGTAGCAATTGAAGGAGAAATCATCGACCCTCCTCCTTCTCTTTACCCCACTGCCTCAGTAGACGCCACTCGCAGGATTTCATTATCTGGCAATAAAGACTCGCCTCATAAAAGGGCTGTTCCGATATTTCTCAAATCATTTGCGACTAAAAAACGGCTCTCGAACACTATTAGAGAAAATAGTTTGGCAGCCTCGTACTCTGATGTTTGTGGGCGAGAAAATAGATCCAGCGAAGAATGCGATGACGCAGAAAATTACCACAGTCCAAACGTCGGAACTGGAAATGTTACTTCTCGCAATAAGTTTCTCGAAGAGGACGATGTTGAGCATGAGATTCACTCACCGGCAAGCGCGAAACTGAGGTCACAGCTCTCAGGCGAGGAAGAAGAAGAGAAAGAGAAAAGCGGTCCAAGAAGTGCAGAAGCTATAGGAGTCAAATCCAAAAGGACTTGGACGTTGAAAATCGACAAGAGTGTAACCGATCGTATTCAGTACGGGAAACCGAAATCTCGGTTTTTTGTCGATAAACAAATAGGGCTAACAAACCCTTCAAGCCATGAGAACACAGATTCTGATTCCCAGAGCACGACCAATGTAGGAGTTACAACGTTAACTGTTGATTTCTAACAAAAATTGCTAGGCTCCTGTGAGGACTGAAGATCCCGTGCAGCTTGATACAGAGATCCCAGCGATGCTTAAATTAGATTTGATTCAAGCTGAGAGTTCAAGCAATGAGCACAGTGAACAGAATAACGAAGTAATCAAACAGAAGGCGCAGCTGCAGAGAGAAATGCTGCAGATCAAAAAAAGGATATCAGAGAACTGCATGAAAATGGATCTTTATGACGTGATAGCGAAACTTGGAAAAATAATTTGCTCGCACGAGACCCTCAATAAAAGTAGATACATTTCCAATAAAAGCTGCCCTCTAACAACTAAACAAATTTTATAAGAAACGGAGTTAATCTACTCAGATCTTCAAAAGAAAATCGAAGACATTTCTCACTCGTTGACCGAAGAAAAAGACACTTTGGGAGGCAAATTCTTGGAGCATATTCTTGTAAGCTATTTTTCATTTGGATTGTTGGCGCTTAATGAATTTACTGATAGGAAAAAAAGGAAAAACTAAAGCTTATCAATAGCATTCAGAGAAAACTTGATGGACTTGAAGAACAAAAGGACGCTAAGAATCTAATCAAATCGCATCCTCTCAGGTCGAACAGAATTAAGAGCCATGCGGGGACAGAATCTTCAATCGCCGTATTAAAACTAGAACAATTGGCTTCAGACACTCTATCTAAAAGCAGCAGAGACTTCGACGATCTATCAGATATAGCTTTTTCATCACCTGGCGGTAGAATTGAGGTTAATTTCACCTTCCAAGAGCAAAGAAATTTCGGAAACGGTTCTAATGTTTCTTATCTGCCTAAAAGCCAGTTCTCAAGGCAATCGATAGACATTAAACCTACTGAGAATGACGATGAGCACAACCTCAGCTATCAAGGTTCACAGAGACGTAGACAGATGTCAGGAAATACCGATGAGGTATCTTCGTTGGGTTCCAGCCTTAGCGAAGAGGTAAAAAGGAATGAGGAAGATGATCTTTTCCCGTTTAAAAATATCACTCACCATGAGGAGACCTGCAGTCCTGGGATGTCCTTCCAAGACGTTTCGACGCCGAAAGCAGATCTATCTGATTATACGGATCTTTTGGGCTTGAATAAGATTCAAAGTCAGCCCATTCAATTCTCATTTTCGGATCTTGCTGATCGAGATCTCACCAAACCCGATCCTCTTCTCGAAGCTTTCAATAAAAAAACAACATCATTTGCCGATTCCGCGATGTATGGAGGCCTGGTACATTCCAATTCGTCTAACCCACGTGAATTATCGCTGCTAATTAAGAGATCTAATGATTCCCCTCAATTTCACAAATTACTGAATGAGAAAGATCTTCAGATCCCCGCGTTGGATTCAGTCTCGGAATCCCATGAGGATACACTGGACGGATCTCCTGAAGCTGACAGCACAAATAATCCAAGTGGCGCACGACCCAGTATCTTTGCAAGACAAGCGAGGAAAGAGCGGAAAGGAATAACATCAGCGCCAAATCAATTGAGAGGCCTTAAAACAAAGTCAGAGAGGCTGCCGGAAGGAGTAAAACCAACAAAGTTTGCAGATGAGGATAGTGAGAAGGACTCTAAGGAATGCCAAAGCCCTGGCCTTGAAAGCAAAAAGTTAAAGCGGAATAACTCCTCAGAGGATCTGGCTAATGAGGCACAACGCAATAAAAACGAGTCACCGAAAGTCGAGGTCTCAAAATTTGACGTAGAGGCCTTAACGAGACCTTACTATAGCGATTCTGACATAAAATATTCTTCTTCTGCAGACGTTTTAGAAAAGCAAGAGTAATTCTTTCCTTTTTATACAGCTTTTCTAACTTTCACAAGGGAAACGGTCGGAATTGACAGCTTCGAGTTTATCAAATTTATTAGCAAAGGCGCTTTTGGGAGAGTCTGGCTCGTGAGAAGGAAAGCGACAAATGACTTATATGCAATGAAGATTATTGATATGGGCGAGAAAGTAACTTACAAAACTCTTCGGACTGCGTACTAACCAAAAATTAATAAAGCAAAACAGAAAGTTCCAGCACTTGGAAAGTCTCAAGAACGAAAAGAAGATTTTTGATATGCTTTGCGGAGATTTCGTCGTGAAAGCGATATTTACGTTCACTCATGAGAGATTTATCTGCTTCGTTATGGAGTTCATGGTTGGAGGTGACTTTGGAGACGTCCTGCTTGAATATGGTAGACTTGACGACTGGGTAGCCAAATTCTATGTGGCAGAGATTGTTCTAGCCGTGGAGTACTTGCATTCAGTCGGTATCGTGCATAGGGACCTAAAGCCAGATAACTTCCTCTTGGATGGCAGCGGTCATTTAAAGCTGACGGACTTTGGACTCTCTGACACTGGCATTCAACAAAAAGTCGTGGACGCAAAGAATAATGAGAAGTTTTTCCAGCAAAAGAACGTCCAGGACGCCTTTAACAAGCTGCTGAATCCAAGCCCAAAGAAGAACGTGTTTGAGAGGTCTTATAAGCTGAATAATAAATTTGATAGTGGATTTGGAGCACCATTGATGCGAGCAGAGACTGGTGGAATCGAGCTATTTCGGAAATACCAAAAACGCGATTCTGCTGGGTTGGACCTGCTTTTGAATAATAATGATGGTGGCGATGATAGTGGTGGTGAAGCCCCTCTTATCGAAAGAATGAACAGTGGTGGAAAGCCTATTCGCAAAGGGAATCGTAAAGCTACTTTTGAGTGGCCAGTTCGCTCGAGAGACAGCTTGAACAAGATAACTGAGAGTGAGGAAGCCTCTCAGCATAGTCAAGCTGGGAGTCACATTAAAGCGTCTGTTAAAAAAACCGTTGGCAATGCGCATAGGTTGATAGGTACCCCGGACTACATGGCACCTGAAATTATTAAAGGAATCACCATAAAGCACCCTTCAGTCGATTGGTGGAGCGTGGGTGTAATTATGTTTGAATTGCTAACAGGTCTACCGCCGTTCAATGCAAATACTGTTGAAGAGATCTATGATAACATTCTAAACCTCAGAATTCCTTGGGATAGTATCGAAATAGGTAGCTGCTTCCTCTGATTAACTTAATTCATTGTATTAAAGGTGACGAAGAGGACCAAATAAAGCCAGACGCGGCTGACCTGATCAAGCAGTTGCTTACAATTGATCACAATAAACGCCCAACTGCAGCTGAGATTAAAAAACATCCTTGGTTCCACGGGATCGACTGGGCCAATCTCAGAAAAGACGAGGCGCCAATCATCCCAGAGCAAAAATCGGATACTGACACGGATAATTTCCGGCGAATGCAAGATGTAGAAGATAAAGAGCAGAATCCGTTTGCTGTTCAAAGGGCGGATTCTGTGTCAAAAGAAGAATTAAATCAGCTCATGAAAAACCTACGCAAAGGTGATGAGAACCAATTTACTACCAGTCGATATGATATCCTTGATCTTGCAAATCAGAATCTATTTGAGGGATTCAAGTAACTTTGTTAATATGAATGTAGATGATATAATGTTGTGGAAATGTAGGAAGGAAAAAGAGAAAAAAGCGGAAGCAGAGCTGAAAATCTTCCAAGAGAACGAAGGAATTAATGAGCAGTCGGATGCAAACAGCAGTTTTGAGTTGGAGCTTCTTCCGAAAGAGTCTCGAAGCAAGTCTAATAGCGAAAGGAACCTTGATAGTCCTGCTGAGTAAGCTTTGTGCGTCATAATTGGTTCTCATCGTTTTCTAGAATCGACAGTCCGAAATTAAAACAGATTGAATAGTGTTAACAAGATGTTAATATTACTGCAGAGATTTGCAAACGTTACACTGTTGCATGATGATGCAATGTCTATTCTAAGCAATATGAAAGAATTTCAATTCGTTTTTAAAATCGTTATTCCAGTTTATTTTTTATGAATATTAAGTGTGGTATTTTTTTTCATTATATATTCGACGTGTATTTGCTTATTTAGAAAACTATGCATATCTTATCGAGCAAGAAAGCTTTAAAAATGCTTCTTTCAAATTCAGTATTAAAGAATGATGATTATTTCAGTATCTATTGCATTTTGATTTATCTTCAGAACCAAAAGTGTCCGACTTAATTGTTAAATGATATTTTACTCAAGAAAAAAATTTTTAAATTGACATATGAGCAAAACAACGAAAAATGTAGGTTATGCAACTTTATTCATATCAAGTCATCAATTACTTGACAAAACAGAACCAACATGTGGATTCAGAAAAAAAAGAAAATAGAGTTTCTCTTCATATTTTCATAATATTTTCACAATTTCTTCCTCGAAATAGTTTCCTTGCTTCTTTGGAGACAGGATTCGTAACAACTATCACAATTATACCAAGCTTTGAAAGATTCTTCAAAAAATATTTATAAATTCATAAAAGTTCAATTTAGATTTCGCAGCTACCTCTACCCACGTATTAAAACGCGTTCTTTTCTATGAATAAATCTAATCTGATTACTATGAAGATGCTTGTGAGCATGAAGTAATACTTTCAAAGGTGATATCTTTTTTAGGTAACAGAAGCAAACCCCACGATAATTTACTGAAGGAATCCCGAAATATCATTGAGAATGCTGCATATCCAAGCTTCAGATTGATTACTAAGACAAAATCTCCTTTCAAAATTGTATGAAAATCACGCAATAACGTTAAATTATTTGAGCTGCCAACAAATTTTGCACCAGGTTAAATGATATCATTCCAATTAATTTGCTTACAACAATATTTGCAACCTGACCAGAATCAAAAGCAGCAAAGAGATATATATCATTGATAAACTCATTATAATTATCATTATCAAAGCACAGAAATATTTAGTTTAATCATGACCACCGTGGCTGGACTTAGTTTCCAACAGATCGAAAACTATCTCTTCTCAAAAGAAGATCTCTCGTTCGACCCCTCGCAACTCGTGAAGGGCACCGAGACCCACTACTTCGCGACTCTCATGTCTTTCCTAAACCAAGGAATTAGAGTCGATGAGCCTGATTCAGACAATAAGGAAGCCCATCAGCTCTTCCTTGACTACAAAGCGAATTTTCCTAGCAGCGCTTATCTCTC
>ENA-UOTZ01000170-UOTZ01000170.1-compost-metagenome-genome-assembly--contig:-NODE-170-length-53293-cov-10.762290_pt1 | contig 53293 bp, 44 predicted proteins | sample MGYA00238144_ERZ746983 | MGnify/ENA primary metagenome ERZ746983 (study PRJEB28759, sample SAMN06268863) | compost metagenome | isolation source: single cell | place: USA: California, Emeryville, Joint...
AAATAATAGTTGGCTTGCTTGAGTAATGCTAAATTTTTCTGAAAACCTTAAAATATCTATTGCTGAGTCATTATTTTTGTCATAAATTTTTTGACTTGGCAAAAAAAGAGAGAATAAATTAAGAGTCAGCTAATTATAAAATTGTGAGTAACTCTTGATAATATGTTTTTCGTTTGCTTACAACGAGATTATATGAAAAAGTGTTCGAAATATAAATTGTATCTTTGAAATAATCATTCCGCCCTATCCTCACTGCTGGAATTTTAGTAGTGCCAAATTTTCAGATAGCCGAATCTGTTTTGATAACTTGGTTTTGCTACTTTAGACAGAAGACCGAAACTACCTCTGGTCATTTCACTCGATATTTATCCTAATATTGATTGATAGCTTACCAGGGTCAGCTTTTTGGTCTATATTTCTGTCAAAAAAAAACAAAACTCATTTTTAAATTAGCTCAACTTAGAACCAAATTAAAACCGAAGTATATTATTACCATTTTGATTCATTTTGTCATAGTTGTTTTAATCTTCATTATTATTTAGATAAGATTTTACTTCACTCTTTCGATAATATTCTTAACGATCACGCTCAACCGATTAACAAACTGATATATCATCTAATCTGATAAAAACCATTTTCCTTGATCAACTACAATTGATCAAGGCAATGAAATCGGATAATTTCTACGGAATGGGAACTCTTTCTCAATCAATCTCATTACAGAGACGCATTTTTCGTCCTCAAAAGGCAGCCCGACAACTTGCACTCCCATTGGCAGTCCTACAGAACCTTTCATTGCTTCCTTCGTGGCTTTCTCGATCAGTTGCTGTTTCTCTTCGACTTTAAAATCATAAATATCTTCACCTTCTTTAACAGTCGTTATGGGCAGAACTCCAGCAGGCATGTTCATATAGTTGTACAATGTAGTATAGAGCGCAACAGCTCCTAATTTCTGGAAGGCCTGAGACTTTACCGCAGGGATCGCGAAGCTCGGACAAATCACACAGTCCAACTTGTTTTCAGCCCACAATGTCATGTATTGGTCCTGCAATTTCTTTTGTCTCTTGATATTGAGCAGATACTCATGAGTAGTAAGCTCTTTGACATTCTTCATCACAGAAGCAGCTTGCTTCTCACCTAGTTTTAACAATATCCAACTAATCACCGTTCTTGAGAGTCCCGAAAGGCTTTGAACTCCCGCCATTAGTTTGTACGCAGAATGAAGGTCTTCGCCCTTTGAAGCGGATCTTAAAGTTCTGAGTCCTCCTTCTCCAAAAAGTATTTGCAGATTAGACAGATTGATCTCGTTGATGTCAGGAACTTCAATTTCGATCATTTCGTGTCCGAGTGAAGCGAGTTTGTCGACCACTTCCTGAACTGCTCTCTGCGCTGCAGCTGAAGCGGTCACAAATTTCAGGGTTTTATAATACCCAATTCTGAGTCGTTTTCCTTCATCTAAGCGCGTGGATTCGTCATTCCAAGGGATCCTTGCCGAATAAGGATCGTCGAGATAGCTTGCAGCTGCACATCTCATAAACAGATTAATATCATCGACGGATTTGGCCAGAGGACCGATTGTCGATCGCACGTTGATCTGACCCATTCCTGAAAGAGCTCCGTGTCCCGTGCCTTGGCCGGAGATTCTTCCTGCTGTTGGCTTGAAGCCATAGAGGCCACAGAACGAGGAAGGTATTCTTATGCTTCCTCCGATATCTGTCCCGACGCCCAAAGGAGAACCCAAAGACGCTACAATCGCAGCTTCACCTCCAGAGCTGCCTCCTGGTGTACGAGTGGAATCCCAAGGATTTGTAGTCTCGCCGAATATGATGTTCTCGCTCGTCCAAGTCATCATCGCTTGAGGGACGTTGGTCCTCACGAAAGGAATGGCTCCGTGGTCTAGGAGTTGCTTGAGGCCAATAGCATCTTTCTCATGGATTATATTTATTTTGTTTACGATACCACAGGTGTTATCAAAGCCTTTTTGCCTCACGCAATCCTTGACGGAGACAGGGATGCCAAAGAGTATCTTATCCTTCGCTGTTGGATCGGATTGGCGCAGTTGGTCGCATTCTCTCGCGATTCTGAGAGCCTCTTCGAAATTTACATCAGTCAAAAAGTTGAATTTCTCATTCATAGCAAGCGCTTGCTGATAATAAACCACTAATATTTCTTCTGAAGTTGTAGCATTCTGTGCCAGCATCTGAAGGAGTTTTGTAGCATCGGCTTCGAGGATCTCTTTTCTCTTTTCTTCGGTGATCTCGAAGTGAGGAATGAGCTTCTTGCTCTCTGCGATTTTTTTCATAAGCTGATCGCGTCTCTGCGCTGCCTTAGAAAGCACTTTTCTTTTGCTGAGGTACGCTGGGATTGATTTCGCGATGCATCTAAGAACGAATACACCAATCAGTGAGCCAACTATCAGCTTTTTGGTCTTTTTAGGGTTTATCGTTTCCAGGTAGGATTTCAAAGCCATGGCCATCTTTGTAATTTTAATTTATTTTATATTCGTGAATCGGATTTAATGCTGAGATACATACTCATCGAAGCACCTAAATTGGCATTTGATGGCCTAGATATAACTAACTGTCCTTGCTTCTGAGTTATTCGAATTAAGTTTCTGCTTTCTGAATGAAGTTACCCTCTTACTGTGAAAGTTCTTAAAAAAACCCTGGTGGAAGCCAGCCACTTGAATTAATTCTCAATCAAATCAAAATTTTGAAATTAAGACCTCTTAGTCATTTGAATAAATGAACCTAACAGAGCCGAATCCAGAAGGCAAGGAATCATTCGGATTCATTCCACAGGAGTACCCAGGATCAGACGATCCGCGATTTTCACATCTAACTATCGAATCGAGCGTGAAAGTTGTCAGCACCAGACCCAGAGCCAGTTTTACGATGATCAAAGCCTATCTGGGAGTCGGGATTCTCTCACTCCCATTCAATTTCGCAAAATTGGGGCTCGGGCCAAGTTTACTGCTGTTTTTTATCGCTGGTATTTTGAACTACGCTGGGATGACATCGATGCTAAAAGTCTGTGACACTATATATGAAGATTCGATGGACTATCCAAGAGTTGCTAAAATTGTTCTTGGAAAAAGCTACCGGAACTTTGTCGAAATGAATTTGATAATTCTGCTTATGGGATCTGCGATGGCCAGCACAGTGTTCAGTATGCAATTCTCCAGCCAGATTTTATGCAATCTAGAGATGGAAACTCTATGTAACAACCATTGGTACCAATATGGTTTCTTTTTACTTATTATTCTTGGCTCTGCGACAGTGACAGATTTGCATTATCTTTCGTTGCCAACATCGATTTCGATTGTTCTCCAATTTATCTTTTTGTGCGCTTTTGTTATCAAAATGATTAGCTTAATTGCGGTCAACGGAGTTTATGGAGGAAGCTTTGTGGACTTGCTGTTTAAGTTTGATATCAAATACCTACCGATCGCGATTGGAGCCTTTGTGTATGCTTTTGAAGGGATCGGCTGCATGCTAGAAGTCCGGAACACACTGCGAGATCATCAGGGTTATTGGAAAGTTTTGAATTTATCGTACTCGATCATTACAGCAGCCTATCTTCTGGTGGGAACATTAGGAGCGTTGGGGTTAGGAGACAATATCAATGAGATTGTTTTTATGAGTCTTCCACAAACCAAGTTCTTCCTCTTCGTTGAAGCGAGCTTTATCATCGGGATCATACTGGGAATTCAAACGAATATTTTTCCAGCAATCCGATTAATCGAGAATTGGAAAATATTTCGCAGGGTGGTGGCTGACCCAGAAACAGGGAGGAAATCGGGGTTCGGGCGCATCCTGATCCGCTATGGGGTGAATTTGCTGTGCTTTGCTGCTGCCATGTGGACGCCGAGCTTTAACCTGCTAATTGCATTCCTGGGAAGTATAAACGAGACGGTTATATGCTTCATTATGCCCGCATTGCTATTTTTGGCTCGTTTCCCAAATTTGAAAAACACGCTGTTGGGCATCACGAATCGGGTGAATATGGTCCTTGCAACGATAGTAGGAATGATTGGCAGCGTCCTAAACTTTTGGACATTAATTAAATATAATAGCTCTGAAGATCTATAGCAAGTCTTTCGATAGATTTAGTTACGTGATTAATGAAAATCTTTGTAAAAAACATCTCTGAATGCTAAAAAACTCATTTGATTGGATCTCACGTAGCAAATGTTAAGAGTTCCTATTTGGCAATATTCAAATCTAAGAAAATTGAAACCTCATGAAAAAGCGGTATTTCTTGAAATATATGTGAGTGCCTTCGAGGTCTACTGAGAGTTAAACAAATGATAAATCAAATTTCTAAATTTGTTAATATTAATTGCTTACTTTGCTAGATCTAAATATCAAGCAACTGTTTAGCGGGTGTTTAACAGCAGAAGGATAATTTGAAAAAAAAAGCAAATTGAAAAGTGCTCAATGGAACTTGAAAATAGCGGAAGCCAAGCCTACTCAACCAATTTCTATCAGCCTCAAAGTATCGAACAAAATAACCAAGGGTTTTCACTCTTTGGAGGAGGAATGAGCCAAACAAACACAAACTTTTCATTATTTCCTCAGACAAGCCAAAATTTCTCTTCAAATCTCTTTACCCCAATCTCCCAGCCCACAAACACTGATTCGTTATTCAGAACTGACCTCATGCAGCAACGGAGCCTGTTTGACAACAGTATGCCAACCCTTAATTTTAATCAATTCGGATCCCAGCAGTCAATGGGTCTCCAGGGAAATCAGCCAGGAGCAATCCAGCCTCTAAGCACTTTCCCAACTCAAACAAACACTTTTGGACTGAATTTGGACCCAAGGAGCGCTTGTCCCGATGATGACCCTAATGATGAAGATTATAAGCCTCCTCAAGTGGAAGAGTCGAGCTCTGACGAGGAAGAATACATGAATCCTGATGAAATGCAAGAAGGTATTTTGCTTTTTGCTTCCGTTAAACCTGACAAAATTGTTTTTAGAGGAGGATTTGACTGAAGATAAGAACTTTAACGTTCAAGACTACCTGCGCTTTAGAGCAACTCTTGAAACAAACCAGGGCTAGAAGTGTTAAGGCCAATCATGTACTTTTGTACTCATACGAGAGTTGTATGGACGTATGAGCGATTGATGAAAAGAAAGTAGAATTAATTCGCTAAGGAGATGCGTTCTGGTCTTCAAGTACGTTAAGAAATATATTTATGTCTGAATAAGTGTTCCTTGTTGAGTTAATAAGGACTTATTGGTGTGTGCGCTTTAAGGATCTCATAATCACTGCAATTCGTACTCCATTATTTTGAATTTTCAAGTGAAAATATGAAAGTCAGAGCGGTAACTTAATATCATGAAAGATAAGAACCAATTCAGAGCTTATCGGAACTCGAAGCAGTAGCTAATCAAATACTGACTATATCTTTTTATTTTGAGAAAATTGTGAATCATTATTGGAAGTTTTCTGAACAAATTTCCTCCAAATTTTTATCTGGAACTAAATTAAATTAGGTAGGACCCTTTGAGTATTACTTTTTCAAGCCGTAGAGTATCTGATTTTCATTGATCTAACGACCTCCATGGCATTTTCACTACTAATGTAAATTTAGAAATTTAGTTCAATAGGACATGATGTAAAACCATTCAAAATATAACATAAATAGGTCTGTCTGCCTCTCCATATTTATAATCATTATATCTTACTCTATTTATGATTGCTCTTTAGTCTCCTCCAAATCCTTTTCCTGCTTCTTCACTTCCTTGGAATCCTGCTTACTTTCTTTAATTTTTTGCTCCTCCAACTGTTTTTTCAAATTTTCAAAGTATTTAGTTTTCTCCGGGTGTTTCGCAAGCAGTTTATCAATTTTTCTCTGGCATCTTATGTTATAAATCTCCATCTGATAAGTATGCAAATTGGGATTTTTTTCAAGACCAAGCAGGTAGGATTTCAATGCCTTCTCGTAATCCTTCTTGTAGAATTCAAAGTACAGACCAAGCCTGAAAAACTTGATTGAAAAATTTTTCTTCTCCTTCGAAAAGAAATAAAACGCTTTAAAATACTCTGCTGCTGTCTCATCATAATTGATCTTTTGATAAAGCTTCGCGGCTTGGCAGTAAGGAAAGTCCTCCGGTTTGAAAGCTGGGAGTTTTCTTGTACTTTCCATGATACCAATAGCTTTGTTGAGGTCTTTTTCGACGTGAATTCCTACTTCATAGCATCTGCTAAGCAAATCCCTCGTAACGAACTTCGTAACTTCCGATGGAATAAGGTGAAATAGCTTATTTAGATTGTCGATGATGTCATAACATAATTTATTTTTCTTCGTTTTGTCGAATTCTGGACCGCTGCAATATCTAATATGCCAGACAACTTCAATACCTGTTAGTTCAACAATTTTGCGATAGCAGAAATTCAGTTGCTGAGTTAGCAGAGCAGCATTAAGCGCATCCATAGCGTATTTATACAGAGTATGTATATGCGATTTAGAGTGCTTCAGCGCATACTCATGCCTACGATCGGTGATGTGAGGTATCGGAAGTACGGGGAAAACGAACAGAGCGAGCATCGCGAGCTCATCCCCCTTATTTGTGACCACCTCTTCTAATCTGCTCATCATTTTGTCATAAATTAGCATCTTTGCTTCCGGAATTTGATACTCAGGGAAGATCTCGAGATAGAGATATTCAAAAATGATTTTAATAACCTCTTTATGCCGACAGATAGGCCCATCGAGAAAACTTTCCAATATTTTCCCTACTTCTCTTGGAGTCAGTTGTTTTAGACGTAAAATATTATAAATGTCTTTGTCTAAGCCCATGGGGTCTTTTGTTTGGAAATAGATTATACTCGTCACCTGAGCAAATATCGCGTGAGCAAGCGCCTTCTCGAGATCCATGTTTAGCAGATAGACATCATCTCCGCAGTAAGCTTCGTAAATTCTCAGATGAGCCAGTGGAAAATTAAGATCAGCAGCCTTGTTGTAAAGCTCCCAGGCCTTCTGAAGATCTTTTTCTTCTCCGAATGAATATTCTAAGGTAATTGCTTTAAAGAATAGGGTATATGCAGTGTGTTCTTCATCTTTCATTTCGTGGAGTTTAGTTTTGAGAGGGAATGAATTGATTAAGAAATTAAAGGGCATAGTATAGACTCTAAAGTCCGTCCCTGCTAATGGGTTCAACTTTTTTCCTTTATGACCAAAACCAAAGCCTGTAGAAGGTGCAGGAAAACCAAACCCTGTAGAAGGAGTACCGAAGTTAAACCCTGTATTAGGCGCACCGAAGTTAAAACCTGTAGAAGGAGCACCAAAAGTAAAACCTGTGGAAGGAGCACCGAAGTTAAAACCTCCAGGAGACGTCCCAAAATTAGCAGCCATGATTTAGGTTGTGGTAAGGTTTACAGAGGGTCTTGAATAAATCTATTTTTATTGATGAAATTACTTTGCGGCTGATTTAAAAATGAAAATCATGCTAAATGCAATGCTGGTTGCTTATTGAATCAGAATATCAAGGAGCTTCTCTAAAATTTGAAGGGTCCCAGAATAAATATGGATACTTATAACGTACTACTGCATTTCACTATCTGTAATCTATTCTCTTCTGAGATTTCAAGGTGATAATCAAGTAGTAGGTGCTTTTTCCTTCTCAGATTATAAAAATTAGAATGCAATTAGGAAGTTCCCTTGTAAGAATGGATTTAACAATCATGCACTTTAGTTAGTTAGAATATATCAAGTTAACTACCTTGACGAGCGAACAAAAGGGAGCCTGAGCTAAATTCCATTTCTCCTTCAAAATAAAAGATCTTTGTGGACCTATCTGAGACTCGTAACTGCACTGGTCGCTGAGGTTAAATTTCTCATGAGCTAAGGGGAGAGCTGTCATTCAATCTTGTAGAATATTTAAAAAGAATTTAGTTTTATTGAAATTTATCGAAAAAAGATTGAGGGTAAGTGCAATAATGTTTCAAGCGAACACAAAGCAACTAAAGCGGTTTGTAACAACCAGAGGGTGCTGCAACCAGTATTTTGAAGATATCAAGTCGTTAACAACAAAGCCTGCAAAGTATTTTTCGAAAACTCACAAATCGATCAATGCGCAGAAATGGATCAGCCGAGATCCAAACCTCGATCTCTCTAAAACAATGCGAATTATGAGTTACAATATTTTAGCTGGATGCAATGTTCGCCCAAGACTCTACCCCAACGTTCCAAAAGAAGATCTTTGTTGGGAAACAAGGCACAGGCCAATTCTCAAGTATCATTCATCTCATAATGACCGAAACGCTGATCTTTCAATAAAGAGAGATAGAAACACATGATCCAGATATCATTTGCTTCCAAGAATTTGAAGTACATTCATTCAAATTCTTGAATTGTGTTCTTACTGATATAATGCTACTACTCCTTCAAGGAAGAAACACTAACAATGTTTATTGCTGAGCTCAAAGATCTCGGATATCTTGTAACATTTCCCAATTACATATCAGGGGGTTCTAAGTTAAATAGTATGAATTCAAGAAAAAATCAGGTCCTAAAATCGAAGGCTGTGCGATTTTCTGGAAGTCTAATCAGTAAGGATGCCCTCAGATATTGCAGCTACTCATCGAATTTGTTAGGTTTAAGGCAATAAAGCATCATCCTCTCGATATGAATCTTAAACTACTGCACTTAAGCCCGAATCTTGATTTTCTTGATCGAGAAAATGTTGTGCTTATCTCGGTTTTGGAAGACCAAGGCAAGGCACTTATAATTGGAAACACACACATTCTTTTTAATGTGAAGAAAGCCGACATCAAGCTAGGTTTATTATCACTCGAAAAACGTTCTAACACTTCCTAAACAGGACAGCTGCTAATCATAGCCCAGGCTTTAACTACTGTAAAAGATTTCTATGGTATGTCTCTATCTTAGGGATGGTATGACAACATGCAAACAATAATAATAGAGGCAAAAGGAATGAAAACCACGACTTTTCTCTGTGGCGATTTTAATTTGATCCCAAACAGCCTCTTGTATCAGTTTATTGATACCGGAAAGATAGATGTAGGAAACGTTCCCGCGCTTCAGGTAAACAATAAATTTGGAATGGATTGCAGGTAATGAGTACAAATTTAATATATTATAGTTCAGCAACCAGCTGTATGCTACTTTTCAGTCCAAAATGGACGATGAATCTCATTTTTTCAACACGACTAAGCGATTTGTACCTCCGGTTCCCAAAACAGCCTATCATCTAGTAAGTTACTTCACTCAGGATGTTCAAGGTAACTGTTGCATGGGTGCGATTTAGGACCTCGAGAAGTTCGCCTATCTAAAAGCAGCTAGTGTAAAATTTAATGATGACAACAGTTTAGGCATCCACGTTGGAACTCGTCGGGTTGATCTTTTGAACGAGAATTCCGTATTGCGTTTATCTGAAAGCATAGATCTCGAAAGCACGTACTCGACGATATTTCGTAAGCTATATGAAGATGATCCAAGCAATTGCGAAAGCATCGTCACAGACTGCATCTCGAAATTTAATTTGCCTCAAAGCGAGATCGAAAAACTGACTTTTGAATATAGTCTTAGCCATTTTGCTCATGAGTTCAACAGTAATGTCGACTATATCTGGTAGATAGCTTTTCTTGCTGTGTGTTGGTTAATTTCATTCAAATAGGTATGATAAAAAGGGATACATGAAGCCCAAAGCCATTCTTCAAAGCATTCCGTATGAAGAACTGAAGAGAGTCGGGCGTAAAAATTTCATTACATCCTAATTGGATCTTAATTTTACAATGGCTTTGTCCTATAGCATTCCCGAATAAGTTTTATCCGAGCGATCATGTACCTCTAGTTGCTGATTTTGTTCGCAAGATTTAAGAAGAAACTGTGGGAATTGGGAAATCATCAGCCATCCGAAGGAAATATATCATCTCAAATTACTATTGGAAGATGAATTTTGTAGTTTGAAAATCAAAATCATTTGTACATACAATCAAATTCCTTCCATAATTCTTAGTAATGGTGTCTCATTGTAACTAATAATTCATTGAGTGATGAAGAAAGTCCTAGAAAATAAGTTTTTGAATAGCAAGGAATTTGGCAAAGCTGCGAGTTCTTTTTTTCTTTCCCTCTCTCTCACTCAGAAGAGCCATATATATTTTTCATAAGGGTTTTTTCATCGAAATGATATTCGTTAAAGTTATTATTTTATCTCATCGAAAGTAGTTTTAAATGGACCAGGGAAAATTTTTAGGTACCTCTTCAACGGCAAAAATGCCTTACACTGGGCTCAACTCATCCAATTACATAACTCCCAGCCATTCACCTCATGCAGGCAAATTTTTCTCTTACCAAGCCGCCTATTTAGAGACTGTTGACCCCAACTCCAACTACCACCATTCGTCTCAGCACGACTTTTCACTCACCTCTCCCAAAGACACGTCTCTAAAAACGAGAGCAGACACAATGACGAGCAAGGAGTACGAGAACCTACAATACGAATTAAAATCAAATCTCAACCTAAAAGAAGAGATTTTAGCAAAGATAAGGTCAGTGGCCGCAGAAAACGAGAGACTAATGGCTGAAATGAGGGGATTGAGACAAATTAATAATGAGCTCAGATCACAAGTTCAGAATCCAGACGCTCCAAGTCTCAGAGAAAGCGCTTTTGATGTAGATGCGGTGATTAAACAAAGGGACTACTTCCAAGCTGAATATCAACGAGTAGTAAAACAGCTTCAAAAGCAAGATTCATTTAATGCGTCGAGATCAGAAATTGACGCGGCTTCTAACGAGTTTCGGAAGGACGTTGCTGCCTTGAAGCAAGCTCATCAAGGGGAATTAACTCGGTTAAATCAAACGATAGCGACGCTGCAGCTTGAAAATACCGGATTGAAAAATCTCAGGAATACATTGGAGGCTCAACTCGAGAAGTTCAAGGACCAGAAAAGAGAGAATGAGACTTATCAGACGAAACTGCTTAAGCTCGAAACTGAAAATACCGCCCTAAAGAATAAAATAGAAGCGTCAAATGCTATTCTTAAGTCACAAAGTGACGAGTTTGAGAAAATAGAAGCAGAGTATAAAAACCGGTTGAGACAAACGTCCCAAGAGAGCGAGATGCTGAAAAATCGGATAACTGAGATGAGCACCGTTGAAGCTATGCGTACTGTGCTGTTGGGAATTGAAAACGAGCGGCTTCACGGAATTATTAGTGAGCTATATCAAAAAATTCAGAAAATTGAATGGGAAGAAGGCAATAGCGTTGAAACTTTAAAATCGAATATGCATGAAGCTCTAGAGCATCAGAAGAAAGCTTTCGAGAAGCAGTTCAAGGATCTGGAAACTAGATTTATTGAAGTTGATACTATGAACAAAGCAAGAGGAGAAGAAATTCAAAAGCTCAAGTTTGAGAGCGAGGAGTTCGAGAAAGAGCTTGAGCATTGGAAGGAAAGATACAGAATAATCGAAAACAGTCACCGATATCTGGTCGATGCTGTTGACAAAATGAGATACAATAATCAGATAGATCTCAATGTGTCAGTTTGTGATGACGAGGGTGGAAAAGAGGAAGGAGTGTCTGTGGATGCGAAGAATTTGTTGAAGGAAGCGAACTTTTACAAAGAGAAATCGTTTGCGCTGGAAAAAAGATCAGTTCTTTATATGATCGAGATTGAGAGGCTTCAATCGCTTTTGGCTGGACTTTTGAAGAAAAATGAGACTCAAGAGACTCAAGCAACTGAACCTGGGATTAATTCACAGAAATTTGCTGCAAATGAGTTCTCAGAATCAAATGTAACTAATGAATAAAGAGGATTGCCTGCTTTAGTCTTATATCAAAGATCAAATGAATTTATTTCAGAGCTGTGCTGGTAAACTCTATAATATAGTTTATCTTATACATTCATCCACTTTTTCGCCACATAAAGATATTAGAATCTATATATATTAAACAGCGAACTTGCCACATTATTGTTGTTGCTGCTGCTACTTACCTTGGAATACGTCGAACAAGGCTACCATGAATGCAGCAATCGATTTAGTTACTTAGAAAATGCTAAGATTTGATGTATCCAGCCTGAAATGGCTGAGAGAAGTATTAATTGTTCGAGAGGCTCTCACGAGAACGCTTTTAGGCTCAGATTCATTCAAGTTAGACCTAAGTAAAATAAGTATCAATTAATGCTGAAATAGTACATGCAGACTTCATAAGTAAGGATCATCCATGACAGCATACTGTCTCTCTTAATTATAACAAAAAAGTTTTATATTCAGAATTGAGAGCGCTCAATTCCATGCGAATTCGATAATTCACTATTTGGTTTTCAAGCAGATTCAAATGCAATTTTTGATAGGGATTTGAAGACGCAATCCTCGTTAGAAATGCTTCAGCATGGGAGTCCATAAGAAAACAATCACATGCAGAAATTGTAACGTCCGCTTTTTGCAATTTCGTCACGCTTTCTATCAAAAATTGACTCCCTTCTGCAAAACTTTGATTAGAATCGAAATTCAAGTCCAGCAGCTTGAGTTCTGAGCAATGAGACAGCGACTCAAAGATCCTCTTCCAAGCCGAAAAATCTCCAATGACTTTGGTAAACTCAATTGACAGATGAGCTAGCTTGCTTTTTTTCGAAATTGTGTCGAAAAAGTCGCCAATCTCTTCAGCCATCAATTTTTGTTTTGAGAAACTCAACGACAATGACTGAAGACGGGTCCAACGGTCAAATCCTAAAGCTAAGATTCGACAACAAGATTGAGGCAGGTGGCATTCCAAACTCAAATGCTGAATGCTTTCGGTTTGTGTACTCAGCAGTTCACAGAGGACTTCTGCGAAACCTAACCCAAAAGGGATTTTACTGCTGATGCGAAGGTAACTAAGAGTTTTATTGATGCCAACTAGGCCTAATATGAACTCGCTGAACGTTTCTGCGCATTTGGTGCGATCTTCAACAAGGATTTCCAAAGATTGCAGCCGACATGGTAGTTGCCGCGGGTTCGTGTTGAGTGTGATTGCGCTTTGAACTCTTAAAAATACTTCTGATAATTCCGGTAAGTCTGCAATATGTTCAAATACATCATAAAGGTTGAGGTTTTGAAGCGAAAACGAAGCAAAATCAAATCTTATGGTTCGAAGGCGTAGAGAATCTGAAAGCATATTGCAAATATCCATGCAAGCTTTTTGTGAGTTAGAAAGCATAGGTTTCAGCGAAATCGAAGTTAGATTTGGTTTAAATCTGTCTAAGCTCTTGTGATTCAGCAGAGAGATTGTCCCATTGTTAGAATGCCGATCTATTTTGAGGAAGACCGTTGTAATAGGCTGATCAGCTGCTGGTTGTTTTTCTGAGTGAAATACTAACTTGGTAGTATTTGGTTGAGTTAGTGGCAGCCGCAGCCGTATCTCCACTTCCTTTACGAATTTCGAATGCATTAACCCTTTTTTCGAGATATTTATGAGAGACTTTGTATCGATTTGTTTCAAAGTTGACTCGATAGTTACAGATTTGATTGCTTTAGCACGGTATAGTACCTTCCGTAACCCGTAGGAGATATGGTTCATGAATTTCCCATCAATACTTTCTGTATCTATAAGGATAGCCATTGAGAAAGTTTTGCTCTCGACCTTCCTTTGTAAATTTTTCATGTACGATCTTGAAAGAGGAGGACTTTCAACTAAACTGCTTTCTTTTTTCTGCCGAAACGTGAGAGATCCAGTGAGGCTTTGAAACTCTAGAAATTGGTTTGAGATTATAAATCTCATGCGAAAGAATCTGTTTAAGGTGTCTGTGACTTCTCTCGATTGGAAATGTCTGTAAAGTATGGAGATGTCATTTTTCTCATAAGGTTTTGTTGATATCAAATCGTTTGTAGCCATTCAGCTTGTTTACTGGAGCACTCTTTTAAATATCTAAACATTTTTCTAATTTATTTCAAAAAAGATACTGGCAGGTAATTAAATTCCCTCTGGGTTTCTGAATAGGCAACAATGAAACATTATAAGTCAATTTTCAGAGTTTTGTAACAATGGAGATAGAAACAGTATTTTGCTGTTCTGTGAAGTAGGGATGCATAATAAACAAAGCCTTTCTCTTTGAAAACTATGTTTGATTGGTCTCCTAAGGCAAGATTACGAGCGACCCTTCTAGAAGCATTCTCTTATATTCATAGAAAACTGCTAACATTTCTCTGAGATGAAACGTGAAATACATGGATATTAATCAAAATAAGATCCTCTTTCTTAAACCACAAATATTTATGTAAAAAAAGAAAAAGATTTGCGCAACGACAAATGGAAATTAGAGATTAGAAATTTAAAAAAAAAACAAACAGAAAGACATAATTAATTTTCAACTTCATGTTGAATTCAAGAAAAAAATTGATCAAGGATAGAGCAAACTCATTCCTATTGAGTTGCTTCAGCGCGTAAAAAAAGTTCCCAGTGAGTTTCTCGAATAAGCAGGATTTGTGAAAATCGAATGACTTTCATTATAGACGAAATCAATCTTGCCGACTCCTTTGTGTTTTACCAAATTCGGACGATGACTTCTCAATAACTTCATATCTCTCAGCTTAAGCAATGAAGCTATCAAACTCGAGTCCTTTGTGATCGTTTCTTCATTCCTCAAGATATCTTCAATGACGGTGTTTTTAATCGAAGATCTTGGCACTGATAACGCCCTCGCATCATAATACAACTGATCTTTGAAACTTCTTGCCGGAGATGGTTGATCATGTCGAGAAGAAATTTTCAGTTCAGGAAGTTTACTTCTACTCCTTGAATGAGTGCCTAATGCGCTTGGATTATCAATGGACTCTTGATTTGGTTTTTCAGCGTCGCTGGGTTCTTGCACCAAAGATTTTGAGTTCGCATGATTTAAATCCAATTGAACTGGTTTCAATCGAGATCTCCTAAGATCATGAGTCGAACCATGCTTTCTTAGGCCTCTTTCAATGGTTAGAGGCTGAATCGATTTTCGGATTGGAATCAAGGTTGCTGCTGCCTCTTTGCTCTCTTCTTCTGTTCCCTGCAGAAGTGATGAGGAAAGTTGATTGAGAGATTTATTATTTTGCTTTGTAGTTTGGGTCTCTTGAGAGATGTGAATTTTTGTTCTTGAATTTGGGATGGCGATGTCTGGGAGCTGATTGTGAGTTGTGATTTTTGGTAGATTACTCTTGACTTTTAGCAAATTTCGCAGATAGCTTTTCGGTTTTGTGACATGAACATTGGACTTGATAATTTTTTCGTAGATTTGAGTGTTTTCAGATTGGTCGTCGAGACAATCCACAATTTTGATAGGAGAGCTCACCATTTGTGATTGCAGAATTTAATAGGAATTCGCTTTATTATTTTTTATTTGCTCTCAATTTGCGATGTAAATTTTATTTGAGAATCCAGCTTGGCTTGAGGATTAATTTTACAGTCTTATCTCACGATGAAGAGCAACCTTCCTTTGAAAATGGAAATTTAAAATAAGTTGAGATAAAAATCTTAAACCAAAAAGCTGTCAAGGAGTAAGAGACTTGGCATTATGGATGTAAATATTCTTTAATGAAGTTTTTCGTCCTAAGATGAGATCATTAAAAAGCAACACCACTTTCTTCTTCACATTCCTGAGAACATGAATGCTTGCTTCCAGGGATGAAGTTTCTTCACATGAGCTTTACAGAAGAGATGGCGGGTAACTAACCAAATTGACTACAACAATAACAATAGTTGTATTGCCACAGTGAATAATTTACTGAGAATTCACCTTCTTTTGTCATTGAGGAAAATCACCACAGTATTTTTGGAGTGTTCTTATGAAAGACAGCAGTCAAGAGTAGAAATAGTGCTCCTTCGTTATCTGCTTTCAAAAGAATAAACAATAAATGAAATTGGCAAAATTATCATCCAAAGATGCTTAAGACACCAAACTAAATAATTTCTTTTGAGAGTTTTCAACAAACTGCTCGAAACTTTGGATTCACAATCCCAATTTGGATATTCTCTCTCTCTATTTTTCATTATCCTCTTTATAATCGTCAACCATGATCTCGAAAACACTTTTTAAATCATCTAATTGCGAATCTATCTATTGCCGATAATCAAAAATAAAAATGATAAAGTCTCTCAGCAAGCTCGGCGGCGCCTTTGCCAACTGCTCAATCAAAAATTACGCTATCGGAATCAGCTACTATCCATTGAACTATTTCGCTGAAGCAAAGCAGACCGGTGGAAAAGACTCAAACGCAAAACCAGAATCCAAAGAAAAAGAACCTTTGTTCCGCGCTTTAGATGATATCGTCAGCCCAAGTCAAACCAACAGCTTCAAGTTCCTTTCCCAATACGATTTCCAAAAGCAAATCATTCCTGAAGTTACTAAATTATTACAATTAGGAGTCGATAAAGACGGTCTCTCTCGTATCGCAGAGTACGCACCTGAAGCCCTCGTAACCGAAAAACCCGCCGACTGCAATACTGTTTCTGAGTTCTCCAACTACCTCAAGAAAACCTACGGCTTTGATAACGCCGAAATCAAGGAGATTCTCATCAAAGCACCAAGACTCCTCAAAATTACCCAAGCTCAGCTCGAAGAAAACGTGAAACTATTCCAACAGAAATTCCAACTCTCCAAGGAAGAAATCGCTGCGCAATTCAAAGCCTACCCTCCAGTTTTTAAGATGCCTCATGATGATGTTGTTCGCAAGGCTGAGGTCGTCAAGGACTATATCCCTGTGGATGATAAGCAAATCGGACGATATCAAGTTAAAGCCCCTTATTTTATCTCGACTCCTTTGGATTGTTTAAAAGGCACTCTGGAATATATGCTCAGAATGGGTTTCAAAGAAGAGCAAGTTATTAAAATTGTAATTTTATTCCTTCCCATGGCACCCCAGAGCTAATTTTTGTCGATAAAGGTGGACCAATACACTGAAGTCGTCACTCAGCCTGTGACTCTTCTCAAGTCAATCATTGATTACCCTAAAAATCACCTCAACATCGGGATAAAAACTCTTGCAGAGATTTACACTGAAAATCCACGTCTTCTGGGCATCAATGCTCATTTGCTCATGTCCAAAAAAGTAAGCCATTGCTATAAACGCAGAGAAATATCGAAAATCACTAATGGTTAGGTTCTCGCGCTCAATGACATTGGATTCACAGATGAGCAGGTCAGAGACATGTTCATTAAGTACCCGAGAATTTTCGTGAAGTAAATATGCTTGATCCATGAAGAACTGAATTAACCCTTCTTTTCTAACCAAAAAAGGAGTTTGGCGTCGTTCACCACGAAGCTCAAGTATTTAACTCAACGTCAGAAGCTCAATTTGCAAAAGGAGCCAGCGTTCCCTCTGATAATGAACTATCATTACGGACGTATTATCAGACCTCGCGGAGAGATCCTGCTCTCGAATAATAAGCAAATTCCATGGATAGAAGTGCTTGAGATGACCGAAGAAGAATTTTGCAAGGCGGTCGGGGCAACTGCAGCAGTAATGACCATTTTGTGTGAAAGTCTTCTACAACATAACATGTTTTAGGAACTTAATGCTTTCAAGGAAGAAAAGTTCATGACACTCGAGCTCGATTTGAATAGGAGATTTTATAGCAGAATCTACGATAATACCCCCAAAACCATTGACTACTAAGCTCATAAATGTGCAAACCTTCTGTTGTTTTTAACATGTTAAGCATCGTTTGTCTGTAGTTTTATTTTGCAGGAGAATAACACATAAAACTGACAAAACTTCAAAATTTATTTGAAACTTAGATTATTTTTCCTCTAATTTTTTCAAACTTGAAATGAGAATAGAAAGCTTTACCTTCCTCTTTCAGACGGGAATTGGAAAACGTTGAGACAAACGTGCTTGTTTTTTAACACAATGCAATAGTATTCTTTCGAATTTTGGTTTGTTATTTTGAATTTATTGCTATCAATATATAAAATTATTGGGAATTGGTAAATAGTCGACTGATACACCAGTCCCTAAAATGGCACATAGAAGAAGTGATTTGTTTTTTCCCAACAATCGACGAAGCTCGTCTCTCACAAAAGATTCCAGAAGTGGTGTTCAGGAAGAGTCTCAGGGGGATCGGTCTTCGATGTTGCTTAGAAATGTCACTATTAATCCTTCGCCGCGAAGTCCTGCCATGATAAGGAAAGTTTCTGACAATCATACTATGGGAAATGTTGATTCAGAAAGAGGCGAAATTCAAAAACCTGAAACAAGGGAAATTGCGCCCAAGTTAATGCTTGTTTCTCAGCAAAAATCTTCCAGCGATATATATATGGAGGCCAATAAACATCCAGAGGCATCTCTGCTGGTCAGTGGGCATTTCATGGGTGATGGAGATGAAGATTATATAATGAGTCCGGAGCTTCGAGAGAAACGGCCGGTTTTGACGAGAGATGAGACCATATTTACTGATATAATTGGCGATTCTGGAGTAACAAAACGGTTCCGAGATATTCTTGAGCGAGTAGCGAAGACTGACGAGAGGTTTAAGGGTTTGAATCGGTTCTTTGCAAGGAAAAAGTTATTTGAGGCCTTGGCGAGCAAAAAGCAACCGCTTGAGCAAATGCAGCTTTTGATGCTTGGAGATCACGCAAATCCGGTCAATAACATCCTCGGTGCCCAGTATTTCAATGAGAAGTCATTTTTTAGGAAGCGATCCACTTTAAGGGACGGAAAAGATTACAAAAAGTCTAATACTGGACAAGTGAAGACTATGTCATTTCTCGATCGAGTAAGATTAATCTCCATGCTCAAACTCGCGAAGAAAGGAGAGTTGAAAAAGAATGTGATTTTTCGATGTTGCCATTTTCTTAAGGAGTGGTTTACGTTAGTGGTAGAAGTCTATGGACAACCTTTCAACCCTGAAGGGTGGTTTAAAATTGTTTGGGATCTTCTCACGCTGATACTGATTTTTTGGGAAATGATAGTAACTCCACTGGGAATCTCGTTTCCGGAGTCTCAAACTCAAGCCATCCAATATATTCAGTTTTTCGTTGATATTTACTTCCTTCTTGATATTGTGATATCATTTAACACAGCGGTGTACTCAAAGGGCTCACTTGTCACACAAAGAAAGAAAATTCTGAACAAATACCTTAAGGGATGGTTTTGGGTTGACCTACCAGCATCGTTCCCTTATAGCTGGGCCATACCAGATTCGGGACAGGATAGTTACTCAAGATTTGTGGGCATACTGAGATTTTGGAGAATGGTAAAAATCTTGCGTCTGCTACGCGTTGCTAAACTCAGCAGAATTTTTACACGAATTGAAAGCTTTTTGGACCTTTCATTAGGGTTAAACAGTTTGCTGAGCTTGCTGAAACTTTCAGGGCTGATCCTCATCATTGCTCACTGGATCGCTTGTATCTGGCATTTATTAGCTGAGTTGGAAACGGAGTACCCAGTGACTTGGCTCTCTCAAACGAACTTGCAAGACGAGTCCTGGAACATTCAGTATATCTCTTCAATCTATTGGGCGGTCACGACGATGATTACTGTAGGGTATGGTGATATCACTCCTATCACGCCAAACGAAAAAATTCTCGTAACGTGCGTAATGATCATTGCTAGTGGTGTTTTTGCGTTCACTATGAACAGTATTAACGTGCTACTCTTGCAAATGAATCAGTCAAAAGCCTACTATCAGAATATCATGATATCCCTCAATTCGTATCTCAAGCACAAACATATTTCCAGAGGTCTTAAGGGGAAAGTGAAAAATTTCCTGACGTATAACTTGAAATATTACAGCCAAATTCGAGCCGAGGAGGAGACGATTATGAATTTACTCTCTGAACAGTTGAGGAACGAAATGGTAATTGAGATCAATGGTCGAATCCTCAATTCCTCTGCTATTTTTTCGCATTTATTCTCTCATAGAATGACATGGCATATCACACTGATCATGAGCCAGGTGATTTGCAGTCCAGATGAGATTATCCTCAGAGAAGACACAATGGACGATTGCTCCATTTACTTCATCGATAAAGGAAGTGTGAAGGTGTATAACTATTATTCTGGAACCCCTTTTAGCATATTGAGGAAGTCAGGAGATATTTTCGGCGAAATCGGTTTCTTTACAGAGCAGAAGCGAACAGCAAGCGTCCGTGCACTGGATTTCTCAGGATTATTCTCGTTTAAACGCGATGACTTCCTTGTTTACCTTCGAGAGCATCCAAAGGACCTGCAGCGGTTTTGTATGATAAAAGACCAGATGGTGCTGCTTGAAAATTATACAGGATTAAAAATCGAATGCTATTCTTGTAAGAGCTCTAAGCATACAGTGGCGAGATGTCCCGACTTGCATTATGGAGTTCAAAAGCAGAAGGTTATTGAGAAATTTTTACTAAACTTCAAGATATTCGGTCGGAAATTTGAAAGAAGAAAGAGGACACAAAAAAAGCCATTGAAGTACGTTCAAAGAATCACTCAAAATTTCCAAATAAAAAACAGGGACTTGCTCGAGTTTGAGTTCATGGCAGCGCAATCGAAAGATAATTTAAGCGAATACAACCGAGCCAATACGGGGCAGCATTCACCTCTTCACCGAACCTCTACTATTCCGACCAGACATCAGCAACTCGAGGATTTTGCAGAGCAGTTTTCCATAATGAACAAAAGGATCAGATCTCGAGCTCCTCACGAATTCGAGCAGCATATTCAAGAGCAAGCAAGGATCAACCAGATGGGACAGGATGATTTTGACAGCGAAGATAAAGGTACTCCGTTTTCGATTAATAATCCAACGCTAGACCGGGTCAAGAATTTTGAGATTTATTTCCCTCATAACAATTTCACGAAGATTGCAGCAACTCAGATGCGATCACCTTCAGAGCCGAGAAACACAATGCCGAGGAGGAGAACCAAAGATCAAAGCCGAGGGACAAAAGTAAGAAAGACCTTTTTCGGAAGGATCAAGGAAAAAATCGCAACAATTATTAGTATTACACCAAATAATGAAAGATCGAGGACTTCACACGATATCGTCATGCCGGTAGCAAACACACCAACACGAGCAAGCAATTTGGGAGGAACAGAACTGTTTCGAGGGAAGAGCAGCAATGAACTTATGGTTCCGAAGCTGGGAGGAGGTCCTCATCTTTATAAAGTTGGTGGTGGTACTCCATTGCACCATGAATCCAAGCCAGCTGATGATTTTGCAAATTTATTCACAACATTTGGGAGAGGGTCGTCTCCTGGGGAGGAGCACCGCAGAGGTTCAGGCAATAGAACGGGCACTAGGATAATACCATCTCGAAATCCTTCGACCATTAAAGAGGAAGAGTTCAGAAGCTCTCGAGAGGAGGGTGATCACACTCCGGCCCCTAGGCGAAGGGATCGGAAGTATGATTATCATCATCTTGATATGAGCGATAATCTGTCAGTTCAGCAGCAGAGAGGGTTGATCGAAGATAGTTTTGACCTGAAAATGAGAAATGATGAAAGTGGTAATCCTGAAGAACTCGCTGAGGACAATGATCACAGAAAAGTAAAGGTGCCGATTGAAAATCGCATTCTCACTAAAATGAGCATGAGGAGTGGAAAAAATAACACACATTTCAGCCAAGGGTCAGAGAAGACATATGAAAACGCTATAGAACCTGATAATTTAAACCCAGAAGAGGTAATGGATTATCTCATTGAGAAGTTTGGAGCAGAGAAAATGAGCAAAATACTGGGCGCAAAGACGCGACCTAGATAGAATGACGATATACGTGAGCTGGAAAGCTATTGAAAAGAGCTGTAAAAAGTAGTTTGCATTGTGCACTTTTTTTTTTATTATGTTTGTTATTGCATCTCTTTTTAATCGAGAAGCGAAATATTCCATTAGTAAGCCATTTGAAACGTATTTTTTCTGGTGTTCTCTAACACTGAGTAAACCTGTGATTGGTATAACCCAAATTTTCTGAGATCATGATTAGAGAGCTTTAGATTTCAATAGCTGAATGCAGAAATGGAAAATTTAAAGATATGAGCGTGAGGGTGCAAAGTATCAGAGAGTATATTTTGGGAATGAGTTTTATCTGAGACTTCAGAGGGAGAAACTGCCAAGGAGCGCTAGTTATTACTGCATCTGAGTATAAATCAATATTTTTACTATAGAGGCCCCTTTTCCGAGTATTTATTTATTCATTCCAAAGTCACTACTAATTACTAATAGACAGCCCGGCCTTAAGGGTTAGTTATTCATTTCGATAGGGATAGTATTTATTTCCTTTGTTGTTCAGAGTTTATTTAATTTATTCAGTATTGGAGTGTTAAATGAAAAAGAGTGAGTGTTCAACAAACCCATTACTGAAGTGGAAGTAAAATCCTTTGAGACGAGCTTAGTTCAAGTAAAATTCACCACTGTAATTTGTGTATCATACAAATTTAGCTACCATTCCCAAACAAATATATCTGGAAGCCTACTGCTTTTGATAATAACTCTTTACCATAAGGTTCAGAAGAATTACCATTACTCATGTTCAAAGTGTAACAAGTGCTTATTTACATTCCTTCTTTTAATTCATTACGTCTATTTCGATTAACAATTTTTAAATTATAAATTCATTCAGAGTATATTAATTTATTTCAACAGTATTCATTACCTGCTCTGCTAGTCTCTGAATCACTTATTACAATTTGAATACACCAGATTCGAGAGAACAAGAATCATTTGGTAAGAAGCAGGTTCTCAATCGCTGTACTCTCTTAATGAAAAAAATCTCCATTATTCAGCGTTAGACAAAGAATCAGTTAAATCCAACACATCAAAGTTCAAAAAGAAAAAATTTTAAAATATGAACAATCTCAAAATTCCGCAGGGCGGTTTAGCAGACCTAAAGGAAGCAAAGGAAATCGCCCGACTTCTTTTTGAGTCATACGATGTGAACAAAAGTGGTGCGATCGAACTCATTGAAGTTAGTGGGATGCTGCAAGACGCGTACAAAACAATAAATCGGCAAATTCAACCTACAAAACTTGATGTGGATAGCTATTCTCAGCTTCTTGACAGGAATCGTGATGGGAGAGTCACTCTCCAAGACCTTGAGGCTGTGTGCATTAAATACCTAGTTGGATCTGTAGAAAAATAGATGGAGATTGATGTGGATGTTGACATTCAAATAGTGTTTGCCTTTGTATTCAAATGAATCCTGGTGTTTTGATTTGATTCATCATTTCAGAATGTTTTCAAATGCTTATATTCAAATTCTAATTGTAATCCTATCATTTGGACAATTAAATGAAATTACGAACAATTAGAAGAATGGTTTTTCTCTCTTTTGCAATGGTCAAAATAGTTCGTTGATGATAGAGGGAGACAAAGTTAAGACCCTGCCGACGCATAAGCCACAATACTCGGACAGCTGGGCATATTCATTGGAAGAGGAAGAGGGATTTTCCCCCTCTTTCTCGCTCCCCCTATTTTATTTCTTCTGACCCAATGAGTTTTTTTGAGGGCTTTCTAGCGCAACAAGTATTTAATCCGTGAATTTATCCTTAGTATCTTCATCCGCTGAAACTACAGTTCGCCTTGCTCCTAAGAATGCATGGTATAGAAAAACACTTTCGTCCTCAGCCATTTTTATCCCAAAATTCTTGTTTATATCATCATAAGTGTACTTTCCGTGCATAACGCTTCTTGTCTTCCCCATTCATATTATTCAGACAGTAAGCCGCTACGCTCATGGATTTAGGGAGTTATCTTACTGACTGTTTTTGAAAATTCTGGAAAAATTAAAAATCACGAATGAAAAATGCAATTTATTTTGTGGGAAAATTTCTGAGGTTCATAGCAACGCCACCCGTACTTTCTCCCTCACAGAAACATTCTTTGATACCATTTTCTCAGAACCACTAAATTTTTTGATCTCATTATCTTTTCTATTAATTATGCAACAATTTTAAAATTTTTCCTCAACTATACAAATTTTCTAATTCAAACTGACCTTAATCTAACTGTTTTTCGAGAAAGGAATGTCTCCAAAAAATCGCCAAACACATGAGCAGCCTACTGGTCAACTCTTCTTGATGCCCTTCACTTTTAGAAGTTTTTAGAATTTTTTTCCATATTGATCTAACGTCATACGAGCCCACGACTCCCTTCTTAAAAGCAATTATATAAATTTAAATAAGCTTTATCAGTACTTTAAAAGTCCCTCTACCTATTTCTCTACAGATATACAACCAATAGCACCAGAAATATGGGATTTGAATCATTACCAAAAAATATACACCTGCGGGTGTTTGACTTCCTCGAATGGACGGACCTCCTTGCCCTGCGTAAAGTTTGCCGAAAATGCTATCAAATCACGTCGGAGCAGAAAATCTGGGTTCGAGAAGCTCTTCGATGCTTTTTTTCACACGATCTGGAGATGATCAGGTACCTTCATCCTTCTTGTTCTCCGGCTGGAAGCTTTTTTTTAGTGAATTTTATGAAAATGAAAAATACAAAACGCAAATCAAAGGAAAAACTGAGAGCTTTGTCAGCAGCTCCTGGAGCAGTCATTTCGAGCAAGCCCAAAAGCACAAAGCCAGCTTTCAGAAAGTGCTGTCTTCGATTTGTTCTCCTGCACAAGCCGCAGAATTTGTTCACTTTTTCTATCAGCAGCTCCGCGGTAAGAACGCCTGGTTTTAATTTCATTCAAAACCTTTAAATAACTGTACAGAACCTCAGATTCCTCCTCTCAGGCTCAAAAGAGAGACAATTATGTGCTCAACGAACACGCCATTTCAGAATAAGCTATCGGAGGTCTTATACGAAGACACGACCAAGTTAGGCATGAGCTTTAGTATCGATGATTCGTTAAAGGAGATAGTGGACTCCTTGAAGTTGAATGAGGGCGATCTATTAATGGAGGTAAGCTGGATATGGTGTGAAATAAAGCATAATATTGTAACAGTTCAAGCATAGTGATAAAGAGCAGCTAGGAAAAGCTCGCTGGTACAACTACGAGCAGAAACAAGCGTAAATCAGCTTTTTATTGGCCATAGGGATTTGATTATTAATGGGCAGGTGTTCGCATGATGAGACATTTATGCAGTGCGAAAAGATTGAATTGCTGCTGGAAATTCCTAGCTTGAAACATGGTGCAGATATGAATGAGACGCAGTTTGTGAATTGTGGAGAGGCATATCTGCTAAAATTTCATGATGCGTTGAGTCAGTGCTTCACGCATTATTGCACAATGATAGCTGAATATTTGAATGAATTCGATGATGCGTACAATCTGCTTGCAGAATACACCACGAGGGTTGGTCTCATTTTGAATTTTCTGGTGGTTAAAGCGTTTAAAATTATATAGTGGAATGCCTATGTGACGTCAATGCTGGAGTTTGAAACGACATTCGAAACTTTTACGAAATTATTCAACGAGGCATATGAGAGACTGTTTGTGGGCTATCCGAGCTATCCGAAATTTTCTATTTGGAGACTGATGGTAATTATTAGATTGCAATAAAAGGCAGGAATGGATATAATGTGTGTGTTTTTTTTTAAGGTAAAAACTTGGTACAGAGAGGTCTATCAGAAGCCCCCACTGGCAGAGAGGTTGAAGGAATCGTTTTTGCGAATACTGAGCAGTCACAGAGAGAAAAATGTCAAAGACAGTGTGAATAGCAATTTCATGCCTAAGGTCAACGAGCAGCGAACCTTAGATAATATTGAAAGTTCAGAAATACCGAAAATGCTATATCTTACATTGAATACTAAGCAGTAAGTGCTTCTTCAACAACAGCAATTTGGCTTTTCGCTTTTTGCCAGGCTAAATTATGCTTCTCTTATTCTCTCCTTATTATCCGGAATTTCTTTGCAACAACGATTATTTAATAGGCAAAAATGCTATAAAGAATGCCTTGACGGAGGGAAAAATCTCGTTCTCTTTGGCAATGAAGTGTTTGGAAACGATCAAGAAGCTCAAAAGAAACTCCTTTCTAGGTATTATGACTGACAACTTCGATTTTATCAACTCATCGACAACTCTTAGTTTCCTGCACTCTATGCTCGATCTCAGCCTGAACGAAGTGAATGTCCACTATTTGGATTGCACAAATGTAATTTCCATAACACCATTCCCTTCAAGCTAATTATCAACCAACAGATGGAGACAAACTATCCATACCAAGAATTTGAAGACGCCTTTCTCAATCAAAGCGAGTAAACTTTCGAACAATCGTGTTAAATCCTCATTCATGTGCTTCTAAGGGAATTCTATGCTGAACATGAGCCATTCTTTCGACAATCTCCCAATTATTATTGCCAATTCTTAAAATCGGATTTCTCCCTTCTTTCTCAGATACTCATCGAAAGAACCAGCACAAAACTCGAAATTATCCAAGTGCGCAACGCTTTCCAGTTCCTCCAAAGATATATCACTGATATTTTGAGCAAATGCGACTCCAAAACCATGCAACAAGTAATAATTTTTCCAACCCAACCGTTTGACACTAATTTTCTACCTCCGTAGATTGACAATCCACAAAATCTCCAAAATCTTAAAGGTATTCAGCCATATCGATTTATTCATAGAATGCTTATCTCTACACACGAATAATAGTTGATGAGATCAAGAAATTCCTCGAAGAGTTGCTCCAAGGATACATCTGTCAAAACTCGTGCTCTAATTTCGAAAAATTCACAACGCTGCCTTGCGCAAGCTTCGATGGAGCCTCCGTCGATTGGAAAAATAAAAAGATATCTCTTAATCGAGATATCATTCCAAGGATCGTCAGTGTCATCGAGTCCTCTTATTCTGACTTCCGAAAGAACTTTGAATTTTTGGTAAATTATTTAAAAGACAATCAATGTCTTTACACTTTGAGTATAGAATAGTAGAATAAAATACTTTGAGCGGCTTGAAGAGAAAAACACGGAGATTAAATATCAAAACACTTCCAAAAACATTCCTATGGCTCTCAGCGAGATCGATTCGTTGTTCTATGACCTGGATAAGTCAGTCAATATGGAGTTGCTTGAGAAAATGTATAAGGACATGATGGAATCGCTGAAGAAATCAAGAAAAGAGATTTCTCCGAATTCTGATGAGTCATTGGAATGCGTCATTCAAGAGATGGGAAATGCTGAGATCGAAGGAGAGTTTGGAGAGTACGACGAGCTTGACCTCGATAACATCCCGAGTCTCGGTGAGCTCACGCTCAAAAAATGACCAATTAATTTATCAATGCTATCTGAAAAATCCTCTATCTCATTTTTTTTTGTTAGATGCGGTAGCTGCACCTCGACTGCTTCAGCTGGAGAATCAACGAGAGATATGTGCAAATTGTTAATGATTTTTCATAATGTTTTATTTGTTTCGCTATTTTGTAGATATTTAATAACTATTTTCTCGTTTGCGCATCTAACATTTAATACTCGTGGAATTTTATCTCCTCTTCTTCATTCAAAGCAACGATTTATTAAGTTAGTTCGTGGAAGTTGGCCATTTGTAAAAAAATGAATATTCATACTATTTATGGTAGAGTGAATCTTTGATGCTATATCCCTTAATGAACATCGTTGAAGGCGAAAGTGAGGTCAACAGTTCTGAGTCGACGTTCACTGAATGAAGAGTTTTGAATGAAAACTGCTTTTGACACATTCCAATGTTTTTCTCATGATTAAAGATTTTCAATACGGAGGTTTTTTTAAAGAAAGTGCTTAATTGACACCAAAAAACCCCTTTGCAGAGTTTAATTAAATTTTATGAAATAATACTTCAGTAATAAAGAGAGAGTAATATTAATGGAGCCACTTAGGACAATACAGGAGAAGAGAGAAAGCGAAAAGCAGTTTGAGAATCGTAATATTCTGGTCTGTATCCGTGTACGCCCAACACTAAAGCATGAGTTTGAGAAAGAAATATGCGTCGATGTCGCTGAAAATGTAGGATAATCTCAGATCAACAATGCCCAAATTATCAATGCTGTCTTCTAGGGAAAAGGAATCACAATCAATGCAAGATCAAACATTATTCAAGCCAGTTTTGACAGGGCGTTCGGTCCAAATTCAACTCAAAGTGAAGTATATGAAGCTGTTGCACATTACGTGCCTGGAGTTCTCAAGGGTTTCCATAGTACCATATTTGCATACGGACAAACTGGTTCAGGTATAATTTTTAACGATTTTTTCTTTGATGGAGTGCTAGGGAAAACTCATACCATATTTGGCTCTGATTGGGAGAGCTTGATCGGTTATAATGGGAAAAGAGCTCAGCAAACATATGTGCAGGATATCGATAATGATAGCTTATACGTGGGAGTCATTCCACGTATGATAAATCAGATCTTCAAGCAGTATCAAGCGAAAGAGTTCGCGGCAAAAAGACTCGCGATCTACTGCTCGTTCCTACAGATTTACAATGAAAAGATCTACGATTTGTTACAGGTAATTTGGAATTTTTGTCTATTCGAGCGATTTTGTTAATTCGGATATGCTTATCATAGGATCGACATGGGAATAATTCTTTAAATATTCGCGAGAACAAATTTGATGGGATATACGTGGAAGGATTGACAGAATTTTCCGTCTTTAGTTTCGAAGAATGTATTTCTCTGATGAAGCGAGGAGAGAGAAACAGATTTACACGTCAAACGACTCAAAATGTAAAAAGCAGCAGGTCACACACAATATTTCAGTTGCTCGTCGAATCAACTATTGCTGATTCAAATGGAAAGTTGCAGGTAATACTTTATTTACCTAAAGGGATATGCTCAGAGTAAATTGATATGATATTTCTCCACAAAAAGAAAGCAAAATTGAACATTTGCGACCTTGCTGGATCTGAAAAACTAAAGAAGCAAGAAGACGTTGGGGTTGAGCATATGAAGGAACTGAAAGGAATCAACCTTTCTCTGACGATATTAGGTAATCTTTATTAAGTTCTAATCGCATTAGTCTCATGCTTTACTTTATCATAAAGGAAAAGTAATCCAAAGTCTCTCTTCTAAGAGCAATCTCCCTGTGCCTTACAGAGAATCGAAACTAACGAGGCTCTTGCAGGATAGTCTCGGCGGGAATACCCAGACTTGCCTAATAGCGACGTTAACCCCAACCGCGTAAAAACTAAATTGTTTATCATGAAAGGAATAATTAATATCTTGGTAACTTAGTGAGTGTGCGGACGAAACTATAAATACAATGAAATTTGCCGAAAGAGCCAGGCTGGTAAGCATTTGCACTTTTGCAGCTATTTGAGTAGCATTTTATCGATATATATATAGATAGTCACAAAAGTGTCACAGAATCAGATTAATGCTACTGATGCTGAGCTTGTACAAAAATTAAAGAAAGAAGTAATATCTCATAAATTTAAAGCGGAGATAACTTGGTGCATGATGCAGATCGAGTATCTTAGAGAGATTCTCAGCATGCGAAGACAGGGGACATCAGCCATCGGGGAAGTGCATCAAAAACTTATCATTTTGAAGGAAGAAAACGAAAGACTAAGGCAAAATCATATCTCTATTCAAGAGGTGGAAAAACTTCTTGAAGAGAATAAAACCATGAAATTCGAGTTGCAAAAACTTAAAAATGAATCATGCACCGATCTCAGTCCTGAAAGACCGCTGATGAGTATTGATACCAACTTTAGATCCATTCAAGGTTCAGAGCAGTCAACTCCAATGTAATAAATATTACCACCAATTGTTCCATAAGATTATCAAACTTCCCGAAGGACACCAGCTGAATCGCTATTATTGCGGCTATCTAGTCGTACTAGCTCAGGACTCAATAGGAATATCTCGACTCCTTTATTGCAACCCCTCACGCTAAATTCCACACGATTTTCTGTAACTCTCAATCGCTAGTGGCAATTAAGCTCGAAAATCACCATTTTTAGGAAGTGAAATTAAGGAACTTTGATGCTTTAGTACCTTCAGAACTACTAACATCAAGAGACACCTTCAAAAGTGATCCTGTGAAGGAAATTCACACAGCTCGTAGCATTTCTAAGTCTAATGGGAGAACTCCAACGTCTAGAGCAGGAATGAAACCACCTGTTAGATTTCCTGATATTAGGAAAACCGAAGTGAATGTTCGAATACGAGGTATTTTGTGATGATTTGAATGAGTAAAGAATTTATTTGTTGAATTAACAAGGTAAGAGTCAAGTAGTTCAAACAACAGGGATTCTCGAAAGAACACTGGACGAGCAAAAACGACTTGAAGAGAAGAGAAAAGCGAAAGCTAGGGCAATCGATCGACTGAAGGATTTACAGCGAATTCAAGAGCACAATAAGCTTAAGCTGGAAGAAGAGTTAACTAGCATCGACTCCATACAACTCAAGAGGCCTACTCGCATTCCAATGAGTGTTCGAAGTCAATCCATGCCGAAAAATAGTGAAAAACCTTTATATAACCCTTACAAGGTGAAGTATTTATCTCAGGTTCCAAACTAATGCTGAATTTGAACAGGTAAGAGCAGATATTGAACAAAGATATTTTAAGCATAAACGACAAGACCCCCTTAGTAAACGACCAGAGAGTCAATTGAATATCAATCAAAAATGACCAGGGAAATTAAGATCAGGCGCTGAGCTGACATTATCTACGGCTTCAATTAGAAAATTAGAAATTTTTTCATTTCCAACTCTAAAACTCTGTTTTGTTTTGTTTTTATTAGGGAAATCAGTCATTTTGGACTGGACATTATCGACTTTTTCAAAATTCGCTGTGAAATGTATTCGTCAAAAAGTTTGGTGATCAGAAAAGCTATTCGCGTCAGTTGAATTTTTCAATTAATTAGTCTATCGATTGGCTATTTACATTTAACATTTTGAAAACTTAAGATAATCTTAAACATTTATCAATTGAAAAATAGAAGCTCTTGTCCTTCTCATATTTGTTATCTATCATTTGATCTTTCGCAAAGAAGTCTGCTAACTATTAGCCTAACATCCCATTAATATTAACAATAGTATCACAAAAAAGTACACTACCTCTTTTCACAAGCATGCTTTGATGCAAAGCAAGCTCTTCATCCAATTTCTTGAGTTTACTCTCTAATGAATCCTCCATATTCTCTGCTGCTGCTTTCTTCATCAGAGCACTGTCGTTTATACTGTTTCTCTGACTGATAGTGATGCTATCCAAATTAATCAGCAACAAATATTGATTCAAAGCTACCTATTTTCCATTGTTCTTGATACTGAAGCTCTTGGCTTCGGATTAGGCTTAGGCTTCGGCTTAAAGTCTTTGTAGTAATCTCTGTAATAGAAACTGAATGGCTTTTGCTTAATCTGTGTGAGTTCAGAGAGGTGATCTTTTATATATTTCTTCTTTAACTCTTGCTCGTACATGATCATCCCGAACCTTGTTAATAAATTAAGATTATGCGAAAAACATTTAAAGCTTACTTGGGTTCGCTTGTGCTTTTTGGGACAGGACGAGCTTGGAAATTATACCCATTCCATTTATTTTCTTTCATCTTCACTGATTCTATCATTTCCTCAAATTTCTTTTTGGAGATCCAGTCTTTATGATTCGCTTCACGCGCTTCGAACTCAAAAGGTTGGGGTATGGTTATCTTTTCGTCTGCACGCAATGTGTCTCTTTTAAACATATCTAACATCTGTGAAGTCGGGATCTTTGACTCTGAGACGATTTGATGTTTTCGTGCTATCGCTATTGTTGTGAATATAAAGAACTTGCCATGAGCGTTGAATACCTTCTTCACGACTAGGAGTCTTTTTATGCTCTGAAATTATTTCTGCGAGCTTTGGGTTCTTTTCAGGAATGTTTGTGTTCTTCGGAGATAAGTAAGAACTTGGGTCATAGGGTCTATCAGTTTCGATAACTTCGTCAATATCATCTTCAGGTTCTGATATAATTCCTACGTCTGTGTCCTGTACCTGATTGTCGGGTGGGAGCTGATTTATGGTAGATCGTTTCAGCTCAACCGAATTTTCCCTATAAAAAATGGTCAGTTTTGAGCTGTTCCATCAAAATTACGGTTCAAATTCATCAGCAAGCTTCCGACGAAGTCCTTCTCTATCTGAATTGTCAATATTGTTCATGCGATCTCTCTGTATTTTGTCCATGATTAATTCCAACACATCCAGCCATTCAAGATAGCCAATTTTCAAATCTTGCAGCCTTTTAATAATTCCTTCGTCTGAAATTTCTTTTAAAAAATCTTCTGTTGCCACATATACTATAAAAAAGGGACTGGTATTGAAAATTTCTCTTTCCATCAATTACCTGCAGCGCGCTTTTGAAGTTTACTGAAAATAGTTTTGTAACTTGAAATTAGATTATTTGCCACGATCCATTCATAGTCAGAGTACACTTCTATCGTGTTCAAACTAATCATAATAATCGAGTTGAGTTTTTTATTATAGGGTTGTTATTTACATTTCATCTTCCAATCGCTGAGCTTCTTTCAACAAAACTTGCTTTGAAGGGGTTTTATAATCCGCAAATTTATTAACAAAATCTTGCAGCGAAATGTATTCAACTTTGGTTTTTTGCTCTGGTGGACACACCTCTTCTTCGATCAATATCTGATTCAAAAGCCTACCGAACGAAATAAAGCGCCCAACTTCATTGACACAAATCGCAGGTAAGAAGAAATATTGCTCGAGCAATGAGTCTTTTTCGATGCTTTTTATTAGGGCCTTACGAGACACAATTCCGTCATCATACTTATCAAGTTCTTTGAAAATATGCTTCATCGTTTCCATGATCTCCGGAGATAGTACAAGTTCATTCGCCGCTCTTTTCGAAGGAGATGACTGAAGTTTTGCTGGCTTTTGGGCCACTTCGCGAGACTCAGACTTTTTTTGAGGGGATTCTTCTGCCTCAAACGACGTAACTCCCAGAAATTTTAGTAACTCTGTGTATTTCAGATACCCTGGCTGAATGGTCTCAAAATTCGCAAGGTCCTAGATCAAAATAAAGTCACTCTTCATTCTCAAGGCAATTTTGCAAACCTCTTCAACGTAGTTTTTGTCCAAGCCATAAAGTTCCAGGATCTCAGGGCTTTCTCTAATGAAATAACCAATATGTCTTTTTTCAACGAATCCTGAATTTCCCTGAGGAAGGAGTTACTATCACTATTATTATTAAAGATCTGCTTTACTTTGTCAAATAAAGAAAAGACCCATTGAAGCAGTTTCCGCTCATAATCATCAAGATCTTCCGCTTCGTTGAGTTTTGGCTCTGGCAAACGATGAGGAAATATATTTTGCTCTTGGAATTCCTGAACTCCTTTTGGAGCTGACTGGCCTTTATCGACTGATTTTCTCAAGGATGACTGCCTATCAGGCAATCTGTGTTCATTTGGGGATTTTGAAGGTGTGACATGTTGCTTTCCAGACTTTTTCGCAAGTAATTGCTTACGGTATTCAGGGTAATTCTGTGGGTCCCATTTACTCTGAGCTTGTCTCCTTTGAGGATTCGGAGAAGTGCTTTTATAGACATCAAATCTCGGAATATCTTTCGGGGAACCAGATCTTCGTGTTGCTTGATCTTGTTTCTTGTGGGTTTTATATTCAACGAATTTTTCTTTGTATTGTCGAGAATCTTTTCTGGTAACAGCTGAATTTGTCCTGTTGTGGATGGGTTTTTTCTCTTCTTGGGACTGCTTTTGAGTAGGTCTGTTTGGGGCTATAGAAGAAGAAGGCCGCTTCTGAGGTGATCTTTCTTTCTTTGCAGAGGTTGCTCTGCTTCTCTGCGCCTTGGATACGTCTGGTTCATTTTTCTTTTTCTCCTGCTGTATTCTCTGTCAAAATCGCTGAAAATCTATTAATACTCAGATGCTTACGTGTAATGCTTCAATCAGCTCCTCTTCGCTCATATTAGATATCTGTTTATCCGTCACCTGCTGGCTCTCTTTGATGAGTTGCTCATTCTCTTCTTCTGCTCGAAGTAAGGCTCTGATGCCATACTTAAGAATTAATTTAAAGGAGCTGCTTACTTTTGATGTTCATAGTCTTGCAAAAGCTTTGACTCTCGTATATGTTTGAAGGCTAATTCGTCAACTTGTTTCTTTAGTGAGTTCATTTCTTTTTCGATAGACGAAAGGATATTGTCATTTGCAGGATGCTTAACCACTTGATAAGGAATATCAGGATTAATGTCCTCTGAGCTTGCGCTAGAATCTGGAAAGTGCATTTTGACTGGCAGCGGAGTGCGATCATCATTATTGGCTTCTTCGACGTCAATTTGAAGGAAAGGAAGTTTCTTGCTCACAGATTTGTTTGGCTGAGGTGTTTTTTTAATTGACTCATGATTGAGAGCCTTTTTGAGTTGGAAGGGCGTCAGTGCGCGGTTGAATGGGAAATTTGGATCGTTATTTCCTTGCTGCTTTGATTGTTTACTTTCTTCTAAAGAAGTTGTGGGTTGAGTGAAAGACAATTAGGCTGATTTACGATGAGAAGCTACATGCTCTTCAGGATGGGTTGAATCGTCTCTTTTTACACTCATGGTGGTCATATTATTATCTCGAAATATCAGAGTGGGAAAATTTTATTCTCAACTGAAAAATTTAGTGTGTTAAATGTAGCATTGCTATCAGATTGCGAATGAAAAATAGGAAATATCCAAAACCGCTTGCTTTCAGATACACGATCCTATCTTTGCGCTCGCGATAGTCCCGATCTCACAGCAATGCTAAATAAACACAGAATTGACAAAAAGAAGACAGTCTTGGAGTAAATTGTGCCCTCTTATTTTCGATCTCATGAGGGTTTGAGTCAGAAAATAAAGCCAGAATATTATTGAGACAAACCTATTAAACTTAACTGCAAGCATAGAAGAATGTGAGATTCAAAGGAATCTTGACGAATAATTCGTTTTAGTGACTACTAAACAATCTACTTTGATTGCTCACTTTCTTCTAAATGCTCACAACCTCATGTCATGTCATTCATCACCTTTCCCTTGCTTTCTTGGCAGCCGATATCTTGCCTTGAATCGGATATCTTTGATTTTTGGGAAACGAAACCTTTTTTTGGCACGTGTATCAGAAGATACTGAATATTCAAGTGATCAGAGTTAAGGTTTTTTGATACTTTTATTTTTATGATATTCCAGAATTGATTCCCGTGCTCACACCAGTTAAGAATTCCGCAACAAGCTGAAAACAAGCCTTATCACACATTTGAATCCCTTCCTATCATGTAACTAATACGTCCTTCTTGGCCTGTATTATATTTCTTCTATGTAGAGAAGAGATATTTTACCCTATGCAAGCAACCGTTTCTGAAAATGCTCAAGAACAGGCCATCAAACAATCTCGAACTCCTTACAACAAGAAGAAGAGAGGAGTCACTCACATTTTTCCGAAGAGGAAACCTAAAATCAGATCGATATCTTTGAATAAGTCTTGTTCAGCAAATATTTTAATAGAGGATAACTACGAACAATCATATCTCTCAACTACAGATTATTCACCGGTGAACCACAAGCAAGTCGATTCAGAAACACAGTCGAAGCATTCGACATCAACTTTCCACACATCGACGAGATCATCAGATTTTTCCAAATACGCAAGGGCAGGTCGAAAAATTGAGGATATCTTAAAAGAGTTTATGAGAGTTAAAGAAGAGCTTGTGGAGCTTGATAAGCAGATAACTTTTTTAGAAACTGACAGAATAAAAGTAATGTTATGTGTGATCAGATTGGTTAACTGAGTGATTTCTGATAGAGGAAAAACATGGTCAAAGGGCTTGCTGATCAAGTGGAGAGGCTGCAAAATTTTGCATCGAAATCGAGCCAATTTGTTGGTAAGTATATTGAGTATTGGGTGAAAATTTGAATATTGATTGAATAGCTAAAGGAGAACAAAATTCAACAAACTCGGCATGGACAAGAAATTTGACTGGGATTAAAGCAAGCAAAGACAGACCATTTTATTCAAAAATAAGCCTGGTTTAGGTTTTGGTGTTAATTCGTTTAAATATGTGGTATTTTACTTAGTTTTGTGGACAGTATCCATTGATGTCGTGCTCCTTTTTTTTTTTATTGTTATTGTTACACATATAAGTAAATTCTTAGTTTTTCTCGTTTGACAATATAATGCACCTCAGATCAGAAGGAGAATAATAGTTGCTTGAGAATAATAATATATATTTTAAGTTAATGGGTTGCTGAATGAGTAGAAGACTGCTAATCATCCTTTTCAACTTCAATCATTTGTATTGATACTGAAGAACACTTAAGCAGACTGGACATTATCATCTTATTTATTTGTTGTAGGAAAAAAAAAGTCGAGAAAAACGGCATTCTCGGAAGAAGATTTACACTAAGCTCCTCTTTATTTTAAAGCTCATCCTGGCAAATGAGCGGCCGCTGTTAATTTGAACATGAGTTCGAAGATTGAAATATTTTCTCAAATAGTAGATTTACATAAACTGTTAACACCTGCAATTTGAAAGTGTTAAATTAAATTCTATTCAAGTGCAGTACTAACCGTGTTAAAAATCAAAAACGACAACGCTATGCTCAAATCAAACTTGAAAAACCAGGCTAAGCCAGGACCAGGCATCAAACTCGACCCATCTCAAAACACTCACAGCGGCATACCAGAAAAAGTTTCACAGTTAAAAGGATCCAAGAGTACGAAAGTGCTTCGATCCAATTCAAAAGGCACCCTCAATTTTGAAAATGGTCCCGTCCCTGAGCTACTTGTGGACCCAAAAAGCCTAATAACCTCTCTTGTCCTTCAGAACCACCCACGCAGTGGTGACAAACCCCCACAAGCCCTCTCCTCCTTCGCAACCAGCCGTGATGTGCCAAGTAAGATCAACTATCGTCCAAACTCCTCAAAAACTCTGAGGAATGACCCTACCCACAAGCCTACAGACAACAACCTGAAGGAGTCTAACCATTCCAAGTTTGTTTCTTTGCTCACTTCTGAGTTTATTTACAATATTTCGTAGAAACCCAAAGCTCGTTATTCCGAAAACCAGCCAAGAGTCACGGAACAAGCTTCGACCTGCTCAAACAAGTCGAGAAAGCAGCGAGACACGCCCCAAGACCTCTGATCTCCATCAAACTGGACAAAACAAAAGTAATTTTTGTGACTTCCACATTAGTAATTCATCAGTAGAGCCTGGGAAGAAGAAATCTGCGTTAAGCACAGAAAGGTCAAATAGCAGAGAAAAGGGCCAAGTTGATACTAGCGGCAAAATCTTTAGTCAGCTAGAAAAATACATGTCGACGAAGCATGTAAAAACAACTGGATGTAATTCTCCGCAGCTCGAAGCCAGCAAAATTGAGAAATCGAAGCATCATCTCCGGTCTCAATCAACGGTTGATCTTAAAAACGTTCAATCGGGCGATAAAACTATGATTTCGAAACCTCAAGAAAAAACTGAGCTGTCTCTTCAAATTAGCACTCAACTCATGCAAACAAGATCGAATTCGCCTCCGATTTATCTCACTACGACTCCAAAGCAGATGCCTTCATCACGCAACTCAAAGGTAAAGCTTCCACCAACAAATAAACTTCATTTAACTTTATTAATTCACTCGTTTAGGAAAGAGCTGCTATGAAGAAGTCTCAAAACGCGAGTCCAAAGACAGAACTCCTAAAAAATCAGCCGAAGCATCATGAGAGTAAACTGTCATCAAACGACAAAACAGTCCCTTGCACACAGCTAAACCTGCCGTCAAATACGTCAAATACGATAAGTCGCCTCAGCCACCAAAGTTCCGTCAAGTCACTGCACTCTCACCAAATGACTCCATCGTCTTTGAGTCACGGCGCCTCAAGTAAAAAAGACCCTAAGAAAGTTCTCGCCGCGAAGCTGTCGACACACCATTCGAAAAGCACGAAGGATTTAACCCAGATTTACCACATTGAATCACCAGATAGCAAAATCATGTCCAATAACGATGCCAAGATGAATAATTGCAGTGTCAAATTCCCAAGAAGCATACCAAAGGCCGGTCAAAACTTTAAAATAGACAACAAAGCTATCGCTTCGTTATTGACACAGCAAATTTCAACAAAAAGTAAAAATGAGAGCAGCTATGGGAAACCGACACAAACAACCTTATACGCTCATTCAATCTGCAACTCCATTGCATCAAATAGCACTGCGACACATAAAGCTTCGCGTCTATGCTCATCGTTGGCAAAATCCCAGTCCGATAAATCAGCAGTGAGCATAACAGAAGATTCGACGACTATCCACCACGTCCCGACCAGAGAAGCAGCTTATAGTGACCAACACGAAATAGCTCAAGTGATCAAAGATTTCCAAACTTATATCTACAACGCGAAAGAGTCTCCTCAGATGCGAAAATTGCCAGCGTTCTCGTCAGAATCGTTAAAATTGAGCATGAGGAGCGAGAAGAGTTCAGGGTTCCCCACTGGAAGCGTCGATTACGAAGAGAATTTGAAGCTGAAAACTGAGCTGAATAGTATTAATGAGAAAATTGAGAAAATGCAGGGTAGCATTGCAAGATTCCAAGCATCTTTTTCAAAAATAATGCTAGCGCAAGAAGAAGCGAATAATAAATTGTACGCTGTCCTGTCGGAGGAGTTGTCGGGACGAGCTACTGAGCAGAATACCTATTCTGACCTTGAAACGATCAAAGATTACAATCCTGAGTGCAGTGACAGTGATTTCTCAGACAGTAAGAGGAGCAAAGCAGATTTAAGATGCTGAAACATTTCAGAAATTCAGAAAAGAAATAATAAATATGTTGATACGTAATTTTTGGATTATTTTTTGGCCGAGGGGAGCAACTGGATGTAATTAAGAGGAAATATTTTGAAAGCTGTCCTCAAGAAAAGAGAGAGAAAGGCACTTTCCGACATTTTTTTATAGAATCACAAGAGAAATCGCTTTTTCTATTTATTTTATAAATTTTTCATCACTCTTATATAAGAATAAAAACAAGCCTTCAAAAATGCAAACGTTGTCACATTAGTAATCAAGAATAACCCTTACTTTAAACAACATATTCTCGGAATATGAGTCTCAGTCGGTTTCTTAGTTTGCATAGGTATCAAGGTATTATTGTTATCCTCTTGTCACACCATATAATGGGGAAGTTCATTATAGTTTTAAGAATACGACTTCAAAGTATACACAGCCTACTTCTGAAAAATACCAAAACCAAAGACAAGCTATTGTCTCAGCAATAAATGAACCATTAAAGCCCAAGGTCCGAGGATTTATGACCATCATTAGTCAGTAATTGATATCCGAGAGATTCATCTAGTTCTTCTCGTTCCAAATCATGAGGTTTGATTTGATTTGACTCACTTTTTGAACCGAACATCATATGCGACGAAAAAAGCGGCACCGCAATCAAAGGATAGAAAAAGTACACGCAGAAAATAAACACCATAACTCCCCAGAAATAGAGCTCGTTTGCAAAGTCAGTCAAAAAACTGATCTCGCTCAATATCATCGCCAGATATGAAATCAAAAGCGTGAAATTCATCAGCACCACAATTTTTGATAAGATAGGTATCTCACCAGTATTAATTGGCAACGGCACAGATTTATCGTTTTCGATGAGAGCCAGCTGTTCATTTAAAATATCAAGTTTTGATGAAACAACTTCCTTTAGTTCCTTCTCAAATTTTTCTCTGTTTTGAATGATAATTTTATTATTTAACATCGCTCGTACTGCAACCAAAGGACTACTCTCTTCGAGAAACCGTGAAACACCATGATATTTGAGAAGAAGGGTTCCATAGGCCGCTTGTATCTTCAGTGCTTCTTTTTCGAAACTTAAGTAGGAGACCCGCTCGAATGCATAGTAGAAGAATAGGAAAGTACTTAGCAGATAGGCTACAATATTGGAACCTTGCTTTCCCAAGATATATTTGATTATATCAGGTAGGGAAAAAAGGATGAAAGTTGTGTTTAATGTACGAATTATGCTGCTTCGAACGAAGACCTTCCTTTGTTTTAGACTCAACGTGAGAGCCTTCATCGGATGTGATGCAGATTGAAGCAATTCCAATTTTCCTCCTATCATTGTCATCAAAAATAGCTGCATAAATGAGATATTGCAGAGAAAGGTGAAAAAAATTTGGATCACCAAAACTAAGAGAGAAGATTCAACTAGCCTGGGCTCATTATCATTATCTAGCGCTTGCAAAGCTCTTTTGCAGTAATTGCTGAGAGGATAACCAAAAATGAAGATAAAATTCCCATAAAAGTAGAATAATGATCTCCCCAGAGGACTGTCTGACAGATAAGCAGCCATTGAGTTGTTGATAGAGTTTCTGATTGAACTGCTGAGGCGCTTGAACATTTCGATATTAAAGCAGCTTCTTTTAGTGCGATAGTATTTGAATAAAGCAAGGAGTAGGAAGCAGAAAATTCCTGCTGAGAATATAGCAAAATTCACGAATACTAAAGAGCAAGACCAGTTATTCGTGGTGTTGAAAGTTTTGGAAATAATTCCAAGCACATTCAATTTGGTACTTTCCCTTTCACAGACACTTCCCATAGTTAAATTTATTATCAGATTAATGAGGTTATTCGTATTGTAGTTTATATCCGAGAATCTGAAATTGATAAAGCACACAATCTGCTTCCAAGACGGAATGAGGCTAATCAGAAACCTTTTCTCTAATCTTTGATTGCGGAATCATACTGGTAATACAATTCTGAATTCTCCGAAAAACTAAAAAACTTTTGGTTGTTTCTATTGTTATGAATTTGTTGCCAGCAATCTACTGATGTCTACGGAATTGGATACATTATTCAGCCAAGCTTCAGATCCCTTGCAAGTTCAGGGTTACATTTCAACTGAATAATCAAACTCACTATTTCTATTCAACAGAAAGATGTGTAGATTATAAGTAGCATTTTCTTCTCCTGTGAATAATCTTCTCTTGTGCTCTTATGTTTAGACCAAGAGAAACGCCTTGAAACTCCCTTTAGTTTACAGAGACAATTGAGACGAGACTATTTTTCCTATGAAAGTCAATATATAATCAGAAAAAGAAAAAATTACAAATTTAAAATTGGTTTTTAGTCACCTCCTGAAAGTAAGGAATTAATGGTTTCACTCATGAGAAATGTTAATTGCTAGCACATACATCTTTCGAGAATGATTAGGAGAGGAAAACAGCTCTATTATGCTCAATTCGAAAATCAGAGTCCAATAACTGGGCAAGCTTCAATATATGAGATGAAAGAAACATTTAGCTAAACGATTTCTTAAATACAGCTTTGTCAGAGCCTAGAGAGAGAGAAGTACGATTTATTTTTTTTTATATTGCGTAAACACAGCTCAAATGGATTGTGAGTCCATTTTTTCTGAATGAATCTGAGAAAGCGTTAAAATAACATAAATTGATGAATTTGGGATGTATACACGGAATTTTTCAAAAACAGCCTGGTAGTTCTTTTTTTTATTTGAATTACCCTTAAAGCGTGAAATATACAGTCCGTAAAATATGATGACATCATCATTACCTTTAGATTAATAAAGTCAAACAATTATTCATGAATTTTATATTGGATAGAGAATCTTCTAATTATAGCGCTGAGTGCGCTGAGTCGTCTGAACAATAGATTTAAACGGAGATAAATAAAACACAAGACTTCCAAAACAAATCATCAAGAAATGAACGACAGCTTACCTGCCAGTAGCTCTAAGATTGAAAATAATAACACCGCCTCTGCACCCAAGAGAAGTAAGCGATTCAATCTGAAGTTGTTCGCTTTCACCATGTATAGATTCGTTAGCGAATTACATTCCTACTCGATCACAAAATCCCAATCTGGGAGAGCAACAGCTCCATCAGTTTGAAGGAAAATCATTGTTTCTGTTCAGCAAAGATAGCAAAATTAGAATTATTTGCGCAAGAATTGTCTTCTCATCGTAAATGCTCTAATCATCTCGACAAACTTAATTATTGATTAGATATGGACAGAACTTCTTTTTAATCGTCTCAGCTATCAGTGGTTTAGCGCTTGGATTTTCAGATTATAGCTGGCACATGGATTCCTCAAAGCAATATGAAGTTGATAGTTTTTTCCTTGTTCTTAATTATATCTTCGCCGTGACCTTTATGGTGGAATTCCTCCTCAAAATCGTTACAATGGGTTTCGTTTTGGAAAAAAACGCCTACCTCAGACTGAAAGCTAACGTCTTTGAATTTATCATGATGCTTGTGAGGTGAAAAAGTCCCTTTAATTCTTCGTGCTTACACTGTTATTTTAAGCGTTTCATTAGCTACTTGGGCTAAATACTCAACGATAATCCGAATTTTCAATACTTTTCGAACGTTTCGCTTGATCTCTCTGAACACGCAGTTACGAATGCTCTCTCATTCTGTAGTGAAATCGCTACCGGCTTTAGGAAAGGTTTGCTTTTCAAGTTCTGTACTGATGATATTGGTCGCCAATTTTGCCATTCAATTCCTTGGAGGAGCTGATGAAAGTCGATGTCGACTGACTCCAGAGCCTTTGCATGGAAGTTGGCCTGCGGTTTCTTTAACAGATAACACTTGCGGTGTACTTGAGTGCAGTATAGGGTAATAATTATCGCTTCTGATTCATGCTGATGCCTGATTATTTAATTAGGTATTGTGGAAATCCCTCACTAGTTATTCCGCCACTTGACAGAAATCAAACCGAATTTGATAATGTTTATTGGTCATGGGGAATTATTAACTACAACAGTTTTCCCAATGCAACTTTGAACGTATTTACTGCGTTCACAGGAGAAGGTTGGAGTCTTCAGATGTACCAGTTCTGGCATACAAAGCAACAAATTGTTGTGTTGATTTTCTTTACAGGAATCATCGTGTTTGGATATTTTTTCTTAATGAACCTCATCCTTGCTATCATCTATTACGAATTTGAACAACTAAGTGGTGCTGGAGGATCATTAAAGAAATTGCGACAGCAAAGACACGAAAGACGAGAAACCACCAGAAAGCACGCTGGTTCTGTTGTCCGTCGGACAAGGAAGTCTGCTCGAAGATCGAAATTTTTGAAACCGGAAGCCATCGCCGAAGCTAGCCTCAAAGCGGAAGGAGGTCATGATGATACTTCACCTCGAACTCGAACACGTAGATCTCTACCGAAAAAAGAGAATTCTTCAGAGAAATCAGTTGAATCTACAATTGAGCTTAAGGCGATATCTGCTGGAGAGGACCAAGCTTCTCAGAAAATTGAAAACAATCAAAATGGTCCATACGAAGAGGAAGAGGACGACAGCGAGGGATCTGATTCGGAAAATGAAAATGAAACCTCTCCTGGCCCAGGGGCCGACCAGGGTGAAGTTAAGCGCCGTGATTTGTGGGCTTCTTACAGAGCTTGCTGTGTTGCTATAATGAAAACGACAGGCTTCAATATTTACGTAATGACGACGATTTTCATCAACGCTATTGCGTTGAGTCTTTATAAGCACCCGATCGATACTAAATTCGAAATGACTCTTAAACTGATAAACACAGTCATGAATCTCCTATTCCTTATCGAGATCATAATAAAAGTATCTGCGACTGGATTCAAAGCTTATTTCACTAGCGTTTACAGTATTTTCGATGCTTTGGTTATCGTCGGAGGCGTCGTGTTCCGTTTTCTCATGATTTTTGTTACCGCTCCAGAATTGATTGATGTAGTGAAAACCTTCAACACTTTAACAATAATGAGAGTATTCCAATTATCAAATATATGGAAGCCGTTGAACATATTCGCGATCACAATTAAAAAGACATTGACCAAGCTGTGGATATTCCTCTTGCTCCTCGTTATCGTGATAACTGTATGCGGTTTGATTGGGATGGAGCTCTACGCTTACCGAGTTCGGTTTATCAATAATGGAAATACAGTTGCACTAGATCTAGTTTCGGGCACCTCACCAAGAAATAACTTCGATAATATTTGGAATGCTGGGCTTTCCATGCTGGAACTATTTTCCAAAGACTCCTGGGGCTACAACGTCATGTATCCTCATATGAGAGCCACAAATCCGATCGGAGCAGGCTTATTTTTCAGCACAATGCTAATAATTGGATTTGTTATCCTCTTGAGGCTATTTCTCGCCATGGTTATCTCAGAATTCATGAAAAGCTTTGAGGAAACCGAGCGAGAAGAGATGGAAAAAATGGCTGCGTTAACTGGAAGCGTTGTGGATCAGCCTGGAGCTCAAGCTCCACTCCAGACACAAATCCAATCTCAACCGGTATACTATAAAACTCTTCTTAGTTTCCTGATAATTCATTATACATTAGGCTCAATTGACAAGTGAATGGACTGTTAATGTCCCAGTTGCAGGAGCTAGACCAACAATTACATCGTTGAGACTTACGAAGAAACAACAAAATCAAGACAAATTGCAAAGAATCTGCGTTGGAACCTCACTCAAACTCTTCTCATCGCAAAATAAATTCAGGTTAGCATGTGGTAGATTGGTAAGTCATCCATGGTTTGTAACATTCAGAAATGTGATGATTCTCAGCACGTTGTTGTTATTGGTGCTAGATCATCCGTTCCTTCCTCCAGGCACCTGGGAGCATTATTTCATCATGATAGCAAATGATGTGATCCAAGTTTGTTTTTTAGTTGAGATTGCTATAAAAATCATTGTGAGAGGGTTCTACTGGAACGGTCCATTCTCATACTGTAAAAATGCTTGGAGATTGGCTGGTGGAGTACTTGTAGTGCTTGGCTCGAGTATTTTCTTAAGGCATTGGTACGAGCATCGGTTTTTGTCGTTCATTTTGATCTTACGAGTCCCGCGGATCATTAACCTGACTATTAAAAGTCGTATCACAAAAGCAGCGCTGATGTCGTTAGTAAAAGCAACGCCAAACTTGCTGAAACTGGGGCTGTTTTGTACGATATTGACTTTTGTCTTCGCAATCTTTGGAATTCAATATAAAGGCGGCGCGCTCTACAGATGTGAGACATCGAACGTTCCAGCTAACGTGGAGATCGTGACGAAACAGGACTGCATGGACTATGGAGGCGATTGGATAAATAACGATTTTAACTTTGATGATATCACTCGAGCGCTAGAGCTTTTGTTTCAGATGAGCACGGCTGTCAACTGGGAAAACAAAATGTATGTATTTCCTCTTATAAATCAAATGAACTAATTCATATCTCGAAAGGTTTGATCTCATTGATTCAAGAGGAGTAGATCTACACCCAGTTCAAGATAGCAATCCCTGGTGGACAATTTTTTACGTTGTGACCTTGATTTTCGGAAATTATTTTGTTTGGAACTTATTTTCAGCTGTCATCGTTGACGCGTTCTTCAAGGAGCTATCAGCAAATGACAGGCTAGATGGCCTCAATAAACAGCAAACAGAATGGATTCGGTTGAATCAGACGATGGCTCGTCTTAGACCCATATACTATGTATTACTTCTATTCTATCAAAATTCCTAATAACTGTAATATCCTCCTATAGATACCAACTCCAAGAGACCCCGCGCGCAAAGTTTGGTACGATCGGTTCAACTCGAAAACATATAATCGGATCCAGCTGATTATCCTTACGGTCGGAGCACTGAGTTGCACTTTGTCTTACCTGCGTCAGCCTGGTTGGCTCGAAATCATGCTGCTCGGCTTTCAGTACCTAGTGCAGATCTCCTTCACAGTCGATATAATGATTAAGCTTTACACTTTGGAAATGAGATTTTTTAAACTAAAAATGAACACCTTCGATCTATGCATCATAGTAGTCGCTTGGATAGTCTCGCTTTACGAAATCGGGTCAATTTTCTCTCTCGACGACGATTTTTCGCATTTAGTTCGCAGCTTCAGTTTCTTAAGAATCGTATTTATCCTCAGGCACGTTACAGTTTTACAATTTCTAACTGATGCGCTTAAAGTTGCACTTCCTTCAATGGGGTACATCACAGCACTTCTCGGCATCGTGCTGGTCATATTTGCTAAAATCGGCGTGGAATTATTCTCTTTTGTGAAACTCCAGTCCACTTTAAACTTCGATGCTAATTTCCAACACTTCCCTCTGGCTCTTTTCACACTGTTTCGTGTTTCAACAGGCGAGAATTGGAATTTTTTGATGTCAGACTTGGGAAGAGGTTTGCAGCCAAACTTCGCTTGTGTTGACTTTGAGTTCACTTATGATCAATTCCTCATTCACGGAGTGAATGGTTGTGGGTCAAGATGGACCTCAATCATTTTCTTCTTTAGCTTTCAGGTGTTTTACACACTGGTTATGTTGAACCTCTTGATTGCTGTGATACTAAAAGCATTCGAATTCGAAGTTATTGGTGAACATGACTCGATGTTCAACCGAAACGATTTCGAAAATTTTGAAAAGGTTTGGGCAACTTTCGATTGGGACGCGACTGGATTCATCAAGGCGAAAGACTTTGAGAACTTTTTAGCGAAGCTAGGTGCGCCTTTATCATGGGAACATCCTGAGTTGGTTGATCCTCCGCAGAGATTAGCTTTCATAAAGGAGTTAAATCTCAACGCTTACATTCAGGAGGAAACTGGGAATTTTCATGATACGATCTTTAGTTCCAAGGATCATGAAGTCGCAAGTACAAGGGAGCACGTTTATTATTATTTCCATGATGTGATTGTCGGATTAGCAAGACATGTCTTCGAGCAAGTGACGCCATTAGAGTAAAGATAACTTTTTGCCCTAACTCTAAATTGTGATAAATTAATAGGGAAAATAACAAGCTAATGCAAATCGCCAGGAAAGCCCTCATAAGAAATTTTCATGCAGCGATGGAAGATCATTGCAAAAGAGTGGCATTACAAAATAAGAAGTTGGATGATCACAGTAAACTGAAGCTCAAAATTAGCGTGCAATTAGATATAAAGAGCATGCTCAACCAAACAGCCAAAAAGCAAGAAGGGACTACGGACCATTTACAACTATAGAGGATATTTGATCAGGGGAAAAATATGAATATCAAAAATAAATACATTTATCTATTCAATTAGTCTTATAGTAAATATTAAGTTCGATTAGTATCTCGAAAAAGTTTGATTTTCAACAATGTCTTGAACTATTATTCGATTAAGGAAGCAATGTTTATTGAAGAATCTCAATATAGCATATATTGATGAATCTTTCCAGCAGCTTAGCAAAAGACTAGTAGTATCAAAAAATACAATTGAGAATACTGCAGATATCGAAATTTAACCATCAGATGGGCGTAAAAATAATACTCTTGGGGGAGGGGGAGCTAATTGGGTTTGAATTTTTCAACTCCTCATAGCCTAACGCATGGTCAGAGAATAAATTTATCTTAGTGCTTTTTCTGGAAAGTTGTTTAATTATTTTTATACGACTAAAGTAAATAAAACGGAAATGTACAACCAAGTGAAGAAGAATCCAAAAAAAAAGCAGGTGAGTATTGAAGAAGAGGAGTTAATCCGCAAAAACAACGAAATTCAAGCAAAGATGGAAGCAAAAGGCAATCTACTTGAAAGAGAATTCATTCAATTCGAGCAAGAACGCGAATTAACGAAATCGACAGGCTTAACAAAAGAAATCCACGTAATATTTCGACCAACAAATCATTATATCTTCCTGTGCACACTAGCTAAAAAACTTCCTCAATTCATTGATCAGTGAAAATGATAGTAAAGTCGCCCAACTAGCTCAATTGGACAATATCGAAAGAGGGGAACAGGATATAACCGAGCATTCTCAGCTACCTTCATTTCAGAAAGGAATATCTCTAAGCGTCATTTCTCCGAAGAGTTTGATGAGCAAAGCCATGTCTTCGAACCTGCTTTCCTCGCCGAGACCTGACCCAGAGGCTCTAAATATTTACCTTCAGGAGCTCGTGCATAACTTCGAACGGATAAAGGAAGATTTGGACTGTGAGGAGGAAATTCAAGCGAGTCTTCACAACAAGTTGGAGGTTCTAACGCGAGATAAGGTATATCAATTTTCATCTAAATGCAGCGAGTGACTCCGTAAATGCAGACGATCTTATCAAAAAGAAATTTGGGACTACATGAGACGATTTTGCATGCAGCGCACAGATTTCCAGATCCTAAGGGAATTGAGTTGGTTGCTGATGTTGGAAGGGTAATATTTTTGCGGTTGACAGCAGAGTTAAGGTTCACCAGGCTGAAGCTGAGAATACTCTAAAAGGATTGACAACCATTGTGAAGGATATGGAAAGCAGGCAGCAAGAAGTTATTAAAGCGAAAATACAGGAGCAAGCCGAGGAATTTACTAAGCTCAAGCAGCTTAAGGACACCGTTTCTACTACTTTGTTAACAATTGATGTAACTATGCATTTCAGGAGACGAGAAATTTATCTTTTTCATGTAGGAAAATCGTGAATTATTAAAAGCGTGCGAAAAGGAATTGAAGTTGTTAGAGTATAAAGAGCAGGAAATGCTGTCGAAAAAATCTGAAGGAAAATATACTTCTGAGTATATCGATGTCCTCGAGAAACTTGAGAAGTCAGCTTTGAATCTATCATCTCCTCATGAAATAACAAAAAATTACTTTATATAGAGAGTTTATTAATGTATCTGTGGAGGAGTTATCAGACGACGATGATGATGAGGGGAATTATATTAGCATGGCACCGCTGTATCGTACTGAAAAATCGATATCATCTCCACGTAAGTCTTCAATTGGGAGGGCAGCTCGTGATTTTGATGGTCTATGAATATTAGTGGGGAAGGAGTTCGGTGCGAAAAAGAACGTAGTACCACGAAGACAGTCTTTTTCTGTGAGGTCGGAGCTCGACTCCAGAGCATTGTTCCGCCGAAACCCTAATAGAAAGGGCACGTCTCCGATAAAGGCCGAAAAATCAATTATCCCAAAAGACCATATTTTCTTTAAAATTCAAAGATTTTACAGGGGTCATCTCCAGGGGCCAAACCGCTTGGTAGACTTGCTGATTCAGAAATACCAACTCTTGTACTTCCAGGACACGAGTCTGAAAAGATCGTATGAAGAACTAAATAACATGGTAAAGTAGACGCATGATTTAGCTAATTTTAGCAATACACTTTAGAAAGCACAAAAACAAATTCAATTGGACGCTCTCCTAAAAGATCGTGATGAGATAAAGCAAAAGATCGCAGAGAAAAGAAAAGAGCTAACTCCAAGCATGTTCACCAGCGAAAGTGCAACGCCTATTAATACTCCAAAGGCAGATTCGCCAATCAGGTAATGATGTGTGTTGAAAAAAATTTTCAACCTTGATTTCTTAGTAAAAAAAATCAGGGGTTTATGGGCCTGCAAGAAAGTTCTATATCACCTCAAAGAGACGCGAACTCCTTGGAAAAGGCTGCAACGAAACAAAAAGCCAGTCAAAAAGAAGACTCTGACGAGGAGACAGATTCGTTGGAAGGCTTCAAACATGAAATCCAGAAGAAACAAACTTTTGCAATGAGATTGTATACAGATTTCCTACTGTTATTGATGCGGTAAGGAAAGCTAACCCAACAAATGTTTGATGAGGTGGTTGTAGGTTCTCGAATCTCCTAAATGCGCTTTCTGAGCAGAGTTTAAATGGAATCCCACAAGATTTGGAAAGGATAATGAACAGTATGTCGGCACTGTACAAGGACCTTCGAGGGCAGAAAACCCCAAAACCACCTGTCCAAAAGAAGCTCCCATGGTATTCGCCTGCAAAGAGCCAGAGCCAGAAGAAGCTTCTTTCAGTAGAAACTCTAGCATTTCATGGACGTGACTATTAATTTTTTGCTTTAGCCCATTGGTACTCCTGATCATCATCGAGATGAGAATCCGAAGGATATCATGCATTTTCCTCTTTCAACACACGATATGAGGAATCTTTTTCTCTCGATATTTAATGACTGTAGCGAAGAGGCTGAAGAGTTTGTTGAAAATATAAAAAATGTAATTGTGTTGATCTCATTTAGGTTGAAACATAGCCTTAAATCGTTTAAAAGGATCTTTTTATCTCCAATTTCCTTGAAATTGATGAAATTCGAGCATATCTGATGACGTACAGATTTTCTGGAACAGCTATTGAAGAAGAAGCAAAGCAGGCAGCTTCTGATTGGCTGAAATTAAAACACAGCAGCTCTCTCATCATTTGCAAGAGAGTCGAAAAAATGATGAATCTCTACATCGAATTCTACACAACCTTGATGAGACATCACTCTGATTGTAAATAGTCTTATTAGCAATTAATTAATAGCAAACCATCTAGTAAATTTGATTCGTCCTCGCTATCAAAGTAATGACACCCTGGAAGATTTAGCCCTGACTTCATCAGTCTCAACGAAGAAAAGAAGGAATCCTCCACCATTAGACGATTTTAGTGAATTTGTAAAAGCAGCTCAAGAGAAACGAGCGCTTGAGGTCAGAGGGGATTCGACCCCTCCGGGAAAATACCTTCGTGTTAGAAAAGCCGCCACTTTTAGAGACGAAGAAATACATGAGGACGTGAAAAAGGAGCCAAAAACCAAAGCAGAAATAGAAGAAGAGTTTTACAATAACCTTACTAGATTGGCCACGGCAACTCTTGAAAAGAGTAGAAAAGCATATTTAGGAAATTCTACCTTCAGGAAGAAAGCGAACACCTATCAAGAGAGAGAAGGGTTGAAGACGCAGATGAGTGAGAGAAATAAACCAGTCACAAAGGTTATGACAGAGCAGGTAAATAATGGAGGAGAAAATAAGTCATTGAGAATTATAGGATTTCTTTGAGCAGGAGAGAAGAGCGATAAAGCAGTTGGAGGCAGAAAATAAGGAAAAAAAGCGCCTCCAAGAGCTTGGGCTTGACAAGGAGCCAGAAAAGACGCGGCTTGAGATAATACTTAACCGGCTGATCGACTCCAAGCCTCCTTCAGAGAAGGCTCGAATGCTAAAAAATTCACATAAACTGGATCAAATCCAATTCAGTAATAACTGCCTTAGAAAATAGTTGTTTTAAGATATTTTCTCTCAAAAAAGTTGGAAGCCAAATCAAAGAAATAACGACACCTTCAAAGAACGAATTACTCTCTAAAGAATTGAAGAAGAGCCTTGAAGCTTCAAAGTTCTTGCATAATCGAACGAAAAGTGTTCAATTGAATACCAGTAATAATGTTGATTTTCGCAACAAGCTGATATATTATAATGAATCAGTAACCGATGAGCTCATGAGTCAGGATCGCAAAGAAAATGCCTTTGAAGGCAAGAGTCCAAACACTAGATCAATTATTACGCTTCAGCCTCTTTCCCCTGATAGCCAAAGTCAGGCGACCTTAAGGAAAACTGGGTCTATGGCCAGCATCTACCCGAAAAGCAGGAAAGCCAAGAAGCCTCATTCTCTAAAACAATCAATGGATAATACCAAAAGAAACTTGCAGCTAAATTTACTGTCTCCCAGGTCTGATTTACAAAAAAGAATTCACACGTCGATATCGACATCAACAACAAAAGAAAGTCATACAAGACTGCCGTCTGTTAGCCTCAAAAGTCCAAATTCGTTGAATTACACCAGATCTATTCCTACATCACCGCGCACTAATGCGCCTATAATATGGAAGAGTCATGAAATAGAGCCATTTTTGACAGGAGTTTATTCTCCCAAGTTCTTTACAACTGCTCTCGAGCCTCACGATTTTCATTTCAATTTATCTGACAAGAAACCATCCTCTGTTCTTGTAGAGCAGAAAATGAGGCCAATTGTTTAGTCTTTTTTTCAATGAATTATCTAGTGAAGTAATTAAGGTGTTCTTCACAAAACTAGCAACAATTTTTTGTTTGCAAAAACATTTATAATATATTGCTGTCACTAAAACATCTTTCCTTGAATTCACGAATCAAACTAGAGAAGATATAAAACAAAATGAGCTTAAGGATGCATATAAAATAACATTTAATAGCTCTGGAATGAAGATGGTGAGGTGTATAGGAAGCAATTTTATTATTGAGGCTTCTGGTCAATCTCATTGAAAACTAAAAAGACGTTCTCTTTACAGATAAATATAATAGGATCGTTTGCAGGAGGACAGATACAAGCAACATTGCGGAGGACATACGCAGAGCCGATTTTGAGGTAGATTGGTTGGTTTTGATCGAACTGCATAATCCGGCTCGATTCTTCCACCATCTGATCCGATTCATCTGGCATATCAATTCTATCGGTAAACCATTTTTTCGCCGACGAAGCCGAGATCTCACCGCTAAAATCTCTAAACGTCAGCGAAATTGAGTCGTGGTGGATCCTATACTGCGTCAGAACCACAGCCAAGCTTTCTAATTTTTCATTTACAAACTTGTTTTCTCTAATCGCTTTCGCGTTATATATCGAAAAAGGCTCAGGAAGTCTCGAATATTCGCCTCGATTACAAGAAAACTCGAATTCCCGAACATTGACTTGATGATATTCTAAAAGGGACCTCCAGGCAGTGCTATCAAAGATATTTTTGTGCAATGTTTTGTTCTGTTTGGAGTATTCATAGACTTTCGTATTCGGCGTTTTCTTCAAAGGCTCCTGAATCTTCTGAGGCATGCGGTCAAAACTTTTTCGAGGTGGGTTTTGAGCAGGAAAGGTATTGAACAGGCTGACTGGTTCTTTTGTGTTGGTGTAATCACTGAGTTGGATTCGAGCAGATTGCTTATTTTCTTCTTGCTCAGGAACCATGTCATTGGATATCTTCAGCATCTTCTTTATAGGAGCTTCGGGGTTCATTGAAGGTGGCTCGGATTGGGAAACTTGGTTTGATAGAAGCTTTGCTGCTAGATTAAGCTTGATGCCACCGCTGAAAGGAGCTGGTCGATTTTGAGGCATGATCTGACTTGCAGTTGCATCAGTCGTCTGTGATTGACTTGCAACTGGTGTGCTGTTGCTCTTTTTAAATAAAGTGTCTAATGCAGATGGCTTTGACGTTTGTGAAGCTCCAGTGTCTTGTGTGTTTAATAGTTTTTCTTGGGTTAATAGTCCGAGAGGGTTGTAGACTGGGTTTTGCTGGTTCATTGAGAGTTTGCTGATAGAATTTTTGAGGTTAAAGCCATTCATCAAATTCTAATAAAATATGAGAGATACTTTATGAAGAGGTAGATGAGATTGTACCTTAGGAGCGGTATTTTCTGTCTGCATTGGCTTATATGTGTCTTTGGAGACGGTCGTGGTAGTGCTGGAGACATCTTTTGAGAAAGCCAGTTTCTTTAAGAATTCTTGGTTCGCTTTCATTTGAATTCAGAGATTTTTGCGGATTTTGCGGTTTATTTCAATTTGATATCCGCTGAGGTTTATTTGGGCTTGATTTTTAGGCTAGCATGCAGCTGAAATTTACTAGGAAGATGGATAAACTCATTGGAGTCTCTGAGAAGAGAAATCTCCTCGAGGTAAACGGAGAATCGCCTATAGTGATGTAATTTTGCAGATAGAAATATCCATGCAGTAGAAAAGTATGTTTATTCCTCAAGAAATTGGTTTCAACAAAAGAGTATCCTTTTAAAATACAACCGTCAATGAGTAA
>ENA-UOTZ01000171-UOTZ01000171.1-compost-metagenome-genome-assembly--contig:-NODE-171-length-53184-cov-21.159527_pt1 | contig 53184 bp, 38 predicted proteins | sample MGYA00238144_ERZ746983 | MGnify/ENA primary metagenome ERZ746983 (study PRJEB28759, sample SAMN06268863) | compost metagenome | isolation source: single cell | place: USA: California, Emeryville, Joint...
AGTAATCGCCATATTGCCATTAGTTCATCTTTGTAGTCATTTTGAGGACGGATAAAACCTTATCGACTACGTTCAAGCCGATACTCTCAGAAAAGAGTGAACAGATCTCGTAAAAAGTTGTTGTTTCAGCTATTATTAAGGCTCTCATATACTTTAGGAGGGTAGGCTTCTTGAAAAGGGACATATTTCATTTTTCTATCATGAAGCAGCTTCTTTGAACCTCAGTTCATGCACTAACATAGATTAGATACCTCATTCACTAAACATAAAGTTGGGATTCCCGAATCTCTCTTATTTAGATTTGAGTGAAATGTTATTGTAAACTACACTTTAAATCTTAATAAAGTTGAACCTATTACTTTGGGATATTTTTTTGGTTATTCTTGTTTCCAAGCATCATGCACAACTGTTATTGACCAAGTAGTGAGGTAGTTTCATGACGAATCTTTTCTCTTTTTTTTTTCGCTAGCGCCAGAAGAGAATTGAAAAATCAAACAGTCAAGTTAACTTTAAGTATGTACATCCATGGATTTCTGTTCAACACTCATTTATCTCATCGCTTATATCTTATCTAGGCCTTGTTTTCAACCCAACAAAGGATTACGTACAGCTCTATAACTTATGATAGGTGCGTTGCTGTACATGATTTAATTCAATTTTGCACAGTGTATGTAATATCGTCATGCAGTAAAGTTCGTATTCATTACAATTCAGTTTGTTTTTCTTTCATTACTTTTCGCAACAAACTTTAATTAAATCATGGTTTTCTTAAGATAGTTTGCTCTTTTTGGTCTTTACTTCCTTATTTGATGATTGCTTTTAAATGTGATTAAGGATCTAATTGAACCCCAATTCCAATACCAAAGTCGAGAATTAGAGATACCATCAGCTATATTTCAAACGTTACCAATACATTCATAGTGACAGAGATCAAAGGATTTTTCCATATTTTCTTTCATTATTTGATTTAATTTTAAGAATACCTCGTGATGTTGTTGTACTCGATACCTCACATTTTTAACAAAGTTAACAAAATAATTATTAAAAGTTTCCAATTTTTGAAATAAAGAAAATTAGTTTTCAGTATGAGAATTCAAGTATCATGTACTTCCATTTAGTATTCCAATACAATATGCATGTATACCTAAAACTCTTAGTTTCCTTGTGTACCAATCATCGGAATATACTTTAAATAGAGGCAATCTACTCCTTCAAATCAATTTATTTCGAACACTCAAGGCTAATCTATTTAGTATTTAGCAACACTATTCGTATTATCACCGATGTCATCAGAAAAAAGTGTAAATAGCGACGATACTAATGCATTGTACAGCTCATAAGTATATTGATTTACCAGCAAATCCCATCTACATACATATGCACACATAGAGCTTCATTTCTAATTTATAACAGTTACAGCAATCTTCGAATTACGGTTAGAAAAGAACTGAAGGTCCTGCTTAACTTTTTCGCACTGCTCTTTGAACATCTTATCCAATCTGCCAATTTCCTCTCTAATCGGGTGCTCTTTCCCATTCAGTGCCCTGAATAAATAATCAAACACCTCTCCAAACACCTTCTTAAATTGCGTGACGAATTTCGCTCTAATTTTCAAATCATCTTCCCCTCCTCTTTCAAATACATGGTCAAAATTATCCTGAAGCTGCCTCATTTCTCCATTCACTTTAGATAAAATCGTATTTATTAGTTCATTCTTCTTATCCATCACCCCTTCGGCATTGGCCGCATCATTCGAAAGGGTTCGCAAGAACTCCTTTTGATAGTCATTCGTCAGTTTCAAAACCTTCTGGTAAGCATGTATTTCATCGTGCTGCTGCAACAAATGATCGACATGCGATCTCAGTTTCCTCAATATCTCATCAACTTCTTTCCCTTTCGCATCCTTTGCAATGAAATCAGAAAGCTTCTTCTTCAGCTCCATAATATGAAAATGCGATCCATCGCGATAATTTTCAAACTCTCTAAATGATGCCTCTCTCCACGAGTACATTTCAGCGCTGATCCTCTCCAGCTGATCGCGTGTAGCCAATTCACCGATCTTCGTTCCAGCCCTCTTATGCTCATTCACAACGATAATACTCCCTCCATTAACAGGATTAACATCTGTGGCGATCCCAAGAGACAGTAGCTTTTCTATGTTTTCATTAACTTGGTTTTGAAGTTCAACGACTAATTCAACACTGACCTTTGATTTATCTACGAGTATCTGGTTCTGGAAGAGCAAGAGACTGCCTAGGAGCTTTGAGAGAGATTTTTCAGTATCAAATATCTTTTCGGAGTTTAACAAAATCCGTTTCGCTTGATTCTTTTTGTTAAAATACTCATCAAATGCAGCCGCATTGTCCGTCAGATGACGAGCTACGTCCTTGTTGGCTGGAAAGGGGTTGTGTTTTAAAATATCGAAAAATTTGATTTTATTAAAAACCTCCTCGATCTTCTCGGACTGCTTGACCAAACACTTTAAAAAATCAGAGAAGTTTTTCTTGTCAACGAAGTCGAAATCATCAAAGATCGTGAAAATCGGGAAAAAATTCTTGTATTTTTCAATAAACGCATGCAAGAGCACATTATATCGGACTTTTTTGCGGAGAGCAGGAGTAATGCGATGTGAGAGCATGTCTTTCGCTTTCAGTATCTGAAGCGTCACATTAAACATTCTCTTTGTTTCCTCCTCTTTTTCCCTTGAGGCCCTCACTTTGTCATAAGCATCATTGAAATTTCTTAGAAATTTCTGAAATTCTTCGGATGTTGAATTGTATTGAACTATATCATTGATGGCTTTTGCTTGTCCCGCCTCTACCCTAGCGGTATCCTCTACAGAAGTTTGTGTCTTGGTCTGAACTACACGATCAGAATGGATTTTCTTGTCGATATCAATGAGGTAATTGAGTATTGCCATTTGGTCTTTATAAAACAATTTTGTGATTTTCAAGGCCTTTGTCAAGTAGTCGATGTATCTCTTTTGCTTTGTAACTTGGGCTTTAAGCACATCGACTCTCTTCTCATGGAAGTTGTCAATTTCGACGTGTTTATCAAGAGCTAACCTGAACTCGTCGAGATGCGCGATATCTTTCTTTAGCAATGCGTTTTTCAGTTGCAAATCGGTGTTTTTCTTCCGCAGTCCAGTTATTTCATCAAATTTTGAATCGCTCTTATTGAACTGATATTTCGTTTTAAACGTGCTCAATTCCTGTAGGATTTCCGCTGTCACCTTTGGATCGATATCAAGAGCAGGAACCTCGATTCCTATGTCACTTTTTTTAGTGCTTTCAGGACTCCCATCCGTAGCGCTGCGAAATTTCAAGTTGGGAGTGAGCGCTTTAGAACTGAGTCTTCCTGTAGACTGTCTTTCTGATTCAGTTGCTTTGAGTGCTGTGTACTCAGTAAAATCACCTCTCATAGTATGAAGTATTTTTTTCCTAAGAGGACTTTCTCCAGTGATCTGATACATGTAGCTCTCGAAGGTTTTTTGGTTCTCTCGGATTTGTTGAGGGTTTAATGGCTTTATGCTAAATTTTTTTGGTGACTGTTTTTGTGCGAGAATGGATATTGGTTTGAGATGCTCTAAGTTTCTTGGAGTACTTTTTGAGTTATCTCGACTGGAAGGTTTTGTGACTTCGCTCAGATTTACTGGTCGCGTTTCGTTTCGATTTTCAATGGAATCCGATTTTCGATGGCTAGGAGTTTGGAATTTTCGAGGAGATATATGACTCAGTCTCTCAGATGATCTAGATGTTAAAGCGCCTGTTTTTCTAATAGCAGGGCTTTCTATTTCTTGGACGATTGGTGTGGTTACTTCATTGTGATTTTTGTTGAATTGCGTTTTTTCAGTAGAAAGATTATGAAATTTTGGCAAAGTTACGTCGGAGTGCGTTTTTGTGACTCTTCGACTGCTATTACTTCGAGCTCTTTGGGTATTCTCGGTCATAATTCTCTTTTTTTTTCTTTTTTCCGTATAATATATATTCGAGCTGTTTTATTGAGAAGATGAGACTAATTTTAAGGTTTAAGTTAAAATTAAGTTCGGTAATTGCCCTGTGAGCCACTCCATAATAAGTTTGCAGCAAACCTCATCAGCCTTTTATTAGCTGAAAGCGATTTATGAGATGACGGCTTTGTTTTGTGCAATAAAATTTCAGCTCATTTTCACAGATCAACTATTTTTTTACTAGTTGTTAGCGAGGAAACGTTATAATTGTTCATAGTAAGAAAAATTTTTAATTTTTTAATGAGCCATGCTCTCTGAGTTGCGCACTTTGACCATCCTCTTTTAGATCATGCTTTTGTCATACTCGTTGAAGTGTACTGGCTTGCAACTAAATTCTTTGCGAGCTTGAGTCAGAAGTGTATCGTTTACTACCGTAATTATTCCGAGATTAATAGTTATCAACCGGTTTTATTTAATCATCTAACAAACATGATGGAGCACTCTTCAAACTACAAGAACTTTCTTGGCAAGACTATCCGCCAGCAAGCTAGACCTGGAAGCAGTATGCTTAAACTTCACATTGTAGAACACTTTTTTAAATCATTTTCTTCCAAATAAGATCGTATATTGCGCGAGATTTCAGCTCAGTACGTTAATAGCCAAGTCTTGACTGATCTAGAGCTTTCCCTCGAGCTTGAAGAGAGAAGATCAGTATCCCAAAACAAGACTTCTAAAAATAAAGTCTCTGTGCCGCGGATTCCCACTATCAATGATAATTATGAGTCAGCGTTAATTTCAGGACATCCTCGAGGCCATCTAAAGTCTAAATCGCAAATAAAAGGAGATCCTAACGCTTCAAGACCATCATTCCTTGTCAGAGGGTTTAGCCGAGCAGGAGGTAATAGGAACATGCGTCCTCCCAAAAGCTCTCGGAGCATATCTGCACACAAAGAAAACCCAATAAAAACGCAGCCGCAAACTGCAAGAGGTCAACTGAACTGTCACGATGATGTCCATATCAGACTTGAAACAGAGCCAATCAGAATAGCTTCATTGTTGGAGGAAAGGAGGCTCAACACAATTGAAAACGAAATGCAAAATGAAACGTTTTCCCAAGATTTAAGTTCTCCTACTTTCTCACGAAACGCGCTTGATATTGCAAGCAGACCAAAAGTAGGATTTCCAAAATCAAGACCATCGTCAGAGTTCAGGAAAACTTCGAGGATTGGGACCGCTTCAAAACTGGTATTGCCATCAGAAAATGGAAATCACGGTGCAAAGGCTCCCTTGTTTCGAAACAGAAACACTGTTATTTCGAGTCACGGCCAAAGAAGCCGCACACCAGTCGCAGAAAATGTTGGTATTTGCATTCTTCCGCTTCAGGGAGTATATGAAGAATCGCGTTCTAATAAGATCAAAAGTGGATTGGAGACTGAGAGGACTCCTCAAGCACAAAGGACTCCTCAAATACAAAGGACTCTTTTTAAAAACGAGTTATTATCAAATGATCTGACACCGAAAGTTGAATGCAGAAACCGGTTTAGTCCAGCAAGGCAGAAAACAGAAACAACTTTTGCAAAAATTGACGAGTTATTCAAGGTGGATTCTGGTGTGAAAGCAGCTGGAGAATTAAGAAGGCAACTTTTTTCCAAACAAGAGGAGCGTAAAGCAAAGTTGAACAACCCGTCGAATCAAACTTCGTCGGATTGGAATATTCAGTTGGATGGACTCTCACTCAAACCTCGTACTTGCAAAATTAATGTAGACCCAAGGGCCACTTATATGTGGAATGGAGAAGTGAAAGTGAAATGCCAGGAAGAGGCTAAAGTGGAGACGATTGAAGATCTTAGATTTCTTCCTTCTGAAGAGCCTAGAGATGCTTTGAATGATTCAAAACATACAAGGTCTTCGAGTTCAATCGCTTTTGTTCGATATACTTATGATAAGTACTTACCTCAAGTAGAGTGATTTGAGGCTCTGCTAATGAGATAGTTATTTTTCCATATAATTTTTGGTTAATGCCACATTTTTTGTAAACTATATTATAGTGTTGAATTCACAGTTTTCTCATTAACTTTTGATTCAGATTACTCTAAATAATTCATTGAGTTAAGAAAAATTGCTTATCACTAGGTATTAAATAGCCTCTCACAAAAAGCGATGCTCAAGTATAGCTATCACGTAGTAGTTGAACTTTAATTATGTATTGAGAAGAGTGGGTGTTGATGGAAATACTTAGTTACTCCAATTGATATGCAAATGTTATAGTTTAGTTTCCTATTATTTTCTTTTTGTTGTTGGATAATGTTGTTATGTCCATTATACCTAATTTCCTGTTTAAATTTGTTGTTGTATAGTATTCACATATGACATTTCGATCAAGGTACACCTTATAAGTATTATTTTGAATAAATAGCTTCATGCTGAGATGAGAAGTTATAAAGTAATCAAAGATGATACATGAGCAAACGGGTAAGTTTGCCTTCGATTTGACAACAAGAAGAATCTCATTATTTACCGTCCGATTACTTCAAACATTCTACCACTACACACATTCTTTATTTTCAAATAAAAAATAATTTATTATAAATTCTGTTAAAAGGAATTTTATCAACTTCAATTTGAATTGCTATTTAGCTCTCAATTATGTTGCCAATACTATCCCTATCCCCATTAGAAAACTTTATTCATTACAACTCTATCTGACAAATTGGAAATATCATAGAAGTAACTGTCCATAGAGAACGAATTGATTTAAATAGCACGGCTAATAATTATTTAGCTTTAATATTTCATGCATCTCCCTTTCAATCACAACTCCCAAAGTTACAAAGTTAATTTTATCCACTTGTATACAACAAACATAAAAAAACCCCCCTACAATAAACCCATGTAAATGAAATCTCACTATCGATCAATTAATAGGCTTAATCATACTGAAGTCCAATAGCTCCAACAAATAACCACGCTCACTACAATAGGCTTGAAGCACACAATTCTTGTCAAACAGCGCAAGCAATCCTTGATAGTCCTGCGTTTGAGGATTGTGTAGCACCTTTAAAATAACAAGCTTAAACAGCAGTAGCAGAATATTCGCTTGGATTTCAAATTCACGGCCAACAGCAGTTTTGGGATACATATATACTTTTGCAAAGAACTCTGCGATCTCATCGTTTTGGAGATTATAGACCAATCGTGCCACAAACTCTGAAACAAGCTCAATCTCTTTGATCAAATCAGAAACGTTATTTTTTCCAATGTATTTCGGTATATAAAAGCACGGCAAGCACTTCCGCATTAGGTCCATAAAGAAACACAGGTATTCCAATGAATAGCAGGACATCTTCCTCAGCGTAAGGTTAACAAGACTTCCAAACACAAAAGCGATTTTATACTCAGGCAGATCCAGCGGTATCAGTTTCTTCTGCATATGATATGCTAGCGCGAGCATGAGTTCAAACGCCTGCATTATATCGATATCTTTTCTCTTCCCTTGTGAGGCGATACCTAATGCTATATCTACAAGCTGATGCGTTGACGAAGCCCAAGCAAAAATAAATCTCGTCGCGCTGAGATACTTCAAGTACACTCTTTGTTCAATGAATTCGTTGAGAGACTTGTCAGCAATCACGTCGATCATAATATCGAAGATAGTTTCTTTGGAGAACATGGCTCTTTCGGTTTGTTGAAGAAATTGATACATTTTCGCCGGTGAGTAGTTTTTGAAAATATTCATTTCTTTCATCTTAATCGCGATGCTGTCAAGGATTTGCTCTGGCTCCCGCATGTTCCAAAGTCCGCTCTTAATGTCATGAAAACAATCAATAGCTTCCTCTATCGTGAGTTCCGTTATCTTCGTTGGCATCAGTAGCTGGTTTTGCTTACTACCCGTTTCAATGTCCATGTCATCAGTCGGTTTTACCTCATGTTTTTTCGGCTGTTTGTTTATTGGGTGCTGCTTTTCCCAATTGCTTTTAAACTCCTCACACACTGACCAATCCCCCTCGCGGTTGATGTATATACATGTCAATTCGTTTTCGATCTTCTCGCGGACTTTCTCCAATACGTCTCCTGAATCGCCATTGTTTTCGAAATATTTGTCCTGGTATTTTACGGTAATATCATAGAGCACCGAATAAAAAAATTCATCGACTAAGAGGTCGTCTAATAGGATGATTTTCGAGCAAATAAGGCAGTGCCAGCGCTTGCTTTTGGTCGTCTCGTTAAATTTTAGAAAGTTTTGAAAGTCAAAGGTCTGCAAGTGATTGCATTTTCTCCCGCGAGCTGGTATCCGAATCATCTTTAGAGTGAGAGGGTCAATGATCGAGTAGGGAGCATGAAGTTCGATTTCCCCTTGAAAACGGTTGATATAATCTTGCTTTGCTTGTTGACTGGGCAATAGGCATTTCTTTAAGAGATTTGTGGCAACGTCCTCAAATGGGACTTTCTCTGCAATGTAGATCCCTATCACGACTGTGGGTGGTCCAAATTTTTCTAGCGTCTCTGTGTCAATGCGGATTTCGACTGAATTTGCCCCGAACTTAAGAGGTTTAGGCATTATAGCATGACGAGTAGGGTCGTAATTTATCGTGGTGCCATTGGCTATGACAAGCATGTTGTCTGAAGGCCATCGAATGTAGGATTTATCACATTCGAGTTTCGAGCAGATGATGAGGACGTATTTTTCAGCATTGGAATTGATATTTTGGTTTTGAGTGTCATAAGGGTGCTTGAATTCGATTCTTCGTGCGGTGACCTGCTCGAAGATTCTTGGAGCGAATACTATGTGTTTCAGTGAATAGAATGGGTCGTTAAGCTCGATTCTACAGTAGATGCAAGTAAATTGATTTGTAGATACATGGATACGGTAGCACTTGGAATGAAAAATCTTTTCGCATATTCTGCAAGTGCTAGTTGAAGAGGATGTTGCTGTGAGATATTCTCCGCAGAAGCAAGGACGAAGCAGTTGTATTTCTGATCTTGTGACCATGTGATCGTTCGAGAAATAAACGAGACACACTTTCTGTTTAATTTATTGAAATTTGAAGTAAAACGCGGGAATTTGGGATCTAGATTAAATTTATGGTCTTAAAGTTTGGTCGAAAAGAGTTGACTGGAAGAAGGTACGCTCCTTGAGACAGGAGCCCTTTGTTGAAATCTTAATCAAGAACATTATTACCCTTCCAACGTTTAAATTCGGATAAATGTGGATCTGGGTTACATTAAGATTCGTCAATAAAGTGAATTATCGCAGCATGCTGCCAGTATGGTTTTAATTAAATGCTCAATTTCTTTGCTGAGTTCGATTGTCGGATGAGATAAAATAAGCGGGTCTTTCTTTGTGGTCAACACAGATGAAAAGAAAACAAAGTTAGCTGGACACTAAGTGTTAGTGAATGGGCTAGCAGTCTGAAGCTGTTTTCTTTCAACTTCATTTCTGAATAGATGTTATACGAGACCAGGTAGGAACTATCATCAAATGAATGCTCTACTATAACATCACCTATTATTAGTTTATGGGTAGAAAAAAAAGCAAACAGCATCTCTCTCTATTACTTGCTGATCTCAAGACAATTGAAGATAGGAGGATAAAGCTCAACTCGCTATAAACTAAGTAAGATAATTCATAGAAACACGGAAATTTTGTTGGGTCAAATTTCACAAGAGATCACAAATGTAAAACTTAATCCATGAACACAGCACAAGCTGGCTTTTTATACATCTTCATGTATCAAAGCCTGCGCTGGTCTAAAGAGTACAACAGCCATTTATCTTTGTAAATTTCCCAATCACATCCACAAACAAAAACAAATACTATTGAAGCAAAGAATCAGCGTCCATTTATTTAAGTTTTGAGAGGTCTTTATTGGACAACGTAAGCATACCTCCTTTGAAGTTTCCAACCTTCGCTACTTTTGCCTTCGCTTCCTTAAACTTGTAGGAATTATATTCGTGCTTCTTCTTCTTGCGCTCCTCCTTTGATTGTTTCTTGTAAAGCCAAGAGAGATCAAAGTTTTTGGCAGATGAATCATAAAGAACATTCGCCTATTAATGAAGGATGGATTAATGAAAGCTGCTATTGGTGCGGGTACCTCTCGCATATTTTTCTGTTGTTCGTTGAATTTAGAAATAGTTTTTTTTCTAATACCTACAAGCATCTTAACTGGCATTTTTCGACCTTTCTCAGGTTGATGAGAATTCGCTTGGTCGTGGATAAGCTTTTGCTTTTTGTCCAACCCCTCATAATCTTTTTCGATAGAATGAGGAATAAAATTTCCTTTTTGTCAATGGGAAAGTTACTTAATTTTCTGATATCTTGGATCGCATTCCAAAAAGGATTGTCGCTTTCCTTTTTTTTCTTGAAGGTCTTTTTGCCTTTGAATGGTTTTGACATTTTCTGACTTTTCGCGAAAACTGCTCGAAATGCTTAGTTAGGATTTATAGCTGATTAAATTTATTTGAAGAGATGCTTGCTTAACAGCTAAATCGAGAAGCTGAAATAATGTGCCCATGATCACTTCTTATTTGTTGCAATGATTAGCAACAAGGCATGTTATAGTTTAGCTTATTTTTATTGGATTCAGCTTCTTTTTGCTCTTATTTCAAAAGAAAACTGCTTAATTTTTTAGACTTTGAGGCACTTCCAAAATCAGATTTTATCAGAAATCAATAGTAATGCAATTGTTTGAATTGTTGCAAAAACCAAAATATTCTCTACTTAAGGAGACATTGCTATGCTAAGGAACACTGCGTTTTATTTTTCGAACATTGACTATGCTTTTTCGATTATTAACAACAGCAACATGAAAAGCTCCGCTATAAACCGTACAACTAAATACAAAACAAATCAATCCTATATCAATCAATATCAAATTTCAAGTTGCTTTTTTATGAAAAATACCTGACAAAGATTAAGAAGTGGGGATTTGCTCACCAGCCTTAGCTGCTGATTTTTTAGATTGCGCCTTTTTCTGAATTTCTTGGGCAACCAACACTGCGTTCTTATCTATAGTATGCAAATTTAGCATCAAGACTTCTTTTTGGACAGAATCCCCAGCAAACTCAGGATGCGATGCCAAGTAATCCTCCACCATTTTCTCAAGCCGCACTCTAAACTCTTTGTCCAACTTCGGAGCAATATTCTCAAATATCGCCAAACTGGCGATATTTTCCGGCAATTGCTCAGTTTCTTGGAGAACTTTCTTTTGCATGCCAATCTTCAACCACGTTTTATCTTCATTCGAAATACTTGTGTTCTCAAGCGTCTTCGCATAGAGAACCATCAATCTCCTTACTGGTAAAAACTCAAAATCAGCTTTTATCCTAGTGAAAATCATATCCCAAAACTCAACTGACACCTTTGGAATATTCGCATAGGAAGCCGCTAACACTACCAAGAGCGGAGGAGAGATATCTGGCAAGCATTTCACTAGCCTCTTCTCTAACAGTCCCCAAGTGACGTTCTCTCCTTTCCTTCTTTGCGAGAGAGTATTACCAAGTCTTGCAAGGTCATTCGGACTCAATTTCTCGTATTTTAGAAGCTTGTCGATGTGTTGGAGGACCTCCGTCCAAAACGCGAAGGAGCCTAGCTTGGCCCTTGCAAAATAATTAGCTATTGTGATGAACGCGCTGCTGGTTGTAATATTCAAATTATCAACAATATGGACTTCCAGTTCACTCCAGAGTGTAGCATCTAGAATATCACAAGCGTAAAGAGACTTGACGATAGTGGCTTTAACTTCGTTATCAGTGATATGAAGAGCTTGTTCTTTGATAAGACTTTCGAATGCCTCGATTATTTTCGGGAAAAATTTGTGATGTTTTCCTAGTCTTTTTGTAACGAAGCAGACGGTTTCAATTTTTGTCTGAGGGATTATCTTCGAGAAGTTATTATCGAATAGCTTGAGGAAAGTGCTTGAGAATCTACTTATATTCTCTCCTAAGATCGAAGCAGCACAGATATAGTCCTCTTCAGTGAAGTTTCCGACTCTTTCATCCATAATAGTTTTCGCTTTTTCCCAGAAGGCAAGCTCAACGCTCACATTCTTATCAGGGAATTGGGCGAGAGGGAGAAGAGTCTCTAGATTAGGTGGAAATCCGAAATTCTCGCCGTTGACGAATCTTGTTTTTATTTTGGAGATAAAAGGCGCGGCTCTTGCTTCATCTCTGAAATTTCTCAGGCAGAGAAGAGCTCTTTGCAAATCAGCGCCTCTGATAGAGTTAGCGCGGTTTGTGAGAACATAAACAATATTCCAAGCGAAGTCTGGTTCGAGGTTATGAGTTTTATGCAGCACCCAGAAGAGGGTTGTTAGTTCTTGATCCCCAAGCGTTGTGAGGTTTTTGCGATATCGATGCTTGATTTTGTTCCAAAAGGACTTCGAACCGACATTTTTCTTTGCAAAAGCAGTGTAGATCGCAGAGACCTCGTTTTCTTTGCAGTTGCCGATAATCTTCAAAGCCAACTCCTCGAGTAGCGAAATTACCTCTGGTGTTAGTTTCTCAAAGCGAGAAAATCCATAGAGGAACGTTAGAATGGAATCCTTTTTGGCTAGTAACAAATGGTCTTTTAGCTCGATTACTTTCTCTTGGATCGCTTTTTGTAAGATCTCATCAGCTGGCACTAACTGGCCTAAGCTATAGACCAACATCCCAAGAATAGGCGTAGGCCAGTTTGTCTTACTATCAGCAAACTTGAATGCAATCTCTTCCAGAACCAACTTCCGCAACTTAGAAGAGCCTATCTTTGATTTATTTATCGCGTAGAGAAGACAGCAGATCTCTTGTGAGGTCATTTTTCCCAGCAGTTTTGAGGCTGCGGCCTCAATCGCGGTGGATTTTGTTATCGTCAATCCTTGATGCGAGAACGACCAAAGGCAAGAAGCCAGGGAGTTGCTGTCCATTTTAGGAGCAAGCAGCTCGAATTTCAGAGCGAAGCGCTCCCAAAGAGCATGCGAACCCTTGTTGGATTTAGCAAATGCCCAAATTATGACCGCGAGGTCCTTTTCTGAGTCCATGTTGGGAAGCACGTTGCTAATAGCCTTTCCCAATGGGTTCCATAGGTCATCTGAGAACATTCTCTGTGTAGTGAGTCCCCAAACGACATGAGCGCAGTCAGAAGCAGACATCCCAGATGACGCGGTAAATTTCGCAGTGATTTCTTGCCAGAACTTCGTGCTGCCTCGATTAGCTGTTGTAAACGCCCAAATAATCGTGGCTTTTTGACTTGCTGTGAGCAGGTACATGTTTTCGAGAATGTAGTCTTGGATGTGGTCAACGAGAGGCTTTTGCAAGATTCCGAAGCTCGCGAGTACCCAAGTAACGAGATGAATATTGTCACCGGTAAATTCTTTCGAATTCTTGAGGAAAGTTTCCGCAATCTCTGCTTGGAGCTCAGGTTGTACCTGTTCCCTTCGACTTAATCTTTCTATAGAGAATTCAATCAAGTCGTCCAGCGACATGTCAGGAGAAAATGATTTTGGTTGCTTTGCTTTGTCCTTTTCGAAGTGAGTCTGGAATGTGTTTGCATCGAAAGCGAAATCAAACGCTTCGAAGGTCGGGTTGATGGAGATGTCATTATCAGGTGAATTTGGAGTCATTTCAGTCAGTTTTTGGTGTGTTGAAAATGCAAATTGGAGAGAATTCCATTGGAAGAGACTTGCGATGAATTTACTTGAATAAACGCGTTTGGAAAGAAATTGCTTTGGAGTAATCATCTGTTTTGTGTTTTTGAAAAGCTTCTTTTGAACCCTTGCGGAAATACTAATTTTAATTTAGCTCTTCAGAGCCCTAAATAAAAAATTTAACTGCACGTAAAATGCAAACAAAGGTTTTGTTAGTTTGACTTCATCCAACCATGATCAGTCCAAAAGATCACAATAAGGCAATTTAATGGAATTTTGCGATCAACATCAGCAAAAAAAGAGCTTGAAAAACAAAATTAGTTTTGTTAATATCAACATCAACAGTTGTCCCTTCTGTAGTTATCGACTAATCAGCTGCTCATTTACATATATTTACATCAATGACACAAAATCAGATTAAATTTACAAGGGATACTAATGCAATTAAGAAAAACTAAGATGACTGCTACCTAATGATAATTAATTGCATTGAATGTACCTACCACAATAAATGCGCTTATTAACCAATGAGCAATAGCTTTCCAGCTACTCTGTCACTTATGGCAAAGAGTTTTTTCTGTGACACTATCGGTATCACATCAGAGAAAGCATGCGAGTGGAAATTCGGCCCTCGCACAAACGCCTTATAAAAAGTTAAATCTCCATTGATATTTCCCTTCCAGATCTCAAACCGATGAGATAAATGGAGAACGACCACGAATTCGGGCGTCAGCGATTTCACAACATGAGCTTTTTCGACTTTGACAATCCGGTCTGGATACATCGACCCTTTATCCAATTTACTTAACTGCCAGACTTTCATTTCGTAGTTATTACCTCCAATCAGCGCATCCTGCTCTATCAGAACGCTCAAGGAAGTAATCTGACTCATATGAAATTGCAACGAATCTGATGTTAGCACACACATAGTCGTCCTTGTCTCTGTATTGAGCATCAATATCTTGTAATAATCGTTTTCTTTAATCAACATAGCCAATAGCCCTCTCTTGTTCAGTAACACTGCATCTAGAAGTTTTATCTCGAATTTTGGATCTGGTATGGATATCGTGTTGGTTTCTTCCATGCTTTCCTCAGAATATATGCTGACGCAAGGCAACTCGCCATACAAAATGAAGACGTCTTCATCAGGAAACTTTTTTATGTGTCGAAATTTCTTCTTAACGTCCACGGAAACTGAGTTGATTTGCCTTCCATGAAGATCGTAGACGAAAATCTGGTTTCCGCAGAGATAGAACGAGCCGTAAGTCTTCCCAAAGAGGATGAGAGAGTCGCCTTTTCTATTGAGATTCAAAGAGAATACGATTTGAAGGTCGCAGAATATGCTCTTGATCAATTTGAAAGTTTTGCAACTAAGCACGCCGACCTGAACTCCAGCGATTTTGGTGATATACGAGGCGCAAGTGGCGATGAGGCAGTTACTATATTCAGAATAAGCAATGAGCATGCCCTCCTGACCGTAAAATGTATTACATATCCTTCTAATAGAAATATACTTTGCCATAGTTAATAAAAACTAAGGATTTTACATTATTTTCTTTATTTTCATAAGCCAATTAATGCATTGACACTATCAGAATCAACCTATTATTTGTGATATAGTAATGATCTCCTGAGCTCAAGTTGAATAATCTTGATATGATGAGATTGAGAGGGATATGGAAAAGATTTGTATAAGAAGCGCGCGGATGATGTGTAAAAAAACTATCGAGACAATCTTGAAAAGAATAGACATGCTTATTCCTTTTTAACTTTTTTAAAAAACTGGTCTATCTTTCTGCTTTTAAAGCTTTCTTCATACAATTGGAGTTCCTTTACAAAAGAGGACCAAGGGGATACGCAGGGCCTTCTTTCTTGGACGAAGGCTCTGGCTTTTGCGTAAGAGTATTTCTGGTTGATCAGATATGCGATTACGATTGAGGCGCTACGACACACGCCGTGCATGCAGTGGACGTAGACTACATCGGCTTTTCGCATGAAATCAAGCGCCTGAGTGAGAAAATCGAGTAATTTGTCATTGAATCGTTGGTAGGGATCCATATTGAGTTTTAAATAAGTGAATTTTTCTGGGAAGACGCAATCGAGCTCTTTACCACAGACTAAGATGTGGGTTATTTTGTTTTTTTGAAGCAGTTTGAAGTCTTTTGCAGCAGGATAATTGCCCAAGAAGATTTTCTCTGTGATTTGGCTCATGGAAGGGAGATGTATTAAGCTATAAAAGCCAGATTTGACTGGAAAATTTGTGCTTGTATCGAATTTGATCATGCTGGTTTGTTTATCTTGGTTTTGAAGCAAAGAGGTGGATATTGAACTGGTAGTAGTCTTGCTTGTTTCTTCTTCTTGCAAGGAATTCATGTTGTTTGGTAAGTGAGAGCCAAATTATATTTGAAAAAATTATAGTAGTAATAATGTTGCAATCAAGAGCGCTATCGCCAATAGTAAGGCTATGAAAAATGCTCAAGGAACAATTATGATGAAATGATGCATCAACAGAGAGTTGGCAATTACAGAAGATGGTGATGAGCTCTGATTCCAATTAGAAATTTAGAGAGAGAGAATTAAAGTAACTGAGATTGTAAAATTAACTGTAGTTTCATCGGAAATCGAAAGCTTTTCATAAAAATTTTCGAGAGAGAAACTACATTGTCTGACAACATGCTCATTATTGTGCGATTTAGCTCTTTTGTCGCTGGATATGCAAGTGAATTGAGAGGACCATCACTTTATATCGGGTGTTCAGCTTCAAACAAAAAACCTCTTCTCATCAAATTTATCATGCACACCTGCTTTTCAGAAATGTAATAGTAATAACGAGGAATAAGGTTAAAGACTAGTTCATATACAGGAGAAATAAGATGAAAACTGTGATGGGAACGTAAAAAAATAGAGCTAATCATCATCAGCTAAATCATCAAGTGCTTTGATTAATCTATAAACGTTTTCTGGTATCGGCTTCGTGTTCACGTCTTCAGGAATAATTTTATTCTGCTCCACCTTCCCAACTTTATACTCTTCAACATCTTCAGAGAAACATTCAAGTTGATCAAGGAATATGACCTAATGTTATTATAACATCCATTAGCATATAAAAGCTAGGAAAACAAGTTCACCTGTTCCAGTAACAGATCATCAATAAGATTTTCACATATTTCTTCCGAGTATACTTCAAAAGAGTTTTTGATATACCCAGAGAGCGCGTCCACCAGCTTATCATTTTTACATGTATATAATCCTTTTCCTTTTTCCACCAACTGGTCAGTCGTCGCTAGAATCTTTGCCATTTGAGTCTCATATTTCTCATACTGACGATACAGCTGCCCCATTTTCTCCATCTTAAGCCTCTCTAGCTCTTCCTCTGGGTCAAATTTCTCCATTCTTTCGAGCGCCTTCCCCTTTAAATTTATTACATAATTCTTTTTTCTCTCTTCGGCCTCTCTTTGAGCTGCCATTTCAGCTTCGTGCTCAAGGACGAATTTCTGAAAATAATCCTCTCTCATTTTATCATATGCCTAAATGAATTTGATGTTAGCTAGGTCTAAAGAAGGCATTTACTTCTTTTTCGATCTCTTCCTGAGGCTTTTCAGTGTCAAATACAGATTTATATTGATCAGACTTCAAAGGAAGCTCTTCTTCCATCTTTTTGAGTCGTTGGTACCTCGCTGCTTTCTCGTACTCTCGAACTAGCACTCCAAGATATCCTCCTTTATCATCGAGCACCTAGAATGATGTTAAATATCGTTTTCTTTGGAGTGGGGTGGGTTACAGTTCGTTCATATTGAATTTTCGTTTGTACATTGTTGAGCCCTTGATATCTCATTTTGATGAAATACTGTGGGTGATCCAAGGGGTCGATCTCCTGGGGGTTGATATCTAACTCATTCTCGTTAGCAAGGATTGTTTGAAACATTCTTCAGGCCGGTCTCTTTTTGTTAGTTGTTTGAATTTAACGAGTCTGAAATTTAAAATTGATTAAATGCACCTGAAAAATTAGAATCAATTTGATGAGAAATTATTGTCGACTCGTCACTTATTCAATTCATTGCATAGAAATGCTATAAAAAATTTCTTTGCTAGAAGTAATTGGAATATTCACTATATCATAACAACATTAGTTCATCGCAGAACTTTACGATGAGCACGCTTATGAAGGAATAAACCTGATGAATAGTTGATAATCAAGAGGATTTAATTTTAATTCAAACAGAATATTAGACGAGGGACATAGCTTCCACAGCCATTAATATCGATGGAGTTAATATCTAAGGCACTATTGAAAAGCTTATGCTTTTTACTTGGAACTTTGCTTTTTCTGAATACTTACTCATGTTGAAGCTGCATCTTGCTCTTATGTGGCGAAAACAGGAAATTCACTGATGCTCTTGTGATGCAAATCAGAATTTATAGAACTCGACCGACAGCTCGAATGCTCATTCTGACTTCTTGGAGTAGTTATATCTAATTGCTCAGTATTACGAGATTCTTTTCACTGAGAACTTAGTAGCCGCAAGAAACGAGCTTTCAAGAAATACCCTCCATTTCTTTGTTACTCATGTTCTTCTATGTTTGCCATTCTAAGTATTACTTAGTAGCACTGAGTCAAATATAAAATTAATACTCAAAACATCTTTCCAAACTGGCGAATACATGCGAGAGCTCTGGAAAAAGCTTAAAGCAGCCATAATAAATCCACCTTCTACCCAAGACAAGACTGGCTACTTAAGCAGAAAATACCAAAACAAATATCTCATAATTGAAGGCCTGATCTCAAATATATTTCCAATTATTGCCACTCTCTCTCGAGGTGAGATCTATCTTCCAACTCTTGCCACACTCGTTCTTTCATGGATCTGCCTTCTCACTAAGAGTTACAACTCTTTACTTCTTGTTTATTCCTTGGAATATATCTTCTGCTTGATGTCTCAAACTCAATTCAAAGATATTTCCATCTCAATTCCTCTCATGATCTTTATCAACACCTTACGAACCTACCTGAACACCCGCTCTTTCAAACTAACTTTTATTATGATCATTCTTCATGCTTACTTACAGAATCTGCTCATGGTGAATGAATTCAAAGCTCATCTACTTCAACTGACAGTTCAACAGATAACTGACCAATTTTCTGCGAGTGTAAAACATGCGTATGCACTTGGATTCTTGCTAATTGTGCGGCTGAAGGTGTTCAACAAGCAGTTCACGTCTACTATTAGCAAAATATCAAAACTTAAAAACAACTTAGAAGAAGCAAATCTGAAATTGCGAGAACAAAATTTTCAGCTTCAACAGGCTTTAGAAATGAAAGACGTTTTGATACTAAATTTTTCGCATGAGCTAAAAAATGCGCTGAATAGTCTCCTTGGAAACATTCATTTAGCATCTAGAGAAGCTCACGGCGGCGGGCAAACAGCTACGTATCTTCATGCTGCGAGTGTAAACGCTGAGAGCGTGAAAAATTTTGTGCAAAATATCATAGATATTGGACTGCTCTTAAATCAAACACCGTTAGAAGTGAATCGTAAACCAACTGATTTACCGTCCCTTCTCCAAAGGATCTGGTATATCTCACGAGAAATAATAAGAAACAAAAGGTTGGATGGGACTTTCTCTTTGAGTTCTCGGATACCAAGGCATGTTTGTATTGATAAAGAGCGGATTTTACAAGCGGTGTTGAATTTGGTATTAAATGCGGTGAAGTTTACAGATAAAGGGTATGTGAAAATCAATGTCAATTGGGTTAAACCAGAACTAGAAGACGAGCATCTTTCCACAACCAAAGTGAGAGCCTTGAATCGTACGCTGGTAAAGAACTGTAGCGAGAGGAAGTCTGAACGTTTTAGTGGATTGCATGATAAATTCGAGGAATCAAATAAGAAGGACCAACTTATCCAAAGCTGGCAAATAGATGAAAATTACAAGGGCGATGGAGACGAAGAAGGCAAACTAGTGATTCAAATAACAGACTCGGGGTGTGGAATTAACGAAGATGATATTGCGACGCTTGGAACGGGGTTTAAACAAACTACTAATACCAATGGACCTAGAGGAATAGGCATTGGTCTTTGGATAACGAAGGAGCTTTTGAAGAGCCTTAATGCGTCCATTGATATTCAGTCAGCGGTGGATATAGGAACAACATGCAATATCACTATTCCTTGTGCTGTTAGTACAGGAGAATTAATTGATCTAATCGACAGAGAGGGATCTTGGCGCGCTACGGAAAAAAACAAAGGAATCCGATTTTCTAGACCTCTCTCTTCGTCTCTTGAAAAAAATAATGTATTAATAGTCGACGACGATGTTTTTAATCTTGAACTTATGCAGAAGTTTCTAAGTAAAATAGGGGCTTCATTCTTTGTTGCGCACGATGGGAGAGAGGCTGTTAGTGTCTTTGAGGCGCAGCATAAGACAATCGGACTTATTATTACACACATAATTACATGCCAAAGATGAGCGGCACACAGGCGGCTCAAGAGATCCAAAATATTATAATTAGGAAGGAGCTTGAAAAGGTGCCAATATTTTGTGTTTCAGCCGACGAAACGACCCGACTTAGAAAAGAGTGTGAAGAGGCTGGAATAGTAGAGTTGGTGCCCAAACCGCTGGATTTTGAATATTTTAGAGCCTTAGTGGCCAGATTCATTGTAACAAAAGAACATTTTCTATTGAGCTAACCTTTATTTGTTTTGTGCGGTTAGAGTTTAATTTTCCTCAAATATATCAAAGCATAACGTTAACAGTATGTTTATATCATTTTTAAATTGGATGCATATATAGTATTATTATGTTATTTTCCTTCATCTTCCATTGGAATCTTTGGAATGACCATTAAATATAAAATATTGCTATCCACTTGACTTTTTCTTCAAATTCATTGACCCAGTAGATCATCGTATCTCTGTCATGCTAACAGAAGAGAATTGATTCTTGATAGTTGCAATTCCTTCAAACATGAGGGCTACATGTTGAAACATTGACATTCAGAACTGTTTGGTAGAATTATTTGAATCTCACGAAATCAAAGTATCTTCACATCAGCTGGTCAAAAAGTAAAGAAAAAATCTCCCTTACATAAAAAATTAGCTTTGCATTGATTTCAAATAAACACATATGTAATCTCTAAAAAAGAATTAACATCAAATGAAATTTGAAATTTAAACATAAGGGGAAATTTTGTAGTATTTCATAATCATTTTGAAATTCTGTGAGAGTGATTTATACAGTGCCTTCGGGATGGTGATCGTGAAGTTCTTCAGAATGAAATTATCTTCAAGGCTCTGCAGCATCGTTTCTACACACTCTTCGTCGATTTTGTTCTTATGATAAAGGACCTTACTGCACGAATAGCTTTTGCATAGCCCCTTCAGTAATGCCTTAAAAGATTCTTCAGTCAGTCTTGCATTAGAGGATAAATCAAGCGTTTCGACGACCTGGAAGTAACTAATCAAGTTTATCATAGCTTTCATAGGGTTATCCGAAATAGAGTTCTCCGAGAAGTTGAGCGTCATCAATTTATCGAAAGTATGCTCTCCTTTAGCATCCATTACCTTATATATCTTATCAAACAGTCCAATCAACGCAAATAACCCTTGGTCTGCCATGCCGATTCTCGCGAGATTCAACGACAGAAGAGGCAGCTGCAGGTTTCTGGTTTTTCCTTTCGTATTAATTGTATTGAAGCGGCCATACAGCGTATCACATAGTTTCTGAACGCCTTTATCTCCAAGAGGATTACCAGCGAGACTCAACGTCACGAGATTGAAAGATGCTTCAGCTTGTAAGAATTTCTCAAGATAAGGTAGGTAGTCCACCGTGATTCCGCAGTCGTCGAGGATCAGCGCTTCGATCCTGTTACGTTTGTTGTCAAGGGCTTTTAAGAGTTTCTCAAAAACGGCAATTGAGATTCTAGCGTTTGTAAGTTTAACTTCTTTGAGTCCGTGATGGAACGAGAAGGAATCGAACATCAATTGCAATTTTTCTGGCCCAGCGACGATCACGCCCGATAGATCTACCGTCTCTGTAGAATCAATCAAAAAATAATTGATCATTGCTGAATCAGGATGGATGTCCTGTTGTTGCAAGAACTCAAGATAGCTCTTGTATGCGATTTGGTTCGTGAGCAAATATTTCCATGGCCAACCGACATGATCCAGCATGAAGATCAATTTGCCGTCCTTTCCCTCTGGTATGACCATGCAAGGCTTTCCTGTGTCAGGAACTTTATCCTCAGTGATAGGCTTGCTTGGAAGCTTGATAAGACCTTTTGCCTTGGTATCTTGGGCTTGACGATACCAATAAAGGTTAAAACCGCGAAGCACGAGCCATCTCTCATGATAGTTCGAGGTTCCTGCTCTGATCTTGTTGATAACGCCGGGCTTTGTAACAGGGCCGAGGTAAGGATATTCCGAAAAATCGCCTTTGGCAGTAATGTTCAAATTTTTGAAATCGAACTCGCTGTGGTAAGAGCTAAAATCGAAATAATCTAAGCCAAAATCGTCGTAGCGATTGAAGTGCTCGTCTTGATAATTTTGCAGAAGATCTCTATTTGCAGAATCTCGATTTCGGATCAATTCGCCGCTGATATTTTTCAGTACGACTGGAGGTGGGTCATGTCGGTTATCATAAAATGTGTACTCATTCCTATTCTTCTCATAAGTTCTTCGAAGATTTTTTTTAAATCTTCTGACACATTCCATCACAACAAAGTAATTCACTCTTGGCGGAGTCGGATGCTTGCTTTCAAGCGCCAGGCTCATCAGAGTATTTCGCCTGGTTTGAATATCCACTCCCGAGCTCTTCCTTTCTCCTCGAATCGTCTCTGACACAGAATTTTCGTCGCGTATTGACGACACTGGCCTAAGGGGTTCACCGGGAGAAGATTTCCTTGGACTTTCTTTGAATGAGACTCCTCTCGGTCTTGTGGGAGATTGCTCTAGCTCTTCATTGTATTGCCGAACTTTCTCTATGTTAAGAGTGAAACCGCCATGCTTAATTGGAGTCGCGTCCCCATTGGTCTCTCTCGTTGACACAGTTTCAAACGGCGAGACTTTACCAACATTGTAGTTCATGCCAGATCCACTTGGTCCCCCAGTCTGAGCAGCAGTAGTCTTTTCTATTTTAACAGTTTCTTCAAAAGTCTCTGGAATTTCACTTCGATCGGTTTCGGCAGCTCGTCGAATCGGAGAGAGGCTCAATTCATTGAACGACGGTGCGAGGTTTGTAACCTTTTGAGTGAGGTCCCTCTCAGTGTACTCTTCTACGTATTCTATTTCCTTTTCTACCGGAATATCGACTAGTTTCGATTTTATCGAGTTTTTCGAAGGTGAATCAGCATAACTGGGTATCGCATTATTGGTAGATAATATGACAGCTCCTTGTGAATTCATCGGGGGTAAAGTACTCATCTTTGGTTTTACGAGGTTCTCTTTTTCATTCGCCAGATTTCTTTCTGCGAAATCTGTTATTATTTGTTTTGTATAGGTATTGTTAGCTAAAATATTTAAGTTTTTGAATTCAGTATCTCCGCCAGAACCATCTAGTTTATAAAGGTTCTGGACCTCTTTCGGGAGAACAACCTTCGCAGCTGCTTGATCAAGACCCCACAGCTTTCTGTAATTTTTATGATCAACTTCGATGTTATACTTTGCCTCCATGAGACCTTTGTCAATTCCTTCGAATCTAGAGTTGGAAACACTGCTCTTCTCACCAACATTTTTGGTAACTGCTTGCTCATAAATTCGGTCGAGTGCCTCAGGAGAATTCGCATCTCCGAATTTGATCGTTTCAGCTTGTTTATATTTATATTCGAACCGATCATACCCGATCTGAGCAATCTCATTATGGTTAACTAACCCTTTCAACTCCTTTTCCATGTACCTTTCAAGGTAACCCTTCGCCCTTGCTTCCTTTTCAGGGTTACTAAAGACTACCTTTTCGGGTTCACGAAACAATTTGGCATCTACTTTGCTATTTATAATAACAGACTGTTGACTTGATTGAGAATTCCCCCTTGGTCGCTCTTTTTGCATCAAATCCTGAATATGATCCAGCTTGATCGTGCTTCTGCCTCCAAGTGCAAGTGATTTATTTGCTGAGGGATCTCCTTCATAGATTAACGTTTCTTTGATTCGGTTAGGGGATTTCTCCGAAGGGAATCTATTAACCTGATCCGAGGTGAATCCCAGCTTATGCAAGTCTAAACGATTGATTCTGCTGTCAGAGTTCCCCTGTCCCATGTAATACCCGGATTGTGACTGGTTCCAACCCCTATCTGGAGTAGTAAATTGATAATTCGTTGGTGAGTCCTCCTGAAAGGTAAAATTCACCGAATTGCCTTGGTATTGGTCGCTCGAGCGGATTTTTATAGGAGATATGGAGTCAGCGTTAAGATGAGAATTTGAAAAAGTGACATCTGTATTCGTTTCTGTAGGAAGCGAATCTCCCTCATGCATTTTCTTCTTAACTTTAAGGGAGGAAGTACTCGGGCTAAAGCTCACTCGTTTAGACCTGATTGATGAGGCGGTAGATTTCGTGGGGGACTTCTCAGGTTTGGATTTTTTGTCTTCGGAATGAGTGGAGTCCTTGGACGTTGTCCATCTGATTTTTAGCATGATTCAAGTACTTGAAATAAAAAGTAATCTAATACATTATAAAGCACTTAAAATGTCCGTAACGACGGACCTACAAACTGCGAAATTTAAATGCAGATGTGGATAACCACTTTCCGCGGGATTCTCATACCAGTGAATGGCTCTAAGCATATACGTTAGCAAGAATTTGCAAGAAAAAAAAAGAAAAGAGCAATAGATGCGAAATACGCTCTAGAATAAATGAGCACGAAGTGGATGGTACCCTTCACTTCAGACTAATCAGATATAGAAAACGTAATGATGTTCGAGAAAAGCGAAATATGATGAAGGAATAATTTCCCAATAGATGGTGCCAAATCTATCTGCGAACCTGATCTACATTGACTTGTTGCTATTATTATAGAAATCAGCTTGGAAAGCCTCAAAAATATTACTCTTGAGGTGGTGACAGCAAAAGCAATTACGAGAATATACTCAGTTTCATAGTTTTGGATGTTTAGACTCAGTTACTCCTGATTTTTAATTCAAATAATATTCATGATATTAGATTGAGTCTGTAGAAATGAGTCAGCTCAAAAGCGCTTGATGAATCTCTCCTCACCTTGCAAAAAAAAAACAAAAAAACCGATTCTTACTCAGCATCACAAAGTTGAGATCAAAATTTATTGTGATATCATTTCTTAAAATTCAATCAAGTGAGAAAAAGCCCTGTAAATTTGGTGGTTATCTTTCAATAATTAAAAATAAATATATATATTCAAACACATAAAGAGCTTATATGGGCCCTGAGTGAATGGAACTAGACACCTGACTTAAAAAAAGACACGCACACACGCACGCGAGAGTAACTCATAGAAATAGAAATCAAATGATCTTTTTCCTACCCTATTTATTTCATCAGACTTAATTTAACAACAGCTTCGTATAATTCATAGTTAATCTGCTCAAGATTCAAGCATGCAGCTTTAATCTTGCAGAGAGTTAAGCGAAGGTTCAATGCGTCAGCATCCAATGGAGTTTTTTTCGCTAACAATAACATTTCAAATAACGAAATCAATTTCGCATTTTACCTTTGCATTCCTCAATGAAAGTCGTCTGAATTTTTTCTGAAACCTCCTTATCGAGCTTAATATTCAAAATTTGCTTTTCAACAGCAAGGAGGTATCCCCTTAGTTCTTCCAACGCCTCAGATTTTCCTTCTAACACAGCATTAAGCTCATCATCTTCCTTTATCACTCTTTTCTCTTCAGGTAATTTAACCTATAATAAACCTTGTAAAACAGAATTTCTCACATCATTTACCTTCATGTGAGTCTTCAGAAGAGATTTTTCTTTAGAAAATGTGAGCACTCTAACATCAGTATTGATCGTTGTCTTTCAATAATAAATTAAAATCGTGCTTTCGCTACAAGACTTACTTGGTAATATTGGAAATTGCAAATATATTTTTGTTCATTGAGAAGATCTGTGAGATGTTGAACATTCTCAATTCCCTTTTTGTTCAGCACACCAGTGTCCATTCCAGTCTCGTCGAAGCAGAAGACGGTTCCCTTGGGAGCTTGGAGGAAGCCTCTATTCAGAAGATTGAGCTCGTAGTTTTTCTCAGGGATCAGATCGATATCTTCAAGCGATTTTCTCGTCATTTCAAAGCCAGACGCGAAAAGGCAGAGTTGTCGAATCAGCTCTCCGATAACTCTGCTCGCACGAATCGAGGTTGAATTTTTGGTGAGTTGGACTTCTTGATGCGCGTTATAGACATTAAGATAAAATTTGCCAATCATATCGAGGCTCTTTCTGGTAATAATAGTCGAAAGCAGACTATACAGCACAAGCTCAGAAATTTCAGAGTTCTTGGTGATGGAGGTGAACAGTGAGATGATTTTCTTGTAAGCTGATTCGTGATTGATCTTCTTTTCAACGCTGAGGAGGTTCGTCAGGTTAAGACTCTCGAAAGTCTGTTGTTCGAGCACGTGAAGTCTAGGGACGATTTTCTGAGGGAAAGCGGATTCTGGATCAAAAGTTTCTTCGGTTTTAGGATTTCCAATGATAGTATCTTCTTTAAGCAGACTTTCAAAAGACTCTTTAGAATACTCTAAGATTCCTGTGAATTGGTAAATGCAGTTGAGTTTGATTGGTTCGGTCAAGTCTTTCTCGTAGAACTAAAGAGCAGAATGAGTATCATAATAAAGAAAGTACTAATTACCTTTAATAAAACTGGCAAGCTCTTCTCATTGACCAGAATATTGTAGCCTTTTGGGAATTCTTTGGATTTAGTTACTTTTCCCATCACTTCTGACACTTTCAACGCGTTTTTATAGTTTTCAGCGTTATTGGGATTTTTGAAAAAGGCTTTCTTTGCCCAGGATTGCATGCCTGGGATGGTAATGGCTAAAACTCTGTGTCTTTCTAAGAAGACAGCGTTCTCTTCGAAGTCAGCATTGGAAATCTCAAAATCTGAAGGGATATCGCGGTATTTAGCGAACATAAGTCCATCGCCTTCGACGAGTTCAGTCATGTTCTTTGGAGGCTTAGTGTTTGGCTTCAAAAGGCCAGTGACTTGCATTTCAGGATCGAACATGTCTTGAATGTAGCCCCAGAATGTCACTAATTGACCATTGAGCTCCACAAGTTCTTCGAAAGTTTCCAATGAGTTCAAATTAGGGATCTATTAGTCATTTAGCACAAGATTTTATGAAGAGCGGTGGCTACCTGATCCTGAGTTGTTTTGAGTTCGTCTTTGAGAAGGCTTTTGGCATTGCATTTTTCATTGATGAACTCTCTGATCTAGTAAATGGTGAGAATGGAAGGGACAAATTGCTGTTTTACATCGAGGCCTTCAAAATTCTTGGCCAGGTCTCTGATTTGAGTGTCGATGTGCTTCAGAGGTGAGTGAAGCAAGGTTGATGCAGAGTTAACAGTTTTCATTTAAGTATTGGCTATGTTTAGATTTTTTGAGCGCGAAAATGATTTTTTATTATTGCTTTTCCCTCAATTTTTGAATTTATATAGGTAAAAAGCGCGGGTAATTTGTTCAAATGAAATTGTGCGCGCCTAAGATAAATGACAACAAATTCATCATAGTAATATATCAATTTGTCAATCTAGTTAGCTATCTCCTGGTGAATGCTAAAATAACGAATAATTGAATTGATTTATTCCATAATTGAAACTCAGCATACTGCTATCTAATTTTATCAGGAAGTAATTATTGTGTTTCTTCAATTCATTGTTTGCCGATAAAGGTTCACTGATCTCAGCAATCATGAGGGCTCATGACCGCATTTCATCACGAGATGAAGCTAAAGTGAGTTGACTTCGATCTGGATTTTTTTTTTTGAGTCCACACAATTATAACAATCTTGCTAACGCTTATTGAGAAGAAAGAGCTGGTTGGAGTTGGTATCAATGTAACAACAGAGCCAGTCAAATACGTTGAACTAATGAATAGCAGCAAAAATAATCATATATCTTGTCCATACTAAAATAAGCAGTATTTTCTTTGAGAAAGAATTCCAATATTTAAAAAAGAAATAAAATAGAACGATGCGAAAAGAAGAAATTGCTCAGGCCTGGAGAGGAAAGCCAATTTTAATCTGCGGCGGGTACTGTTTTCAACACTAATTCATACCAACTTACAACACCCACAGCAAATGCATCTTCGGAGGAATGAATAATCCAATCGAATTCCAACTCACGTACGCCACTTTCATCACCGCTGTCGGTAAAAACTTCTAAAAGCATGCAAAATAGCACATTCTTATTTAGTACTATACTATCTACTCCCAGGACTCTTCTTCGCACGACATGAAACGATCGCATATAATGTGATTGGTATATTATCACCTTTTTCACTTAAGATTACCTCTACAATGTTCCCAGAAACCTCACTTGTCGGATTTACCGTGTTAAATTTTCTAAGACTCACTTTTATGGATCCTGGCTATATATTACATGGCGATCTTATCCCTGAAGATAACGAACATGTGATTTCAGTGACTGAGACCCATGAAACAGAAATTCTCAACGAGAAGGATGAAGAGGAAAAAGAAGAAGGAATAGAACTCCAAAATTTAAACCGTAAATTCCAGGTTTTCTAAACAAGGCCTGATAAAGAATTAGGTTCATCGAATTCGGGTGGAACTAAAACACCACTTTTTCCGTAACAATTTATTAATCTCGAGAGCATCAATAATTCGATGTTAGTGAGAGGTATTGCAAATTTTGTAGAATCATACGACCTAAGCGTGCCTGGCATTGCTACAAATGCAACTCGTGTGTTCGAGGATATTATCAGTATTTTGTTGTATCGAAAAGTTATGGAAAATGCTGTTATTTCTAATTAGACACTGTCCGTTGACTGGAACCTGTATCGGGCAAAGAAATATCAAATTCTATCTGCAGTTTCTGTTATCTGCAACAGTCGCAAGTATTCTTTGATGCTTTTTTAAGAAAAATTTACTTTGGTTGGTACGGTCAGGCTGGTGCTCACACTCATTCACCTTTTTATCTCTCTATCGCATTTGGAACTCAGAACCCACTATTTCAGAGCATTTCAGTGAGAACAAGCATCTGCTCATGTATATCATCCCAACTTTCATAGCAGCTCTGCTTTGCTATTTGTAAAATATCTCATCCAATCTATTTCTAAAAGCTATTTCGTGTAAAACAGATCTAGGAGGCTGAATCGTGCTAGTTTGGTGTTTTTGGCTCTTGCCCTGACTCTATCAGCGATTCTGCTCAACAGATGCCAGGAGGGCTTATCTTTCCCGTTTTACAAGAATATTACCTACTTATTCATGAATTTGATTATCAGTTTCGTTCTCCTCTTCTGGTATTCACACTATCTCAACACTTCTGAGAATAACTTTTTCTTTTCGTTCTAAAAAGGACCGGATCTCGGCTTCTAACTTTGTTCAACACAGCATCAAGAGTGGTAAGTTTAACCATGGAAATTTTCAGAATATAAGGAATCTCTTATCACCGTTATTAGATGGTTGGAATCGACACACCTCCTCCTCCAGGAATGAAAGAGCATCCACGGCTTAGTTTTTCTGAGAAATTTGAAACGATCTTTTATTTGATTCGAAGGAGATTGCCTCCAAGTGAGATTATCGTCGACGACAGATTGCCATCTTACTAGCTGTCTTATTTATGTCGTTCGATTTCAATGAAAATATCACACATCTCATTATTTGGAACTGATAGACATATTGTTGTGTATCAGAGGAAACTTTGTTTGTTAAATTAGTTTTGCTGTTTAACCGGGAATCAGTTTGACCTATTGCAAAGGAATTACCAAACATTTCTTTAAAGTAGAAAATGAAATTTAATTATACATGCTGCTGAGTTATCTATTGAGATAATTTAAATAAATTTGAAGAGAACCAAGCATATCGAAATTATCAATGATAAGATTATCCCTACAACTACTGCTATGCTTTTTCCTTTGCTCTTCAGCTTTGAAAGAGGCCATTGATAAGGTTTCTTTTCAAATCAATGAGGGATGGCAATTCAAATCTACCCAAGATACAAAATGGCTTCCCGCGACGGTCCCTGGACTCGTCCACCTCGACCTGATTGACAATAAAGTAATACAAGACCCATTCTGGAGAGATGGAGAACAGACGGTCGGATGGATCATCAGCCGTGAATGGGAATATAAAGCTTCATTTGCTCCACCAAAGGAGCTGCTCTCTCGAAAATACATCAGGTTTGCTTTTCACGGTCTTGACACACTCGCTTCAGTGTCACTCAATGGAAAGCCTTTTCTAGAGAGCCAGTCGCAGTTTAATCGATATTACGTCGCTTTAAACGACAGATCCAATTTCACTAATCAATCAGAGCTGCATATATTATTTACATCAGCCGCTTCTTACAATTTCGAGAAAAGCAGAAACACGACATATCTGCCAGGAGACTCTCAGCACATGTGGACTCGCAAAGCTGCCTACCAGTTCGGATGGGACTGGGCGCCGGAGTTTTGTGTAGTTGGTATCTGGAAACCAATATTTGTAGAAGGATTCGATTCAGCAGTCATTGAATACGCTTACCCTTACCTCAAGCATCGTAACAAAAGCAGCTTGCTTGTCGGTCTGGAACTCGAAATCGCTGTTGTTTCAGCTGGAAATTACTCGTTCAGCTTAGAAGTCTCGCAGAATGGTAGAAAATTAATAGATACAACAGTCAGTCCGATTCTGCAAGTGAGCACTGAAGGAAACTACACCATCGTCCATGAGCTCGACTGCGCTGGGGTGCTTGAACTTTGGTACCCAAACCAGTTCAACCGAACGCAGAATCTCTATGATTTTGAATTTAAGTTGATTCGAAACGGCGAGGTCATCATCGATAAGAAAACCGTGCGTTCAGGGCTGAGGACAGTTGAGCTTATTCAAGAGCCGGATCAAGTGACATTAACTCATGCTTACGAGAAGCAGCCTAAAACTGTTCCCGGCAAGTCGTTCAAGTTTAGAATAAACGGAGAGGATGTCTTCATGAAAGGAGCAAATTACGTGCCCCCAGACACTTTCATGCCTCGAATGACTCGCGAGAAGTACCGGAAATACGCAGATATAGCGAAAGAATCTAATTTCAACATGCTGAGGATCTGGGGAGGCGGTCAGTACGAAGCCGACGAATTTTATGACGCGCTCGACGAGAATGGCGTCATGGTTTGGCAGGATTTTATGTTCGCCAATGGAGTATATCCCGTAGAAGGAGACCTCCCTGAGATCATGAAAATCGAATTTGAACAGCAAATTAAGCGACTGAGAGTTCATCCATCGATGGCGCTTTACTGTGGCAATAACGAGGTCTATGAAGGGATTAAATCTTGGGGCTGGCAGAATAGTCAACCAAAATCAATCGATTGGTACAACAAAATTTTTAAAGACCTCATTCCAACATCAATCAACGCATATGAGAAGTCCGGCGTCCCTTATTGGGAAACATCTCCGCTTATCACATGGTCAAACGACTCGTCACGAGTACAAGGAGATGCTCATGTATGGTCAATCTGGCATGGCGGCTCAGACATTGATTCTCTGAACATTAACGTCCCAAGGTTCTCATCGGAGTTCGGATTACCTGCAATGCCAAATATTGAGAGCATAAAGAAGTTTACCGAGCCTGAGGATCGGAAGATTGCCTCAACGATACTGACGAAGCATCAGAAGTTTGGGTCGTCTTGGCAAGTTTTTGATAGATATTTAGAACGCTATTTCATTCATGAAAAAAAATTCACGGACTTAGAAGTCTATATCTACGCGAGTCAAGTGCTTCAAGGTATGGCCTTCCAAACCGGTATTGAGGCTTGTAGAAGGAGTCAACCACGTTGCATGGGAGTTTTGTATTGGCAATTCAATGATTGCTGGCCCGTCACATCATGGTCTTCAGTCGACTATTACCAGACATGGAAAGCAGCGCAATACAGGGTGAAGAAGTACTATGAAAACGTAATCATTTCAACTGCTGAAACGAAGAACGATGAGGTGGAAGTCTATCTGATTTGCGACTCTGGCGATTTTGTTGGGGTTCTGGACATCGAAGTCTACAGCATGGACGGAACTTTGCATTGGAAGAAGAGAACGGGACTCAAAATACAATGTCCAACGAACACAATGGCTTATAGATTGAACGTTGCTCCTTATTTCGAAAAAATTGGCAATAAGAGCCAGGTGGTTGTTCGGGCCTCTATAAGGCACTACTTAAAATTTAGCAGTGATACTGGAGGCTCAAGATTCGATCATTACCATTATTTTGTTAAGCCGAAGTATTTAGAATTGAAAGAGCCGATTCTCAGTCTGAGTATCGATAAAGGATCGAGAGAGTTGATTGTGAGCGCGGGAAATATTGTCGTTGATATAATGCTATATATTGAGGACGGTGTGTTGGAATTAGAGGAGAACAATTTTGACATGGCGCCGGGAGAGAAAAGGATTCGATTTAAGGAAGGAAATTATGAAAAAATCGCTGGAGATGTAACAAAAATCAAGTATTTGACACTTTGGGATACATATCTCAATACAAAGTTGTAAGATTTATCTATATGGGTGAAAAAAATAGTTCTATTAAAGGAGTATTTCATCTTCACATTCACTTCACATTCATCCTCATGAGAAGATTCTAATACATAGAAAATGCTTTTCTAATTTTACATCCAAAACCTCTTCTCAGATATATGTGATGATTATAGCTGCAATCCCTTGAGAACTTTAGTCTTACAACATCAGTATCGATGCTCTCTTGATGCTTCTCTCTAAAAGAAAATTGTTTCAATAAGAAATAAGCAATGTCCAACTAAACAAAGAAAAATTGGTCTAATTATGATCTGAGAGTTCTCAAGAGAGCAAAAAATTTTTATTTTCTTTGATGTTAGTTATCAACAGTTCTTACTTATTCTTTGAGCAACAAGATATACTTATGTAATACACTTTCAAGCTATTACTTATGAACTGATTTTGCTGTAGCACAAAAAAGCCCAGCTTCCATAAACGATTAGCTAACAATAATTAACTTTTCCTCACTCTCTTCTCCGGGCCAGGGTCAACATGGTTCTGGCCATGTGGTGGAAACAGTTGATCTCTTAGATTTTCGATGGTGATATTTTCCTGGATCGATGCATAAACCTTCTCCGCGGTATTCAACGCATTAGGAAGTGTCTTATCCTCTCTTTTTCTCATTATCTTCCAATTACCTTTTCCGCTCTTCTTTTTCGCTTCCAAGTTTATTTTCAAGTTTTTCTCTGCGCCTCCGAGCGTATCGTCATGCAGCACGGACTCACCCAGCAACTCATCAATAAACTTCGGATTGTTGCTATACGTATCGATGAACTGTGTTAATACTTCATCTGTAAAGTGCCGATCATATTTACATTCTGCAATGTAAACAATTCTATCCGTGCTAGCATTCTTATAAAGGAACAAATCCATCTCCTCATTGATTCCAATCTCCTTTCCGATCATATCAAAAGTCTCTTCATCCACTATCATAAAGTCAAAAAGCACGAAAGACGAGAGCCCGGTCTCAGTATTCTGCTTTGTGACATACAAATCCACGATTCTCTTTCCAAATTTGGATGCAAGAGAATAGTTATTCACAAGCAAGAAATCAATCGAATTTTGGTCAGGATTCTTCCATTTTAGGATTGTATCAGTCGCTCCGACAGCATAGTCTGCTTCATTCTGGGTGAAGATGATGCCGTCGTTTCCATGAGGGAGTCTTGGCGCCATATTTTTTATGAAAAATTCAGGGTTTGTTGTAAGAGCGGGATTTTTCGCTGTTGCCACATAAAAGTCCTTAACATATAACTGTATTTCAGGGAGTTCCGAAGTCTCTGCTGTGGTTTGAGGCAGGATATTCGCTTTTCCTAAGAACTTTTTTGATAATTCTAATGTATTAATATAAGTCTGAGCGTATTCCAAACGCTCTTTATAGGAACGATTGAAGACCGACTCAAAGTTGTAAATGATGCAATCGAAAATGAGATATCTCAAGTAATTTTTGCCGCCAATCTCATCCACGATCAGTTCTCCGTCGAAAAGATATTGAATTTTGTTCTGTTGGGCTTTTTCATCAATGATGCTTCGAGGCATAGGGATGTTAACAAGGTGGAATTCCTCTGTTCTTCCATTCATGATGGCATCACCGAAATTTGTTATAAACAACAAGTATCGAACTCCGTCAGATTTTTCGCAGGTAAGGAAATCCACTCGCTCTGCGTAGAGTTTGCGGTGAAGGTCTTCTCTGGTAAGACTGATTGGATGCGCACCCAAAAAGTTTTTCGCGTTGTGATTAAAGCGCTTGCGCTGCTTTTCCATTATTGCTTTGACTACATCATTGATACATTTCTGTAGCATCGCTATCATATCTTTGTAAAGTCTCCCTCCTAACTTCAGTCCAGGTGCGTTCATAAGCTTATCTTTGTCCTCTACGTCCATTTTGTCAGTTTTATCTGCTTTTTCCATGATTTGATTGCGTTGTAAAAAGGGATTTATTTATTTAGAATTTTATGCTTCCTCCTATTTAAGTTCAAAATAATTAAAGGTCAAAGGCTACTATATAATGCCCTAGAGAGTTCTGATGTGACTGTTAGTAACGTAGAATTAGCACTGGGTTTCGATTTCTGGTAGCCCCTAAGTTTTCCGTTGCGTCATAAAAGAGTATTTGAAGATTCAAAATTGTTTCAGATTCTTTCTCAATAAACAGCTTGACAAAAAATGAGAATATACGGATAAGCAAAATTCTTCAGTTTTTTAACCTCTTTAAAAAAGGAAGTTGCTCCTGCCACCATTTCAAGAGAGACAAGTCTCACCAGTTTCCATCAGAGTCCTATTAATCTCGAATGGAATTGTGAAATTATAATCAATTTTTTCCAAAATCCATAAGGATAGAAATATTAACTGAGATATTGGTTTGCTATATGATAAAATCGCTGAATAGAGACCATAATATGTTTGAATAAACTGAATTAAAACCCATAATTTTTTTGTAAATTCACCAATAATCTTTGCTGATTCGTATGGCCACAAGATATACTAAACTAACACGCTATCTAGTTCTTCCTGGTTGATTTCGCTATCAGATAATACGTCCAGCTACCGCGAACGTATACAAAACAAGAATCAATCTTTCTTCACCCTCTTCTCCGGGCCAGGGTCAACATGGTTCTGGCTACGTGGAGGAAACAGCAGATCTGTTAATATTTCAAGGGTGATATTTTCCTGAATCGATGCGTATACTTTCTCCGCGGTACTCAACGCAGGAAATGTCTTGTCCTCTCTTTTTCTCATTATCTTCCAATTACTTTTTCCGGTCTTCTTTTTCGCTTTCAAGCTGGCTTCCAAGTTTTTCTCTGTGCCTTCGAGCGTATCATCATGCAGAACGGACTCACCCAGCAACTCATCAATAAACTTCGGATTGTTGCTATCAGTATTGATGAACTGTGTTAACACTTCATCTGTAAAGTTCCAATCATATATACATTCCGCAATGCAAACAATTCTATCCGTGCTGGCACCCTTATGCTGGAACAAATCCATCTCCTCATTAATTCCAATCGCCTTTCCGATCTTATCAAAAGTCTCTTCATCCACTATCATAACGTCAAAAAGCACGAAAGACCAAGCCCTGTCTCAGTATTCAATGTTGAGACATACAAATCAACGCTCTTTCCAAATTTGGAAGCAAGAGAATAGTTATTCACAAGCAGGAAATCAATCGAATTTTCATGAGGAGGCTTCCATTTCAGGATTGTATCAGTCCCTCCAACGGCGTAATCTGCTTTATTCTGTGTGAAAATTATGCCATCATTTTTATGAGGGAGTCTTGGCGCCATGTTTCTTATGAAAAAGTCAGGATCGGTCGTTTCTTCAGGTTTCGCAGATGTCTTGTAAAAGTCCTTGAGGTATAAGGTTATTTCTTGATATTCTAAGGTCCCAGCCGCAGTATAAGGCAGAACATTTGCCTTTCCCAGGAATTTGTTAGATAATTCCAATGTATTAATATAAGTCTGAGCGTATTCCAAACGCTCTTTATAGGAACGATTGAAGACTGACTCAAAGTTGTAAATGATGCAATCGAAAATGAGATATCTCAAGTAATTTTTGTTGTCGATCTCATCCACGATCAGTTCTCCGTCGAAAAGATATTGAATTCGCTTATGTTTGGTCTTTTCATCAATCATACTTCTAGGCATTGAGATATATTAACAAGTTGGAATTCCCCTTCTCTTCTCCCACTCATGATGGCATCACCAACATTGGTTAGAAAAAGTAAGTATCGAACTCCGGCAGATTTTTCACAGGTCAGGAAATCAACTCGCTCTTTATAGAGTTTGCCCTGAAGGTTCTCTTTGGTAAAACTGATTGGATGCACTCCTAAAAAGATTTTTGAGTTGGGGTTGAAGCTATCGCCTATGATTTCTTTGGCTACATCATTTACGCATTTCTGTAGCATCACTATCATATTTTTCTAAAGCCTCCTCTCTAACTTCATTCCAGGTGCGTTCATAAGCTTCTCTTTCTCCGTTACAACAATTCTGTCAGTTTTCTCTGCTTTCTCCATGTTTAGTTGTGTTTTAAAGTAAGATTTATTAAAAATTGATGCTGACTCCTAATTATACTCAAAATAATTAAAAATGAAAGACTACTTTCTGATGCCCTAGAGATTTTAGTGTGACTGCCCCGAAAAAGGAAAAGAACTAATTTTTTTCCTTAGATATTGTCATTCAAATCATTCAGGGAGAAAAGTAAGATGATAATTATTCATGATAGGCAAATAACGTGGGACTGAATCGTCCAATACGCCTCAAAAATACGATTTTAAAGAATAAATATCTTACCAATGTGGCCTTAAAAATTTTGATATTACTCATTTCACAACGAAAAGAGAACTAGAGAATCGAAGCAGACTCTTATTATGTTCAATTTGCTCGTACCCTTTGCATTGTTTGGGAAAAGAGAGAGAGGAAAAAACAAACTATATATATTTTTCGGACTCATCGGAGGCTAAATTGCATGAAATATCAAATCTCCTTCATATTGAGATTCTAAATATTAAGTTGTGCAGAAAAATTGACTCAGCGAAAGCTTACTGACATAAAAAGTACTGAAGCCCTGCTTTGAAGGTTCTCATAATATTAAATTTATATTTTTGAGCAGGATGTCAATGCTGTTATAAAGTTGCGTAAGCATCAAATGTGACACATCACCTTTCTTAAACTTGCACAATCTGAGCCAGAGTAAGAATATACAGTGAACGCAGGCCATATTTAGAAAACTGCTTTTAATTTTAATTAAAAGCATTCAAATAATCAGTTGAACTCCACTTTTTTCTTCTCGAAAGAGGATATCTAATGATATGATGTAGCATGTGTATAAATCATGTTCACACAATGTAACAATCTATGAAGAGAAAAACAAATTTTTGAAACAAATTTATACCAGATTCTAAATAATAAAGCAACTCGATGTACCGAAATGCATAACTGTGAATATGATCAAATAGATTGGTAACTTGGGATAGGTTGGTTAGGGTCGTTGCTTTGGTAATATCTGAAAGCTCTCCAAGCGCAGAAAAGAAATAAAAAGCCGCTCATTATATAAAAGCAAATGTCTGAGGTTTCCTGAAAAAAAGTACAACTGTCGATTTCAAACAGCGCCACGATAAGCAGCAGATAACTTGCTACGTAGACCACATACTTCGCATTTTTTAGAATTTTAGAGAAATGAGGGTGAATGAGCTTTCTCATGCATGGCACAAGTCGAAGATAACGGAAAAAGTAAATCGTAATGCAGCAAAGCAGCATATATTGGTATCCGATCAACATGGCCAATGTATTTGTGCTACATTGAGGTACCGGCACGCTTCTGTTCAAATCATCTGCATATTTTTTATGTTGATTCCGCATTACGAGTAAGGGAGCCAGATAAGCAACAAACTCTATAATTGCCTCTATTGCTCTTGGTGCCCGAGGATAGGTGGTCTGAACATTTCTCAGGAAGAAAAACATTACGCCTGCTTGCTGGAAGGTTTGGAAGGCGACGTGCTGCTAATAAATTATCGACTACCGAAGGTTATTTATCGTTTAAAAAAACGGATTTACTGCAAAATCATTAGAAAAACATATTGAATGAAAAAAAATAAAAATAGATTCAAAAGCGCATCTAGCCTCAATTATTTCCATGATTAGAAATGAAAAGGGCTGAGAATTGATAGAAATCATCATATTATGCAACTTTGAAACAGACCACTGAACCTGAGCATTTATTATAACGTGTATTGATACAATCAGCATGACCACATAGTGGCAGGGAAATGAAATAGCTACCAGACTATTTTTCATTCACAGGACGAAGAAAAATATATACAGAAACGATGATAAAAATTTCTCATTAGTTGTACTCATAAGCTTTCATTGGAAATTCGGACAATTTTCTTTTTAAGCGCTGTTGCTTCTCGAGATATCTTAAAAAGAATGACCTTCGATATTATAACCAACAGATCTACCGCCATTTCGATATACGCCTGCAAAAAGAAGATGCCATAATCAAACATCTCACTTTTGGTAGGACCAATGCACGCTTTGGAGGCATCCTTTCCAATGCTCTTGACATGTATCATAATTACCAGTCGCCAAATGACGCTTCCAACCAAACAAATGATCACGATGACTCCTCCCCACTTCGTTATGATAAATAGTCCCACAAAAGCGCCGAGATATAAAAGAACCTCATAGACATGAAGTCCCATGTCATTCAATACCCAGTTCACCAACGAAGTACAAGCTGGAGTGTCTGGAGATTGGTTGATGCTGTTGAGCTCCAGAAGGTATCTGATTGACTCGTATGAGTGATAAAAAAAGAAAACACCGATTAACACGCCTGGCAAGAGGGCGAAGTAGAAATATTTTTGTATTTTCTTTTGGTAAGCTTCTTGAAGATCCTCTAAGAACGGCGTTTCGAAAGAGTCACCTTGCATTTCCTGTCCGCTATATTGCTTTTGAAATGTCTTGGATTTGACGTTTTTTATTTAATTTATTGTTCTCCTTCGATATAGGTAACTCAGAAAAAATAATTAAGTGAAAACCAGTTTAGCATAAAAGTACTTCAAAGAAAGAACAAATATCTGACCTTGAAGCTTCTTTATATGAAACAGCATTATAGATAAAGAAATTATTATGTTTCTTCTTTAATGATTGCTATATTTCTTGGGAAAATGATTATCATGAAATCAAAAGTATAATTTGAAGCGATTAAATACAAATTATACTTGCTCTACTTACTTAAAGAGCATGATTCAAGGAACCAATAGGATTCGGGATTTGGAACTGACAAGAAAAGCCACGTCGTCGGAAATTATCATTTCTGGCTTTAACAAGGAGAAAGATTTGGAGATTTATAGGACAGTTCTACACTGACTCTATTTGATCGCATTTTCCATAGATTATACTCGGTAGAGTCATCAAATTCTTCGATATTAGATTTTAATGAAGGGACTATCCCAGAGTCAACATGAGAGCATTCAATGCTCTCGATATCATCCAACGCTAACTCTATCAGTTGAGGAAACGCTTGCATGCACTTCTCCGGATAGAGATTTCCTGTCGGCTGCACTATGAGGTCTTCATCTTTCACCAGCGGTTCATCGTGCAGTTTTTGTAATGAGGTGAGACTAAATTTATTGACGATTATACTTGTGTGCCGATTAAAGAAACTTTTCGCCAGAAAACGACAGGTTCCTTCCGCAGCGGTCAACCCATTCGCATTTTTGAATTCTGTCTGAGGGAGATGAGTAAATGAGTACATTTTTATATTATCAATTAAATCTTCATCAGGCAGGATCGACGGTCTTGCCGCTGATCGAACCAGCTTATGGGAGTTATCTTGCAGAGCATCCTCGAACAATTTATGCTGAAACATTATCACTTGCCTTTTTTTCGCCTGAGATTTAATTTGAAAATCGTTCTCCAAAGCCTGTTGGCGCGTCGCAGGGTTTTCAATGTCATAGGTGGCGTAAAACCTTCCTTTCACTTCAGAGTAAGAGAGGTTGTCTTTGTTTCTAATCATTTCTTGAGCTACAAGTTCTCGAAGCGGTTTGCTAGGGAAGAACACATCTATCATTGAAATAACAAGAGTTAAGATAGAAATAGCCTGAATAGCTATTGGTGTATCTTTCCCTGCGTGAGTGATGTAAAGCCAAAGCACGTTTCCTGAAGCAAACCCAACGTGTGTGAACTGAATGAATTTAAGCATTTTTTCATGCAAATTAGTGCCTAGACGGTAGTAAGGAACTGCACATTGCCTAATAATATGGTATTTTAGAGCCCAATAGTATCCAATTATTGTGATTAAACCCAAGAAACAGGCCGCTGGAAGCACCGGGGCGTAAAATCCACAGAACCAGCATAACCGAACGACATTGCCGTAATGTGATTGAAAGTTAAAGTCCATTCCTTGAAACAGATTGTTGACTTGCCCCTGCGACAGGTTCTTCATCAATCGTTTTTTTACGAGAGATCGTTTTATTCTCCTCACCACCCACCCAGGGCTGAATATTGTAAGAAGGGGCATTGAGATAGCCATTGACAAGGCGATAAAAAAGATGTCAAAGAGAGAGCCTTTGTCGCTGAAGAAAATATCCAAGTTATCATAACTCAGTTCACCCTGGATCAACGCACCGACTATATTCGCGAAAAATGATGTGAAGGCACTGTTTATAAACATCGAAATTGACAATTTCGCTGCGACTCCGAAGAAATAACTTGAATAGGTATGCTTGAGTTCAAATGATTCCATATAATGAATTATAAATTGCAGGCCACCATTCACAATCACGACAATCAACGATCTCGCTATTGAGAAAACAATTGGTATTCTCGACGTTTCATCAACGTTATCCGCGAGTCTCAATTGAAGAACCTTCACCACGACTAGCAGTACAAACGAAACCAGGATCGAAAGCCCAACGATCAGATTTCCTACGAACTTTCTGCAATCATATTCAGCTTTAGAGGTTCCGAGATTCTCCCAGAGTACATCGGTTGGCTCCGGTGCAAATCCACCATTAATTGGAAATTTTTTGCCCCAAAGCTTTCTTTGAGGAAACAGCCATCTTGGGCCACGCGAGAAGCGGAGACAAAGTCTCTGCAAAGGACCTAGTTTTGCACTGTTGTAAACAGAAAGCATGTCCTCAATTTTTTCAAAGCAGACAAAAACCGTGTTGGTGGTAAGCATTTCATTTCTCACCATCCGTTGAAGCGATATTTGTATAAGTCCTGATTTGTGAAGGAGCGCTTCCATCGTTTTTTGGTATTTCTTTGATTTGTTCAGTTGCTGAAGCTGAAAAAGCCTTGTATACTCTGCTTGCAGTTCATTCAATTTTCTATAGTAGGACACTAATCTCCGGATATCATAAGAACGAACGATCTCGGCTATCTTGATTCGTTCTTTTGAAGGCGAGAGACGTTGGATAAAGGCTTCAATGTCTTGATCTGTCGCGAGTTTCGGAATTCCTCGCATTCTCAACGTAAAAGCTGACGGTCCTAAGCTTTCAAGGTAGATTTCCCTCAGAATCTTGTTTTGATTTCTTTTGTAGAAGAAGACAGCTATGATGAGACACATGGTGCAAGCAAAATTCAGACCTACTTGAAGATAATCGAGGATGACTGAATGTTGTTTGTTCAGCAAGCTCTGTAAAGCTATAAAATAGTCGTCTGGGCACATAGTATCTGAGCAGAATCCAGACAGTATATTTGTGATGATACCATACAGGCAGCTTACGATTGCGATTATCGCGATGAGAAAGCATGAGAACTTCGCAAAGTCTAAAAATAAGGGAAAAGCCATTCCAATATGGCTTAGTTCGTTTTTATTGCATCGGAGAGAAAGTAGTTCGTTGGGGTCTTCGTGATTTGCTTTTTTCTTGTAAATCGCGTATTTTGCTCCATAATTAATGCCCATTTCGATATTTGCAGGGATTTTATGGAGTTCTTGGTGATTTTTGGAAATGAGATGTTGCAGTTCTTCGCTCCCTTTTGTAAAACCACTAAAGAGCTCACTCACAAGCCTCTTTCTTTGCATCATGATTAGACAGGATGTGGTCAGTGGCGATTAGTAGTTACTAAAAAGTATAAATAATTTATGTCAGGCGAGATCAAATTATAATTTATTGCGATTTACCGATAAGTTTGATTCTGATGGTTTCAATTGGAGAACGTCGGAATTTTGTATTGTTGGGTTGATAGCTAAAATTATCTAAAGCGATGGACTCACGCTACTCATCGTCGAACTGAAAAAAAAAGAGAGCTAATGGGAAAGTATGACAATCTCCGGCGGAATTAAAAGAGTCCGGTAAAGTAAAGTTTTAATGGAGATGTATTCATCTAACGGTCTTTTTCAATGTATTGCATGGGAATTCAATAAAATCATTCACAATTTTGGATGTCAATGTGAGAGTAAAATATGTACATGTTGCGTGTTGTGTTTTTTTGGTTTGCTCTTGCAATCAGCAACGCAATCAAAGAAGTGAAAGTTACGCTTATTGCGAATCTGGTTCGAAAAACTGCTTAGGTTTTACCAACAAACTTCAATTTTAATTGGTATTAATCGAATATTTCCATCAAATCTTGTTTGATGGAGGTTTCAATAATTCTTCATAAATTCTCAAAACTGATGCGGTGAAGCCTAAGCTAACATAAAAACAGGCGTATTTCTGTATTTTCCTCCTCATGCTGCAAAGCAAAACTCAATAAAATCCTTCATACAATTTCTCACCCCGAGTTACATTAAGCGACTAATGAATTATTTGCGTTGTTGAAATCTAAGATTTTTGATGATTATCTGCTTGCTTTGACAACACGGGCTTTGTTAAACATCTGATACAGTTGACTAGTCATAGCTGACTTTTGATATGCATTACAAACAAATCTGTGAAATTTCGCATCATTATTTCTTTAAACTCTCTTCTTTTTCCTCTTTCATAGCGAGTCCTTCAAGCATGAAATCCACAAGCTTCGTAAACTCTTCAAGAGACAGCTTTTGATCGCTATTCTCGTCATATGCTTTCATACCAGCTTCATAGTCTTCAGGAGGAATCGTGGAGACATCAACCCCTCTTAACTTCAGAAAATCCTCAACAGCCTGCTTGAACTCTCCATATTCGATGTACCCTGACTTATCGGCATCGTACTGCTCGAAGACTTGTTTGACAAACTTCTCCGATTCGGTTCTGCTAGTGAAAATGTCCATGTACTTTCCCATTTTGCTAACCTTAACCCGCTTAATTAAATTATTGTGTTTTATATATTCTGCTAAGAACTCGAAAATAAAAATTCTAACGCTTTACTCAAAGCAGGCTTCAGATAGTTTGGACATCAATTATCCGAATGATAAATGGAAGAATCGCGATAATTCTCTCCGAGCCAATTCGACCTCCTTGGAGAATTACTGTGCAAGATCCCAAGTGAAACCGTATGCCCAATTTGTTAAGTTTTGACGGATGGTAATTGAAATATTTCTTCCAACCTTCATTATAATGAAACTCAACTTTGAGGAAAATGAAGATGTTTCGAAAGTAAACTATCTTCTTTTGTTAGCAGTATAAATTGCATAAAGATGTTGAAAATGAAGTAATATGAAATTGTTATACGTAAATATATTCATTTTACTTATAAATGGTGTCTATTGTTGTTATTTAGTACTCGATCAAAGAGCCCGCATGAAGCAGCATTAATGACTCTAGGCTGATCCTTCTTCTCTTTCCTCTTTTAAAGCGAGTCCTTCAAGCATGAAATCGATAAACTTAGAAAACTCTTCGGCAGAGAGCCTCTGATCGTTGTTAGTGTCGTATTCCTTCATCCCATCTTCATAATCTTGAGCAGGGATTTTGGAAACGTCGACACCTCGTAGAGTAAGAAAATCTTGGACAGCCTGTCTGAACTCTCCGTATTCAATGTACCCTGACTTGTCAACGTCATATTGCTCAAATTTTTGCTTGGCGAATCTCTCGGATTCAGCTCTGTTTGTAAAGATATTCATGTATTTTCCCATGTCGCTAAGTTTAAATTTTCGTAAAATAAATTATTATACTTTACTGGTTTCTTATATACTCGAAAATCAAGAATTGAGATCTCAATTCACTGAACCAGTAAAGACAGCGAAATTCAGCACTTTTTCTTGTGGATTGAAATATGTTTATAACTGTCGATGGCGCCCTGACAGTATCAGGATTCAATACTCAAGGAGATAGATTTATTAGAATTGGTGTGCCACAGCTCATTTTAGTATTTGATCGAGACAATCATATCCTACGCTTTAAACACCGAACTCAGAAGTTACTATACGAATGAGCTCAAGAAACGCTTTCGAATGAGTTTTTCCTGTATAAAACTAAGTCTTGACTTGGACTGAAATCACTACTTGCTATGAGCAAGCAAATTCATCCAACTGAGAAGTAAAAACTTTCTTCTCTAATGAAATATCTACCAGGAAATCATATCGTCTCAATTTCGGATGTTAAAGCATCAACTTTGCTACGCAAACCACTGCATGAAATACCTTAACAGGTCTGCTAAGATCCTAGGCTGCGATTCAATCAATATATTAATATTTTCTCATTCAAGTGATGCAAATGAAGGCAGACAGTTCAAGAGAAGAATCCAACAATATTAATGTTTTGCAGGTCTTTTCACGTTAGACACTTATTTTGTTTGCGATAACCTTATCATATAATTTCTCCAATTGGCTCTTCTCGAATCCAGGAGTCCCTTTCGACAGGCTTACGAATTGAGATTTCGTCATTTTATTCGTCGCTGGGATCAGGTTGTTATGCGCATCAGTATTGAGCATCAGCAAACTGTAGAAGATTGTGTAGACAGATACTACATCGCATCCTGAAGTCGGATTGGCTTTAATGTAAGCAGCAGCGAGATTGTCTAGTATTTTATCAATCATCTGACTCTCGGTGGGAAATTTGAGTCTCTTGCAAAGTTCTCTTAGAGCATCGTCCACATCAATTGCATTGAGTGGAAGCTGTGATAAGTAAGCCTTCCCGACTGGATCTCCTTGTGACAAACTGGTCGCGAGATATAAACCAATGGCCTGTGGATCAAGATCGGCATTTTGAAAGAGCAATGACGCAAGACTCTCAGGGTCTTCTCCGATCTATATTGAAAAAAGATAAGTCAAATTTCTGTAGGAAGGAAGAAATAATTACAATCTTCTCTTCAATGAGGTATTTTATTCCATCTGAAGGATCTGTGTTGAATTTCTTTGTGAAAATGGCGATTTGAGCGCTCGAGTTCTCAATGATTTGAGTTTCTTTGGAGTTTTCCATTGCTTATGAGTTGTTGAGAGAAGAAAAGCTCGACCCTATTTAAACTTCGAGTCATATCGTTTTAATATCTATCCCAATAAAATCTGTTGAGCGAGAGTCCTATGAATTCCTACTCAGATATTTATGAGTCAGATATAAAGAAACTGTTGATATCGTCTATAAGTTTAGAATGTTTGAAAGGGAATCCACCATTTGCTTTCTCTTTCAATAGAATGAAGATTAAGAAACGCCCTCTTCGGTGGTTTTTGAAATATGAATACACATGAATTGCACTCTAACTTCCCAAAAAAATTTTAAATTAAGTTACTTGGTCGAGAAATGATGAAAAGATGAAACAATATTGAAGAAAGTCAACTATTCACACGTAATTCAGTACCCTCACATGCTATTTAAATTTAAGTGAAGATCATGTATCTCAAAATTTGTTTCGCTGACTTAAGAAAAATTAACACGTGTAAAACCCAATAAAAAAGATTACACCTGAATAAAAGTGACACGCCCAATGGTACGGGTTATCACCCAGTCATATATGAGCAAGCGATCTAAGATTGCTAAATGCCTCAACGACATCTTTATCGTTCCTACTCTCTCAAATTCTCTGAATTACGCTCGAATAGTAATAATATTTTTTCAAACTATATTACCTTCTCCGGCCAATTCAATTGGCATGATTTCTACCATAATTTCAAATACAATCTATTGACCACCTATTTCTTTTCAGGTTTCCTAAAAGATTAGATAACTGGACGTACGAGTTATAACTTTGTTTTACAATATGTTAGATTTTTTGAAAATTTCATTGCAACAACTATATTGTTAAGTCCAAGTCTACTATTAACAAGGAATTCTCAATTTTTCCGCCGAAATCATTTGATCTTTAAATCTAATAATGACATTCGCACAAAAAAAAAACTAGGGCCTTTCAAATGGAAAATGGATAGTCACCTTTATCAGTTTCATTTCCTGCCATTTGGGAAAGACAGATGCATTATAGTCTTCATTAATCGTTTTTTCGTAAACTCTCATAAAAGCTAACTAATTAACGCGCTGGGCTATACATAAAGTTGCAACGTATAATGATATCAAATGATCTGATCAAAACTCATATCGAAATTTGAATAAAACTGAAACTCACAACTCCTAAATTAATATTTTCTGTCCGAGTTTCTGCCCTTCTATTCTATATTTTCTGAAAAATGGCATCTTCTATACCTGTATATTCGAAATCAACGAACCAATCCAAGCATATTTGTGACACAAAGCCTATTTCCAATCAAATGAAAATTAAAATAGAATTAATGAAAAGCAATATGTTTCCCGCTTCAGAAAACGCACACTACGTTTCTCTTCACCTGAATAAGCAAAAGCGTGTCTGGCAAACTCTCTGCATTTATTCTAAAAATGACGCTTTTCTTTTTTTTGCAACAGACATTTCTGTTCTGAGCTATTTTTAATTCGGGTGTTTTCCTTTAAAATTTCCGACGCGTGTTTTCGATAATGACATTAACTTGACATAGCCTCAAATCAACTAATTTGAGATATCTTCCTTCTAATGGACCTTCGGATCGAGTAATGAACAGTGATATTGTTGGAACTCCAAGAGATTTGTTATGATGAACGAAGAATGCCGTTTAAATTCTAAAATTAGCAATAGAAAAGCAAAACAGTCTGTGAGTTACATTATTTATCTGTCTCACTCGCGAAGTATAATTAATTTACTACCCACTTACTTTACTACTCTTACTACAAACAACCCTCCTTTACTACCTTACTATGATCTCCGCAAGAAAACAAACTGAGGCTACAAACTTCTTGGACCAATGGGAACCAACCAAACTGATCGGTCAAGGCTCCACTTGCGAGTAACAGCTTCCCTCTAACTCTCTTATACTTACGATATTTATAGTGTTATCCTAGCCGAAAATCTCTCGAACCAACGAATCGAAGTCGTCAAGCTCTACAAACCTGAGATTAACCCAGCCCTCGCTCAGAACGAGGCAAAGCTCACCCTCTCGATTTCTCATCCCAGAGTATTGAGCGGACATCGGTTCTACCCACAAATCGCTATCCAACAAGACAAATCCTCAGAAAAATCATCAAAAGCCCCAATTATCCTTTCGGCTTTTGCTTTGGAGTACGCTCCGCGAGGAGACCTCCTCGAGTTGATTCAGTCAGCTGAATACCTTCCAGAGGTGGTGTCAAGAACATACTTCCACCAGCTTGTTGAAGCAGTCGAGTGTCTGCATGCCTCCCAAATCTGCCACTTTGATATCAAGCCAGATAATATTCTCGTGGACGAAAATTTCTGCTTGAAGCTGGCTGATTTTGGCTTGGCTCTCAAAGTCACAAAAACGAAGACTTTAAGTTCTCCTGTCGGAACGACCAATTATTTGTGCCCAGAAATGCATAAAGGAGAGGAATATGATGCTTACAAGGCTGATCTTTTCTCCCTGGGAGTGACTTTGTTTACTATGATAAGTGGATCGATTCCGTTTGTCAAAGCCAAGACTGATGATAAGATGTATAAATGGATAGTGAGAAAAAATTTTGAAGAGTTCTGGAAAATCCATGAAAATTTTAAGAAGCAGAAGGGGCAGTTCTATAGCAAGAACTTTAGAGATTTGATTGAAAAGATGCTGGCATACGATCCAAAGCACAGACTTAGCATTGAAGAAATTAAGGCGCACCCTTGGTACAAAGATTTCGTTCTTGCTGAGGGTGATTTGGCGACGATGTTCAAGAAAGGCAGCAGGCAGAAGAAAACTACAGAGAAGCCTGCTGTTTCGAAAAGTGTAAAGAATATATTTTGAGTTATTTTGAGTTGTATATGATATTTATGTTCGAGTAGTATCTTAAGCAGTTTCAGAGATAGCTTTGTTTCTATTAGCTTTAGAAATTGTGAATAAAGAACAGTCATAATAATAACCTGAAATAATATATCATCATAATAATTGACTTTGAAGAATGGCTTTCAGTGCTTCTTTCATTGACTTTGAGTTCTCAGAAGGATTGCATGAAAAAACCAAGGTCTCCTCATTCTTTCGATGGAGTGTAATTTCGGCGGCCAGAACCCTTTCGCTCCTTAAATCTGTGCGCAGAAACTTAGCATCCCAAATGCTTAACCCAGTGACGATCGTAGAGTTGATTTCCTAAATCCAAGTACTTGCGTAGCATACTTAGATCACTCATTTGTCCGATATGATGATAATGATAATTCAATGAAGAAATTGAATTCATCGCCAAACGTGTATTCGACTATACAAAAACTTTGTCTTGTCGATAGTAGAGTGGTCTTCTCAAATTAGAAATTGTAACGTGCGATCGCCATCACTTGAAAGTAAGGATATATATTGTTTCTTAACTTGCTTGAAAAATCGCTCATAGTTATTGATGGTTTTTTAAAAAACTCTTCTCACATAGATTTAGTTCATTTCTTTCTTTCATCTCTGTTATTCAGGCCCATCTTTTGGTTTTCTTTCTCACCTGTTGATGACACACGCACGCTGTCGGTTAGAAATTTCTAATATTACATATCTAATTAATAGTGAGAATTAGAACCAAAAATTAACGAATAAATTCATCAAAATGAGTAGCGAATTAAGTGCAAGTAGAAGACCCAACTATTTTAACACACGGAATACTCTCTTTGTTGCCCGTATCAGACCGCCCGGTTCTACGCAGACCAAAAAGGACTTATCGCCCGAGTCCAAACAGAAAAAAGGTCTGACAGGATCCTTTGAATATTCTTGTTTCGCAAACACAAAAAATAATTCAATATATCTCACACAACACCAACTATCGGGCAAGATATTAAGCGCCAATAAGCTTATGAAAGATGACATGAAAAACAAGTTTTTGGTGAAAGAAAGCGAAATTTTTACCTTCGATTGTGTTTACGACGAATCCTCAACGTAATACGAATTATTCTCTCTCAAATTCTAACAAATATTCGGCTGCAATCAGTCAGAAAGAGTTTTATGAGCAAAATTTGAAAGACATCATACCTTTCCTCTTAAATGGCCAGAACGCTTTTGTGACGGCTGTTGGAGCTCACAAGTGCTGAATGTTATTTTCGTGGACTAACCGCTTTTTTCGTATAGGTCAGGGAAATCTTTTACACTCTGGGGGGAGGATAAATCCGTCGGAATAGTGCCTCAGCTAGTGAGAGATTTACTTCTTGAGAAGGAGAATTATGACAACCTGAGCTTGAAAATTAAATGCTTCGCTCTACTAAACTCGAAGTACGTTGACCTGCTCTCAGGGGATACAATAGTATGACTGCTAGTTTCAAATTGAGGAAAACCGAATTTCAAATTAGGATCCGCGAAGTGACTCAGACCCGATTTTCACGGAGCTCCCAGTCGAGGATATAAATCAGTTCATTAATAGCTTTACACAAGCCGTCAACTACATCTTTTCGCTTGGTAAGTAATGCCGATAGAGCTTGTTTAATTCATCAGTAGAAAATCCACCGAATGCTGCAAGGAAAGCCGCGATGTGTATGCAAATTAGCCTCCACCTCGAAGAGCCAGGGTAATTGTACTTACTCTATGATAAATTGAATGACCGGAATACTTTCTTAGTGAAACATCAGAGATGATTAGCACAGTCAATTTTTGGGAGCTACCTGATATCGCTTGCTACGCATATGGGAGTAATCATTTGCTGGAGAAAAACGAAAACTTATGCCTTATTTTAGAGGTGTTCAATCCCAAAGAAATGCAAGAGTTGGAATTACTTTTCAAATCTGTGTTCGAACATTTCGGAGAGAGATTTACGAAAGGGTAAAAGATAAACTTGAATGGGTTGATGTTATACTTCACATAAACTAGGGGCAGGAAAGAAAAGCCGCAAGAAGGACAGTCTCTCATTTTAAATTTATTTCCGCCGAAGAAATCAAACGATAAATTACTCATGATCTGCAATTTATCGCCTTCCATCAAGGATTTTCAGAAAAACGAGCAGACTCTCAAGGTAATTTACCGACTTTACTAACATCGCTGTAACTAAATCACAGTGGTCTGCTGAACTCCGAAATGTCATCCAAATAAAAGGAGAATCAAAGGTCTCAAGCTTAGCTGATGAGGCGGCTCAAGGCAGTAACAACCAAGAGAGCAGCAGCAAGAAAAAGAAAACGAAAAAAGTAATACTTCGCTTGTCTCGATGAGTCTAAAAAATCCTTAGGTCAAGAAAAAGGAAACACGATCGCCACCAAATCGCATGATAAAGAACGGAGCCAACCTAACTAGTCCAATCACAAGAGACAAATATGTAAAGGGCATGATAATTGCTTGTACTTACGTTCATTTCAACAGATCGTGACCAGCTATTCGCAAAGCCCTCAAGATCTCCAGAAACAGATAGAAGAACATCAAAACCAGCTAAAAGAGCTCGAAACGGATATCCTTCTTCGAAAACACTCTCCAAAATATGCAGCTGAACAACTTGACAAAATCTTGGCTTTGCAAGATCACCTGAAGTCACTAAAGAAAAGCCAACGAGAAATCGACTTCAACGAAGAAGGTGTACTCAGCCCAAAATACCTCTCCGGCCTTAAAGCATCAGCAGCCAAGTATCAATCTCCTTTCGAACTCTCTAAAACAGGAGGAAAAATGAAAGGTAACATTCATTGGAAATTTTGTTTTCGATTATGCGTTAGGTCCATACTCTTGGGAGAAATCACCTAAAAAATCGCTTGTCTTTCAACACAAGAGTCCAGACTCCAAGACGAAGTCTTCGACGACAAGCATTCCGGGTCTCAAAGAAACCCCTCGAGTTATTACAAAGACCTCAGAAAAAAGTGAGGGAAGAGATGAAAGCACTCCCTCAAAAACGGGATATTTCTTATCCTCTCAAGACAGGTTTTCTGAAATTGCCGTGACTCAAAGAAGTGGCAGAGATTTCGAAAGAGAGAGTGTGACAAAGACTAAGACAGCAGCTCTAGATCCAAGCGTTACTTTTGACCTTCGCAAAATGCAGCCAGATGACTTCCAGGTCAAAGATTACGGAGATCTGGGTCTATCGACCTCAATTTCTCAGACTCGACATGAGTTTTCAGAGCATTCGTTCCATAAAGAAAACGCCCCTGAGAACCTTGAGGATGATTTCAAAGCTTTTACAGAGATTGTGAACCAAGCAAGACAGTTAAATGCGAAAAAGGCGAATTTTATCAATTTTCTTGATGAAAACGATGAAGTTTTCATCAATAGCGAGTTAGATCATATGAGAGCAGACAAATTGGCTCATAAATACAGACAATTATTCTACCGAGCCAGAGATGCGAAAAAGTTATTGTTTGAATTCGGAGATAACAGCGCTCTGTTGACTGATTCGATCGAAAGTTTACTTGAAGATAAGGTAAGAAATTCGAGCCAACAGCTTATATAATTGGGGATTAGGCCAATCAGAGCAAGCAAATACAGGCGATGAGAGTAGAACTAAACGAAATAACAAAGGATTTCAGCCGCGTTCAAAGCAATCTCTCTGAGCTCTCACAGCGGTATAACCAGAAAAAAGCGAATTACCAAGCGGAAATCGATAAGCTTCTACAGAAACATAAAGCTGATAAAGCGAAGATTAATGAAAAGCAGAAAGAAATTGACCAGCTTCAAATACAGCTCGAAAAGAAGCACCAAGGTTTAGCTGTGGTTCAATCTCAACATGAGCTTCAGAAAGAGTAATAATTCACTATATCCAAAGCATTAAAAGCTAACATGTTTTTTTCGAATTGATAGACTCGACCAAAGGACTTTCCAGGAGGAGTCGAGATTGAAATCATCGCTGGAGGAAAAAATAAGGGTAGTTGTGAGTTTCAGTTTCTTTCATTAATATTTAATGGTTTAGGCCCTCCAAGATAAAGTTGAGAACAAAGAGAAGCTAATTGTTCAGATTCAAGAAGAGAGAATTAAGGATCAATATCAGAGAACTGAGCTAGAGGAAGAAATCGAGTTGCTTGGCCAAAAGCTGAGAGCGATGGAGAAGGAATATGGGGAGTCAAGAAGAGAAAATAAAGAGTTGCTCGCAAGGCTCGATAGCTACAACCGCAATTTAGACGAGATGCAACAAAGAGTGGTAATTCTTGCATTTGTTGTGATGATATTGAATAAATGTACATGGTCATTAGAATGATCAGGCTTTGATGAAAAGAGAGCATAATGATCAGATTGAACATCTCAAGCAGAAGATTCAAGAATTAAAGGACTCAAATCAAGAGCTACAGGTTTCAAACAACCACCTGAACTCTGAAAATGCACGATTATTGCTTGACGTGAAAATGAGAGATAGATATGAGCAGACAGCGAACCAAATGCGATTTGAAAACGATTTATTGAAAGCAAAAATGTAGCTTCCCTTTCTTTAGTATGTGTTTATTTCTTTTCAATAAGTGACCAACTGCAGGATGATATAGCCAAGCTAAATAGAGACTTGGTGAAACTGGATGATCAATGCAGAGCGCAATCAGTGCAAATTCAGAAGGTAACTTATGTCTGAAATCTAACTTATTAAACGGAAAATAGTTGCAGGAAGAAAACAAGCATCTGCAATTGAAGGAGGAGGAATCAATTGCAGTTAGAGAAAAGGAGCGCATGCAAAGACAGAAAATTAGCGATTTAGAATTAATGGTTGAGCAGGTAAACTTAGCAGTACACATTCATAATCTAAGTGCTATTGGATATTTAGCTCGAAAATGAGATTAGAAGGAGGGAGGTGAAGCTGAGCGACTTAGAGCAAGATCGTAAAAGCTTAAGTAATGAAGGAGCTCTCCTCAAACGAGTAAGATAATAAGGGTGAAAAAAAAGAGAGTAATTTCTTTAATCAATAAAGGAGAATAGCGAATTGAGAAAGGATTTTGAATCGTTAAAGCGCGAATATACTCAGGCGTTGGATGCGGTTGACAAAATCCGGAGAATCGAAGCTGAGCTGAGAGCTGACGCTGATTTAGTTAGTAAAGAAGGCATCAAGTCCAGAACCGCAACGACCAGGCATGACCGAGAAAAGCTTTTTGAGGATGTAAAATACTCGTATAGCTGGTAAACGTAATAATATTTTCTTGTTCTTGTAAAGAAAGAGCCACTGGAGCCAAGAGATAGTAGCAGAATTTCTAAGGGAATTCAAAGGTTCAATGATGATAGAGAGCGCAAGTCAGAAGAAGCTTTAAAGGTAATTTTTTGTGATAAAATTG
>ENA-UOTZ01000172-UOTZ01000172.1-compost-metagenome-genome-assembly--contig:-NODE-172-length-52909-cov-9.303225_pt1 | contig 52909 bp, 46 predicted proteins | sample MGYA00238144_ERZ746983 | MGnify/ENA primary metagenome ERZ746983 (study PRJEB28759, sample SAMN06268863) | compost metagenome | isolation source: single cell | place: USA: California, Emeryville, Joint...
TAAAGAGGCAAAAAACAATCGTTTTTATCAGAAAGATAAGCGTCGGAAGCCACCAAGGAAATGAGTCCAACCAGTCGATGAAGACGAAGAGAAGAATCTAACAGCAACATATCAGAACGGCAAGTTGTGCGGAAGTGTGAAGAATCCCGTCATTGTGCAGAGATATATCCACAATCCTTTGCTGGTAGTCGACCACAAATTTGATTTTAGAATCTACATGCTGATTGCTTCTGTGAATCCATTAATTGTTTATTATCACGATGGATTTCTTAGAGTTTCGCTTTTCGAATACGATGTTACGAATAAGGAGAAAGGAATGCACCTTACTAACACGGCGCAGGCTGCAGAAGCAAAACGGAAGGCACTCAGAGAAGGTCTGATGAATGAAACTGAATATGATAACCTACAAATGTGGAATTTAACAAGGTTCGTGAGCTATCTGGCTGAAGTCGGGAAAGTAGAAAGCATCGATTGGCTTGACAATTACCTCAGACCGCAGTTCCAGCACGCAATGCAACATTTAGTCAGGATGACCCAACATAAGTTCTATCCAACAAGTATTTCGTATCAGCTCATGGGAGTTGATTTTATGCTTGATGATGATCTGAATCTGTGGTTTATTGAAGCAAATGTGGGACCTGAGTTGAAGGAGAAACCTAAAGAGAAAGAAACTTTAGTTACAACGATGATCTTGGATATGTTTGAGATAGTGCATGCACAACTCAAGTCGAGACTAAAAAGAACAATCAAGTACATCAATTGGCTTGATCAATCAGGATTATTGACGAGAGATGATGATGGAAAAGTCAAAATTTCTAAATTAGAACAGAGAAAGCAAGAGTTTGCAGATATCACGAAGAATTATTTAGATGAAGAGTTTGAAATAAGAAGTGATAATGGTTGGGTTAAAATCATTGATGAGAATAAGGAAGGTTTGGATAGATACAATTATATGTTTGGAATTGAGTGCTTCGATATATAGCGAAAATAGAATGTATCTACTAATTTAGAAATGCTCGTTGCAAAACTGCACCAGCGAAAGTCTTTATTAAAAAACTATTAGTATGCAACTGCAATTAATTATTCAGCCATTGGACATCTGTAATTTTATTCCAAGGATTTCTAAGGAATCTAATGAATATCATATTATCAAATGCAGAGCGTTTTGGATTCGTAAGAACTTCTCTTATGGTAATTTAGAAGAAGAACTTTCTCAGAAATCATATTACTTCTGCTCGTAGAATTCCATATACTTCGGAGAAGTTTCTATAGCCGTTTCCATCTGTGATGATAAATACACTGCTCTTTAAAGTTATTTAATCAAATAATCCCAAAAAACTTTGAGTGAAATGTTAACGCTCAGAAACCTGGCAACTTCTCTGGCCATTCTCAATGCCGTTGCGATCTTCGTGCTCCTCGTTACGAGTGGAGTCGTCAAGACGGATGAGCCCTTTATGGAAGAAACAATAGAATCCCGGCAATTCATTAATAAAGAACGAGCATACGAAGTTCTTGAACTACTTGAGAACTACCAGCCCATGCCAGAGCAGTACTACATCCAAACCAACAAAAACTCCAAGAGACTTGGGGTAGTGTATCTTGGAATCAAAGAAGACCCAGAGTATTGCAACAAAGTCCGAAGGCTCGTGGTCGAAGAACCTGACATCTATTTCAACGAACTGAATTGGATCACGGACGACCTTCCGAACACTATTATGAGAAAAACAATCATCCCAAGCCTCGGCAGGGATTTAAATCCAAACACCACTTATGCTGTGATTCCAAAAGCGAATTCCTCGCAACCTCGGTGGTTTATGGATCCTCGAGTGACGATTTATTATCTCATGGTCACTTTGCATCATCACCACGAAATCGGGAAAGAAATCGGCTGCTTATACCAGATGTATAACCATATACCAGGAATTCCAGCTCTTTATCGCAAAGATATGGTTGCTATTGCCGCAACTAACTACAATCATAAATACAAGGATAGACCTCATTGCTATGATGGGAAAAAGTTCTTCCCTAAGACATTATCCCTTGATAATAAGACAGAGTGCATAGAGTGGTTCAACTACCTCAAAACAGAGCAGTATGCCGAAGAAAAGAAACAAAGAACCATCGTCTTCATTCGAAAAATCAGTGTTGCTAGTCATCAAGGCAAAGGCGTGCAGCCTGTGGACGAAGAAGAGGAGAAAAATCTCACTGAGACTTACAAATGGGGTGCGCTTTGCGGGGAAATTAAGAAACCTGTGATCGTTCAGAGCTACATTCACAATCCTTTACTGCTAGCAGGACGCAAATTCGACTTTAGAATCTATATGCTGGTCGCGTCGGTTAATCCGCTGACCGTGTTTTATCACGATGGATTTTTAAGAGTCTCGTTCTATGAGTACGATGTCCATAGCAATGAAAAAGGTATGCATTTGACGAACACAGCGCAATCAAACAAGGCTATTAAGAAAGCTGTGAAGGAGGGAATGAATGAAACCGAACTCCAAAGCCTACAATTTTGGAATCTGACGAAATTCACGGATCACCTCGTCGAGTTAGGTAAAGTCGAAAGTCGGGACTGGCTTGATGAGTACCTCCGACCTCAATTCCAGCACGCAATGCAACATCTGGTCAGAATGACACAGCATAAATTTTATCAAATAAGCTCTCCTCATCAGCTGATGGGTGTTGATTTTATGCTTGATGATGATCTGAACCTGTGGTTCATTGAAGCCAATATCGGACCAGAGTTGAAAGACTCTCCGAAGGAAAAAGCTGAATTAGTCACGAGAATGGTCCACGATATGCTGGAGATTACCTCCGCTTATCTCAAGTCGAGACTGAAACGTGCGATCAAATACGTGAACTGGCTTGAGAAAAGTGGGTTGATCACCTCCAAAGGAAAAAAAGTCACGATTTCGAAATTATCGCAAAGACAGCAAGAGTTTGCTGATATCACAAAGAACTATCTTGATGAAGAATTCGAGCTGAGCAGCGATAATACTTGGGTCAAGATCATTGATGAAAACTTAGAGGGGCTAGATAGATATAACGGCATGATTAGCATAGATTGCTATGATGTGTAGAGTCAAATAGTGCTAATCAGCCAGAAAGAACTTTTAAGAGAGTGTTTTTGGCTTTGAGGACATTTCACAATAACTGTTACATCTTGTTTGCATGTTAAAAACAAGAAGCAACTAGAGATAATTTTCAGCATAGAGCATCAAGGTTCGTTTAGTTTTTTGTCAGTGGAAAAGGATGTTTGAAATAGAAAGAGTGCAATACTTCTATGTGAGTACCCAATTGGCTATAGAGATTAGCTTTTTGTAGATGAGTGCGTGAGAGAATGAGTAAATCGTTTACAAACTGTGAGAAGTTTTATCAAAAACTCAGATACAAGGTATTTAATTCATAATGAATCTGCCGTAGTTCAGAAAAAGGAATATTTCCAGGACAAGATCAAGTCCTATAATTAACAAATTTGATAACTACACATTCGGTTTAGAAACAGCAGTCCAACTTGCAAGCGATTCCTTTGTAGATCTACATTCCAGAAAAAAACTCGTGCTTTAGCAGCTCTTTACAAGAAGCACGCTCTTCTGGATTCCAAACCAAGCATTTTTTAACCAAGCTATGAAAAGCTTGTTTGCCTTGGCTGTCAGTGGTAATTGAATTAGTGGCCCTTTCAATCTCTTCATTCAATTTGGCTTCTGTATGGATGTAACTTGGCACTCTGCTCTTCCTTTTCGTTTTCTCAGGACCAGCTATAATCTCGATAAAACAGATTCCAAGTGACCAAATATCGCTTCGATAGCTCGCTTGTTCCTCTTCGCCTTCTCTTAACTCAGGCGCCATAAACTTCAAATCTTCAAGCGAAATATCCTCATCTCTGTCTGCCAAATGATCGTTAATCAATATATCTGAGAGCTTCAGTTCACTGTGATCATTGCTTAACAAACAGTTCCTCAACTTCAGGTTTCCATGCTTCAGTCTATTAGCATGCATCTCTTCTAGCGCCAGTAATAAATTAAACGCGAGTTGCTTCCTTTTATTGAAAGTGATTGCTTCTTCATTTCCTTTGAGGTAGTCTTGAAGATCTCCTCCCGCCATATATTCGCTCACAATCCCATACTCAATGATTCCACTATTATTCCCTTGGCCTTTCGCCAACAACATTGAAAAATGCTTCACAATTCGGTTTAACCCGAGTTCTTTCAAAAGATTTACTGTCTTCTTAACGTGCTCCAGAAATTCAATATTTTCTTGGCTATTTTCCATTTCAAATTTCTTCAAAACAACTATTTCATCGCTATTTTTCACCATATAAGTTTTTCCTCTCGAGGGAGCACTCAAGATACAACGTATCTCTAACGATCCCCAGTCGTTAGTCATATTCAACACCTCATTTGAATTTGTAAATGATTTCCCAAACAATCTTTTTGAGGAGTTTTTGCTCCACGTTGAAATAGAAATAGATCTCACGGTTGGAATATTGTTGAAGATCTCCATGCTGTATGACTTCGATATCCCAGGAGACAGACTCGTCCGCTCTCCTTGGCTTGGCACGCTTAGACTACCTCGATTGAGAACTGAAGGATTATATTCAAAAGTGTCTTGCTGCTCTGATGCTTCAAGTTCTTCATCGTTATCAGCGTTGCTATCACTGAATCTTTGTGTTTTAGTAGACTTAGAGTTCGAACTTTCCGCATTGAGAAGCTTTGGTTGCATTGAATTCATTGGACCCTCTGTCGTCGAAATAGAGGGCACTTTTTTATTTTTCTGGCAAAGGCCATAGAATGGATTATGCGCTCTCTGAGTAGCCATGCCTTCGAACTGGGGGTCATCAAGTGACTCGACAAAATCGTCCTTTACTTCCTCTATTCTATGAGTTTTGGCTTGATAACCAAAGAAAACGTCTTCATCTTCGTCAGAGATATTTTTATCGACGTCTCGAGGAGTTGTCCTTTTCGAGTCATACTGTTCAAAGTGTGTGGCAGCAGAGCGGTAAGTGGTCTGCTCAGTATTTGATTGAGTTCTTGCAGTGCTTAGTGTTTGCCTCGCAGATTCATAGCATGTACGCGGTGTTTCTGCATCTTCAGGCAATTGGTTAGCCAATGCGTGGAATTTCTTTGCGAATATTGGCGAATTTGAAGTTTCTTCTTGTTCATCACTTGGTATGCTACCATCGCTCAGATCCTGGTACATTTTTGAGATCTGTTTGTACAACGAACGGGACTGCTTTAGCATTTCTTGGATCTTTTCCTGATTTAATTCTTCATTGAGATTGCTCTTCAATAGCTTTAAAATGTCTCGACACAGGTTTCGTTTGTTTTCCCGGGAATATTGAGTCTCTAGTTCAAAATAATATGAGATAACAGGCCATAACAGGTCACAAAGTACCCAATCGCAGTTCGTCACTATCTGAAAAACCTGCAGATTCCTTGCTTTGTCGATTTTTCACTTGATCAATAAGCTGATTAGCCTGATCATTTGGGTATTTTCCGTGATTCGCTTTCTGAAAGAGAGAATCGAGGGTATTCGCTACCACGGCCAGGTCAGAATCTTCCATACTCGCTTCAAGGAGTGCTTGATCGTTCTTTAGAATCAAGCGGTTATCTTCGTATTGGGTGGTTGAAGGGTTCATGTAGTGGTGACAAAATTAACAATTCTTACTTGTAGAGAGGTATGATTTAAATTTTATAAACTGATAGAAGAAGGGATCATCACTTTGAATCTGTCAAGAAAAGAGAGTCTAACTTACTTTACCAAATTTGAAAAATTGTGATCGATGTGGAATAGAAATTCAAATTGAAATGATATAGATCTATCTCATATGGAAAAGCTGCGTTCAAAGATGCAACACTATATTATTAATTTTCTTTCTTACCTATAGAAAATAGCATTAAGGGATTGATACAGGAATTTGAAAAGGAGGGGACAGTTTGAATAAATTGCTTATAATATAAATCCCTCTTAGGTATGGAAAATCCTAATCCATTATTATTTCCAAATTCGATGAAAATGACTGCAAAATCACTAATTATTTGCTTTTCAATTAACCCATCATATGATATTTTGAGCTTTCACGAAATTACGTGAAAAGGCAAAACCTCGAGAATAAGACGCCTTAATCCCATAACACTAACCATCATACTAATTGAATATTTTCAGAGATAACTACTACGAGTCCCTGCTGTCTTCAGTCAAAGGAGCAACAAGCCTTTTCTAAGCATCTTAGCCTGTTAATAAATTTGGCATTCTGCCAGCACAATAATCAGGCACTTCTATTCATTTTCTGAAAATTTGCATCCAATGTTTTTTATTTATTTCGAAACTATTTATTTTCACATTCATAATAAAAAAGAATATCTAACTCAATGAGCGGAGGTACCGGCGACAAACCCGCCACCTTTTGGCAGGCAGCTGAACTAGCAATGAAATCACTATCTCAATCTGACCCAAGTATCAAAGCAGTCTTGAATGCGAAAACCAAATCTTGTGGTGCAGAACTTGAAAAAGATATCAGCTTCATAAAGAGCTTCCAGGTCACCAAAGCTATCATCAAGGATCCCAAAGACACATCTTGGATGGATCTACAAGATAAAAAAAATGTCGAATGCATGATGAAGGCTGAGAAGGAGACTAAAGAGTTGTTTAAAGGCCCAATTGCAGAACTTGACTTTTGCAAAGAACTTTGCCTCCAGAAATTCCCAAGCATGGGACAAATAGTATCAAAGACACAATGTAAACGTGTGTGTGAGGATGACTACCGGACTCAGTGCAGAAACATTTCCAATAGTTATTTCACAGAATATGATGAAAACGGCAAGAAACGAGACCACCCGCGACCTAGCCGTGAAGAACTCTAGCTTAACTGTGAATTGATTGATGATTTCATTATGTATTTTAGGCTAACTGTTACATATTTTCATGCATAGGGGAAAACATACATGTACATACACAAACGATTAAGCAAACCAACAAAATGAGTATTACACCGGAAGGAATGTATTCTGTCGCTTACTAGCACTTCCTCCTAATAATTTCCCGAAGCATGACTTGCAAGTACCCAAGCAACAGTTCTGTAGTGATCCTACCACGGTTAATCCACCAGGGACGGACGAACCGATTAACCACATCAAACTAACAATCTAGTTTTATTTTGCATTAGTTAACAGGTAAATGCAGGTTCAATGTTACCTGAGCAATGGCAAATACTAAGGAAAACACAAAACTCCTTGAAACCATTGAGAAGTAGAAGGTTCCTACCAGGCTGATTGCATACGCAGCTGAATATTTAATTTTTTCGGCTTTCAATAAAGATCTGAGGAAGGTTTTTGGATCTCTGACCAGTGCAATCGCTGATAGGAAGCAGATTGAGGCTATTGCAAATGAGAAACTGAACTTTGAAGGCCAAATCAGAATGGCTGGAAGGTAAAATAAAGCAATCATCAAGAAGAAGCTGCCGGCAACGAGAAGAAGTATAATATAAGGAAGGTTCTTTGCGAAATTCATTGATGCGTTCATTTGATCTTGTGATTGTGCGAGCACTGAGCGCGTCTTGGTTAGAGAGCTAAAAAATCCGTCTTTAAGCTTATCTGCATAAGATGTAATAAGGCCCTTCTCTTCGCTGTCATCGCTTAAGTCTTTATGGGAAGGATTGTGGGTATCTTCTTTCTTTGTTATTTTCGAAAACAGCCCATTGAACATAGAGGTACGATCTGAATCGCTGAGATAAGAGTCATACTTTTTCATTTTTTTGGTTAATTGTTCGTTTTTTTTGTCGCGATAATTAAGGCAAGTTATCGAAAACTCTAAAAGAGTTTTTCCCGAATAGCTTTCATTTGATCTGACGTGGAAATAGAAAAATAGGCACTGAATCGGAAAATTTCTTGTAAAAAGTTTTACGAAAGTAAAGTCAAACCAGGCATATATTTTTTTTATTGATGAAATAATTTGTGAGAGACTCAGCCTCGGCAGATAGAAACAAAAGTATCATGGTCGCAGTCATGGAATTGACAGAAGTAAAGCATAATTGAATTAGTATATTAACAATTTCTTTTGCCTTCACATAGAATCGAGAAAAAACGGATCTGGTGTGAAGCAGTATTTCTTAAATCAGTCAAAGATACGATTTCTATGAGTAGGAAAGCATGGATTTATTGCAAATAAAGGAGGTATATTTTTATCGATACTTCATTTGCAATGCTTATTATTATTATCTGTGAAATTCCATGGAAGCAGCAGCTATATTCTAGTAAAGAAGAGATCTACAAACGTGAGTACCAGGCTGCATTCTCAATAGGGTCAAAAGAAGCAAGGGCATAACGGATATTCCGGAAATTAAATCTTCGAAGAAATTTCGAAAGCATTCCAAAATAAATAAGATATGATACGAGTATCAGTAATTTTGGTAGAATCGGACCAGATATATTATTTCTCAATGCAATATTGACAATTTCGGGTTGGAAGGGATGGTGGCTCATTACAAAGTTATAATAGAGAAATCAAAACTTTGTCAATATTTGACAGGAGTCCTATGAATAAAGGCTTATTATCTCCAATTCCAGTCAAGTGTACCAATTCCTGTTGACCTGATAATCGGAAAAATCAAAAAATCGCACCCTACCTTTATTGATGTCATATTATTTTTTGGGCTTCACCACTGTCGTTTCGAAAAAATGTATTGTGTAATTGATTTTGAGACAGCTTTTCTTCAAGACAATCCAATAGCTTCATATCTCACAACAACCGTTTCGTTTGATTATTCCATGGTAATAGAGGTGAGCTATGTGTAAAAAGCAATGCGACATTATATATTATTTACAGCACACATGCTTTTTATGAAAAGATACATTTGGAATTTTTTCTTTGATACTTGGAGCATTGAGATGTTTTGGCTAATATCAAGGAGTGTCATTATCAAAAGCATAAATTCTAAATAGTAATAACCTACCCAACTCCTTGATTGGATAACATTGATGAATGAAATAAGTATATTTTCTCGATTTTCTCAAATGATTTCGGCTGTTCCGATGCTTTCTCTCGCAATTTCACTGTCCATTAATTCATTTGGCAAGTTATGAATACAATTCATGAAATAAGCAGTTCCAATTCTGTAGATTCAACAGATAATTCCAATTTTAATTAGAAGCTCCCTCTAAGTTAATGGGAAATACTTTCCGGCTTTGTATTATTACAAAAAGAAAGATCAATATACGCAAAGAAAAATGTTCAATCATAATTCATAGTATAATAATGATAATATCGTTTCTTCTATCATTTCTTCTCAAGTTTTCTCACACTTTCCTATCTAATTTGCGAAAAATGACCTCTATCATTGTTCTCAAGCGACTATCAATGCCAGGTCTCAAGAAAAACTGCTTGCAGAAAGAAAGATGCTGAGAATCCAACTCCCTCTCAGTTGTTAGTTCAAAGAATTAACTAATTCCTGTAAAGCTTTACTTTAGAATAAATTAATTTTAGAGTCTATTTTTCAGAGAGTCGTATAAATGCTCAAATCCGTCTCCAAAACGGCCAAAACCCTCCTGAAAACCCCAGCGTCCGGATTCTGTACCTACGTGCGATATTTGGACCCTGCGAAACACATCACAATGAACCACAACTTCCAAAACGTTTATGAAGATTCCGTGAAGTTGGGAGCATACCCTCTCCCAAAAAGAGAGCCGGTTAAGGAACTCAGCCAGAAATACGTCCCTGAGATCGTTAAAACCGTCTACGACGTCATCAACCGCAAGCAAGTAATCCTTACCTTGAGCTGAGAGAAACTCAATCTGAATTATTCATTTTTGTAGCCTGGCGCGAAATTGGACCCTGCGAAATACAAGGAACACAGAGATTTGACCTGGGAAGAGCTCGGTGTGAAGATTGAAGACCATATTGGCGAGATCACGTTGGCTCTTTCAAAGAATATTTTCCTCACCGAGCACAAATTGAGATACACTGTGGAGCAAAGAAAACGTTACCAACTCACCAGCTCCATTTATTCTGGAGCAGCTTTAAATAATTCAGACGTCAGCCTCTTTTTCGACAGCTACAACAGCTTCATCTGGAGATCCATTGATAGATCCAACCTTTTCAGAGACCCAAAAATCAAGGGTGTTAAATCTTTCCATGAAAAGTCCGTTGAAGATTTCTCTGCTGCTCCAACTGGTATCTTCCAACTCAAGAAAGACATTCCTGAGAACCACAATTTGATCAATAAACTTATGAATGTTCTTCACTCTTAAAAAGGAGTTCATAGGCAAGGTATAGAAGAGGTCCTTTTACAGAAATTGAATATTGATAAGTAATTTGCTTATCTTGAACTGTTCAGCAGTAAGGTGATCCATATTACTAAAATCATCAAAAACCCGACAATTTGAATTTATTTGAATTCTATCAGTCTTTGCCTATTCTAAACACCACATCATTGCTTAATCTTACAACAATTCTGAAAAATTAAACGAAATGAATGGTAGTGAGGCAACAAATATTCTTTAACAGAGGATCGTAACTTTAATATGGCAATTGTTCGCACATTTTCAGAAATTAGAGTTTTGCTGAGAACAGTATTTTGCTCTTGCCTTTCATTGTAATACTCTAGCCTCTCGTAATATCAGGTGGTAGCCAATACTTTAAAGCCGAAAAAAAGTTTATCATAGACCTAACTTTTTTGAGAGAAGGAAATCTTAACAAAATTAAAACTTTGAAGAAGTTCACGCACAGAAATAATGTTTTTTTTTGGTAAACAGACATCTCTCCGGTAAAAGAATTTTTTAAACTCTAGCTATCGTAGCATAGGAGAGCACTACTCCTCACAGAATTCTAGGATGAAATTTCTCTCTTTGTTCTACTCCTATCTATTCCTTGCATTGAGTCAGAATAAATGTTCACTTGTTCCGCTAGTCATCTAATGCCACATTAATAATCTTATTTTATAGTATTTTTTGAACTTTTCACTTTAGTCCCTCATTCCTTCTTAAGCTGAAATAAAGAACATGTAATAATTTTAATTTTTGACGAACATTGCAATACTAGCCTTGAATCTCTCATCTCAAGGATGCTAAGCGATAACAAAATCAGCGACTATAATGATTTCAGCAACTTGATGGTGAAGATGAAGCAGGTTTACGGCTTCTACTACGTACGAATCAAAGAAAACCCTCCATTTCCGATAGTTAACTCTCCATTTCCGATCGAAGTCAACCTCGTTGACTACGTGACGAAAAAACTGCCTGATACACCTTGCATTGTCACCTCATGCAGCGACGCAAAATGCATTTATGACATGAAAACGCTTTTCGAGCTGTATACTAAATCCAAACCATGTCCCTACTGTAGAAACAAAATGAAATTCGACGATATGTTCTACGATGGAAGTTTGGCAATGATTGCGAAAGAAATTAGGAACCTTTCAAACTTCCGAATAAAGTTTTTCTCAAATCAAGAATGGAGAAGCCTTGCGGATTACAGTATCAAAGGCAGAGTGGATACATCATCTACAATTTTACTGCAATTAAGCTCTTTATACATTGAAAACGCTATTAAATTCAAGGATAGGTCAGAGGACTATGACAGCGATGCCTCCTCAACGAGTTTTGGTAACGTGCAGTCAAAAGATTTCATTGCTAATCCATGCTAGACTCAGACAAACTTCAGGAAAAATGGGAAGAAGAGTTTTTTTTCGAAAGACGCAAAGCAGATATCGCTGCCACGAAAAAGAGTATCAAGCTGGTTCCCGAATCGAATACTCTTATATTAACAATTCAGATCTATTCACAAAAATCTGAAGGAAAAGCCTATTCATGTTATCACGGGCGGAAATCTGAAAATCGCAGATTAGAATTTGATTATGCAGATTGCGCTGTGAACCATGATGAGCACTTGGTGTACACCGACGGTTCTCGAGTGTTGGGAGGGTCGATCACTCTTTCAAATGACATTATTTTCAAAGAATATGTTTATCTTGATGTCACGTACAAAGTGTTCAAGGTTGCTGCTGGATTTAAGTTCTTCTATATCATTGGGATAGACGATAAGGATCAATTGTGGATTAATCATTTCCCGAGTTTAGAAAAGCAAAGAGTTTTTCAGATTAATCACGAAAAAATAAAGCTGGAAGGTGTTGCTTCAATTAAAGGATTCGTAATGGAAGATACAGAGTTGTATATATTTTTCTTTAATAAGTTTGACTGCGTGTGCTTGGTCTTGGTGTTTAACATTGAGCAAGAGGTTATTTTGATCGAAGAGAATTTTAAGGTGAAAACGAAGGTTGAAGAAATGTGGCATGATAAGAACAAGAGAGCGATTGAATTCAAAAGCGAGAAGAAAAGGTTATGCTGGAGAATTGATGGTTCGGAAATTGAGGAGCTTCCCTATGATGAAGAAGGAGAAGGTCAATTTCGGGTTAGGGATGAAAGTTTAGCTGATGATAAGGATCAAGATTCTCGAAGTGATTCTGTCGTTATGAACGAGGCCATACAAGCTTCTGGTTTGACTGGAGGAAAGGAGAAAACCATTTTAGAACAGCAGAGTTGAGAAGCAAATTACTTTTGATTGAAAGTGGATTAGAATAACTTGATGCTCCATAACTATGATCACATTTAATTCTTGAGTTGCATGTTGCTTGATCTGATGATCAGGAATACTTGACTGTAATGTTTTTTTATCACTCGACTTGTTTCTTAATTGAAAATTTGTGAACTCTACAACCTGTTTATTAGCTAGAGAGTTTTACATGTTTATGGTGATTAATGAAGCGATCACACTTCGTGAGTGAGTACTACTAAGAGTTTTATGATTTAGGCTGAGACAACAAAGGTAAAATTTTAAATTTTTTTGTTCGAAGCTTGAAAAAAGTCAATTTATTGCTATCAATGTACGAGAGGGACTAGCAAGCAATGAGCACCGAATTTGCTCAACGATTTCAAGAAATACTATTTGGGAAGTGATTTCAATCTCTAGTCAGTTTCTTGAAATTCTTCTCAAGTCTATTTTATTTTCGAACGAATGAAAATACACAAAAATAGTTATTAGTTTTTTATGAAGGGGAGTCTGCGAATTTGAATCTCCTCTATACTTTGAAAATCTTCTCAAATAATCAAGGCAGAGATCTATAGTTTCTCTCATATCATCGATTTTATTGCTCTTGGTTTTAGAGAAGAAATGTATCATGAAATTTTATTATCTCTGGGAAACAAGAAAGGGTCATATAGGTAAGTATCAATAGAATAATTCTTCAGTGTTTCTTTCTTAACTTTGCATTCTTTCTCAAGGTTACGCTAGAGGAACACCTTTCTTAAACAAAGCAGATAGAAGTGGTAAGAGCTAAATTCGAATTAATTAAAAAACTCATTATATGATATATAATAAATTACTTCCATCTGACGTTTTGCCAGAATAAGCGGCTTTACCAGTCTTGAAGTCCAGCAGACTAACTGAACTATCGTCCGATGCGCTTGCTAATAGATCTCCACTTGGATTCCATCTCACACAATAGACTCTTTCTATACGTATAGAATTTCCCAAATGATTAGATAAACCGAGGAGGAGGATGAGAGAAAATGAATATCATGCAACAAAAGAAATTTGCTTGATTTACTTGAATGAAGATCATCATAAGTTTTGACAATTTTTGCTTCTCTTTTGTCAAAGATCTTAAGACTTTTATCGTCGCCTCCTGCTGCCACCAGATTTCCATTGATAGGACAAACATCGATTCCGTATGTGTATACTATATTAAGTAGTAAATGCCAAATTACAGTCATTTCGAAAAGCAAAACAATATAATTAGCAGTTTCTTGACAAAGTACAGAAGAAATATTTCAGGCTCCCAGCTTAATGGAAACTGATCACAATCGAAAGGTATATGAAGAAAAAGAGATGATAGCCATTTTCGTTCGAATTACTAAAGGGCGTTTCGAGTTCGACTGGATCTGCAAAAGTCAACATTTGCTTCTCAACATCCAGAATATTGAGGCTGCTGAAACCATATTTCACGAATAGAAAAGGTTCGTCAGCGTTCGGACTCCACCTGCAACGACTCCATAATCCTCCTTAAGGTGGAAAAACGATAAAAAGGACCAGGAGGCTGAATTAAATCACCTTTACATTGCACGTCAATTTCAAAGGCCTCCTTATCGGAGTTCATATCTGATATTAAACATCTTCCATAGCGGGTGATAGTCGCCACACTCTCTCCAGTAGGATTGAAATCGAAGCCTGTAACAAAGTCTTTATAAAAAGACGTTGAATGAAGATGTGGTTAAAAAATTGTCAATGTACTCTTTCCAGCCCAGTTTTTAGAATTCCATTTCGATTTTCTGAGCAACTTCACACTGTGGTTACTGCTCCTTCCAGAAGAATATCCAACGCTGTATAAATGGTAAGCCACTTTTCCCACAAGAGGGATTGCGCCAAGAACATTCCTCCTCGCGTTATATGTGACATCTCCATCACCAGGTACTAAGAAACAATAATTCGATTAAATCGCAGTCATAATTGAAGAGAATCTTGCTTCCAGTAACTTCTCCAAAAGAGTAAATTTTCTTTACTACCTTTTGCGAGAGGTCAAATATTTCCATATTGGCTGAAGTTTCTTCTCCATAATTCAAGGAGACTAGTAATTTTGTGTTTGGGATTTCTTTTACGTGAGTCCAACCTCCTAAAATAAGAGAGTGTTTTTGATCAACTTTTCGAGCTAAAAATCTTATGTATGTACCTTGCTTTATTTGAACTCCTTGAAAGTGAGCATAATCTTGCTTTGTATCGATGTCTATGATGTCGATGTTGTTCTGTTCGTGTGATGACCATGCGAGTAGAGTTGGTGCTGCTGATGTTTCATTTATTGGTGTTCAAAATACAGATGAAATAGTAACAGCAATAAAAAGAGAAATCAGTAGAACAGAGCAAGATTATGGTATGGTATTCAAAAGAATATTCTACCAGTAAAGAGTTTGGTCGTTTTAGGAGCATCGTGGGCTATAGCATCACCCTTGGCTTGCTCTGGCTTTTCAATTGATGTAAGAGCGGCATCATGATCTGCCAGACTTTCGTTTGTTGCTGGCGTCGTTGTTTCCATTTTTTAAAGACAATTGGATTTGCTCAAATATTTTTTATTTCGCTATTAAAATTTATTCTGTTTATTTTTGTAAGGCTTAAGTTGAATTAGAGGAAAAACCTACCCAAAAAAGATCCGTTGGCTGTACTGTCATTAACTTTGAATTAGAGATTCATTCAGTCTTTTTAAAGAATGCTTCTAGATGGGTCAGGCAGGAAAAAAAAGCGCCAAATAATAATGAACTCAAAGCAAGGAATTTTTTCTCCCACAGATTATAGTTTTCTTAAACTTCTTCTTTTCGATATTCATATTTTGTATCAGTATATGCCTGATTCCAACTCAATTTGTTAAGAAGTTTGCGAAACCAAAACATTTTGGTATGATAGACCTCATTCCACTCTAACATGTACATCTTTAGTTTACTTAAAAAATGATATTTGGCCAATTCTGCTCTTTTCAACTTGTTTTCAATTCTTGCTCAAATGAAGCAGACGGACGACGCATAGTCTAGTTTTACATGGAGAGAAATATAACAATAGTATAAGTTACTTCCGCCTGTGGTGGTTCCTGTATACAGGGTCTTCCCAGTCTTGAAATCGACAAGCTTTGCTGTCTTATCGCTGGCAGCGCTTGCAAGCATATCTCCATTTGGACTCCATCGAACACAAAGGATTGTAGCTGTTATCAAAAAAAATAAAAATAATTGAGATGAGAAAGATGAAAAGGAAATTATTTAAGTCAAGGTCTTACATAAATGAAGGTCATCGAAGGTATTGACAATCTTCGAAATTCGTTTGTCAAATACCTTGACAGTTTTATCAGAACCGCCTGTTGCAAGTAAATTTCCATTGTTAGGGCAAACATCAAAACCGCAGACAGAGTCTATTACATTTCATATCAGGCGATGCCAGAAGTGCCGTAATAGAGAAAAAAGAATGAAGTCACAAGGTTAATGAATTTTATTCAGCAGAGGAGAAATGATATGATTATTAATTCTCCTGGCCCACGGAAAGAAGAATGTGAAAAATAATGAACGTAAGATTCGCGAAAATTACAAACTGAATCAAGTCGAACGGGATCGGTCAGATTTAAAGATTTCTTCTCAACATCCATGATGTTACATTTGCTGAGATCATATTTGACAAATAAGAATGGTTCGTTCATATGAGGGCTCCATCTGCATCGACTCCACAGATCTATCAAAGAAACATCTATGAACGAGAAAAGATGTTTGGTCTCCTTGAAAAAAATAATTTTGAAATGAATAATAATATAGTCAATAGATCAATCAAATTATTGTATCAATTACAGACGAAAGAGAGTGGATTTCTAAGTTACCCGATATGTTGCCTAGGTTTAGGTGAAAGCTGTAGTGGTCAGTATTCACATCTGATATTAAGCAAACTCCATATTTGTCGATAGTAGATATCGTCTCTCCAGCAGGATTGAAATCAAAGCCGGCAACCCAATTCACTTGGAATAAATTTGAAAGTGAGTGAGGATGACAAAAATCCATAAATTACTGAATTTATTGGTATATTGTGGATGCCATTTCACTTTTCTCAAGAGCTTTACATCATAGCGACTCTTCTTTCCAGAATACCCAATATTATAAATATGGCAAGCTGTTTTCCCTCCAACAGTGATTGCACCTAGAATACTCCTTCTTGGATTATAGGTCACGTCGCCTTGTCCAACCACTCGAAGAAAAAATTATTAGAGATTGCTAGAAGAAATGCATTTCAAATGGAAAAGTGAGGAAATTTCTAATTTAAATTAGTGGATTCAAGATTACATCCGCGAACTTCTTCAAAGGAGTAAATTTTCTTCATGGTTTTACAGGAAATGTCAAATATTTCCAATTTGGCAGATTTATCCATGACATGATTGAGTGAGATCAGCAATTTCGTGTTTGCAATTTCCTTCACATGAGTCCAGTTGTCCGGAAATGCTGATAATTGGATAATTGAATATGTTTTTCGATTCTCATTACCTTCTGCGACTTGGACTCCTACAAAGGTTGCATAAAGATCCTCAGTATCGAGCTCGACAATTTTGATAGTGTTTTTCTTGCTTGAAGACCAGGCTAACAGCGCTGGAAAGGTGGGAGCTGTCATTTCTATGAATAGTTAGACCGATTAAGGATTTGATGATTAAGATGGGATGATTGAAAAAAGAAAACTTCGGAATGAGGATTAGAGCACCTGTTCTTATTGACGTGTTCATCCCTATATCGTCTTTTTGCGAGCCTCTTTTGGCTTGATTTGATTCCTCAAGAGCTGTGGGAGCGGAATCTTGGCAGCCACCAGTACCATTTTTTGGTAACATTGATTATTACTCTTTTGAGAATTGCGTGTGAATCTATTATTTTTATTTTTTTTGTTTGAAATTTGAATTGGATTAATTACGGTAAAGGCTTACGATTCTCACATTTTGAAAACAAATCGTTAGCAGAAGGGACCATTAAATCCGCCCTCCGTAAATATGAGCATATGAGCTCATTAGGTGCCAGAATTAGGACACATTTAGGACACAAAACCTATCTCTTTCCCTGCCAAAAGTAAAAAAAAGCTATTCGCTCCGAATCCCCCATTTTCAAACCCTCAAACAGTTTATAACAGCTAAATTATTGTTGCTATCTAAAGGTTGGCGTTAACCTCAAGTGGCTGGGATAATAACAAATCCAGTAAAGGGTATAAGAAATAAACATTAAACCCCTATAATGAAAGTGCTTTAATCTAATTGTTACCTCTTCCTCTTGGATACGATCGAAAAAGAATCAGGTAGTTGCAATGTAAAACAACAGAAATAAAACTTATGCATTATCCCTTAAATTTGCAATTCTAGAGCTGACTCCTCTTTCAAAGTCTTTATTACTTGTCATAAAGCAAGAAATGATTAATCTTCAAGACCATCATGTACGAACAAAATTGGTAAACATAATGGTTAAAAATAATCGAATGAAATTTGCCAACTTATGAGCAATAAATATACATGAATGAAGATGATTGAGCTAAGGTATAAAAGAGTTTAGAAAATTTGATCCACCACTAGCCTATGTAGACTATACTATTCAACTGCTTGCTGTTTGCTCCTCCGCTCGCATTATTCTACCAAATCATTATGAATTATCAACCAACTCATAATTTTTATACCTTCGATGCATTAATCAATAATTGATGAATCCTTTCATAAGAGCCTGGCCCAAGTTTGTGAGTTATCGTAAAATTATGAGCGATCCTAAGGATTTATTAGTCAAAATCAAGCGATTGTAGTGGGCATACTTCTTAAGGTTATCGCCTTCTCTCACCACGATTTTTGCTACCCGTCCGTTGCCAGTATCAAGATTCAATTTGAATAATATATTTGATCCTTTTCGGACGTTAGGGCTTCGTGATACCGCATGCTCATCAAGGTTTGTGCGAGAATTACTCACGGAATGCAGGTCCTTTGCAGAATGCTCTCTTCCAGGAGTTTTGAAATCTTTCAAGACGAGATTAAGGACAGGATAATTGTCTTCAGTGTGCTGTGGGATTTTTTGCCACATCTGCTTGAGCTGATGCAAGTGAGAGAAAATAAGCTGGTAGTAATCTTTGCTCAGCGAATGAACGTTCGTAAAAGCCATTGCTGTGTCAGCCAGACTATCTTTCTGTCTAAGATTGAGCACAATAACCTAATCATCCATCAGTTTCACGCTTAAAATAAAAAATTTTCTTACTCTTCTGTTTTCAAGCTCAACGTACAGCTTTCCTATGAGTTGCTCATCATGAGACCTTGCAATGTTACGTCTGTCTGTTTCAAAGTTAAAAGGTTTGGCCTCTTTCAAATTTTTTTCAAGATGCTGTCTATCGTACGCGTTTTTGTCTCTTAAGACTAAGAGAAAATATAACTTCTCCACATGAAGATGAATTTGAACCTTGCTCCTCGTATTTCGAAATAAAAGCCTCATATTCGTACGAAGCAGTGTTAATTCTCTCTTCAATGATATCAGCAAGGCGTTTCAGCACGTTTTTCTGCGCTGGTATGTTTCGATGTTTTAAATACCTCTCAGCTACTGCCATTGCGGTATCTTCGGCGTAAATAGGAAGAATGTCGATATTCTAGTCATCGCTCGATTATTAATGATCACAATTGCAGTGTTACCCCAGAAGCATCTTCCAGATGTACAAAGATTACAGGCTGATATTTCGCTGGGACAGGCAAGCGATTGTCTGATTTAGGTGATTTCGTCCCAACATAGCTGAGACTTCTTTGTTTCTTCAGCGACTGATGGCTTTGTTTATTTTCGTCTCCTCTCATCAAACTTTTCTCAGAGGATTTGTTTTGGAAGGGATTTCGGTTTTCTTGGTCGTGGTAGTCAGTCTCATAGGTATTTCCTAAGATTTTCTCATTGTAAATTTCAAAATTGCTGGATAGATGATTACTGTATTGACTCTGGTTTTGGCTCAGCTCCAACTCGTCGTGGAAACGATTCGTTCGCTTGTTCAGACTATCTTGCATAAGATCCGCTCGTTTCGGCTGTTTATCCTCAGATCGTTGGTAGTGACGCTCCTGGGTCACTTTCTCTCTCAAGACTCTTTCCTGGGAAACTCTTTCATGTTGTCCGACTTGACTAAATGACCTTTCCTCAGTAAAGGACCGTCCTCGTACAAGGTTCAGATCAATATTATTCAAAGATTCTAAGAGAGTTAATCAATATACACTTATGAGAAGGGGACAAGTATTACCTTCGAGTCTTTGAATGTCTTGATCGAGGTCTGATAGTCTCGAGTCTTTGAAAGTTGGATTCTCATAGACATCATCATCGAATGGGTGATATTGCTTGCGTCCACTTCCTTTCTCGCTGGATCCAGCGCTAATAAATTGAAACTCCTCCTTGTCTTGTGAGAGAGGGCTGGGGGCTCCATGACGCGCAGAAATCGGCTTCAAAGTTTCAATTTGGTTCCAAATTTTCGGCTCTTGATACCCAAGATCTTCCTTCTCTTCGCGATTTTGAAAGCTATTAGAAGGATGTTCTTGCTGGTATCTTTCTAAGATGCGACCAGGACTCATGGTAGTAAGCTCATTATACCCTCCCCCACTACCTCCTCCCCTTTGGAGTGTTTTTTGTGAAGAAGCTGAAGGTTGATTACCAAAATCGAGGATATTTTGGTGGATATGATTAATTTCTTCATTGTTTCTTTGGCTCTGAACGACGCCACCGCCACCACCGCTGTTGCTCTGGAAGTTCGGATTGTAGCCAAAATGAGAGAAACTAATATTATTCTCTTCCAAGTACGAATGCTGAGATTTCTGCTGGAGAGGAAGTGCTCTGTCAAGCTTTTGTCCTGAATGTTCGCTCTTAGCAGACTGCCTTGCTTCCAACGTTGGCCTCGAATTTTGACGCGACATGGTTAGATTGGGATATATATGCTCTTCTCCAATCTGCTTCGAGAAAGATTGATTCCGCATCGACGAGTTCGAAAAGACTCGATGATCAGGGATTTTCACTCCTTCTAACGAGTGTTTAATGCCAAATAATTCATTCGTTGTGTTTTGAGGAACGCTAAGCTGACGATTGAAATTATAGTTGAATTGCTTCAAAAAATCGCTGGATTGGTCATCTTCTCTCGGAGGCAGAGCGGGAGCCTTCTCTTGTTCAAGGTTTTTAGAAAAATCACCAATATCGGGGTTAGGATCGATGTAGCTCTTCCTCAATCGCTGCTCTTGGATTAGTTGCGCTCCTGAAGGGTTTCGCTGGAGCCCAGCAGGTTCGTATTTCATGTCAGGCCCTCTAGCCATCATTGGAGAGCTGTCTCTTCTGTTCTCAGCACCAAAATGGCTCTCAGAGTGCGTGTCCTTTCTTGATTCATTCATCTCGCTTAGCCCTGGTGGAGATATCCTGAAAGAGCTCTCATTTTTCATTCCACTGGAACCCAAATGTCGATTAGTTGCCGGCAGTGATCGCCTCTCAGACTCCAAAGGAGTCCCTCGGATATTAAACGAATCCATGCCGCTATAGCTCACTCCTTGTTGGACTTTAATCGGAGATGAGATGTTCAGTTTGTCATTGTGCAATTCGAGCTGATTATTCTGCGCTTGTTCTCTACGCGTACGACGAGAACTGTCTGATAGCTCGAGTGTTGTTAATTTTTCTCGTGACTCAAGGAAATTCTGGTAATTGGGAATTGGATCCACGACTCTCTGGGCAGGTTTAACTTCCTTTTGATAGTGATATTGTGGTGGCTCTTTGTCGCTGGTTTTGGATTGGAATTCTATAGCCGAAGGTGTTGTGGTCTCTTTCCGAGAGTAATCACTGTCATATTGCCCAAGCCCTGACTTCTCACTCTGAAAATTGGAATTTGATGAATATCTCTTCTTGAGGAGATGAGTCGCGCGTATCCTCATGACTTTCTGCACGAGCTCGAGGTTTTTACGAGAGACATTTGAGATTTCGAGGAAAAACATCCCGTATTGCGATGCAAAGATTTCTCCCTAAAATATCGGTAAAAGTTCAGATATTGTCTCAGAAAACGCAAACCTCTTGAGTTGAGATCTTTCGTTGGTCGTCAAGATCAGCTTTGTTTCCTAAAAGAACGAGAAAGCAGCGTTCTTTGAGATTCTTATCTTTCATTAAATACGAATAGCTAGTTTGATGAAAGTTGTAAGGTGACGAGATGTTTCAAGTAAATGTATGATTACTTTTCTTTGAGACGAGCTATGCTTGAAGGGTTGGTAATGTCGTACATGAATAAAATACAGAGGCTTTCTTGCAATTTTACCCTTTTGTCGTTTATTATGATGAGATGAGCAAAAACAGTGATGAATTACTCTGTGGCTCCTTCCTGCATCGCGAAGGTGATTGAATTGTTTAATACTTTCTCTGTAAGAACAAGTAGTTGGTCTGGATCTGATAGGATGAAATGAAATGTTATTGAAGAGGAAACAAGAGTAGATTTTTACGAGAGTTGGTGATGGTTTGTAAAAAAGTGGTCTTTCCCACAGATTTCTCTCCGAGTAAGACTGCAGCATGCGCTTTTGGTAAAACTCCTGGTCCGTCCATTTGTAGCAATAGATAAATTGAAATTTAAATCAATATGAGCTGCTAACGAACAAATTTGGTATTAAAATTTTTGAAATTGACTTTGTTAACAAACTCACATATTCAGGGCTTTAACATACTAATACCTCAAAGAATTATTATTTTTCAGACCCATATTTCATAAATCATTCATCTCTTAGTTTCTCAAACCCTAAAAGAACTATTCTCGCATTCATTTGAACATGAGTGGATGAATTATCATGAAACACTTAAGAAATGCTGACTCTGCGCCATGAAATTAGAGGCCAGCATATATGACAATATCTTTAGAAAAACATCCTCAAAACAGAGCATGCTTGAGTCCTTTGAAACGATTCAAGTTTTAATTAATCAACAATTAAATAATTCGGGTATTTAATGAACAATAGACAAGTTCTAATCTTCGTGGCACTTGTTGCCTCCTTTGCAGCAGTAGCAGCTCTCGACAATGGACTCGGACTCACTCCTCAGATGGGTTGGAACTCTTGGAACAAATTCGGCTGTGATGTCAATGAAGATGTGATCAAGCAGACTGCTGATGCTATTAAAGCTCATGGATTAGATAAACTCGGGTACGTTTATGTCAACATTGACGATTGCTGGTCATCAGGCAGAGACTCTCAGGACAGGCTCATTCCAGATCCAAAGACTTTCCCTTCTGGAATTAAGCATCTTGCTGACTACGTTCATGGTCTTGGATTAAAGCTGGGTATCTACAGTGACGCCGGCCTTTGGACATGCGCCTACCGACCAGGATCATTATTCTACGAGGATATCGATGCGCAAACTTTCGCTGAGTGGGGAATCGACTACTTGAAATATGACAACTGCTTCAGTCTTTGGATCTTTACTGAAAAGAGATACACCAGAATGAGAGACGCCTTGAATAAGACTGGAAGACCTATCTTCTACTCTATTTGCGATTGGGGTTTCTCAAACCCTACCAGTTGGGCTCAGCCAATCGGTAACTCCTGGAGAACAACTATGGACATAATGAACCACTGGTGGTCAGTTATATGGATCTATGAGTCACAGGTATGAACTCCCCTCATGATAAACTCTTCTAAAATTTTTGCTATTAGGTTGACATCGCTCACATCGGTGGTAAAGGTGGATGGAACGATCCAGACATGCTCGAGGTTGGAAATGGTGCTCTTAATTTCGAAGAATCTCAGGCGCATTTCGCTCTCTGGGCGCTTATGAAGGCTCCTCTTATCCTTGGAAATGATATCAGAAACATCGATAATGAGACTCTCTCAATCATTTCCAATCATGAGATTATTGCGATAAATCAGGACCCTCTGGGTATTCCTGCTAGCAGAGTTACAAGCAAAAATTATGTTGATGTTTGGGCTGGAGTGGTTGTTGATGGTGTGGCTGTTGGCGTGTTTAACAGAAACAGCAAGCCAATTACCTACAATTTAACACTTAGTGAGGTCAAATTCCTGAGTGAACAAGCTAAGGTTCGTGATTTGCATGCTCATAGCGATCTCGGAGTTATTACCGGCAGTATGGAAGTCACCGTGCCTCCTCACGGTATTAAGGTCTTCAAGCTTTCAGACATTTAGATTTCATCATCAGATAGAAGTTGAGATAGATAAGATCTCAGTGTTGTCTTGAATTAGAACAGCTGTAAAATGAAAACTATAGAGAACAAAACTATAAGTTAATGAACTCACAATTCATTAAGATAACATAATAAGAATTTCGGTCATTTGTTCAGGATGCGTGATAGAATTTACATCTCTCAAAAAGAAACGATAACTTGAACGATTAGAGCAAAACCTTTTCTTTTCTTCCTTTCATGTACTGAGCAATCTCTTAAAATTTTCTCGCTATTGATTAAAATATTAATAAACCATTCAGAAAATTATCGAATCTTTATAATTCCTGTTATCGATGAACAGAAGACAAACTCTTGTCTTTTTCGCACTTATTGCTTCCATCTTCGTCGCATCAGCTCTTGACAACGGACTTGGGCTCACCCCTCAGATGGGGTGGAACTCTTGGAACAAATTCGCTTGTAACGTCAATGAGGATGTGATCAAACAGACCGCAGATGCCTTTATAAAGTATGGGCTAGATAAACTTGGATACGTCTATGTCAATATTGACGATTGCTGGTCATCAGGCAGAGACTCACAAGACAGGCTCATCCCAGACCCAAAGACTTTCCCTTCTGGAATTAAGCATCTTGCTGACTACGTTCATGGGCTTAGATTAAAGCTGGGTATCTACAGTGACGCTGGCATCTACACTTGTGCCAAGCGACCAGGGTCACTATTCTACGAGAAGATCGATGCAAGAACTTGGGCTGAGTGGGGTGTTGACTACCTAAAATATGATAATTGCTGGAGTGGTTCCATTTTTACTCAATGGAGATATAAAAGAATGAGAGACGCCTTGAATAAGACTGGAAAACCTATCTTCTACTCTCTTTGTGAATGGGGATCTTCTGATCCTTCGAGCTGGGCTCAGTCTGTGGGTAACTCTTGGCGAACAACCGGTGATATCTCGAATTCTTGGGAGTCTGTTATGACCAACTACGAAAAACAGGTATACGTTTCTATAGTTGCTAAGACCCCTTACATGACAATTTTAGGTACCTATCGTCTCGAGAGGAGGAATTGGAGGTTGGAATGATCCAGACATGCTCGAGGTTGGAAATGGTGCTCTTAATTTCGAAGAATCTCAGGCGCATTTCGCTCTCTGGGCTCTTTTGAAGGCGCCACTTATTCTTGGAAATGATATAAGGAATATGGATAACGAGACTCTCTCAATCATTTCCAACACTGAGATAATTGCTATCAATCAAGACCCTCTGGGTATTCCTGCAAACAGAGCGTCAAGCATAAATGGTGTTGACATTTGGGCTGGCCCTGTTGTCGATGGTATTGTCGTTGGAGTGCTCAATAAGAATGACCAGGCTGTGACTCATAATTTGGAGCTTAGCATCATTAACTTCAACGGACAGCATGCAAAGATTCGTGATTTGCACGCTCATAGCGAATTTGCTGTCAGTAATGGAGGTTTGACGGTGAATGTCCCTGCTCATGGTATCAAAGTCTATAAGATATCTAATCCATAGATAATTCATATCTTCCTTAATTGACATAATTTGGAACGAATTTCCTGGACTTAATATTGAAAATCAATTATGAATTAAAAAAATATTGAACTAGCAACCTAACTAACTAAATAGAAAGGAAAAAGATATATGAAATAGAAATACATTCGTCATATCCTCATTCTTTTGGGAAACTGGATATGCTGTTTTTTTTTTGCTTCAATAACCAGTATAGCTCAAGAATTCCCTGGACTTATAAAAAATGTTAAGAAATAATGAAGAAGTCTGCATCATTATTGGTTGTTCCCGTATCAATAGGTACAAAGGTACCCTGCATAGCTCCAACATTTCCAAAAACCCTCACTTTTCAGTGTTTTTTATAATTCATCCCAATTGGTGAAAAAAGAATGTATCTATTCTAATCTAATTAACTTTTTTTCCGTTAGCAATAGTTATAGTTTGATTAAAGCGTACTTTTTTATCCAAAATGGAGCCGATTGACGATCCACAGGAAAAATCTTCCAACGCGAATAAGCCAGAGAATGAGGCGAAATCAGTCAGCAGCTTACCGCAATTTGGTCAAAATATCTCAATCTTCGCCAAAGAATCGCCTCGAAAACAAGAGCCTTCCTCAATTGAGTTGGATTCATCGAGGATCCCGGGTAAGAGAGAACATAATGTGCAATTTGGCTAACATGTCTTAGCTGATACTGAATCAACTGAAAAAAAATACACTCCAAGCCTCGAGAATATCACACCAGTCAAGAATGAAGACCCGACTTCCTCTAACCGGCCTGACGTCTCTGTTAATCCTCACACATTATTCAATCCGAGACTTTCGAAGTTCATGGAAGGCCAGCAGCAGTCACAGCCTCTTAAAACATTAGATTCTAATGTAAGTCACAGAGTTTCTTGCCAATTCTCAAATCGCCCTACTAGAAACTCTTTGAGCAAATCTTTGAAGGCCGTTATGATCTTACTGATGAATCAATTGATATCACTCCAAGCCAAAGTCGATCACGCTCTCCTCCAAAAAGTGTAAAGAAATCAGCAATGTCGACGAATGAAAATGAGACTTTTCGACCTGTATCAAGGAGTATATCTGCTATCTTTCTGTGGTGTTATCTAATTGCTTTCCATGAACAAACAGCAAGTGCAAAAAAGATGACGAATCAAGAATTTGAAAATTTTTACGAGAAAACCGTGCTGAGCTTTCAAGAAAAAAAAGAGAAATGGCTTCGAAGTCAACTGGAAGCAAAATTACAGAATGAGTTAGAGTCTTACACCGGAAAGCCAATGATCAGAGATCTTCCTAATCCGGGTTTAGTCAACCTCCCATTCATGGAGCGAGTAGCTTACTACTCAGAGCAAAAAGAAAAACATCTCAGCCAGAGCCGCAAAGAACATGCAGAGAGACAAGAAGAAGCCAACAAAGAACTGACTTTCCAACCAAATATCCATAGAAGGAGAAGCACCCAAAAATTTGAGCGAAGTTTTTCAGGCACAGAAATGTCACATTTTGGTGAGTCGTCAGTCACCAAAAGAAGGCACTCCAGAGGAATCGTGCTTAATACTGATGATGCTGAATGCAAATTCCGTCCCAAGCTCTCAGAGGTTACTCAAAAGCTCAGCGTAACAAATCTTTCGAAAAGTCATTGCTCAAATTCATTGAATTGTAGGAGAAGAAAATAAGCGAGACTCATCCTGAAGTGGTGGAGAGATTCAAAATTCTCAATGAAAAGCACGCAAAAGATCTCGAGAGACTTAGGAAAGACCTTGCCCCAAGTTTCGCTCCAGCTCTCAATCCGAAATCACTTGAGCTAGTCAAAAACAGAGAGCAACGCAAAAGATCCATCAGTGCATCAAGAGCAGAAAACAAAGAAAATAAAGAAGCGGTAGCCATTGCGAGCTCGGAAAACACCGCCAAGAGGAGAAGAAGGAAGAAAAAAGATAGAAATTTACAAGTCGTTGAAGAGGATAAGAAAACTCAGGATGTAGACTTGAATATGCTAGAGAAGCTGTATAAATTGAAAGAGTCTTTCTCAAAAGCAGATGACATGCAGAAGAATATCGATGAACCACCGATCTCCAGCAGATTGAGTAATCAAGAGGCTATAGATCTCCTGAAAGAAACAGCAAGTATTTTGAAAGGCAATGGCGATGAGTTACTCGCTGCAGTAAAAAAGCCGAGGAAATCGCGCAAACCTTCACAACAGGAGCTGCTAGTCTCAGGAAACAAACGAACGAATTCCAGTGATGAAGAAGGAGAAACTGCTGAGTTGAGAAATCGGATAGAAAAAATGCAGACGAATCTCGCGATGTTTCAAGACTCATTCAAACAAGCAATGAAAGAGCAGCAAAAAGTTGCAGATACTTACACAATGTACTTAGAAAACCAAATTGAAGTCTCAGAACAGTCGAATTCTATCTCACAACGTGAGTCGATAGTGACTCGACCTTCTGTGTATGAAAAACTGAGAAAAGACAGCCAGTTCACAGACATCAGTCAGATTTTAGCACTTGAGAGCAAGCCAGAGCCAGCTGATGAGCAGGTGCGGGAGATTATTCAAAAAGATGAGTTATTAAGGCGGGTCTGGGAAGCGATCGAACCGGAGAAAAATAAATCAAAGAAGAAAGGAGAAAGGCGACAGCGTAAAACGATTCACGTACAGGGAACTTCCCAAGATGATGTGACTAAACCGAAGAAGTCGAGAAAGAGTACGTTCGGTGGTATAGAGTATAATGAAGCGAAATGGAAAAAGCCTTCGGAAGAAGTGGAAGATGAAGAAATCGGCCGAATAGTAGCTCAAATAGAAATGCTTAAAGAAAAGCTAGCGAGAGCAGAACGACGGAAGAGTCGCGCTGGTAAAAAGGATTTCGATACGAGAAGAACAAGCCTCCAAGATCAAGGTCAGTTTTCTGCGAGGGGAGTTGAAGAATTGGAGCTGACAGTCAAATCAAGTCGGAGAGAAAGCAGCAAGCCAAAAGAGCAGAAGGAGAGTCACCGCGGAACATATAAAGGAGCTAGCCGCATGAGTTTGAGAGAGGAATCAGTGTCAAAGATAAAAAATCCAAGGAGAAGTGTTGAAGGAAAGTTAGTAACAGGAATACGCAAAAAGAGCGTAGCGCAGGTCGAAGGTGAATCAAAGCGCGACTCTTACCGCGGACAGGATGAACTGGTGAATAAGAACGCCGATGATAGTCCTGAAAGAAAACGGGAAGTCTCCGTGGAGATAGAAGGAGACCAAATGAAAGAAATGAATTACGTCACACATGAAAATGTTGGAAATACAAAGAAAAAAGTAAAGGGTTCTCAAGCGCGCATGAGTCTTCGAGGGGACTCTGATCTTCGACAAAAAGGCTCAGCGAGAAGAAGTGTTGTAGGAAATTTGGTCAAGAGCGTCAACAAATCAAAAGGGCGAGAGGAAGTTCGTAACGAATCACCTGACGAGAAGAACGAGGCTCCTGAGTCCTCACCCGAGCAATTAAGGAATCAAGGAAAAACATTAAATGAAGATGTTCAAGAAAATATTAAGCAGAACAAGAAAAAATCCCAAGCAACTAAGTCACGTATGAGTCTTCGAGGCGACTCTGATCTTCGACAAAAAGAGCCGGCAAGAAGAAGTGTTATTGGAACTTTGGTGAAAAGCGCCAAAAAATCGATAGAGCGAGAAGACGCTCGCAGTGAAACACCTGACGATAAAAATGAGCTCCCTGAATCTTCACCAGAGCATTTACGGAACGAAGATGTCCAAGAAAACAATCTAAAGAAAAAGAAAAAACCTCAGGGAGTCAAGTCGCGCATGAGTCTTAGAGGGGACTCTGATCTCCTAGAGAAAGGGCCAGCGAGAAGAAGTGTTGTAGGAAATTTGGTCAAAAGCGTCAACAAATCAAAAGGGCGAGAAGAAGTTCGTAATGAATCACCTGACGAGAAGATCGAAGCTCCCGAGTCTTCACCAGAGCATGATAGGGACCAGGGTAAACGAGGAAATGAAGATGTCCAAGAAAACGATCAAAAGATAAAGAAAAAAACTCAAAGAGTTAAACGCATGAGTCTACGCGAGGACTCGGGTCTTCCAGAGAAAGGGTCTGCGAGAAGAAGCGTTATAGGAAGTTTGGTGAAAAGCACCAAAAAGTCAAAAGAGCAAGAAGTTCACAATGAATCACCTCTTGATAGAAGTGAGTCTCCAGAAAGAGAACCACCTGAAAGCAAAGCGCATTCGAATGATACAACAATAGCTGATAGAAATGAAGATAACTCTGGAAAGGTTCCAAGCAACGCTTCAAAAAACAGAAAAGAGGAAATTTTGAACTCTAAACCAAATAAAATTGCTTCGAGACATAGCACTTTCCAAGCTCAGTCGGAAAATGAAGCTAAGCGCATACGAAGAAAAAGCGCGCTTGATGAAGTCTACCATCAAGTAGAAGCTGAAACTCGAAAGAATCAGGTTCAAAATAAAGACAGTGTAGAAAGCTTACCCGAATCTGAGGAGGAATACGATGAGCAGATTCACTCTGAACATAAGAAAGTTGCTCGAAGGCCCACAGGAATGGGTGAAACTTTTGAAAAACAGAGGGCCGCGCAGCAATCGAGAAGAAAGGCGAGTGGTGACGATGAATCGCTTGATAATTCGAACGTGAGAAGTAGTTTGTCTCCGGATGATAAACAACGACTCATGTCGTTAGAAAAAAAATATGGAAAGAATATAGAGGACGTTATCGACGAAAATGATGAAATATCTATGAGGGCTGAAAAATCTCGGGCGAAGCAATCAAATAAAAAATACAATATTAAGCAGAAAGGCAGCAAGCGACCAATTTCGAAAATAAAAAGAGTAAAGAATCAGCAGGGTGAAGAGCAGCATGCCAGACTCGAAGGCGGAGAAGAAGAAAGCTTATTAGAACCTGAAGAGAGCCGAGAGATTGAAGAAAATGAAGAAAGTCAAGAATATATGGAGGAGCACAGAAACGACGAGAGGAGACTTTCTAACGCTCAAAGAGAGTCAAGAAAAGCCAGTGTTAATGAAAGTGAGGACAGTCAAAACATGACATTTGAGTTTACAGGAAGAGAAGGAGCAACCTCGCGTAGAACTTCAGGAGCGCAGGATTTAGACGAAGCAATGCAAAACGAAAGAGATACAAGCGAGTCATTGGAGAGACCAGTAGGGAAAAAAACCCTTAAATATAAAGGCAGAGGGAGCATGCAGCAAAATGATTTCAAGTCATCAGAACTGAAGCCAAGAAGACTGAGTGATGGAGGAAAAGGTCAACCTGAAACTCTAAAATTACTTCGACCCTTGAACGTTCGAAATGAGAATCTCAAAGGTCAATCTCCAGCTGATTCAATTGATGAGTCTCGTGAAGAGGTGAACCAAAACAAAGCTTCGAGAGACAGATCGTTGGAACAAGAACTGTCTTCAGACTCTTCCTTAAGACCAAAGGGTAAAACACGCATTCCTCAAGGCCGCGGAGGAAAACAGCAAAAGGGAAGATCCAAGAGAAATACTTCTGATTCTCCTGATGTCGAGAGTGAAGGAGAGGAAGAAGAAATTGATGAAAGAGAGGATAGTTTAGCTTTCACTGCGACCTTGCAAGATGATAGTCGAGAATCTGAGAGAGTGAGGGTCCCCAGACATCGACAGAATATCCACGTCGAAAGAGTGTCTGAAGTTTCTTGGTCTCCGGATGAAAAACGAAGGCCAAGTGAGCCACACGACCGCTTCAAATCTCGATTTGAGCTTATGATGATACTGCTGAAATATCTCCCAAAGAATTTGATACTCGATCAAGATCGGCTGTATACTCTGTATAACAAGGACAAAAGTGCTGAAGGCAGCAAATCTTTACCTCGTAAAAGCGCTGTGTCGTTCGCATTACCCAAGAAAGTGGATAAGAAACGCAGCAAATCATTCTTCCAAAAATAATTTTCAGAGACTGCGTAAAGCACCGAATAAGAAAAAACATTCGTTGTGTGTTCGTTTAAATTTCTGATTTTTTTCATCGTTAGGTTAGACATTGCTCTTTAATGTGTAAGATGTTAGCAAGACTTGAAGAGATTGTTCGTGATTTCATTGATACTTATTCAGGACTTATCAGTTCAAGAAAAAGCAAACTATTTTTCATTGAATGACAGATGAGGCAAGAGCACAACATTTTTGGATGCTTCGATGACGTAGAATGATTCATTCCAAAGAATTTGCTCAGCGTGGGCAAAAGAACAGTAATTTTTCGTACTTTCTCTAATTTCTCCTATTAATATCCTGAATTTATGAGATTAAAGCTCGAAAACTACCTCATCGGTCTCTCGAATAGTCTCATTAGCAAGGCCTACATCATTAAGAACAAAGTTAGCAACTTTTCATTTCTAACATTTCATCTCAGGCTCTATTACTGATTCCATTTAAACCAACACAGGCTAGCCAGAATAATACTCACTATTCTCTCTTTCTTTTTTCTCATTCTCGTCAAAAGCCATCGCATATCACTCGTGTAGATGGTGAATTAAGGTTGATTTGATATTATAGGAACTATTCACCCTCTTCTTGACATTCAACCTTTTTAAATATTAGAAATTTGAAGTTACTTTCCGTCAGTTTTAAACTCCAAATAAACAAAAACTTCTCCTGACACTTCTGACACGATGGCAGAAAGGAAGAAAATTTCAAACAGTAGCAGTCACGATTTTGAAATTTTGAACAGACTTGGAAAGGGCAGCTTCGGAACCGTTTATAAAGTTCGGAGAAAAGAAGACAAAACGATCTATGTACTCAAACAAATCAATATTGCGCAGTTGAACTCACAGATGCGAATGGCAGCCCAAAACGAGGTCAAAATTCTCTCGTCGCTTGAGAACCCGTATGTCGTTAAATACTACGATTCATTTATCGAAAAAAACATCCTCAATATTGTGATGGAATTCTGTGAAGGTGGCGATCTTGCTGCCTATATCAAGGCACAGGGTGGTAAGCGGATTGATGAGAATAAGATTTGGAAATTCTTCATTCAAATGTGCATTGGACTGGAATACATTCATAGAAAGAAGATTTTGCATAGAGATATCAAATCGCTCAACGTGTTTTTAACAAAAAACGAAGACATTCGTATCGGTGATCTCGGAGTTGCTAAAATGATGGCTGAAAGCGCAAACTTCGCCCATACTTTGGTAGGAACGCCTTATTATCTGTCTCCTGAAATGGCAGAAGAGAAGCCATATAACGAAAAAAGCGACGTGTGGGCTCTTGGGTGCGTTTTGTATGAGCTCTGCACACAAAAACATCCTTTCGAAGCAAATAATCAAGCAGCACTATTTCTTAAAATCATTCGAGGCAGGTGCGTATTTCTCAATGAAACTATCAAATAACCCGAAATGTAGGTATAATCCTATCCCAGGAACTTATAGTGCAGAGCTTTCAGAGACCGTGGATAATTGCATGTGCAGGGACTATCGAAAAAGATATTCAGCGGCAAGTTTAATCGCCAAAGCTTGTAAGTTTCTTATTGTGGAATGTTACTGATATTTATTGCTTCAATGTTTTGTCAGGTCTCCAAAACAAAGCTTGTGAACTGAAAATCCCATTGGACACAGCGTCTACTGCTGCGGCTATCAAAGCCGATTCGAAAGAGCAAGATGTGAAACGAGAGAAAACTCCGGCTGCTTCGGACAAACGAGTGGAGGTACAAGAGAAGAAACCGATAGTGGTAGCTGATAAAAAAATCGAAATCGAAAGGAAACCTCCAGTTTTTATTGCAGAGCAAAAACCGCCAATTATCATCGCAGAGAAAAAGAAGTCGGAACCTGAAAAGAGGGTTGAAGTAGAGAAAAAGCCCGTTGCCATGGCGATGGAAAAGAAACAGGAGCCTGAAAAACGTCCGAGTGCTGGTCTCGTCGAAAAGAAGCTAGAACCAAAGAATGAAAGGCATTTTTATGAAATACCTAAAGTAGACAAAAAAGTTGAGGAAAAGAACGCGGCTGCTCTTCCTCCTCGCAAGATCGTTGATCAAGTTTTTCGATATGAGAAGAAGGATGCAGGAAAATTGCAAAGAGAAATAAAACGGCCAGATGAGAAGAATATTGGTGCGCAAAATCACTATGGGGGTGGGACTCCTCAAGGAGTATACAATAAGAATTACGTACCTCCAGCAAGTAATAGCCATTAATTTAATGAGTGCAAGCTTATTTAAAAACAAAAAAATAAAGAAAAAGGTGAGAAGCCGTTGATAGGAGAAAAAAAGCTTGAAATTAGGGCTCCGTCGGCAAATAAGCTCCTTGATCAGCGGCCAGTTTCCAATGACCCAATGCAGGCATTCAGACTGTATCAGAACCGCCCACAATCGGTTAATCAGAATATCGGCGTTGCGAAATCTAATTCTGAAAGAGAAATCGTTCAGAATGAAAAACAAAAAGAACTTCAGCAAGAAAGAGCTAACTTGTTTAGGAATTTCGGCAAAAATGAAGAAAACAAGCCTCCTGTGTCCCGCAATAACCTTGATAAGTTCTTAGGCAAAGAGCCTGAGGTCAAGAAAGATAAACCACAAGTGCTATTAGGTAAAGAAATATTCGTTAGAGTCTATCCTTATCAAAAGATTAAATGGCAACAGAGGATAAATACCCAGTGAAATATAAGAAAGACGGTCCTCAGCAGAAAATGATCAAACCTGGAAGAGACGAGCCAATAAAAATTGTTCGAGTAAATATTCGCAGCTCATTCTTTTACCCACATCGGTTCCTTTAGCCAACCCTCATTGAAGAAAAGCCGGTCAGCGCTGCTGCAGACAAAAAGAAAGCTGAAGTCAAAATTAACTTTGTAAGAGAGCCTACAAAGGAACAATATGCCGATGAAGTGAGAAACCTACCTAGCAAAATAAATAGAAAGCCAGGTGCTTTTAATGTGGATTCGAGCTCTTCATCAGACGAAGAGCCACCTAAGAGAATTGAACCACCGAAGAGAATAATCCCTCCTCAAAAAATAGTTCCTAATGAACACATATATCAAATCCCAGAAACCAAGAAAACGCATAGCAATCCTGAGCAACCTATAAAAACACCTGTGATCCAAAAAGAAGAAGCTAAAAAACCTGAGGTACATTATAGATCAAAAATGACTCCTTAATTCAATGTCGTAGATCGTGGATAGAATCGTTGTACAGAAACGCGCTACTCAGCAACAGCAGCCTAGCGCTCAAGAATTCAAAACGGAAATCACACGTCCAGTCGTACTTTCCGAACCCGAATACAAACAACAGCCACAGGTTCTATGGAATATCAAAGAAGAAGAGAAGAACATGAAGATAGTGAAACTTTCGCCTAGTGAAACGCACATACGAGAGCATTTTGATGATATACCTGTGACTGACGTCAGCGAGAGCACAGCGCTGCACGTGAATCAGGTGTCTAATGATGATGAGTATTTCGAAGATGACAACTCGAACGACTCCGGAAGAAATAGCGATGAAAGCGAAGCTGAAGCTTACTATGATGATGAAGAAGAATCGAAGGATGAGGAGGTCGGGAACATCATCGATAACGAGCAAGAAGAGGAGGAGAAAGAGGAGGAAAGAGACTCAAATGAGGAAGGATCTGACAATGAAGAGATTGCTCAAGAGGATCGAGAGCATCTGGAAAAGCGACTAGCTTCTTTGGAAGAAAGAAAGGAGCATCTTTCGAATTTTATTAAGTTGAAATCTCGTGAAATGATGAATATATGCGGAGAGGAAAATTATGAAGAAATCGTTTCATTTTTCAGAGATAAAATTAAGGTATTCACTAGCCCTTATAGCTTTTATAAAGCCAAATTTAATCTGTTATAGAAAGATGAAGACTTAGATGAGCAAGATCAGAACGAAATAGAAAGATTTATTCTTTCAAAGCTCAAAAGTTCTCGAAATCAAGGAATGGTAACAAATAATTTGAAAGGCTATTCGTGATTTGCTAATGATCATAATTAGGTGATAATGAAAATCTACCAAATCCTTCAGCTGGAGATAGAAGTGAAAAAAACCGAAGATCATATAGAAGATTGTAAGGAAAAATTAATGTTATGATTTCTTTTGTAAAATATGTATCTCATATCTTGTGTAATCGTCATAAAGCTTTTCATCCAATATATATATTTCTGATGTCAAAGAGTATTGGACACTCTATGAACAAATATGATTTTCGATGCGAGGTTTCTCAATCTTTTGGATTTTATAAGAACGACTTGCTAGTCGGATGAATGATGAGTAAGATAGATAAAACTTTTAGATACTAGAGTCATTTCAAATCAAAATGTTGTACTTTTCGAACGTTAGTGAATAACAACAGACATATGTCTTATTAGTACCTTGCTCTGATGTCTGGATTCATTTTCAGAAGGTTTTGAAAAGATTGGCAGAAATACTAAAAAATGGAGAAACAGTGTCGTAATTATGCAGTAAATTTTATCTTTTTCTTTATAGGTTGAAAGTAAAATATCTAATTGCATTAACATTAATTGTGAATTCACTCATTGAGTAGTATGATGTGAATATACATACATTCTAAACACTCTTTCATTTTTTCTTAGTAGCTTTGAGTAGTGAGCCCATGAGAATCCGATCGAAGTTAATTAGATTTGAACCTTTGAAAGCTAACAAACCCTCGAAAAATTGAGAAACACACCAGTAGATTCCTTTTATCAATATACACCAACTCATGCTGACAAAATGGTTTCAGCGGAGAAACAGCCAGCAACTCCTGCGTTTTATAAGAGAAAATAAATTGCACACTATCAGCAGTGGTGAGTAATAGCAAATCTCGGTCTTGCAGCAAAAGCATGCTTGAAACCTTCGATTTAATAATTTTCTTCAACCCAAGGAACGAACCAACCTCCTTGAGCTTGCTGCTATCCACAAAATTCCATATTAATAGGTTCGAATCAATCCCTCCTCCAATAACGATCTCATCTCTTTGATCATAGTACCTAAGCTGCTCGATACCATTGTGCTCAGTAGGTAGTGCTATCTTTTGCAGTAACTCCTTCGATGGCCACGCAAAGACCCAAATCTCATTCGATTCAGTGTTGGAGGTGAGAATACGATTATGCTTTGGAACGTACTTCAAACGATTGAAGCCAGATTTGTTATCTGTGTTAATAAGTGTTGCAAATTTCATTGTTTTCAGATTCCACACACGTATATTTTCGAAATTTCCGCAGCTGAGAAGCTTATCTTCAATCACTTCGAAATCTTTAACCAACTTGCTGTGTTCGAAGCTTTGCAAGCATTTGAATTGCAAGTTCCAGACACGTATGTAATGGTCGTTCCCTCCTGTTAGGATTAAGTTCATATCTTTGATATGTAATATTTTATCAAATGCATATAGATGCGCGTGAAGTTTCTTGATTTTCGTGAGTGTTTTTGCATTCCAGATGCACAGGCAACAAGGGAAGGACTCATTGTCGCCTCCTACGAGAAAAACATCCATAGCTTCGAGATGCGTGACAACGAAAGCACGATTAGTTCGAATTTTTCTCGAAGTAGCAACTACTTTCTTTTTGAGTGGGAGCATTTACTGTTGCTAAGAGCAAATCTTTCAGAACAGGCACTATTTAGGGTATTTGGGTTTTGTTATTGAATATTACCTGCTGATTTTGCCGCAATTGACCTCGAGTTTTTGGATTTTTGATTGAAATAATATTTACCAACTTCTTTTTAAAAGAAGACGATCAAAAAATTGAAAGGAGTATTCTTGCGCTGCGAAAGCATGTGAGAATTTGAACTCAAAAAAAAAAACCTATATGAAAGGAAGAAATCAAAAAAAAAAAGAAGGAATGCCTCAGTCAATGGAAGGTCGTTCTAAAATCCATTTACATCGAACTTAATGTTGCTATTTTTCGTGAATCAGACCCTAGCGAGCGGAAAAACAAACTAATTCAAAGGTCCATTTCATCAGACACCTTGCAACAACGAATTTCTTAGGAGAAAAAAAGACTGAGATGCATGATACATGTAAGAATTCAAAATAATTAATTTTGAGACAAAAAATGATGAATATAAGCCATTTAGAATAATGTAATATTATCAAAGTGTTCACTTCTAAAGAAAAAGAGGGGACACAATTGTTTAAGATTTGCAAACCGTTTGAAATCACGAAAAAGAAAGGTTTAAAATAAGGTAGGCTATTGAATTAAATACTAACATAGCTTCAGTGTATTTTACTTGTAAAGCTAATCTCAGAAATTAATTTAAATAAAAAATGGGAGCTGCATCGACCAAAATATGTCGGAAAACGTCACATTTTGAAGAAGAAGATCGCATTTTCACCATGCACCCTCGAAAGCTAAGGTCTTTCCATTTCAACGCGATCAACTTCGTCACTGAGTTCGTCATCGCTGCCGACTCAAGACTCATACTGAGCGGTGGACAATGTCTAACTACTTGCTCAAAAAACTTTATTTATCTATTCAGCACGAGCACTTTCAAATGCTTAAAAAAGATTCAAGTCGAGGAACTAATGCCCGAGAAATCGCGAATTTGCTTCCTGCCTCATATCAATCGCAATATTATTTCAATCAACGGTACAGACAATCTGAAGTTATGGAACATCCTGCATGGGACATCTCCAATGACGATAAGCTGTCCGGATATACTTAGCTACTGTTACATGAAGGACTCTAATCGATTAGCGCTTATTAAAAACAATATACCTGGCATCGAGGTGGTGACTCTTCATTCACTCGATCGAGAACCTGAATCGCAAGAAATTCTCTCAGATAGCGACTATAACTTCTCGACGATAGATTATATATCGAGATTCAAGTGTATTATGGCATCGAATGTGCATAAGAGAGATATTTTTCTCATCGATGCGGAAACGTTGACGATAAGGCATCGGGTTGACGCACATCAATTCATAACTGAGCAGGAGAAAAATTTGCACAGCTTTTATGTAACTCGCTGCCGAGAGGAATTTTTATTCGCGAAGGCTTGCTATGAACCTGATAAAGGAGTCACGACTGAAGGGTTCTTTTATCCTGTGAAGGTCTACCGGGAGATTTTGCTGGTGATGTACTCTATAGACAAATGGAAGCGAGTGCAGACGATCGATCAAACAGCGAAAAATCATCATGTGAACTACTGCTTTGGACCAAATGTCCTGATTGAGAGTTCACAGCCGTTTACTACGTTCATGAGGCCTGGAATTGAAAAAAGTAGGGTTTCAGTGGAGATACAGTCAAGCAACGAGGTTTACATCGAAGATCAACATATTCTGTTATGTCTAAGCCGAGAAAAACATAAGTTTCATGTCGTCGATCTCTTTCGGTAGGGATTTGAGGCTAGTTTCAACTAATCTCCTTAGGGCGCGTTTTTTTCAAAACTTGTAATAGTTTAATGAGCTGATTTAATTGAGCTCCATTTAATATTTGTATGTACCTCTTCGCATGTGCATCATCTTTCTTCGCATGCTGATAAATTAATAGAACCATTTAAAGTAATTCTCTAAAATTCGATAATAATTATAACTCATGCTCTATTAAAGTGGATAATGCCTTTAGGTCTGCCCAGAGAAGCGATCTATGTTTGACGAAAAGTTTCTGTAAAGCTTTTTTTTCCTGCCGTTTTGTATTATAAAGGCAGGCTGGGGTTGATGGGAAAACTTTGTTAAATGCCTTCCGCATCAAGAGGAGAAGATCACTTAAGAGTTCCAAATCCTATTTGAATCTTGCGGCATCACATATTAATCAGACGCTTGAAGTTTAATTGATAGAAATACTATTATAAAAGGATAGCTTAATTTACTCACATGATTACGCTAATTTTTTGAGGCCACCCAATACTGACTTGGTTGTTTCGAAAGGTTTCTATGCAATGTGCTCAATCAGTTCTTTCAAAAGCAGTTACTTTTTGTTGACAAATTAATTTCTTATCGGACACCGATTTCTGTTTTAAAAAAACAGCAAATGAACCAAATTCCTCCACCAAACCATAATATAGAGATTGATCTGGAATCTTCCACAGGGGTTGCTTTTAATAGACCTCTAAAAAAAGAGGACTTCGAAGACTCTCTCTCAGAAATCGTAGATTATCGAGAAGACAGCACACCTCAAGCCGCACACTACCGGAAGCTATTCTATGATTTTTTAAAAAAAGCAAGAATACGGACATCCGAGGCGGCATCTTATTTCAATAGACTCAGATTGAATCTGAGGTGTAAAGTAACACGGGTGCTCAACCCTTCCGAATTGGAGACAACTTACGAAAAAATGATTCAGAGATCACTTAGCAAAACCGGAGGTGCAAGCCAGGGCTGGAAAGAAGATGAATTACTCTTCCTGATCTCAGTGATTACCCATTACAGCCTTATCTATGAGGTGGACTGTGCATCAATGGTAATTCTCCTCATCAATTTATTAGCTTTCATTATTAAATAGACGAATGAATCATGGGAATATCTGGCTTCTTTCTTCCCTGACAAAGAAGCTCCGCAGTTGAAGGAAAAATGGCAAAATAATTACAAAGCTAATATCTCCCAAGTGCCTTGGAGCAGAACAGAGGACGAAGCGTTAATTCAAGTCCTTAAGGAGATTGGAACAGATAAATCTTGGACGAAAATCGCTGCCGCGTTAAATAATCGTGCAGAGATTAAAGTCTATCGACATCCTAACCAATGCCGAGAGAGATGGGTTAACCACCTCGATCCAACAAAAAACAGAGGCGCGTGGAGTGATCAAGATGATAACAAGTTGCTCAAGCTTTTCTTAGAGTACGGTCGCAAGTGGATGAAAATATCGAAGCAATTTGGGGATAGGTCTTATCGTGCAGTCAATAATCGCTGGACTAGCCTGCTAAAGAAGTATCGGGGTGAATTTCAAATAGCATCGATTCCTGAAGACGCAACTGAAGAAGAAATAACTGCACTAGAGAAGAAATTTGCAAAACTTTTACTCGAAGCGAAAAAGAGCGGGCTTTCCACAGCAGGACCACAAGACCCAAGTATTGAAGAATCATTTTAACTGATTATTATTAATAATAATCAATTACTAATTTAGACTACTTTCCAGACTATAAGAATCGAAAAGAGAACGACCAACATGAAACCCATAAAGAGTCTCTCATGAGCATGGATTCTGAGCATGACTTCCCTTTTAATTTGAAGAAAGTCGGAGGAATACCGAGCGCAAATGCATCAAGCATAGCCGGATTGAAAAATAATCGAACTGTTCTCCAAGAAATGAATCCTAAATTGAGACCAACTCGTCAAGCCAAGACGAGTCATCCACATTTGCTGTTGGGGAATAAAAGCAAAATATTACAAAATCACCTCGAAACTCTAAAAAACCAGAATGAGGAGGTTTACACCGAACAGAGTCTCAGTCATGCTCCTTCAAGAACAATGAAGGAAAATCAGAATAATCCCTCTTTAGAAAGCGCAAGCCACGAGTTCGACTCTCACTGCAGTCGGCTATCAGAAGCGAGATACGCGGAGGAAAGACAAATAAGCACTGCTGAAAACGATTTCGGAAGTTTGAGACAAGAGCTTGAAGATTTCAGAGCTAAGCTCCTTGAAATAAATCGACATGCCAATAAATTTCAAGAGGAAATCTTAGGTAGTGTTAGGAAATTTGAGTCCTTGCTCATCGGAACGTTGGAAAAGTCTCATGAGGAGTACCAATGTCTCTGGAGAAAATTTGAAGATCTCGATAAGAGAAACAAAAAACTCGGAGAAAACCTCAATACTGCTGACAGCCCCAAGTAGAAATTACATCTGGCAAGCTTTCAAGAAACAGCAAAATTGATGCATACGGATATATTGGATGCGAGAAAGAGAGATGGGTTAAAGTCGAAAATTGTGTGGAAGTCCAAAAGCAAAGAGTTTGAATGCTTACAATCATGAAGTCAGAAATATAGTGATTTGAATTAGTTATTAGTTGTTGTGACTGAGCTAGTAGTAACTTTGCAAGTCATCTCAGGAATGACTGTTAATGTTGTGAATAAATAAATACTTTACAAATATCGTTTTCTATTTAGCAGAAATACTCCATGTCTGAATTTATATACATATTCGATCGAACCCAAAGCTTTTTGATGAAACTAAAATTCTTAGCTTGCTTAGACCATTAGATTGAGTTAACCAATGGGCATTGAATTCATGAGGCTTGAATAGCTAAATTTCTGTGTAAAATGTCTGTGGTGTTAGAAAAATCAAAAAGCAGTTGAGGGAATCCTCAGATGAGTGCGGTCTCGATCTTTTTTGGGTTGACTTAGGCAGACATAACAAGGTATTCAGTGTTATCTTGATAACTTCTTGATATCATTTAATAGTTAGCTAGATTTCGAAGTAGCTTTTCTTTGTAGCATTGGCCTCGAGCTTCAATCTTCGTAATAAATAAGTCAATACAACAGGTTTTAAATCCATTTCAAACGACAATTGGGTTCAAAAGTTTCTGGTGAATTGTTTTCTTGTTCAAATTGCCTAAAGAACCGACTTTGATGAAACCTTAGCATAACATTGCATGGAAAAACTCGAAATCTAAATGCAAATTTTGAAGAATCAATTTTTGTTTGCGAGATCTCGTCTTGTTCTTCTATGGAGAAGATATCTTATACTCTAGTATGGATAGTATTGAAAATTAAAGTGAATTGAATATCCACTTGACTTGAAGCAGTTCCATTATGAACTGCATTGTTCGAAATGAGAGTGTTGGTATCTATTATTTCAGTTAAGACTAAATGAACTCATTTAATTCGAGGTGTCTAAGTGATGAAACTAAGCGAGAACGCATTTTGAAAGACTAATCGGAAGGAATCATAAGATTAATTATAGCTTATAATATACATTTCTTGAATTGCTGAGCTAATAACGTCTAATTGTGATTTTAAATTGCATGCTTGGATTTTTCTGAAAAACCTACCTATCTGAATATAGTTAACACAAGTTGAAAGCTAAGAAAATCATTTCGTTGGATCTTTACTTGAAATTTTTACACTCCAACTGACTGATACATACACTGGCCAAGTACCAACCCGTTTGGAATCCAGTTATTCTTCCTCTTCATATCTAAATATATAAAGAGAAATTAAAGGTCTCTTGAGCAGTCAGTGACCCTTTGCTGCTGTCATCCTGAGATAAGACAGACCTTATTGATATGAAATGCACCAAATTCTTCGTAAATGAAACTATTTCCAAAATTCTTTCGTATCATTCTTTACGAGGTTTTTCTCACAAGTTTATGCCCAGAACAACTCTTATCGAATGCTTTTATCATTTCAATCACGACGAAGCTCCCTAAGTATCACTTTATCAAACAATATACAATCTAATTGGACGAGAAACTGTTAGTTTCGATAGAAAAATTCGGGTAGTTGAGTTTCTCATCTTTGTATTCACAGGATATTGATTAGCGGTTAAGCTTGGCTTCGGTTGCTTCCGCATGACTCGATTCTTTAGGCTAAATAACTTAGAGCACGTTATTTATAATAAATTAGGCTAGAGGAATTATTTATTATGCTTACCGTCTACTTCACAATTATTATTATTTCAAATACTTAATTCTAATGAAAATTATTGCTTTCCTCGTGCTGCTGATAATTCCACTTGTGGTAGTAGCAGACCTAGAAGACCCTAAAATAATCGAGTTACAACGAGGCCACGCTGTCAGACTCACAATGTTACAAGATTCGGAGTTATATTTCCAGTACAAAATTCCAGAAAACTTTGTCTCGGATCTCTTTATCGGTACTCATCTCGATCGTGGTATTGTGTATGTTTCTCTCGCAGATCAATACCCCAACAGCACAAATTCGAGTTACCTTTCTAAGCCACTTAATCAAACGATTGTTTTTCGAAAGAACGAGCTCAACGGCATGAAAAACATTTACATTGGTGTAGATTGCACATCTTTCATATGCAGTCTCTCTCTCTCAATATTGATGATTACGACAAACCATCGCCTAGTCCTGAAATAAATATGATATGCCAGGTTCTTTCGATAGTCGGGTGCACTCTAAACCTGATAGTTGCTTGCGTACTGGAAAAAACGCGGGAAGGACCTCTCTGGGAAATGACAATTCATTACATTTCCGCGGACCTCGACTTTTTTCTTTTCAGCTTCCTGTTGGGGGCTATTTTGATTCTCCCTCCTGCTTCCTTCCTGTTCGAGTTTTTGATTTGCCTTAAAACCGCTTGTCTAGTTATATCACAGCTTTGGCCTTGCTGCTTTGCTCATTTTCTCTATCATCAGGGAAAAGGGAGTTATCAAGAGCACTGGTTGAGCAGCTATCAATGGACCCTTTACATGACTGGGAATATTATTGGGTATATTTATTTATACCTTTCTCCCGCTAGTTGTGATGATTTCGCCTAGCGGCAAAACATCTCAAATCCAGGGTTCTTTTTTAAGTCTGATCATAGCAGTCATACTTATAAGTTTTCTTGTGTCTCTCGTATACTACCTCAGAGGACTTTATCTTATGAAACAACGAGGAATGCCTATACCGTGGATGTTGCTAGTTTACCCTACCATATCTTTAATTTGTCCTCTACCTTACTTTGGGGCTGAGATGATCGCTTACTTTACAAGATATGATTACAGGTTTGGTTGGTTCACTACACCATTTTACTTGCAAGGGTTGTTAAATGCAATCGCATACGGTTTAGTCGGTGGAGTACGTGAGGTGATCAGAGAGAAATGCTCAAGAAAGAAGCACTTAACATTTGAAAGTGAATACACTGAAATCAGCAAATCAGAAATTGTTATTTTCAGCAAGGCGCACAAAGACCGTAAAGATGATATACTTTGATAATTCATTTCAGAATATGTTCATTTAGTCTTTGTAAGAGTGAGCTGTATCATTTATTGCTTCATTGCTTGAGTAACTTGAATTAAATAACCTCATTCAATTAATCACATCATTTAATTAATCACAGACATAATAGGGCCGAAAAATGCGCTTTCAGCGCAAGGAGTACGTAAAAGGTTTTTTGAGTATAATGCTGAAATCATCCACTCATAGAACAAGTTCTTATGGACTTTACATTCGACAACAATATTCTTGTAACTTCGAGAAGTTCAATAATCATAGATCGGTATTATCTAGCACTGATCTGAAAAAAACAGTGAAAGTAATTCGTTTTGTTTGTTTGTTTTTGTTTTTTGTTTTACTAAGAATGAAGTTTCCCCCATAATTTTGTTTGGATAGTAATTCCTAATCAAAATACAAATAAATCGCAAAACACGAAAAACGGTTAACTATATCAACTGTTTTACAAGGTATCAAATAAAAGTATTATCTTACTGAAACTCTTCAAAAAAGATGTCTGACGAAAACACCACCCTTTTAGGAGGTGAAGTAAGGATCACGACAATTGTACAAGAACAACCACAGGCTGAACAGCAGCCTGGACAAACTAGAGATGATCATAGTCTCCGGGACGCAACTTATCTTCTATTCATTAGTATTTCTGCTTCTCTATTCGGCATTCATCTAATTTGGATGATCTGCTTTTTCGTTGTTTTTGCCAGCACTAATCCAGCTACTTGCACAGGCACATTATATACTTTTGGAAATGTAGCTCGATGGTTTCTACTTGTTTTCGTTATTTGGGATACCATCTCTATCTTCGTTATGAAATGGTGGAAAAATCAGCCTGACCCAGCTTATGATAGTCCTCCAGCATGCTACCGTTTCGTCTCTGGAATTTACATGGCCGCGCTTATCGGATTTTGGATATACGCAATTGCTGCACTTTTTGAGAGGGACGGATGCACAGGACAAACACTGACATCAGCCCTTTGGGTCTGGGTCATTATGTATGCCATCTTGCCATGTTGTATATGCTGTTTCCTGTGTTGTGGTGGCTGTATAATGGTAGGAGGAGCATTTCTTGCCTCAAAGGTATAAAACGAGCATTCCCAGCAGAAGTGAGTTCAAAATTATAGTTATGAGTTACATAATCTGATTAATTCTCTTAATCCATTGTATGCTTAAATTACAGCTTCATACATCCGAGAAAAAACCCGAAAAAGTGTCTTTTTTCCCTGAGATAGTATTGCAGATGCTTCGATATTATAAAATTGATCTCCTTGGCTTTGGATGCATCGAATCCATCCTGTTACCTCGGAGTATGGCTTGTTGAATAAACGAAAATTTGCTTCAATGAGAAATAACTTATTATTATTGTATAAAGTGACATGTGTATATATTAATATGTTGTTTTATGCATGAATTGGAGAATCAAAGTCGTTAGAAATTGGCTGTGGTCCTTTTCAAAACGCACACTGAAAGGAAGACCACCTTCAAATTTGAATCTCAATACCAGCCTTTTCCCATTCAAGAAGTAACAACTGTATCTCAATTTAAATAAAAACGAAAGAATGTGAAAAATCATCGAATCGGAATCGCAATAATTATTAACGCTTTTATTGAAAAGAAAGAAGGATGGCAAGTGAAGCAAAACACGGAAATTCTCATGTAGGATTGAATAAAACAATACTCAATTTCTCACAACGATGCTTAGGATCCATTTCAACGAACTGCGTCATTTCGGAAACCTGTTGAGGATCAAAAGAGGAAACAATTTGAAAATCAATCATCTAGTAATCTGCTCGCTTTCAAAATCCAATGCAATGAACGACGAATAGGTCCACATAATGCACAAAATGAAAGCAGATCGAGAAATAACTCGTCTACTATCTTGCATCGAGAGTCACCACCATTATCACACCGAACGACAGGCACTGATAAAATGAAGCAGAGTTTGAAAAAGAAGGCTGAAAATACCATTGCAAAACAAATTGAAGAGGCAATCAAACAAGTAAGTATCGAACTTTAGTGCAGAAATCTTAACTTTTTTCCTTTCCTTAAGGACATGATGAAAAGAAAATACACCGAAGAGAAAGTTCAGGCAAGGAAGATCTGCGAGGCATGTCTTCTGTTGAAAAAGAGGCCAAAACGACATGATAATAAGAAACATACTTGCATGCCATATAGGACCCATAGGAGGAGAAATTCCTCAAATGCTCATAATAGCCGAAGTCAAAGCGAGGATTCTATCAAGGTAATTGATCGAGCAACATTCATCAAACTTTCGATTTCTCATCGTTATAGTTTTCTTCAAATTATCACCCAGCCCAACACCAGATTCACCATCGACCCGAAAAAGGAAGACGTGCAGACGACATTGCTCTTCAAATTCAGCATTTCCAATGCATCGATTACGAGCCTCCTTCCGATAATGCCACTAAAGAGGAGCTGAAAACTCTTCTTGAGTTGACTGAGCAAGAGCTTTTTCTTACAGGTGTTCAGTTAGAGAAGCTGAAGCAAGAATTGAAGGGAAGCCAAGAGGAGAAAGCTGCGCTCTTACAGAAAGATAAATCAGCACTAGCCAATACTTTCAAAGATCATGCAGCGTTTCTCAAGAAAATAAAGAACTGTATCAACGCGAACACTCATTTTCTGACAAACAAATTGAAAGCTGCTGGTACAAGACGCTCGGTTACCCCGACAAAAGGCTCTGAGTATCCAACCTCTCATTCGGCTAATGACGAAGAGACGCTCACTTTAGAGATAAAAGAATTTGAGGAGCTCTTTTACGACCCCTTTAGGAATGAGACGAGGTTGGGGTACGCTGGGTCGAGCAGTTGGATTCAAAATTTAATTCATGAGAATAACCGCTGTGTTGAGGAGATAGAAGAACTTGAAAATATTCTCAACAAGTTGCCTCGCACTCAGACTGAAAAAGAGAATCTTTTGGCTGCAGACGACCAATTGGACCTTTCTGATAACTCTGATCCTTTTTCGAAGTTAAACTCAATGAAAGAAGTGAATCAATTGGCAAGAGATAATGCCGTGCTTCGAGAAGAGAACAATTATTTGAAAGAAAAAATTGATGATTTGGAAAGAGCGAAAATAGCACTGGAAGACTTGCTTAACCAGGAAAAGTCGCATAGGAAAGAGAACAGTCAGAAAGACACTGATAAAGATGCTTTGCATTACGCTACGGTTCAAAATATGAAGAAGCAAATCCTGTAATGCTTCCTTAAGGAAAAATTTGATCCTAATAAACATTTTCAGTGAGGAATCTCAGAAAGCAGGAGAATTACAAGTGAAAAATCAATTGTTAGCTGGAGATAATCAAAGATTGGCTGAGGATAACCAAAGATTGGCAAACGAAATCGAAAAAATGAAGTCAGACTTAGAGAGACTCAAGCACGAGAAAACCGTAATTAACATGAGTTTGAGTTTTTCAGCAAAATAATTTAAATTTCCAGGATATTATCAAAAATTTGCAATCTGCTGAAGTAGCAAAGCTTCAAGTAGACAGAGAATACAAGAAACAAATTGAGGATCTGAAAGCTGAGCATGAAGTAAATTTATTAGCGATGTTCAGGGCGTCTTAAGTGCTGCATTTTTAAGAACTCTTTGCAAAGCCTCCAAAAAAAGTTAGAGGGATCTAATTCTCAAGCTGAGAAAGAATACCTGTCGCAAATTGAAGTGATGAAGATTAATTACAATGTGAGTTATTTTAGTTTTGGGTTGTTACTCAAAATTGCCTTTCTTTAGAATCTGTTAGAGGAGATGAAAAAGCTCGAGCAAAGTAAGTTGAAGATGGAGAAAGATTACCTGAACCAGATAGAGGCTTTGAAATCGGGAAATAACGTATGAATTTTTCACTTGATGAGCTCTGCAATGCTTGTTTATTTATTATTAATTGGTGTAGTCATTAAAGGAGCATGTTAACAAGATTGAGAAGGAGAATATTCAATTGATCAAAGACAAACAAGAATTAGACAAGAAAAGGAAAGAAATGCATGATAATTTAACAAGAGCAATTATCCAGCAACTCAGCTTGATTATTTTATCAAAGGTTTTTCAAAACGCTTAGATTATTAAAATGGCTTATCCAAACTTCATAGGATGGCAGCAAAATGGACGAGAGTGCGAAAAAATCAATTCGAGAATTATTCGGCGAGGATTTTTCAAAGATTCTTGAAGCTTATGAAGATAAATTAAAGTCTTTACAAAAATTATGTAACAAATATGAGAACGATTTCCATGAGGAGGTATCAATCAAGCAAAATTATTCTAAAACAATGATATTATTTGTTTTCATAGTACGCGTACGCTGTGCTATTGGAGAATCGATGCAGAGATTATGCTAATTTATTGCTTGAGGTACTAGCAGCCATGGGACCGAACATCACCTCCCCTTTGGCTACGACTACGACCTCGAGTATTCCCTTTTTGGAGCCACAATTTTATAGACTGAGAGAAAGACTAGTCCAAAGAAGGGATGAATTACTACAGTTATTGCGAGATTTAAATAATAAAGATGATCATCGAGACAAACTGAAATTTTTGAATTTCGTGCCAATTGGTGACTCAAAAGAGTTCAACGTTGCCAAATCGCCTCGTAAAATCTTTATAATAATTCTACGAAAAAGCTCATTTGAATTCCACTACAAAGTGTTTGGGAGCTTTGACGGAAAAGCAATAGAGGACTATGCTGAAAATTTAGCTATTAGAGACAAAGAAATTGAACAGTTGAGAGAGGAAAACGAAGAAATGAGAGACAGGCTGAGAAATCTCAACTCTAAATTCCAGAACTTGGAATTAGAGCGTTTGGCTTTGCTACAACAAGTATTTTAATTTGAGAACTTTAAGTTTATCCTTCTCATCAGAGCAATAAAAAGAACACACTTTACAGTCGAGAGGCAACTCCCGAGAAACGAATGGAAGGACCAAGAACTTCTAATTTTTCAGATTCATTGAAGAAGAAAGTGAGAAGCGATAACGACTCTGAAATCAATATTCATGAAGGTGTACGCGGCTTCCATCATCTTTTGCAGCCGCTACAGATAATTAAACAAGAATACATAGTAAAGTTCTATTGGAAACTAAATCACTCATTCTTGGTATTAGTTGGACGATGATATGAGCAAAATGCTAGTGACTCAAGCCAAAATGATCGAAAAATTGTAAGTTTTCACAATCATTCCAGCATATTAACCTGACTTGCTTGTATCATAGGCTATCGATAACGTCAGGACAATAGGTAGATAAATTTATGTTAATACTCTCTGATTAAGTGTATTATTTTTTCCAGCTGTATTTTTTGTTATAAACAGATCTATTTAAGCGCATACTAATGATTAATAAAATTGTATAGTTTCATCAAAGCACTGACAGCAACCTTAAAATATCAATATCTTTTCCTCTATTGACGAATAATCCCAACCTTTTTTTTTGAAGTGGCCCCACCAATTTGGTTCGGATATCGTGTTTTCCAAATTCGGATCTATGTGATAAATTTATTTTTTAATTCCTAAAGATAGAAAATAATTTACACAGAGAGAGCATTTGAATATGGAAAGTGCCTCTACAGACTCTCTTGACGCTGTTCAGCGAAAGGATTACGTGGAAATAAGCAAAGAAAGAGATCCCGCTGACTTTCCAATCTCTCCTTTTTACAGAAAATACATTAAATCTGTACTCATCAGCGAAGCTGATCTTGAAAAACGATCTGCAGAGATAGCAATGCAAATAGCTGATACCTACAAGGAGAGACCTTACTATATTATCGTAACTCTCAAAGCGGCCGCGGAGTTCTACATGATGATCTACAAATATCTGAAGAAAATTTACGAGAGTGGTAAATACAATAATTGTGTTCGTCATGAGTACTTGAGAGTGAAAAGTTATGAAAATACGAAATCTGCTGGCTCAATAACCTTCATTGGAGGCGAGAGTTTTTCAGCAAAAGATAAAGAGGTCCTTATTATCGAAGATATGATAGATACTGGAAGAACCATCAAGACCATGATAGAAAAGTATAAGAGTGAGGGAGCAAAGTCTGTGAAGGTTGCAACATTGGCGATTAAAGAGAGTCATCCTAAGGACATCCGGGTAGATTTTGTGGCATTCAAAGTGCCAAATGTATTTGCGATTGGCTTTGGAATGGATTATAATGAATATGTCAGAGATCTATCTTGTGTATGTGTGTTAAATAGTGATGGGTTTGAGGCTTTTAAGGTATAAGTAAGGGATGAGATTTACAATTTGTGTAGTAGTATCATTAATTCAATGAAACATCGACAAAATATTTTATATAGAGGTTTTTCTCATTTATGAAAAACATGTGAATATTTTTTCTTTGGAATTTCCAATTCCGAACCTATTGTGAAATTGCCCTCATGAGCACGAGGACAGAAAAAATTTCTACAGATATGAAAGACTCTATCAAAATAGAGCGAGTCTAGTTGATTTTGGAACCACCCGAAAGTAATGAAAAACTTGACATTAAAGTTCTGAGTTAGTATTAATCAATTTTTAACCCCATCTTCGTTACTTCAATGGTATACTCAGTACAAGTCAAGCGAATTTATCGGTAATAGAGTCAGATTCGTTTTAGCCTACCTTGATTTAAATTCTCACCTTACTATCAAGAAACCTCCACCAATACGATTGGACTATATATATCTCTTCAAATTCCATCAGAATAAATTCGTTTTTAAACTTTCAAAGAACTTTTACAAAAAATTTCTAAACAAAATGGAAAAAACCTCAACTGACTCTCCCGACGCTGTTCAAAGAAAAGATTATGTGGTTAAAACCGAAGAGCTGGATCCTACTAACTTCCCAATCTCTCCCTTTTACAGAAAATACATAAAATCTGTGCTCATCAGTGAAGCTGATATCGAAAAGAGAGCCGCAGAGCTGGCAGCACAAATAGCAGATACTTATAAGGAAAGACCTTATTATGTCATCATCACCCTCAAAGGAGCAGTCGAGACAGGCAATATTATCTGCAAATACCTGAAGAAAATTTACGAAAGTGGTAAATACAACAATTGTGTGCGACAAGAGTACATACGAGCGAAAAGCTACGAAAATACTGAGACTACAGGTGTTGTGGCTTTGACTGGAGGCGAAAGCTTCTCAGCAAAAGACAAAGAGATTCTGATTATTGAAGATATTGTTGACACTGGAACGACGATCAAGAAGATGATAGCAAAGTACAAGAATGAGGGAGCAAAGTCTGTAAAGATCGCAGCATTAACGATTAAAGAAGATCCTGAGGATCTCCGTCTTGATTTTATTGGATTCAAGGTGCCAAAAGTGTTCATTGTTGGTTTTGGACTTGATTATAACGAATATCTCAGGGACTTATCGTTTATTGGTGTTTTGAATGGCGATGGCATTGAGGCTTTTAAGGCATAAGTTTCGTACATGCGAGAACTTGAAACATATATTAATAAAAGTCATAATATGTGTCTAATGTGATGCGAAACCAATAAACACTTTCCAATTCAAATATTGACAGCTCTTAATAAAACATCAAGCTTATATCGATACCATGAAGAATACTGATATTAGATTTTATTGAGCACCTCATGATGCGAGAAAATGATAAAAAAAAAAACTATCTATGCATGAAAACACTCTAAAAAAATTCTATTACTGCGTTAGTTGGTAATTTCCAACGTTAGCATGTTAGAGTCAAAGCAACATACTTTACTAAGACGAACAAGTTTATGCATGATTATCCAAACTACTAGGGGATCGAAGGATTCTAAATTCAGCTCGTTTGCTAATTGGTTCATTGGAAGTGAACTGTAGTTTCAAAGCAATGAAGAAATCAAAGGCAAAAGACACAGTGTTTTAACAAGAACTTAACAGAAATATACCTATTTTACATTTTCCTTGAGAACGAATCGAGGATCTGTTGAAAAAAAATTGTTTATGAGGTGTACAGAGTGTAATCGCAGAATACACGACATAAAGATTTTAACCTAAGTAAGATTCCGGGAAAATACATTATCTCTCAAAATTCTTTTAAATCTTCGTTTAGAAGCCGAAGCGATCAAAAAGAGTCATTTAGCTTAGCACTCTCAAAAAATATGAAAATCACCACAACTGACTCTCCCGACGCTGTTCAAAGAAAGGATTATGTGACTAAAACCGAAGAGTTGGATCCTGCTGACTTTCAAATTTCTCCTTTTTACAGAAAATACATAAAATCTGTCCTCATCAGCCAAGCTGATCTTGAAAAGCGAGCTGAAGAGTTGGCAACACAAATCTCTGATACTTATAAAGATAGACCATATTATATCATAGTCACCCTCAAAGGAGCAGTTAATACCGACTCCATCATATCCAAATATCTGAAGCAAATTTACGAAAGTGGTAAATACAACAATTGTGTACGCCATGAGTACATAAAAGCGAAAATCTATACAAATACTCAGTCTACAGGTATTGTACTATTGACTGGCGATGAGACTTTCTCAGCAAAAGACAAAGAAATACTCATTGTTGAGGATATCGTGGATACAGGAAGCACTATCAAGAAGCTGACAGAAAAGTATAAGGGCGAAGGAGCAAAATCTGTCAAAATTGCAACATTGACGATTAAAGAAGCTCCAAAGGATATCCGTCTTGATTTTGTCGGATTCAAGGTGCCGAATGTGTTCATTGTTGGCTTTGGAATTGACTACAATCAATATTTCAGAGATTTATCGTTTATTGGGGTCCTAAATAATGATGGAATTCAGGAGTTTAAGATCTAATTCCAGGTGGTGAGCTCAATATTGCTTGTCCATAACAATACTTACATACATTGATAATGTATGTGAAATTTGATTAATTATCTCCATATCTGATCTATATCATTTCATATTCTAATACACAACTGTTGTATAACATTGAACATCTCTCCCCGCTATGAGTTAGCAATATAACTAATAATTCACATAGTAGCTTAGAAGCA